>Ga0207678_10000980_pt1 | contig 26006 bp, 26 predicted proteins | sample KBSC63metaG_FD_184319 | JGI IMG/M metagenome (GOLD analysis project Ga0207678, IMG submission 184319) | Corn rhizosphere microbial communities from Kellogg Biological Station, Michigan, USA - KBS C6-3 metaG (SPAdes) (version 2) | ecosystem: Host-associated > Plants > Roots > Rhizosphere > Soil ... | reverse complement strand
CGGCGGTAGGAGGTCTTGATGACGTCGGCGGCGAGCCTGCTGGTGTAGTCCACGATGCCCATGGCCGCGGCGAACAGCGAGAAGGCGCCGACGAACCAGAAGAAGTACTGGAACCACGACCCGATGCGTTGTCCGAGCACCTCACCCTCGGTCTTGATGAAGGCGATGCTGTTGGCCAGGTCCGGCTGGCCGAAGACGGTGGAGTAGGCCAGCAGCGAGGTGAAGAGGATGGTCAGGAACGTGATGAGGACGAACGTGGTCAGCTGCTCGACGTTGGCGAACTTCCACCAGCCGCGCCAGCGCCCCATGTTCTCGTCGGTGGGGGTGAAGATGTACCCGGTGCTCGGCGCCGCCTCCGACTCGCCGGTGATCGGGCTGACCAGGCGCGGCACGTAGCTGCCCATCCCGAAGCCCTTGTCCCGGATCCAGTTGGACTGCACCAGGTTCTGACCACCGCCCGCACCGGCGAAGGCCAGCGCGCCGAGCAGCACCGCGAAGCCGAGCTCGGCGGCCGGGATGCCCGGGTTGGTCACCACCTGCGGCAGGTCGGCCCAGGCGTCGGCACCGATCGCGAACACGGCGCCGACCAGGAACAGCAACACCACCGCCGCCACCTTGAGCATCTGGGCTCGTTCCAGCGCCACGTAGACGACCGGGGCCAACGTCAGCACCAGCCCGATGACCAGCAGCATCCCCACGGCGATCACGGCGACGGAGCCGCCGAAGAGGTAGGTGACCAGCGTGGCGGAACTGGTCGCCCAGCCCGGCCACAGGTTGGCGAAGTACGTCAGTACGGCGAACACCAGGCCCCAGTGCCGCCAGTACCGGCTGAAGCCGGTCAGCGCGGTCTCCCCCGTGGCCAGCGTGTAGCGCTCGATCTCCATGTTCAGCACGAACTGGGTCAGGAGGCCGACGAGCGCGGCCCACACGAACACCAACCCGACCTGGGAGGCGATGTAGGGGAAGAGGATGAACTCGCCCGACGCCAGCCCCACCCCGGCCGCGATGATCCCCGGACCGATCAACGGCCAGTACCGCCGCGGCTCGGCGGGCAGGTCGCGCACCTCGGGTCGCGGCAGGTGCCGGGTCGGGAAGCCCGCGGTGACGGTCGTCCCGCCGTCGCTCGGTGTCGGTTCGCCTGCCGCCATGCTCACCCCTCGATCCGGTGCACCACGTGATCGGGGTCACGGTACGCAAAGAGAACCGGGTGGACGCAAGCTCTCCAAGGGTGCAAATCAGATAAATCGTCCAGCAGCTGCCGCGGGCGACCTCGGAGGGGGCACGATGCGATCGCCGATACCGGGCACCGAGGAGGCGGGGACGATGACTGCGGGCGACGAGATCTGTCGGATGGACGCGACCAGCCTGGCGCGGCAGGTCGCCGCCAAGCGGCTGTCCCCGGTCGAGGTGGTCGACGCCGTGCTCGATCGTCTCGACCGGCTGGATCCCCGGCTCCACATCTTCGCCACCGTCTGCGCGGACCGGGCGCGGCAGGAGGCCAAGCGGCTCGAAGCCGAGATCGCGGCCGGGCGGGAGGTCGGCCCGTTGGCCGGGGTGCCCACCGGCGTGAAGGACCTGATCTACACCAAGGGCATCCGCACGGCGTCGGGCTCCAACGCCTACGCCGACTTCGTGCCCGACGAGGACGACGTCGTGGTCGAACGGATCACCGCGGCGGGCGCCATCGTGATCGGCAAGACCCAGGTGCCCGAGTTCGGCTACTCCGGCACCGGCCAGACCCCGCTCGCGGAGCCGACCGGCAACCCGTGGAACCCGGCCCGCACGTCCGGCGGGTCCTCCGCGGGCTCCGGCGCGGCGGTGGCCACCGGCATCGGGCCGTTCTCACTCGGCAGCGACGGCGGCGGCTCGGTCCGCATCCCGGCCAGCTTCTGCGGCGTGTACGGCATCAAGCCGACGATGGGCCGCGTACCGCTCTACCCGGGCACCAAGGACGAGCGCTACCCCGGCGTGTCCAGCTGGGAGTCGCTGGAGCACATCGGCCCGCTCACCCGGACCGTCGCCGACGCGGCCCTGACCCTGTCCGTCATCGCGGGCTACGACGATCGCGACCGCCTCTCCATCCGCTCCGACGACGTCGACTGGCTGCGCGCGACCGACGGCGACCTGAGCGGGATGCGGGTGGCCTACAGCCCGGACCTGGGGTACGCGGCCGTCGACCCCGCCGTGCGCGACGTCGTCGACCGGGCCGCCGCCGTGTTCGAGGACCTCGGCGCCACGGTGGAGCGCGCCGACCCCGGCTGGGAGGACCCCTACGAGGCGCTGCTCCCGATGATCCTGGCCGAGAGCGACCTCGCGGGCATGCGCAGGCTCGCCGACGAGCTCGGCGACCGCATGTCCCCGCACCTGGTCGACGTCCTGCGGGTCGACTGGACCGCCGAGCAGCTGACCAGCGCCGTCGTCCGGCGCAAGGCGGTCTACAACGCGTCCTGGCGGTTCTTCCGCTCCTACGACCTGCTGCTCACGCCCACCCTCGCCGTGCCGCCGTTCGAGCACGGCCTGCAGGGGCCGCCGGTGATCGACGGCCGGGAGGTCGACGGCTTCTACTGGCTGTCGTTCACGTTCCCGTTCAACTTCACCGGCCAGCCCGCCGCGACCGTCCCCGCCGGGTTCACCGACGACGGGCTGCCGGTCGGGATGCAGATCGTCGGACGGCGGATGGACGACGCGTTGGTGCTCCGGGCCTCCGCGGCGTTCGAGGCCGCGGCGCCGTGGCGGGACCACTGGCCCACCGTCTGAGCGCTAGCGGGGCGCAGGTCCGGCAGCCCGTGCGGACCCGGTACGGCGCGTCCGGCGGCGCCTCCTCCACCTGCACCTGCACCACGAACCGCATCGCGAAGACCGGCGCCGGTGTTGACCGACCGGGGTTCGGTGGCACGATCAGTACACAATGGGCAGACTGCTGGAGCTCCTCCCGCCGGGCAGCGCCGTCGCCGCGGACGGCACGCTGACCGTCGCGGGCTGCCGCGCCGACGAGCTCGCCGCGGAGTTCGGCACCCCCGTGCTGGTCGTGGCGGAGGCCGCGCTGCGCGACCGGGCCCGTGAGTACCGCACGGAGCTCGCGGCGCGCCGGCCGAACTCGCGGGTGGTCTTCGCCTCGAAGGCCTTCCCCTGCACCGCCGTCCAACGGGTGATGGTGCAGGAAGGCCTCGGCCTCGACGTGGCGGGCGGCGGCGAGATCCGCACGGCGCTCAAGGCGGGCGTCGACCCGGCGCTGATCGTGCTGCACGGCAACGCGAAGAGCGTCGACGAGCTCACGTTGGCCGTGCGGCACGGGATCGGGCTCGTGGTGGTCGACGGGCCCGACGACGTCGACCGGCTCGAGGAGCTCGTCCCACCCGGCGGCAACCAGGACGTGCTCGTGCGCGTGATCCCCGGCGTCACGGCCGACGTGCACGCGCACGTCATGACCGGGCACGAGGGCTCCAAGTTCGGCCTCGCGCCGCCCGCCGCCGCGGAGCTGATCGCCCGCATCGAGCGCAGCGACCGGATCACGGTGCGCGGCCTGCACGTGCACGTCGGATCGCAGATCCTCGACACCGAGCCCTTCGCCCGTTCCGTCGCGCCGATCGCGGCCCTCGGCGCGTTCGAGGTCTACGACCTCGGCGGTGGTCTCGGGGCCCGCTACAGCTACGCCGACCACCCACCGGCCGTCGCCGAGTACCTCGACGCCCTCGTCGGCGCGGCGCGCGAACACCTCCCCCGCGACGCGCAGGTGATCATCGAGCCCGGCCGGAGCATGGTCGCGTCCGCCGCGGTCACCCTCTACCGCGTGACGACCGTCAAGCGGGGTGCGCACACGTTCGTCGCGGTCGACGGCGGCATGGGCGACAACCTCGAGGTCGCGCTGTTCGCCCAGCGTTTCGAGGCGGGCATCGCCGACCGGCTCGGCCCCACCGAGCGCGTCGAACGGGCCGTCGTGGTCGGGCGGCACTGCGAGAGCGGGGACGTGCTGGTCGACGGGGTCGACCTGGCGGCGCCCGCGGTCGGCGACCTGCTCGTCGTGCCCGCCACCGGCGCCTACTGCTTCACGATGGCCAACAACTACAACGGGACCCGCCGCATCCCGGTGGTGTTCGCCCGCGACGGGGCCGCCCGCCTCGTCGTGCGCCGCGAGACGTGGGAGGAGCTCTCCGCTCGGGACGTCGAATAGACACATCGGCCCAGTCAGGTCACGGCGTCGACGGCGTCCGCCAACCTGCCCAGCACGCGCTCGAGGGTGACGAGCCCGAGCAGCCGCGCGCGTTCGTCGCACAGCACGACCGGTGTGTGGCGTTCCCCGGCCGGGCGGGTCGCGATGCGGCGTGCCACGTCGGCCAGCCGCTCGGCGGGCAGGACGACGAGCGGCGGATGGGCGTCGCCGTGCCGGTCGATGAGCCCGATCGGGCGGTCGTGCTCGTCCACGATGGCGACCCACCGGGTCGCGGGATCGGCGCCGAAGGCGATCGGCGTCGCGTCCGCCGCGGTGACCCGGGGAGCGTGCTCGGCGAGCTCGAACAACCCCCCGTAGGAGGCGACGGACCGGCGTTGCCTGCACAGCGCGACCGCGTGCGGGTCGGCGGGCCCCATCGCGGGCTGCGGGCGCCCGAGCCCGTAGCCCTGCGCGAGCGGCACGTGCAGGGACACCAGGCGGTCGAGCTCCGCGATGGTCTCGACGCCCTCGGCCACGAGCCACGAATCGAGCCGCGAGGTGAACATGCCGAGCGCTTCCACCACCGCGGCCTTCGTCTCGTCGGCGTCGATGCCTGCGACCAGGTCGCGGTCGACCTTCACGAAATCCGGGCGCAGCACCGTGATGTGCTTGAGCGAGGCGAAGCCTGCCCCGGCGTCGTCGACCGCGAGCAACGCGCCCGCCGCCCGCACCGGCGCGATCGCGTCGGAAAGGACGTCGTAGTTGTCCACCGCGGTCTGCTCGGTGATCTCGACGACGACCCCGCGGAGGTCACCGGCGTCGGCGAAGACGTCCGCGACCGGTGTCGAGAGCAAAGCCTGCGGCCCGACGTTGACGGAGAGGAAGCAGTTGGGCGGCAACGCCGACCGTGCCTTGAGCGCTCGTTCCAGTACCTGCGCCTCCAGTTCCGCGCCGACGCCCGCGGCGTGGGCGAGCGCGAACCAGCAATCCGGGCCCGCATCCGCGGGCCCCCCGAAGCGGGCCAGCGACTCGTACCCGACGACGGTGCCACGGGCGGTGTCGACGATCGGCTGGAAATCCATCCGCAGGATGGTGGGCGCGCGCCACGCTTGGACGGCCACGTCTTGGGCCATGTCAGCGGATGTTGGACCGAACCTGGCTGATGACTTCGGCGGGAACCTCGGTCATGCCGTGCTCCTCGCGGGCGTGCACCGCGACTTGTTCGAGGATCTCCTCTTCGGTCTCGGCCGAGAACGACGCCGTACAACCGGCGACCACGGCACCACACGTGAATGTCTTCATCCGATCCGACCTCCTGTCGGTGCCTCGTCCACCATCGGGGGGTGGACGGGCGAAAGTCGAAGAAAGATCGCGCTCTGTTGCGAGGGGGTCACTCTAGCGGTACACCTTTCGGCGGGTTGATCCCGGTAGCGGAAAACTAAATGTGTCCAAACGCGCTACACCGCTCTCGCACCACGAACAATCTCCGGTGACGGCGGATCCAATGACGGGAGCACGTCAAATGCCCGAGGGAAGCTACGAACTCGTCAGGTCCTCCGACGGTTGGACAGCGCGGATCTCCGCGCGCGGGGCGGCGGTGCTCGCGATCCCGGCGATCAACCGGGGCACCGCCTTCACCGCGGCGCAACGCCACGAGTTGGGCATGACCGGGCTGCTGCCCTCGGGTGTCTCGACGCTCGACGGCCAACTGCGCCGCACCTACTCCCAGTACTCCCACCAGGGCGACGACCTGGCGAAGTGGGTCTACCTGACCAACCTGCACAACCGCAACGAGGTGCTGTTCTACAAGCTGCTGTCCGAACACATCGAGGAGATGCTGCCGATCGTCTACACCCCGACCGTCGGGTCGGCGATCCAGCAGTTCTCCAACGAGTTCCGCCGCTCCCGCGGGGTGTACCTGTCGGTCGACCACCCCGAGGACGTCGAACAGGCGTTGCGCAACAGCGGGTTGGGCGCCAACGACGTCGACCTGCTCGTCGCCACCGACTCCGAGGGCATCCTCGGCATCGGCGACCAAGGCGTGGGCGGCATCGAGATCTCCGTCGGGAAGCTCGCGGTCTACACCGCGGCCGCGGGGATCCACCCCTCGCGGGCCCTGCCGGTGGTTCTGGACGTCGGCACCGACAACCTCAACCTGCTCAACGACGAGATGTACCTGGGTGAGCGGCACCCCCGCGTCCGCGGCGAACGCTACGACCGGCTGATCGACGCCTACGTCACCGCCTGCCAGAAGCTGTTCCCGCACGCGATGCTGCACTGGGAGGACTTCGGCGCCGCCAACGCCCGCCGGATCCTCAACACCTACGCCGACCAGGTCTGCACGTTCAACGACGACATGCAGGGCACCGCGGCCGTCGTGCTGGCCGCGGCGTTCTCGGCGGTCCGCGCGGCCGGGTCGCGGCTGCGCGACCAGCGGGTCGTCATCCACGGCGCGGGCACCGCCGGGCTCGGCATCGCCGACATGATGCGCGACCAGATGGTGCGCGAAGGGCTGTCGCGCGAGGAGGCCACGGCCCGGTTCTGGGCGCTGGACCGCGAAGGGCTCCTCGGCGACGACCGGGCCGCGCACCTCTACGACTTCCAGGTCCCCTACGCCCGCCCTTGGGACGAGATCAAGGACTGGGGCACGCCGGGGTCGCGGCCGGGGTTGGCCGACGTGGTGCGCCACGCGCGGCCGACCATGCTGATCGGCACGTCCACGCAAGCGGGAGCGTTCACCGAGCACATCGTGCGCGACATGGCCGCGCACACCGAGCGGCCGATCATCATGCCGCTCTCCAACCCGACCCCGCGCGCCGAGGCCATGCCCGCCGACCTGCTGGCCTGGACGGGCGGCCGCGCGCTGGTCGCCACCGGCAGCCCCTTCGCCCCCGTGGAGCTCGACGGGGTGACCTACCAGATCGCGCAGGCCAACAACGCCCTCGTCTTCCCCGGCCTCGGCCTCGGCGTCACCGTGGCACGCGCGTCGCACATCACCGACCGGCTCATCGCGGCCGCCGCGGACGCCGTCGCCAAGCTGTCGGACGCCACCCGGCCCGGCACCTCGCTGCTGCCCCCGGTTCGCGACCTGCGCCCGGTCTCGGCGGCCGTCGCGATCGAGGTGGTGCGCGTCGCCGACGCCGAGGGGCTGGCCCAGGTGCCGATCGACAACCCGATCCAGCAGGTCCACGACACGATGTGGCGCTACGAGTACCCCCGCATCGAGGCGATTTAGGCGCGAGTGGCGCCGTGGCCGAGCTGATCGTCGACTAGCACCAGCGTCGGGTGCGGTGCCGGTAGGCGTCGTACTCGGCGCCGAACTTCGCGCTGAGGTAGCGCTCTTCGGGCAGTACCGCGCCCCACTGCAGCGCGGCGATCCCGACCGGCACCAGAACGACGGCCCAGAACGACGGCCACAGCAGGGCGAGCGCGAGATCCAGCGCGATCAGGCCCAGGTAGAGCGGGTTGCGGCTGAGCCCGAACGGACCCCGGTCGAGGATCAAGCGGGTGGACCCGCCCGGCAGCAGCGCGGTGCGGTGGCGCGCCAGGAGCAACAACGCGGACCCGTTCCACAGCGCGAAGGCCACGAGGAGCACGCCGCCCACGAGCCGCGCGGCCGCCACGGGCAGCTCGACCGGGTCGCCGGCGGTCGCGGTGATCACGATCCCGACCAGCAGGGGCACGCCCAACGCCACCGGCGGCCAGATCCGGTAGGCGGGCGCGTCGGACACCCGCCCAGTGTGCCGACGACCGATGAGTCCCGACATCCGCGGGGGTCTGCCTGAAACCGGACAGAGGAGGAACCATGGGCAAGGTCATCGCATCGATCACGACGTCGGTGGACGGCTACGTCACGGGCCCCGACGACGGCCCGGAGTACGGGCTCGGCAAGGGCGGGGAGCGCCTGCACTACTGGGTGATGGGCGGGCCGTGGACGTACGACGGCGGGCACGAGTTCGCGATGCACGGACCGGACAAGGAGTTCTACGACGAGCTGGTCTCCACGATCGCGGCGGGTGTCGTCGGCCGGGGCATGTACGACGCCTCGGGCGCGTGGGGCGGCACCAACCCCTTCCCGGGTCCGCTGTTCGTGCTCACCCACCGCCTGGAGGACCAACCCGCGCCGGAGGCAGGCTTCACGTTCGTCTCGGGCCTCGACGACGCGCTCGCCAAAGCGTCGTCCGCCGCCGGTGACGGCGACGTCTCGATCGGCGGCGGGGCGGACGTGATCCGGCAGGCGCTGGCCGCCGGGAAGGTCGACGAGCTGATCATCTCGACGGCGCCGGTGATCCTCGGTGCGGGCAAACGCCTCTTCGACGGCTTCGACCGCGACGTGGACCTCGAACCGGTCAAGGTGTACAGCTCGCGCTACGCCACGCACGTGCGCTACGAGGTCGGCAAGCAGCCGGGGTGAGGGCGATCAGGCTGGCTCGGGTACCCCGCCGGGGTCGCCGCCGGGATCGTCCGGGGTGGCTTCGATCGGTGGAGGTGGCAGCGGCTCCGGTGCGTCGGGGAGCAGCTCCGCGGGATCGTCGGGCACCGGCTCGTTCGGATTGATGATCGGGTCCGGCTCCGGGACTGGCGCGGTCATGCGCCAAGTCAACCAGCTAGAACGTGAGTGCTTGGGTGCCTGCCACCCCGAGCAGCTCGAGTTTGGACGCGTCCGCCGACCCGGGCACGGCCGTGTAGACGACGATGCGCAGGTCGGTGCCGGGCGCGGTGAGGACGTCGCAGTCGATGGCGATCGGCCCGACCGGGGTGGCGGTTGCGGTCTTCGTGCTCGACCGGTGACGCGCGATGTGCGCCTCGCCCCAGCGACGTCGGAAGTCCGGGGACTCGGCGCGCAGGCGGCTGACCAACGTCGTCAGCCCCGGGTCGCGCGGGTACCGGCCTGCGGCCTCGCGAAGATCCGCGACCAGATCGCTGGAGAACTCTTCGGCGTGCGCCTCGTCGAACGCGATCAAACCGGACGCTTTCGTGAAGTGCCGCCAGGCGACGTTGCGCTCGAGCCCGTGCAGCTCTGACGGATCCCCGGTCAGCGCGGCCCAGAGCGGGTTCCACCACAGGAGGTCCCACGCGGCGGAGTGCACCCCGATCGGCACGTCACCGAGCCGGTCCAGCATCCGCTGCACGCCCGGCGTGATGTGCTGCGAGACGACCCCGTCGGACGGAACGGCGACGCCACCGAGGCGGTAGAGGTGGTCCCGCTCGTCCTCGGTGAGACGCAGGGCCCGCGCGAGCGCACCGAGCAGCTGCGGCGACGGGTGCCGGGCCCTCCCCTGCTCGAGCCGCACGAGGTACTCGACGCTGACGCCCGCGAGCGCCGCCAGCTCTTCGCGGCGGAGGCCGGGCGCGCGCCGTCCCGTGCCGGGCGGCAGCCCGGCCTCCCGCGGGCTGAGCCGGTCGCGCCAGGCCCGCAGCACCGCGGCGAACTCGTCCATGGGTTCCAGGATGCCCGCCGGGGCGGCCGCCTGCCTGGTACCGGCAGTGCCTACCCACGTTCGCGACCGACGCCGCAGGGTGGAGGCATGACGACGACACTGATCACCGGCGGCAACCGCAGCCTCGGTCTGGAGACCGCGCGCAGGCTCATCGAGGCAGGCCACACCGTCTACGCGGGCATGCGCGACCCCGACGGCGGCGACGCCGCACGCTCCCTCGGAGCACAGGTGGTCCGAGTGGACGTGACGGATCAACAATCGGTCGAGGCGGCGTTCGCCGCGCTGCCCGAACTGGACGTCCTCGTCAACAACGCCGGCATCCTCGGCGCCGCGTACGGCGTCGACGACCTCACGCCGCACGCCATGGCGACCGTTCTGGACACGAACGTCACCGGCATCGTGCGGGTGACCCAAGCCGCGTTGCCGCTCCTGCGCCGCTCCGCGAACCCGGTCATCGTCAACGTCGCCTCCGGCGTCGGCTGGCCGCGCTACCTGCAAGATCCCGAGCACGACGAGTACCCGGTGCGCGCGGTGCCGTATGCGGCGTCGAAGGCCGCGGTCATCGCCCTCACCGTCCAGTACGCGAAGACCCTCACGGACATGCGGGTGAACGCCTCCGACCCCGGCTACACCGCGACCGACTTCAACAGCCACAGCGGGCACCAGACCGTCACCGAGGGGACCGACGCCACCGTCGCGCTGGCCACCCTCGACCGCGACGGACCCACCGGTGAGTTCCACGACCGCACGGGCCGCATCGCCTACTGACCGCCCGCGCACTTGCCATGTGGACAGGGTTTTGTGTGCTTCCGCGCACGCGTTGCTGATCTCCGCGGCGGGTCCGCTCGGCGGTCCGTGATCACACACTGAACAGGTCACGAACCACCGGCTCCACCGCACGCTCGGAGATCGCCATGACCACCAGCACGCTCGACGGACGCGACGCAGCGACTCCGTGCACCGTGGCGACCGACCTGTTCCTCGACAGCATCGACGCCGCCCTCGAGGAGACGCCGTTCGTCTACACCGAGCGCGTCGCGCTGGGCGACGACAGCAAGACGACCGTGCACGTGCTCCGCCAGGAGCTGCGCAACACGGTCGTCCAGGTGGCCGACCTGGGCTCGGCGAAACGCGTCACCGACGTCTGCACCGAGGCGGGCGGCCGGGTGGTGGCGGCGATGTCCGGCGGCTTCTTCGCCCGCGAGGCCGGGATGCCGTTGGGTGAGCTCTGGATCGGCGGCAGGCGCCAGTCCCACGTCCCGTTCCCGGCGCCGTGGCGCGACATCCGCGGCTCGCTGCTCGTCGACGCGGACGGCATCACCATCGGTCGGCGCGACGCGCTGCCCTCCCGGCCGGACGGCGACCTGCTCCAGGCCGGACCCGTGTTGGTCACCGACGGACGGGCGAACGCAGGCCTGGCGACGGACGGCGAAGGCTTCGGCGCGGCCTCCGGCCAGTTCGACAGCGACATCACCGACGGCCGCTACCCGCGCGCCGCGATCGGGTACGACGACACCTACGTCTACGCGGTCGTGGTCGACGGCCGGTCGGACGGCGACGTCGGCATGTCGCTCACCGAGCTCGCCGACTTCATGACAGACCGCCTGGGCGTGACCGCGGCCCTCAACCTGGACGGCGGCGGCTCCGCCACGCTGGCCGCGCGGGACCCGGAGGGCGGGTTCCACGTCATCAACAATCCGATGGACGGCCACAACGTGCCCACGCCCGGCGGCAGCCGGGAGCTGTACTCGGCGATCGTCTTCACCCAGCGGTAGCGGTAACGGGGGCGAGCGCGAACCGCGACTTGATCCATGTGCAGCCCACGAGAAGATCAACCATGCTCGCGGTTCGGTCGCTCGTGGTGCTGGCGGCGGCGGCGCTCGTGGCGGGCGGGTGCACGTCCTCGGTCGACGGCACCGCGGCGCCGCAGTCCGCCGGGAACCCGACCGGTCCGGCGTTCCCGAGCAGCGGCACGATCGACCTGACCCTGACCGCCGACCGCGGTGCGGCCGACGGCGCCGTCGTGTCGCTGGGTGTCCCGTTCCCGCCGGGTGCGCTGCACGACGACAAGCTGGTCAGCGTCCTGGATCCGGCGGGCACGGCGGTGGCGATCCACACCGAGTCGCTGGCCCGGTGGCCCGCGGACGGCAGCGTGCGCAGCGTCCTGGTCGCGTTCCGCGCGACCCTCGACGCCAACGCGGGCCAGAAGTGGACCGTCGAGTACGGCCGTCCGCCGAGGGGCGGTGACGCGGGCCCGCTCGCGCCCAACCCGGACGGCCCGGTGATCGCGACGCTGACGGCTCGCCACTACGCCGCTTCGCGCGTGAGCGGCGTCGTGCTGCCGAAGGCGGACAACGTGCGGTTCAAGCAGTACGACGACACGATCGCCGCCGGTGGCACCGAGAAGCCGCTGCAGGACTACGGGCTGGTCTGCAGCGGGGGCGCCGAGCACCGCACCTACTACGACGGAACGCACGCCCGTTACCAGCGCGGTCTGCGCTCCGGCGAGCCCGCCGAGTTGCGCGCCGCGCACGACGAGGCGGTCTGGTACCGCGCGAACGAGCTCGAGTGGGTCGACGCCGACCGCACGGTCGCGGTCACCAAGTGCGAGGCGGTGGAGTCCGGCCTGCCGAGCTGGACGCCCGACAGCCGCCCGCTGGACTGGAGCACCCTGCGGATGATGTCCGGGCAGGGGTCGCTCGACGACTACCTGGTCACCGGCGACCCCGCCGCCGAGCAGGCGCTGGCGGGCTTCGGGGAGGCGTACCTGCGCAACCTCCCGCAGCTGGAGCAGGGCACGCTCGAGATCACCGAGCGCAACCTCGCCTGGCCGATCATGGGCGTCGTCTCCTACTACGCGATCAACCCGAGCGAGCAGGTCCGCGCGGCGGCCGACGCGCTGGTCACGCGGGCGTTCGACTGGCAGGCGCGCGGCAGCTCGGGGGCGCTCGAGCACGACATCAACCGGCCCGACCCCGACGAGTGCTACGGCGGCGCCGAGGATCCCACCGCAGGCCCGCGCGGCGCGTCGCCGTTCATGACCTCACTGGTCGTCGACGGCGTGATGGACTGGTGGCAGCTGACCGGCGACCCGCGCGTCGCGCCGTTCCTGGACAAGCTCGCCCGCTGGTACGAGCGGGACGCGGCCACGAAGGACCACAAGGCGTTCCAGTACCTCTGGGGCTGCCAGAAGTACCAGTACGACCCCGGCGGCCCGCCCATCCCCGAGCCCGGCGGCACGCCCAACACCGTCGGCGATCCCGACGGGCTCACCACCCCGGAGCTCAACATCCTGATCGCCCACGTCTTCGGGGCGACCGCCGTGGTGACCGGCGACCGGCACTGGATCGAGTTCGGCGACAGCGTGGTCGACCCGGCCCTGGAGCTGATGTACATCGGCACCCCGAAGGCGTGGAACCAGCAGAACCGCTCCTTCGGCAAGTACCTCGGCTACCGGGTGCTCGTCGGCAGCTCCCCCTGACCCTCGGATTTCGCGAGAACGAGGGCCGTTTCGTCCGCATTCACGCGCCTGCTGTTGTATGGGGCGACCTCTCGACGACCAACCATGCTGACGGCGGGACGTGAGGAGCACCGTGTGTTGATCGGTCCGACCCGCGCACGCATCACGCGCGCACTCGTGGGCTTCGGGATCGTGGTCGCCGTGGCGGCGTGCGGATCGGCGGCGACGAAACCGCGCGCCGTTCCCGATGCGCCGCTCGCGGCGGAGCTGACCACCGCGGTGAGCACCGCCGCGGCCATGACGCACCTGCAGGCGTTGCAGAAGATCGCCGACGAGAACGGCGGCAACCGGGCCGCAGGCACCCGCGGCTACGAGGCGAGCGTCGAGTACGTGGCGGGCGTGCTGCGCGGCGCGGGCTTCGAGGCCACCACCCCGAGCTACACCGCCGAGAACGAGGACGGCGCGTCGGCCACCGGCCGCAACGTCGTCGCCCAGACCCGCACCGGTGATCCCGGCCGGACCGTCGTGATCGGCGCCCACCTGGACTCGGTCCCGGAGGGGCCGGGCATCGTCGACAACGGCTCCGGCGTCGCCACGCTGCTGGAGATCGCCACGCGGCTCGGCGCCGACCCGGCGGTGGAGAACAGCGTGCGATTCGCCTTCTTCGGCGGCGAGGAGGACGGCGCCGTGGGCTCGACCGCCTACGTCGAAGGCCTCTCCTCGGGCGACCGCAAGAAGATCAAGCTGTACCTGAACGTCGACATGGTGGCTTCGCCGAACGGGGGCTACCTCGTCCAGGGCGGCGTGGGCGACGACGAGGAGGCCACCGGACCCGCGGGTTCGGCCACCGTCGGGCGGGCGCTCGCCGACCAGCTGACGAAGGTCGGGGCCACCGCACCGGAGATCATCGAGTTCGTCGGGGACGACGAGTCGGCGTTCGTCGAAGCGGGCATCCCGGCGGGCGGAGCGGAGAACGGCGACGCGAAGCGGAAGACGGCCCAGCAGGCGCAGAGCTGGGGTGGGGAGGCCGGTCAGAAGTACGACCGCTGCTACCACCAGGCCTGCGACCGCATCGACAACGTCAACCAGGAGGTGCTCGGCCACTACCTGAAGGCGATCGCACGCACGCTCGCCAACCTCGCGGCGTCCACCGACGACGTGCGCTGACCGGGATGGACGCGGCCGACGGCGAGCTGCGGGAGCTGGTCTTCGCGCGCCTCGCCGAGCGGGACCTGGCGCAGGCCGTCGCCGAGCTGGTCGCCACGCGGAGCGAGAACCCGCCGGGCCACGAGGACGCCGTGGCCGCCGCGCTGGCCGGGCTGGCCGCCCGGTGGGGCCTGGCCGCGCGCGTCGAACGGGTCGCCGACGGGCGCAGCAACGTCCACGTCACGACGGGCGACCCGGCGGCGGACGGCCCCGACGTCCTCATGGTCGGCCACCTCGACACCGTTCCCGCCGACCCCGCGGGATGGACCGTCGATCCGTTCGCCGGGCAGGTCGTCGACGGAAGCGTGTGGGGCCGCGGCAGCGTCGACATGAAGGGCGGGCTGGGCGCGATGCTCGCCGCGCTGGCCGCGCTGCACGACGTGGCGCCCGATCGCGCGGCCCGTGCCCAGCTCTACGCCGTGGCGGGCGAGGAGGTCGACTGCCTCGGATCGCGGACCCTGGTCGCGACCGGGCGGCTGCCCGCCGCGCGCTGCCTGGTCGTCGGCGAACCGACCGGCCTGCAGGTGGTCGCCGCGCACAAGGGGGCGCTGCGCCTCGAGGTGGTCGTCCACGGACGCGCGGCCCACGGCGCCCGACCCGAGCTGGGCGCCAACGCCGTCACCGCCATGGCGGGCGTCGTCGCGGCGTGCGCGGCCATCGAGCTGCCCGCGCTCCCGCCGCACCCGTTGCTCGGCCCCGCCACGGTGAGCGTCAACCAGATCAGCGGCGGCACCGCGGTGAACGTCGTGCCCGACCGGTGCCGGGCGACCCTGGACATCCGCACGCTGCCCGGCCACGACCACGAGCAGATCCGAAGGCTGGTCGAGCGGGCGGTGGCAGGCGGGCTCGACGGCGTCGCGGGCGTGACGAGCGAGGTCACCGTGCTCAACGAAGCCGCCCCGGTCGCCACCGACCTCCAGGATCCGCTGGTCACCGCCGCCCTGGCCGCCGCCTCGGTCGCCGACGGCGGCCGCGGTCAGCCGACCGCGGGCGGTGCGGCGTTCTTCAGCGACGCGTCGGTGCTGCAGCCCGCGCTGGCCGGGGTGCCGACGATCCTGTTCGGGCCGGGCGCGACGGAGCGGATGCACCAGGTCGACGAGCACGTCTCCGTCGCCGACCTGCACACCGCGGCCCGCTGCTACGCGGCACTGCTGATCGACCGCATCCGACGTTGAGGATCAGCCGGGCCTGCGCGGCGGTCCGGACGGCGGCTGCTGAGGATCTTCGGGCCACGCGTGCTTCGGGTAGCGACCCCGCAGCTCGGCCCGCACCTGGGGATAGCCGTTGGCCCAGAACGACGTCAGGTCCGCCGTGACCGCGGCCGGCCTGCCCGCGGGCGACAGCAGGTGCAGCACGACGGGCAGCCTGCCCCCGCCGACGGTCGGGGTGGCGGTCCAGCCGAAGACCTCCTGCACCTTCACGGCGAGCACCGGCTGGTCGGCGGAGTAGTCCACGGCGATCCGGGCCCCCGAGGGCACCTGGATCCGCTCCGGGGCGAGCTCGTCGAGGCGGGCGGCTTGTCGGTGGTCGAGCAGCGTGCGCAGGACGGCGGCGGCGTCGACGCGGGAGAGATCGGCGCGGTTGCGGGCGCGGGCCAGGGCGGGGATCCACCACCGGTCGGGGTCGGCGAGGAGGGCGGCGTCGGACACGTCGGGCCAGCCGCCATCCTCGCTGTCGCCGAACACGCGGTGCAGGGTGGCGAGCCGGTCGCGCAGCCGTCGGGCGTGCTCGCTCCACCGCAACAGCCCGAGGCCTTCGCTGCGCACGCCGTGCCGCACAGCCGCCGCGAGGGCGTCGGGGTCGGGGGCGTCGAGGCGAACCTCGCTCAGCACGATCGCGCCGAGCCTGCGCACCCGGCGGGCGACGACGTCGCCGTCGGCCCAGCGCACCTCGTCCTCCTCGACGAGCAGCGCGGGCGCGGCCAGTTCGGCCAGCTCCCGATCCGCGGCGGCGGCCAGCCGGATCCGCCCGTGCTCCGCGCCCGGCGTCCGATCCGCGAGGGCGACCGCCAGCCATTCCCGGCCCGCCAACGGGCTCCCGGCAGGCAGCTCCACGGCCGTGCCGCCGGACATGAGGTAGACGTCGCGGTGCAGCCGCTGCGCGCCCACGCCTGCCGACCGCCGACGCGCGAGCCGCTCGGGATAAGCGAGCGCGACGACCAGGGCGGCCGCCCCCTCCCCCGAGCTTCCGGCGGCGCCCGCCGCTCGGGGCGCCAGTCGCCGCAGCCGGGTGGCCTCGGCGCGCCAGCGCCCGGCCCCGCGGGCGGCGCCGGACCGCAACCGGCGCAGCTCGTCGTCGACCGCGACGTTCTCGGCCAGCGTGTCGTCGTCGATCAGCGCCACCACCTCGGCGGCCGTCTGCGCACCGACCAGCGTGGCCCCGTCCAGCAGCGCACGGGCCAACCGCGGGTGCAGACCGAGCTCGGCCAGCCGTCGCCCCCGGTCGGTGGCACCGCCGTCGTCGACCGCCCCCAAGGCGCGCAGCACCTGCTGACCGGCCTGCAGCGGGCCGGTGGGCGGCGGGTCCCACCACGTCAGCCCGCTCCCGTCCGGGGTGCCCCAACAGGCCAGGTCCAGCGCGAGGCGGGTGAGGTCGGCGGTGCGGATCTCCGGCTCCGGGTACCGGGCCAGCAGCTCGCCCTCGGGCCAACAGCGGTACACCCGCCCCGGCGCCTCCCGCCCGGCACGCCCGGCGCGTTGCTCCGCGACGGCCGCCGACACCCGCACGGTGACCAGCCCGGCCAGCCCCCGTCGATGATCGGTGCGTGGTGTGCGGGCCAACCCGGCGTCAACCACAGCGCGCACCCCGGGCACGGTCAGGCTCGACTCCGCCACCGCCGTCGCCAACACCACCCGCCGCCGTGGCCCGGGCGTCAACGCCAGATCCTGTTCGGCGGCGGGCAGCCTGCCGTGCAGCTGGACCACGTCGACGTCGGCCGGACCGACATCCGCGAGGAGGCCTGCCGTGCGGCGGATCTCCGGCACGCCGGGCAGGAAGGCGAGCACATCACCGTCGCCGTCCTGCACGGCGCGGCGCACCGCGCGGGCCACGCAGGTCTCGATGCGCTCGCCGCGGGCGGGCGGGAGGTACGTGGTCGCGACCGGGAACACCCGCGCCTCGACCCGCACCACCGCCGCCCCGCCGAGCATCTCGGCGAGCCGGTCCGTGGCCACCGTCGCCGAGGTGGCCAACAGCCGGAGATCCGGCCGCAGCCCGGCGCGCGCGTCGAGCAGCAACGCCAGCAGCAGATCCGCGTCCAGGTGCCGCTCGTGGCACTCGTCGAGCAGCACCGTGTGCACCCCGTCCAACTCCGGGTCGGCCATCAGCCTGCGCAGCAACAGCCCGGACGTCACCACCTCGATGCGGGTGCGATCCGAGCGGCGGGCGTCGCCGCGCACCGCGTAGCCGACGGTCTCACCGACCGGCTCACCGAGCAGCATCGCCATCCGGGCCGCCGCCGCCCTGGTCGCCAGCCTGCGCGGTTCGGCGACGAGCACCCGCCCGCGATCCGCGGCCAGCGCCAGCGGGACCAGCGTCGTCTTCCCGGTGCCCGGCGGGGCGACCAGCACTGCACCGCCGTGCGCATCCAGGGCGTCGGTGACGGCACCCAGCACCGCACGCACCGGCAGGTCCGGCAGCTGGGGAACCACGGGGAGCGCCATCGCGCCCAGTGTGCCCCCGCGTGGCGAGCCGCCGAACGTGCCGCTGCGCCGGCCACGACAACTCGCTACGTTGCCACCATGCATGTGGTGATCGCGGGCGGCCACGGGAAGATCGCACTGCGACTGACCGCCCTGCTGGCAGGCCGCACCGACCGGGTGACGTCGATCATCCGCAATCCCGCTCACCGCGCCGACGTCGAGCAGGCGGGCGCCGCGCCGGTCGTGCTCGACCTGGAGACCACGACCGTCGACGACCTCGCGCCCGTCCTCCGCGACGCGGACGCCGTCGTCTTCGCCGCAGGGGCCGGGCCCGGCAGCGGTGCCGCCCGCAAAGACACCGTCGACCGCGCCGCCGCCGTCCTGCTCGCCGACGCCGCCCGGGCCGCGGGCGTGCGCCGCTACCTCCTGATCTCCTCGACCGGCGTCGACGACCCACCCCGGCCGGGCACGGACGAGGTGTGGGCCGCCTACCTCACCGCCAAGAAGGCCGCCGAGGAAGCCATCCAGGAATCGGGACTGGACTGGACCATCCTGCGTCCGGGACAGCTGACCGACGAGCCCGGCACCGGCCGGGTGCTGCTCGCCCCACCGCCGGTCGAAAGCGCCGAGGTCACCCGCGACGACACCGCCGCGGTCCTCGTCGCCCTGCTCGACGCCCCGACGACCGCAGGCCGGATCCTCGAACTGCGAGCGGGCGACACCGGCATCACCGACGCGGTCAGCGGCAACGGCTGAGGTGGCCCACCATGGTCGGGTGGGACGAGACGAGGACGCGGGCAGCGCGCTGGAAGCCGCGATCCGCGAGCTCCTCGCCACCCGCGCCGCGGCCGCCACGATCTGCCCGTCCGAGGCGGCGCGGAAGGTGGCGCTGGAACGCGGATCTGCCGAGGAAGACGCCTGGCGGTCGTTGATGGAACCCGCCCGGATGGCGGCCAGGCGGCTCGTCGACCGGGGCGAGGTGGAGGTCCTCCAGCGCGGCCGGGTCGTGGACCCGTCGACCGCCATGGGCCCGGTGCGCATCCGCCGCGCGCGGTGAGCTACGCGCGGAGCCACCCCGGACATCCTCACGCGAATTGCCACGCACCAGCATCACCGACCTAAGGTCGCACCATGACCGAGCCCCCGGAACAGCACGTTCCCGAGCAGGACCGGTACCCGGAGATCCCGACGCTCGAGGTCGACGAGTCGATCGCGCCTCGCCCCGAGGAGGAGGCCGCGGACGTCCAACGTGGCCCGACGGGCGGGGCGCCCGAGGCCGGACCCCGCTAGCGGGCCGCGCCCTACACCTGCCCGAAGATCCCTGCCGACCGGAGCGTCGCGGAGACCGGGTGGTTCTCGAACACGACCGGCGCGCCACCGCCCGCTGCGGCGGCGGCGTCGATGGGTGGGGCGAGCGCGGCGCCCGGGTCGAGCGCGTCGACGCCGCTGTCGAGGGCGGCATCCACGCCGGTGTCCAGGGCGGCGTCCACGCCGATGTCGGTGGCCGCCTCGGCCGCGGCTTCGGCGGCGGTCTCGGCGCCGCTCTCGAACAGGTCGCCGATGGCGTCGATCAGGAACTCCGCGATGATGTCGAGCACGGTCTTCTCCTCCTCGTCCGCGCCGGGGTCGCCGGGATCGGCGACAGGGAGCCCCTGAGCGGCGTTCGTCCCGCGACGCCTGGCAGCGTTCTTGCGGTGATGACGACGCTATGTGGCGCCGGGTAGCGGCGTAATCGGGTGAACCCCTAGCAATCCCCGGGCCGAACCGCTCCACGCAGGGCCGTGGGAAGAACCCCGAAGCACGGCACGACGGCGCCCTTCGACTTGAATGACGGCGTGGACCGATCCGCGCCCCCGCCACCCAGCCACGCCCGCCGCCTGGCCCTCCTGGGCGTGGCGGTCCTCGGCCTGGCGGGCGCCGCGTTCGTCGTGCGGCGTCCGCTGCTGATGTCGGCTCCGGCGTGCCTGGCGGGGCGGTGGCACGGCTGCTGGGACACGTTCAACGGCGTGGTGCTCATGACGCTGGTCGCGCTGCCTGCGGCCGCGCTGGTCGTGTGGGCGATGGCGCGCCGTCGGCGGGCGGCAGGCGTCCCGTTTGCGGGGCGGACGTCGCTCGCCGAGGTGGGGATGGTCTACGGGACGCTGCCGTTCGTCTGGCTGGTGCTGATGCCGGGCTCGGGTGCGGGCGCCGTCCCCGGACGGCTGAGCCTCGTACCGCTCACGGACCTGGCCACGATGGGTCCGCTGGGCATCGTCGGCAACCTGCTGGTCCTCGCGGCGCTGGGGTTCTTCGCCCCGATCCGGTTCGCGGCGCTCGCGTCGGTGCCGCGGATCTTGGCGCTCGCGGCCGGTTGCTCGGTCCTCATCGAAACCGCGCAGTACGTCCTGCAGCTGGACCGGGTGTCCTCCGTGGACGACGTGCTGCTCAACACCGCGGGCGCCGTGGCCGCCGCCCTGGCGTCGCGCCGCTGGTGGCGTGCCCGCCAACGGCATCGGTCGGCTGTGTCCTAGGCGACGTGCCGGAGACGGGCGGGCGGCCCGAGCCCGACCACGCAGCTGGTGTGGGCGGCGAGGAGGTCGTCGGCTTCCCAGCTGCGGAACGCCGTGTCGGCGGCGTGCTCGCCGCAGAGGGCGCACCGGCCCGAAGCCCGTTCGATGACCTCGCGCCGCAAGGCGGTCCACCCGCCGACGGCGGCCGTCCCCGTCGTCGGGGTGTGGTTCGTCAGTGCGATCACGGTTGCGCTCACGGCTTGCCTGCCTTTCGTCGCGATGTCCCGATCGAGTCTTGCCGCGACGGCTTCCGCTGGGAGTGCTCTCCAGGGCGGCAATCCACCACCCGTTCCGACACGCTTCCCTCACCTCTCCGTCAGGTCTGCGGTGGACGACCGACGCGCGCCTAGCCCTCCGGCTCAGCGCCAGCCGCCTCGAGTCCTGCGTCGCGGGCTGTCGGAGTGCGCGCGCCGCGAACCGTTCGCAGATAATCTTTGCTTTCCGGTGGTGACGTCTTTACCGAAACTCGGCGGGCGAGCAGCATCAAGCGGGCCGAGCCGGTGTACGGGGTCGACAGCGACCGAGATGCCACAGGAGTGGCCATCTGCTCGCGGGCGGCCGCTGCTCGACCTCAAAAGGAGGAGCACACGCCATGCGATCGATCACATCAGCCGATGTCCCCGTCGCGCTCAAGGACGACAACGTCGAAGTCCGCATCGCCGAAGTCGGCGAGATGACCATCGGGTACTTCCGGTTCGCCAAGGGCACCGACCTGCGGGCCGCCCTGGCCGGTCTGCCCGACGACATGTGTCCGTGCCCGCACTGGGGCTACATGCTCGAAGGCAAACTCCTGATGCGAACGCCGTCAGGGGATCACACGTATGAAGCAGGTCAAGCATTCTACTGGTCTCCTGGCCACGCACCCGAAGCCTTGGAAGATTGCGCTTACGTCGACTTCTCACCAACTGCACAGCTCCAGGAAGTACTGCACCACATCCAGAGGGCAGGCGAATGATATTCGACCCGGCGCCGAATGCTGCTCAGCGAATCGGTTGCCCCGACACGCCACTGCCGATCAACGGTCGGTTGATCGCGCGCCGGTGCTCACCTAGCAGCGGCATCTACGCCCAATCGGTGGGGTACGGCCGATCGATGACGACGTTCTTCATGACCAGGGTCGAGTTGAGTCGCTGGACGCCGGGGAGCGTGGCCAGGACATCGTCTTCGAGCTGGGCGTAGGCGTCGAGGTCGGTGGTGCGCACGCGCAGGAGGTAATCGGGATCGCCGAACAGGCGTTGGGCCTGCAGCACGTTGGGGATGCCCGCGGTGGCCTCCTCGAACGCGAGCAGGGTGGCCCGGTCCTCTTGCTTCATCGTGACGAACACCAGGGCTTCGAACCCCAGGCCGAGGGCCTTCGGGTCGACCATCGCACGGTAGCCGGTGATCACCCCGGACTGCTCGAGGTCACGGACCCGCCGATGGGCGGGGGACACGGTCAGGCCGACCCGGGAGGCCAGGTCGGTGAGGCTCAGCCTGCCTTCCGACTGCAGCTCCGCAAGAATCTTCCGATCCAACCGATCCACAGCATGAATCCTTCCACGACTTGTGCGTAGACCGGAAGAACACGCAAGCACTTCCGGTCCGAACGAACCTACAGTTGCCGTCAGCCGGGGAGGAGCGACTGATGGAGCTGTCGGCGGTGCTGGGGTTCGCGGCCCTCGCGCTCACCTTGATCGCGGTACCGGGCCCGGACTGGGCCTACGTGCTTGCCGCGGGCGCCCGCGACCACGTCGTCACGCCGGTCGTCGGCGGGATAATGATCGGCTACGCGTTGATCACCGCGGTGGTGGTCGCCGGTATCGGCCCCTTGATGGCCGCAGTGCCGATGGCACTGGTCGCGTTGACGGTGGCCGGTGCGGGCTACCTGACCTACCTCGGTGCGCGGACCCTCCGCAGCTCGGGTCGTGTCGAAGCCGGTTCGACCGCTGCGTGGGCGTCTTCGCCGCTGCGGTACCTAGCTCGTGGCATCGGCGTGAGTGCTCTGAACCCCAAAGGCCTGTTGATCTTCCTGTCGATCCTGCCGCAGTTCACGCGAACCGCATCGGGCTGGCCGCTGCCGCTGCAGCTCGCGACGCTCGGCGGGGTCTTCATCGCGATCTGCGCCCTCTTCTACCTGCCGTTGGGCCACGCCGCGAGCCGCGTCCTCGGCGCCAGGCCCGGCATCGTCAACGCCGTCACGAAGGTCGCAGGCGCGTCGATGATCCTGGTCGGCGTCGGGCTGCTCACCGAGCGGGTCTTCCAACTGCTCGGGCACATCTAGACGCGCTGCGGGGTTCGTCTGCGTCGAGGAGTCCGGCGGGACACCCCTGGACGACACCGGCCGACCGATCCGCTGTGCGGGGCTGCGGCAGCGCACTCCGCCGACCTAGACGCGGCCCCCCGCCGCTCGTTACGGTCCGCTCGAAGTACTTCCGCTGTTACCGAGGGAGTCTCAAGTGGCCGCAGAGTTCGTGCAGGACTACGAGACCTTCGATCTGGGGGACTTCTCGCTCCAGCGCGGCGTCACGCTCGAGGACGCGAAGCTCGCCTACAAGACGTTCGGCGAGCTGAACGCCGACCGGAGCAACGCGATCGTCTACCCGACGTGGTACTCGGGCTTCCACTGGGACAACGAGTGGCTGGTCGGCGAGGACATGGCCCTCGACCCCCGCAAGTACTTCATCATCATCCCGAACATGCTCGGCAACGGGCTCTCGAGCTCGCCGAGCAACACCCCGCCCCCGCACGACAAGGCCAACTTCCCGAACGTCACGTTCTACGACCAGGTCGAGGCACAGCACAAGCTGGTCACCGAGCGCTTCGGGATCGAGACGCTGCCGCTCGTCACCGGCTGGTCGATGGGCGCGGGCCAGACCTACCAGTGGGCGGTCAGCCACCCCGAGATGGTGCAGCGCGCCGCCCCGTTCTGCGGCTCCTCCAAGACGAGTGAGCACAACTTCGTCTTCCTCGAGGGCGTGAAGGCGGCGCTGACCGGCGGTGACAGTTTCAAGGGCGGCTTCTACGACGCGAAGCCGGAAGACAACCTGCGCAGGACGGGCCGCGTGTACGCAGGCTGGGGGTTCTCGCAGGCCTTCTTCTGGGACCGGGTCTACACCGACATGGGCCACTCGCACCGGCTCGGCGTCGACCTGGCGTTCCCGACGCTCGAGGACTTCCTCGTCCAGTACTGGGAAGGCCACTTCCTCGACCGCCGTGACGTCAACGACCTGCTGTCGATGCTCTGGACGTGGCAGCACGGCGACATCGGCCAGACGCCCGGGTTCGACGGCGACCACGTCAAGGCGTTGCAGTCGATCAAGGCCAAGCTCATCGCCATGCCCGCTGTGAAGGACCTGTACTTCCCGCCGGAGGACGAGGAGTACGCGTCGCAGTACATCCCCAACGGCGAGGTCCGGGTGATCCCGGGGGTGTGGGGTCACTTCGCGGGCAGCGGTGACTGCGCAGTCGATCGCCAGTGGATCGACGACGTCATCAGGGAGTTGCTCGCCAGCTGAGGAGTACGCGTCATGCGGCCAGGGGTAGTCGCCAGAAGAGGCGGTTCTCCAGGCACTGCCGCAGGTAGGGCACACCCGCCGTGTAGCCCGATCCGGCCGCGTCGCCGAGCATGCGGGCCGCGAGGCGGAAGTGCGTCGTCTTCCACCGCTGGTGCCTGCGCTCCAACTCGACGACCGCGGCGTCGAACCGCTCCCACTCCGGTCCGTCGAGCTGGGGTTGGGGCCGGGCGGCGAGATAGGCCGAGCTCAGATCGTCCGCGCCGGCGAGCGCCTCCGCGCGCACCGCCGCCACGTTCCCGAACGCGTCAGAGCGCAGCCGCTCCGTCGACGGCCGCCCGCAGGCGATCTCGAATCGCTTGTAGGCCTCCGACTGGATGGCGCTGGCGCCCTGGGTGAACTCGCGGAACCTGTGGAACGCCGCTGCCCGCATCGTCGCGACGACCCGGAACAGCAACGCCGCCTTCGCAAACGCGGCGACCGCCCGCTCCACCTGCTCGCGGGCCGACCGCACGTCCCCCTCGCGCAGCGCGGCGGTGGCCCCCACCACGTTCTCCGCGAGGCCGGTGAAGACCAACTCGTGGCACTGCAGCGCGCGGAGGAAGAAGTACTCGTCGTGGACGACGGACACCGGCTGCGCGGTCATGGCGAACCACTCCCCGACCACCCCGTCGGGCGGAACGGGCAGTGCGGCGCCCTCGGGCACACCGCACTCGGCCACGAACCGCCGCGCGTGGGCCAACCGGGCACCCAGCGTCCGGGCATCGGGCCGGTCGTCGTCCGCCCGCGGCGGGGTCGCCGCGACCGCGGTCTCATGCCGGATCACGTCGGCCATCAGCAACGCGGAGAGCCGCTCGCGGTCCGGCACACCGCGGGGGTCGGCGAGGATCAGCTCCAGCAGGCCGAGGGCGAGGTAGGTGCGGTTGTGGAACCGGCCGTCGTGCTTGTCGAGCAGGCAATCGAGGAACGCGACGACGAACCGGTCCGGGCGGCCGCGCAAGAGCACCATCGCGTGCAGGAGCGACGGCGGGAGCACGTGCTTCCCGCTTTCGCGGACCTGCCGGGACACGACCCGGGCCAGCCCGAGCGCGTCGGCGGGGAGGTCGGGGACCGCCGTCAACGTCCGGGCTGCGGACGGGACCGGTGTCCGCCGAGGACCTGAGATGCGGCTTGCCGTCCGGCTTCCCGCGAAGGGGCAGCCGGGCGCCCCGCCGGCGCGGGTCGGCTCGATCGTCGAGGAGGCCATGATGATCACTCCGGAGGGGACGGCGCAAAGGGCGATTCCCGGGTGATTGTGGACAAATGCCCGCACCGGGCGGACTCCCCCGCAGAGCAACAGTCCACTCAGGTCCTACACGGCTTTCCTTGCCGTTTCGCTACCGGCGTTCCAGCGTCCGGGTCAGGCCGGCGAGATCACGAGCCGAGCGATCTGGCCGTTGCGGAACGTGAAGGTCATCGGGCCGGTGCCGTTGAAGCCCCCGCCGCTGACCGCGAGCGTGGCGACCACCTGATCGGGATCGTCGGTCATCGCGATCCCGACCAGGTCGAAGTGAGCGTTCTTGCCGATGTTGTCGGTGCGGTTCCACGACGCGACGCCGTCACGTCCGTGGAATGTCCGGCCCCAGTCGTCGAGAACCGCGTCTTCGGCGAACACCGAGGTGAACGCCTCCGAGTCGCCTCGGTTGGTCGCGTCGATGAACGCCTGCAACGGCGCGGGTACGGGGGTGGTCACGTCGTCTCCTCGTCGGGCTGATCCGTAGCCGGGAGGTCCTGTTCCATCGGGATACGCTGGACGAGTCGCTGGATACGCCTCGATCAGCGAGCGTAGCTCGACAACGCGGCGCGACATGCGCATCGACGGAAGCGGGAGCATGAGCGGCGAGGAGTTCGGGCCCTACCGGCTGCTCGCGCGGTTGGGCGCGGGCGGGATGGGTGAGGTGTGGCGCGCCCGTGACACCCGCACCGACCGCGAGGTCGCGATCAAACGGCTGCGCCCGGCGCTCGCGGGCGACCCGAGCTTCGTGGCCGGGTTCCGCCGTGAGGCCGCGCTGGCCGCGAAGCTCAACCA
>Ga0207678_10000979_pt1 | contig 26012 bp, 24 predicted proteins | sample KBSC63metaG_FD_184319 | JGI IMG/M metagenome (GOLD analysis project Ga0207678, IMG submission 184319) | Corn rhizosphere microbial communities from Kellogg Biological Station, Michigan, USA - KBS C6-3 metaG (SPAdes) (version 2) | ecosystem: Host-associated > Plants > Roots > Rhizosphere > Soil ... | reverse complement strand
GCGGATACGAACCAGAATGAATGAAAACCGCTCTAATGTGGTGGTTGAAATAGCCTTTTTATAGCGGCCAGGTGGGGAGCGGCTTCTGGCAATGTCCACGTCAATATATTGTCATGATGCGGTGCGACAGTCTTCGCGATCCTTATCGTGACGAGTGATATGCCATGAACTACGCTTCCGATCCCGGCTTTGCGATGGACCGCATCAAGGAGGAAATCGCTGACAGTTTCGATGAGGAACTGGAGATGGAGATCGACGAAAGCCGGCTGGAAACCATGCTGGCCGACATGGAGGAGGATCCCGGCCGCGAGCAGCTGGAGCGACGTACCTATTTTCGCGAACTATTCCGGCTTCAGCATGAATTGGTACGATTGCAGGACTGGGTGGTGCATAAGGGATTGAAGGTCGTCGTGATCTTTGAAGGGCGCGATTCGGCGGGTAAGGGCGGCGCCATCAAGCGCATCACTCAGCGGCTGAACCCCCGCGTCTGCCGCGTTGCCGCGCTGCCCGCGCCCAATGAACGGGAACGCACTCAATGGTATTTCCAGCGCTATGCGGCGCAACTGCCTGCGGCGGGCGAGATCGTTCTGTTCGATCGCAGCTGGTATAATCGCGCCGGAGTCGAACGGGTCATGGGCTTCTGTTCGGAGGAGGAGGTGGAGGAATTTTTCCGTTCCGTCCCCGAATTCGAACGGATGCTGGTGCGGTCCGGCATCATCCTGGTCAAATACTGGTTCTCGATCACCGATGACGAACAGCAGTTCCGCTTCGCCATGCGCATCCACGATCCGCTGAAACAGTGGAAGCTTTCACCCATGGACGTCGAATCGCGCCGCCGTTGGGAGGATTATACCCGCGCCAAGGAAGCCATGCTGGAGCGCACCCACATTGCCGAGGCACCCTGGTGGGTGGTCGAGGCAGTTGACAAGAAGCGAGCCCGGCTGAACTGCATCGCGCATCTGCTGGGCCAGATTCCCTATGAGGACGTGCCAAAGACAACCGTTGTGTTGCCCGACCGGGAACGCCATGCCGATTATATCCGTCAGCCTGTGCCGCGGGAGATGCTTGTACCGGATCGCTTTTGAGAAGTCCGGAAACCAGTCTATTGCCGCATGAAGCCCATCCATCGCAGCACCCAATAGGTGATTCCGGCGGCGCCCATTGCAATCATGGTCGCAAACAGCGTCCCGTGCGCGCCCTGGGCGAGTGGCATGCCACCCGTGTTCATGCCGAATATGCCGGTGACGAGTGTCGCGGGGAGCATCAGGGCGGTGATGATGGAGAGAATGTAGAGATTCTGATTGGTCCGTTGCGCAGCCTGAATATCGACTTCGTCGCGCAGTAGCCGCAACTGGCCCTGCACTTCCAATATGTCCGCATCCAGCGATTGCAGCCGCTGCACCAGCTTTTCCACCGTCGGCCGCAAATGGGCGGGCAGTTCCTCATCCTCCTCCAGTCGTTGAAACACGCTGCGCATGCCGGACAGCAGGCCGTGTATCTGCGCCAGCCGGCGACGAATCAGAACGAGGTCGCGGGCGCCGGGCGGATGATGTCCGTCCAGAAACGCGTCCTCCGCCTGCCGGACATCACCGCTCAGCGATCGGGCGATGTCGGCGATATTGCTGGTGATGGCGCTGATCAGCAGATCCAGCGCCTGTGCCGGACCGGTGGCGGCGCTGCCCCGTTCCAGCCGATGGCGTGCGATGTCGGCGGATCGCAGCGGGTGCAGCCGGGTTGTCAGCATCAGCGTGGGCGTCAGCGCGATCCGCAGCGCCCCGATTCTCTGCGTGTCCGTAACATCGAAATCGCGTTCGAAATCATGCAGCACGCAGCCGATGCAGCCCCCATCCACCAGCGCGCGTTGATGAGTCTCCGAAGCGAGCAGCAATTCGCGAATCTGAACCGAAAATGCCGGATTTTCCGCTATCCATCGCTTTGTGCCATGATCGGCCAGATTGAGGTGAAGCCAGCGAAAGGAACCCGCTGCCTCCGCATCGCAGCCGTTCACCGGGCTGGTCGCGCCGTCCGAAGCGAAATCCAGCCCCCAGATGAGGCCCGGCCCTATGCCTTGCGAGGGCATCGGGACGCGGAAAGGTAGGTCGTGAGCTTCCGTCGTAAGCCGCTCCCTCAGCCGAAGATTCGCGAGAAGATCAGATAGAGCAGCCCGGCAAGCAGAATGGAAACGGGCAGGGTCAGTACCCATGCCATGATGAGGTTGCGGATCGTCCCCATTTGAAGGCCGGAGCGGTTGGCCGCCATGGTACCCGCCACGCCGGACGACAGGACATGGGTTGTCGAGACCGGCAGGCCCAGATGGTCCGCGCCGAAGATCGTCGCCATAGCCACCAGTTCGGCCGAGGCGCCCTGTGCATAGGTGAGGTGCGACTTGCCGATCTTTTCGCCCACGGTGACGACGATCCGCTTCCAGCCGACCATGGTGCCAAGGCCCAGCGCGAAGGCGACGGCGATCTTCACCCAGGTCGGGATGAAGCGCGTGCCTGCGTCCAGCGACGACTTGTAGGTGCTGAGTGCCTCTTCGCTCGCATCGGGAATATGCGCGGCCTGATCCTTGCCCAGGCGCTTGATCGCTTCGGAGGCAAGATACATGTCGTTGCGGATATTGCTGACAGCGGCGGCGGGCACCTGCGCGAGCGAGCCATAGTCGCTGACCTGCCGGTCGACATCACGAATCAGAGTGCCGAGCGCTGGTAGCGTTTCCGGCATGAAGCGCTTGTCGGCGATATAGCGCGTAACCTGTACGCGCGCCTGTGCGGGATCCGCCCGTCCGGGCGCCGATCGACCCAATGCATCGGCGGCTGCAATCGAACGGGTATGGAATTCGACCGTGTAGCGTTCCGGCACGGCGCGGTTGAGCGCATAGGCGGTGGGCACGGTGCCGATCAGGATCAGCATGATAAGGCCCATGCCCTTCTGCCCGTCATTGGAACCATGGGCGAAGCTGACCCCGGTGCACGTGAAGATGAGCAGCGCGCGAATCCATGTAGGCGGCGGCAGGCCGTCCTTGGGTTCCTTATACAGTTCCTCCTTCCGGACGAGGATCTTCATGGCAATGAACAGCAGCGCGGCCATGCCGAAACCGACAAGCGGGGAGATCAGTAGCGCCTGACCGATTTCGGTCGCCTTGCTCCAGTCGACACCAGCTGTCCCGCTCTTGCCATGCAACATCGCATTGGCGACGCCCACGCCGATGATCGATCCGATCAGTGTGTGCGAACTGGACGAAGGGATGCCAAGCCACCATGTCGCGAGGTTCCAGAGGATCGCCGCGATCAGCAGCGCGAAGACCATGGCGAAACCGGCGCTCGACCCGACCTGAAGGATCAGTTCGACCGGCAGCAGGGATACGATGCCGAATGCGACCGCCCCGGTGGACAGCAGCACGCCCAGAAAATTGAAGAACCCCGACCATACCACCGCCACATGGGCGGGCATGGCGTTGGTGTAGATCACTGTAGCCACTGCATTGGCCGTATCATGGAAGCCGTTCACAAATTCGAAGCCCAGCGCGATCAACAAGGCGATGAACAGCAGGATGAAGGGCAGGTAGGCCGTCGCATGAACGCCCGCCGAACTCGCATCGGCATAGATGCTGTAGGCCACGTAGAGCAGCGCTGCGATCACTGCCGCACCGAACCCCACCATGCCGACCGTGCCGAGGCCCTTGTCGAGATCAGGCCGGCCCCCGCCACGCTCCATTGCGACAGTTGCATTCATGCGATTCGTCCCTTCGCGCCATGTGAATGATTTTCAATATTCCCTGTCCGTGACAGCTTGGTTGCGTTGCCGATTCAATAAGGGCGCGTCAGGTGTGGACGGATAGGACTTGCGGACATCGAGGAATATGGCGCCGAGCGGTGGCTGGCGGAACTGACGCTTGCGCTCAGGGAGGAGCAACTGTTCCGTGGCCGACTGGATGTCGTGGACGCCGACCTTGCCGACTACTTTGGCACCATCCCCCACATTCAGTTGATGAGATCAGTGTCGCGCCGGATCGTCGATACGCGGGTGCTGTATTTGATCAAATCCTGACTGGAATGCGCTGTCGAGGAAACGGACGACAAGGGCCGGAAGAAGCGAACGACGCAAGCGCGTGACCAGCGATGCGGAATTCCGCAAGGTCCACCCATCTCACCGCTGCTGGCGAATCTCCATATGCGCCGGTTCGCGTTGGGATGGCGGAAGCTCGGCCGTGGCAAACGCCTCGGTCCGCGGCTCATCACCTATGCCGATGATCTTGTGATCCTGTGTGAGAAGGACGAGGCGGAAGCCGCGCTCGATCAGATGCGCGGGCTCATGCAGAAGCTGACGGTGAACGAGGAAAAGACACGTATCTGCAAGGTGCCGCACGAGATGTTCGACTTTCTGCGATACACGTTCGGTCGGATGTATTCCGCGACAACCGGCAAGGCCCGTATAGGTTACTGGCCATCAAAGAAGAGCATCCAAAGGGTGATCGCAATGATCCACACTCTTACAGAGTGGGCAAGTACTTGGCAGGATACCACATATCTGGTGGCCAAGATGAACCGGGTGCTGTGCGGATGGGCCAACTACTTCTCGGTCGGCACCACGAGCAGGGCATGCCGGGCCATCGACAGCTACACAGCGGTGCGGTTGCGTCGGTGGCGGCGCGCCAAATACAAAACCAGACGACGGGAGTGGGAGCCTATCACCCCCCCAAGCTATACGAACGCTTCGGCCTCGTGCGTCTGGCGGCTTTGGTCGCAGCCCGCCCTGGGTGAAGGCGTGATGTCTTGTCCAAGAGCCGGATGCGGGAGATCTGCATGTCCGGTTCGATGAGCAGGGAGTGGAAACGGATCGTTTGGCAAGCCCCAGAGGCGCACCGCAAGACACCGGCGGTGCAGCCGACACACTCGATCGGCCACAAGCGCGTCTTTTATCATCCGCCACCGTCTTGCCCTTTCCACCGCACCTGTTCGCAGGCTTCAGAAAGATAAGGTTAAAACCGCTTCCCGATACCCAATGTGAGCTGGCCGTAATCGTAGATGCCGGTGCGAAATGGGGTGTTGCTGTACTGAGCGGCTGCCTTGATGAACCATCCGCGCTTGTTTGCGGGGCTGCTGATCTCTGCTGCGGCAAAGCGGGACTGGCGCCACTCGGTGACGGCATCGCGCTGTCCGCCGATGCCTCCCGCCAGCAGATAGCGCCAGCCGCCCGAATAGCGCCGTATCTGGATCACGGGAAGAATCTGGAGATAGTAGCGCGGCGAATAATAATCGAATTCGCGTGGGTGCGTGCTGTGGTAATAGCGTGATCGCAGTTGGAAGCTGAGACCCCAGTCCGACTTGATCGAATGGATGTAGGTTCCCCGGGCGTGAAGGCGAACATTCTTACCGGTGAACTCCTGAACGCCTCCTACCAATGTGAAGCCATTATTCTGGTCAACGGGCAAATCCAGCGCGGTCCCGATGAACGTATAATAAATGCCTTCATCCACCCCGCGAGATGTTTCAACCAGATCGCGCTCCATAAAGAATTCCTGCCGGAATTTGGCATTGTTGTGGATGCTGGCGGAACCCAGCACCGTATGTCCATCCGTGCCGATCTGGCTGGTCCACGCCCAATCTCTGCCTTTGTCGGCATAGCGCAGGAAGGCGCGCTCCCTTGCACGCGTCCGCTGGCCGAGCGGCTTGTACCAAGCCTGCTCATAGCGGACGCCCAGAAGCTGCTCTTCCCCTAGATATTTGAGGTCCAGGTTTACGCCTGCACGGTACACCTCGGTATTGTCGGCATCGGTCGAAGCAAACAGGTCCGTGCTTACGGCATGCCGAAACGGCTGATCGTCGGGAGCCTCGGCAAAGGCCGGCGCGGCAGAGGTGAGGACAATAACAGTCGTGGCGACGATGGTAGCGGTTTTCATTTTGTATCCCACGCTTTGCGCATTCCTATCAGTTCGACGAGATAGCCCCACACGCAGACCGGCTGCATGAGCAGGCTGTAGGCAAGGGCGTAGAAGAGAAATCCACCGCGGTTCCGGCGCACCTTCATGCTTCCGCTCTCGAACACGTCTTTCTGGATTCGAAAAATAACGGAGTTCCAGAGCGCGGCGAGCGGCAGTACCGCCAGCGTCAATGGTCCCGCGATCCAGAAATGGCCGAACAGCGCCAATATGATCCCTGGAATGAAGGCGAAGGTGTAGACGAGATCAAGAGGCAGAAATAGGACGTTCCACCAAATGAACAGCGTCGTCATTCGCATTGCGAAAAGCAGTGGCCAATAGAGTTTGAACGCTTCCATCAATCCGCGCGACCAGCGCTTCCTCTGAAGCGCGAACTGGCGAAATTTCTCAGGCGCATTGGTGAAGGCGAAGGCATCGGCCGCATAACCGATACGCGCTTTGCGTGACAGCATGGCCCAGGAGACGACAATGTCCTCACCAACTCTTTCCGGCCAACCTCCGACTTCTTCCAGCGCTTCGCGGCGATAAAGGGAGAACGCACCCTGCGCGACCAGCGTGCCGTGATACATGCCCTGCATCCGTTTCACGGCGGCAATGCCGTGGAAATAGTCCCATTCCTGCGCGCGCGTGAGCAGATTGACCCGAGAGTTGCGGACCATCACGGCCCCTGCGACAGCCTGTGTGTCGGCAGGATCGGACAGCAACCGGCGCACAATATTGGTCAATCCATCCCGCCTTACCCAGGAGTCGCCATCAACCGTGGCAATCAGGTCATGGCGCGCAGCGGCAAGCCCATCGTTGAGAACGGCTGACTTGCCCCGGTTTTCTTCAAAATCCATCAGGCGAAATGACGCGTTGGACGGCATCGAAAGCTTGTCGAGCTGTTCACGGACGATCTGGGCCGTATTGTCGCTCGATCCGTCGTTCAGGACTATGACCTGATAAGGGCCAGGATAGTCCTGTCGGGCGAGGCTGATTAGCGTATCGGCGATACCGGCGGCCTCATTATAGGCTGCAACCAGAACGGTCAGGCCAGGATATTCAGCTATTGAGCGTGCAGGGGGTTTTCGATCGAGCCAAAGGGTGGAGATCAGGAAGGCGTTCATGAAGCCGGGCACATAGGCGATGAATCCGATCGCGATCAGGGCGACGACCCATCCCGCGACCATTGCCAGATCGCTCAGCCAGCGCTGTGAAAGCCATATGCTAAGGGCGGTCCACAGGACGGCTATGGTGATCGATAGAATGAATTTGATACGAACCGACAGATAAAATCCGCGCAGTTTCCTTTCGAACTGCAGTGCGTCTTCGATGGTATCGACAGGACAGCCGTCGACCAATTCGTCGCCTCCGTCTTGCGCCCGATCAATGATTTGCCGATGAGAAAAGATATCGTTCATGCCGAAGGGGGTTAGTAGAATTAAATTCCTATATGGTTAATGTCCTTAGGAAATGGATTATTATCGGAATTTCATAAGTATATCATTGGATATATACTTAAAGACATGAATCATATTATTGCAACATGTTATAGTATTCATCAAGGAAACGTCTGAATCGCGTCGATAGGCCCGTATGTAACATCAGGTGAAGAGCGCTGGATCCAGAACAAAGACAGGCGAATTGTGACGCTGATGGTGTGCCGATGTCATCAGCCGGCAGCACTCAGGACATAACCGAGCGGAAGCACATCGAAGGGCATCGTGTGATGCTTGCCAACGAACTGAGCCACCGCGTCAAGAATATGCGGCGTCACTGCGGACGAAAGTTGCTCACCCCACCACGGGAACACGTATGGGGTGGCGAGACCGGCTTCATCGACCATGTGCAGGCCCCGGCGAGCTGAAGGCGAAGATCGAGCGGCTCGACATCGTCTATCAACCTTGCGTCAATCCGGGCTATTCGCGCTATGTCGCCAAGAGCAGCGTCTGCACCATCCGCACGAGCGACTTCGACGATCATGGGCAACCATGGCCTCGGCCGAAAGCTCTCCGCACTTCAGGCCGCCGCCTGAGTGCCGAACAGAAGAATATATGGCAGGGCAACTGAAAATAGCCGATGGCGCCCAAGACTTTTCTTTCAGGTTCGATCTTCGACGCTGATACTCATTTCTGGATAACGCTGGCCCTGTAGGAACAATTGCTCCCAACCTGTCGAATGGAGGGGGCTTCTATCTGATCAGAAGCCCACGCGTATTGTTCCCAACACCGTGCGGGGTGCTCCGGGCAGGTTCAGGATGGCTGATGTGCCATGGCCTGACACGATATAATTCTTGTTGAAGACATTGTAGACATTGATCTGCAACCGTGCGGGGCCAAACTCAGCCCATGCCATGGTGTCTGCGGTGAAATAATGGTCGAGAACCGTCGTGTTTGCCGGGTCGGCCCAGCGGTTTCCAACATAATTGGCTCCCGCGCCGACGCCATAGTGGGTCGCGATGGTCTTGGTGAGGAAAGCGTTGGCCGCATGCTTCGGCGTTAGCGTTGCTCGCCTGTCGAGGAAGGCGGGATTGGTTGACCTCGTCACCCGCGTGTCGAGATAGGCGTAGCCCAGAATCGCGCGGAAACCGGATGGCAGATCGAGCGCGCCCGACAGTTCGACGCCGCGCGTACGCTGGGTTCCGATCGGTACCAGAATCTGCGGATTGGCGGGATCGCTGCCCTTGATGCCGGTGCGTCGAAGGACGAACCCTGCTGCCTGAAGAGACAGGCGCCCGCCAAACAGCGAATATTTGGCGCCGATTTCCTTGTTGGTGGTCTTTTCGGGCGCGATGTCCGCGTTGTTCACGGCTAACGCGAATGTTTCTGCGGACGGCTGGAAGCTCGTGCTCCACGATGCATAATAGGACTGTGCGTCGTCGGGTTGGAACACCAGCCCGGCACGCGGACTCCATTTCCTGTCCTTCCGCTCCAGCGTGGCGCGGACCGGGATCGTCAGACGGCTTTTCTGATCAAACCAGTCGTGGCGCACACCCAGTAACGCCTTGAAGCCATGACCAAGTTCGATGAAGTCCTGCACGTAAAGGCCACGGGTATCGAATGTCGAAACCGAACTGGCGCTCAGCGCGGTAAAATCGGCGTTGGATAGCCTGGGAACGACGGGTGCGAGGATCGGCGTGATCGCAACGACGCGCGACTGAACAGTGTCGGCATCCTTCACCTGGCGGGCGATCTCGAAACCGTAGAGGACGGTATGCTTCATGCCGCCCAATTCGAACTTGTGCGTGAGTTCGGACTGGTTCGACCATCCGTCCTCATCACGCAGAATACCGCCATGGGACAGGGTCACCGTAGCTGCGACCGCATTGACGGCCGTTGCGTTGGTATTGTGCCGGTCGAGCGTATAACGATAGTGACGGAAGCCATTGCGGAACGACAAGGCGTCCGAAAAACGGTGCGCCAGTGTCAGTGTCTGCGAAATGACCTCGGACCGGCTGACGTCCACTTCGCTGGCATTGGGCGCGCCATAATAGGTGGAACGCGGCACATCCACCACTTTGCCGTTGATCGCGGGAATACCAAAATCGGTGAGCCTGCGATCCTTCAGATAATCGACCTGGACGAGGATGGAGGTGTCCTTGCCTTCACCCAGCAGCAGTGACGGGGCGAGCGCCACCCGCTTGGTGAACTGCTGGTCTCGAAAGCTGTCGCTATCCTCCAATGCGCCGGTGACGCGGAAGCCGACGCCCGTTTGCGGATCGAACTGCCCGATGTCCATTTCGCCCCGCGCGACCCCCTTCGATCCATAGGTGAAGGTGCCGCCGATCAGGTCGACAGTGGGCTTTTTGGTCACGCGGTTGATGAGGCCGCCGGAAGATCCGCGTCCATAGAGAACCGCTGCCGGCCCCTTGATGACTTCTACGCGCTCCACATTCGAGAGGTCACGAAAATACAGGCCGTCGTCGCGGAAGCCGTCGACATACTGGTCGGCGATCGCGGTGAAGCCGCGGATCGCCACTTGATCGCGTTGTCCGTCACCATGAGAGAAGGCAACGCCGGGTACATTCTTCAGCGCGTCCTGCAAGGACAGGGCGCGCTGATCGCGCAGCACTTCTGACGGTACGACAGCGACTGACTGCGGCAGATCCTTGAGCGGAATCGCGATCTTCGCGGCGCCGGTTTCCTTGGGAACATATCCGTCATTCAAATGAACGCCAGTGACGATGATAGAGCTGCCCTGGTCGGCCCCGGCCTCTGCGGCATGGGTGAGAGGCGCCATGGACAATGCGAGCGCCGTGGTGGCTGCGAAACGCAGGGTCGGGGCCTTCAATCGAAGGCGTTGAAAATCGGACATCGGATACCCCCTGAGAAGTTTGCGACCGACTAGCAATAGCAATTGTAAAATGCAAATGCCGTTCGTCGGTCACAATCGAACGGTGCGCACTGCCGGCAGCCATGCCGCCGCGCCCGGATAGGCACCGACGTTCAGTCCGACTGCGAGCGGCGCGGTGTCTATAGCTGAGGGCGATTTCCAGTGTCCCGCCCTACCAAAGCACTCTCGATAGGAAGCTGTCGAAACCGGGCTTTCGCCGCGTTTGGATCTGCCGTGGCAAAAGGTGAACAGTCGTCCCAGATTCGACCTCAAACCCGCAAAGGTCTGAATTTTTGAAAAAAGCTTCAGAGATTTGAGGCGCAGCGGGATGCGGCTCAGGGGGCGGTCAGTCGGCCTGCCGTTTCGCCCGCTTCCCTAAGGGACGACTGCGTCCGCCGATCAGCGCGTGACAGGCGCTGATGTTTCTATCCTGGTCCTGTCGCCTGTGCTGCCCCGGCGGCGTCCAGCCGAGGGGAGCAATGCCGCAGAAATAGGACGAGCGCGCTGCATAATGGGGCACTTGCCCGGCCGAGAGATTGGCGAAGGCGAGGGCGGCGAGCGCAGCCGCGCTATACCGCATGGCTGAACCGCATTTCCGCCGGCCGTAGATAGCTGTCGAAGGCGGCGGCAATGCTGCGGGCATAGGGGAGGGCGTCGGGCGTCAGTTGCACATCGGCTCCATCTACCCTGACAAGGCCCAGCCGTTCGAAGCGCTTCAGGTCTGGCATTGGCGTGATTGCGTCTACATGCGCTTCGCCGTGGCAGAGGATCGCCTCTATGATCCGGCCGCGACGGCGATCATCAGCGGTGCACAGCGTGCCGCGCGTGGCGGTCAGCGAGCCACGTTCCACGCGTTCGCGCCAGGGCCCCGCCTGCTTTTCATTCTGGACGATGAGGTCCGGGAACTGGCTGATCGCGCTGGCGCCAAGACCCAGGAGGATTTCGGCGGGATCATCGGTGAAGCCCTGGAAATTGCGGCGAAGACGGCCCTCGCGGGCAGCGCGGGCGATGCTGTCGTCCGGCAAGGCGAAATGATCGAAGCCGATCGCATCATAGCCAGCTTCGGTGAGGAGGCGATGACCCTGCGCCGCCATCTCGAAGCGGGTGGCGAGATCGGGCAGGGCACGGCCGTCTATGCGGCGCTGGCGCGGCAAGAGCTGGGGCATATGGGCGTAGCCGAACAGGGCGATGCGGGCGGGCCGCATCGTGATGCTGGCCTCCAGCGTCGCCGCAAGATCATCGAGGCTCTGGCCCGGCAGGCCGTACATGAGGTCGAAGCCGGTCGCGATTCCGGCCGACCGAAGCTGATCTGCGGTCCTTTCCACCATGTCCAGCGGCTGGATGCGGCCGATGGCGGACTGAACATGCGGGGTGAAGGTCTGCACGCCAAGGTTGACGCGGCCGATCCCCATCGCCGCCATGGTGGCGATCCATTGTATATCGAGGCGCCGCGGGTCGAGTTCGACGGAAATCTCCGGCTGATGCGCATCAAAACAGAGAAGCAGTTGTTGGAGCAGGCGGACGAAATCGACGAGTGGCAGCGAATTGGGACTGCCGCCGCCAAATGCGATGCGCGCCACCCGGCCACGTCCGCGCAGATGTGCTGCGACAAGGGCGATCTCCCGCTCCAGGGCCTCGACATAAGCGGTCAGGCGGTGCGCGCGGTTCGCCGCGCCGGTGTTGCAGCCGCAATACCAGCATATGTCGTGGCAATAGGGGATGTGGACATAGAGGGAGAGGGGAGCGTTCGCATCGACCCCATCGAGCTGGGCGGCAAGATCCGCCGCGCCCACTTCAGCCGTGAACTGAGCGGCGGTCGGATAGCTGGTGTAGCGCGGCACCGGCTGGGCCAGCAGGTCGGGGTGATAGGTCCACATGGCAGAGCGGATCGCACGGACTGCCCCCTGGCACATTGAGGCAGGTCAAATTGCTGGTTGCGCAGGATCAATGCCGCATGCCGTCCGCCGGGGCAGAGCAGGGCCACCGACAACAGGGACGGAGACAATCTGATGACCATCAAGACTATCCTGCTGGGCGCGGCCGCCGTTGGCGCTGTGATTTCGGCACCAGTTCAGGCCGCGCAGGGCGATGTGCTGGTGCGGGTGCGCGGCATCATGGTCGCGCCCAACGAACGCAGTGGAAGCGTGCTGCCCGGCTTCCCTGGCGAGAAGGTCAAGGTCGACAACAGCGTGATGCCGGAGGTCGACCTGACCTATATGGCGAGCGATCATATCGGGTTTGAACTGATCGCCGCGACCACCAAGCATAGCGCCAGCGGGCGTAGCGGCACGACGGGCGCGATCGGCCGTCTCGCTTCGACATGGGTGCTGCCGCCGACGCTGACGGCGCAATATCATTTCCTGCCCGATGGCAAGGTCCGGCCCTATGTCGGCGCGGGCGTCAACTATACGCTGTTCTACAATGAAAAGGCATCCGATGCGTTGAAAGGCGCGGTCGGCCCGACCAGGGTTCATATGTCGGATAGCTTCGGCTGGGCGGCACAGGCCGGGGTCGACCTGGACCTGACGGACAGGATCTTCCTCAACCTCGACGTCAAATATATCGACATGGATACGACGGCGCGGCTGTCCACCACGGCGGCGGGCGTGCAGACGGTGCGCGTGCACCTTGACCCGCTGGTGTTCGGCGTCGGCATCGGCATGAAGCTCTGAACTTCAGGCCGCGGCGAGTGCCTTCACGATGAAGGGCAGGCGCTCGCCATCAGGCTCCGTCAGGGTCAGATAGCTGCCGGGCTTGATGCTGTGCGCGTCGAGACGAAAGAGGATTTCGTCATCCTCTTCCCCCGGCTGGTAGGACAGCGCCCAACCGTCGGCCGTTCGCAGCAGGCATCCATGCCGGTCGGGTTCATTGGGCCAGAAGCGGCGTACCGTCGCCAATTCGGGATGGTGGCGATATTCCTGCTCATCGATCAGCCCGTCACCGCCAAGCGGCAGGCGCATCACATAGCTGCGCGCCGCCGATCCATTGGGGAAATCGGCGGTCCGGGCAAGTTCGAGGCGTATGGTTGTCCATGTCATGCCATCCAGATCGGATCTTTCTGCTCGCAAGAATATAAGGACTATTCCGGACCGTGGTGGCCGGCGCGGTTCAATGTGCTGACGGATAGGGCCCTAGGGACAATTACGGATAGGTCCGGAACCCGCACGGCGGCATGCAGCGGGCATGGATATGCAATTTGATCTGGCGCAAAAGGCGTCTGGCGGGCCCGAGATGGCGGCGATGATGACTCCGGTCTCCGGAGGCTGCGCGGCTGGTTATTGCGATCGGTGCGAGGTGCGCGATCAGGCGATCTGCGCCGACCTTGATCCGGAGGAGCGGGCGGCGCTCAACCGGATCGGCCGGCGCGTGACGGTGCAGGCCGGGCAGACGGTGATGTGGGAGGGCGACGACAGCATGGTCGTCGCCAATGTGATCGAAGGCACGTTGAAGCTCGCGACATCGACAGGCGACGGACGCGAGCAGATCGTCGGCGTGGTCTATGCGTCGGATTTCATCGGGCGACCCTTTGGCGCGCGGACGCCGCATAGCGTCACGGCGCTGACCGATGCGCGGCTGTGCCTTTACCCACGCGGCGCTTTCGATGGCTTTGCGCGCCGGCACCCGCAATTGGAGCATCGGCTGCTGCAGCGGACCTTGGACGATCTTGACCGGACACGCGGCTGGATGCTGTTGCTCGGGCGCAAGAATGCGCGGGAGAAGGTTGCATCCTTCCTGCTGGACATGAGCCGGCGGCTGCGCGCGGACCCGAGCGGCGCGATCGACCTGCCTTTGTCGCGCCAGCAGATCGCGGATATTCTGGGGCTGACGATAGAGACGGTCTCGCGCCAGTTCAGCGACATGAAGCGGCTGGGCGTGATCGCGCTCGCCGGGCGGCGGGGCGTCCGGATCTGTGCTGCCGATCGGCTGGAGAGCATGGCCGAGGGGGAGTGAACCCCGGTTTTAGAGCGCCTGTGGCGTCAAACCGTTCTGCCGTCTTCCGTCCGCTTCGAGCAAGGTCGAGAAACGGTTAGCCCTGTCAGCGTTTCTCAAGCTGGTGCCGGCTTGCTCCAGGGCGGGTGGACCCAAGCCCTGGGGGAAGGGGTGGCGACAGTCCGTCTACGGACATTCCCCTACATACCTGCCGCCCCGCCTTTGACAGAGGTTGGTTCACGAAGACGGCCCCTGCGGAAGGGCGCCGCAGACAAGTTTTCGCGGGGGGATCCGATGGATCAACTATTATTGAAATCGGGCGGCTGGTTCGCGCTGGCCGTCATCGCCTTTCTGGCGTCGCTGATGGCCGTGGACAACGGATTTGCCGTCCATATGGGCATTGCCTGCGCGGCGGCGCTGCTGATGGCGGTGGTGACGATCGGCGGCGCCGATTACGCAAGCATCGCGCGTGGTCTGGTGAAGATGCCCAGCGATCAGGGGAAATATGATGACGATCCGATCCGCTGGGGCGTGATCGCGACCGTATTCTGGGGATTGGCGGGGTTTCTCGCGGGGCTCTACATCGCCTTGCAGCTCGCCTTTCCCGCCCTGAACCTTGGCATCGAATATACGAGCTTCGGGCGATTGCGGCCGCTGCATACTTCAGCCGTGATCTTTGCCTTTGGCGGCAACGCGCTGATCGCGACCAGCTTCTATGTGGTGCAGCGCACCTGCCGGGCGCGGCTCGCCTTCCCCTCGCTCGCGCGGTTCGTGTTCTGGGGATATCAATTGTTCATCGTGCTGGCCGCCACCGGCTATGTCATGGGCATTACCGAAGGACGCGAATATGCCGAGCCGGAATGGTATGTCGATATCTGGCTGACGATCGTCTGGGTCGCTTACCTGATCGTCTTTGGCGGTACGATCCTGCGCCGCAGCGAGCCGCATATCTATGTGGCGAACTGGTTTTACTTGAGTTTCATCCTGACGATTGCAATGCTGCACATCGTCAACAACCTGTCGATGCCGGTCAGCCTGCTTGGTTCCAAGAGCTACAGTGCTTTCGCGGGGGTACAGGATGCGCTGACGCAATGGTGGTACGGGCATAATGCGGTCGGTTTCTTCCTGACCGCCGGTTTCCTGGCCATGATGTATTATTTCGTGCCCAAGCAGGCGGAACGGCCGGTCTACAGCTATCGGCTGTCCATCATCCACTTCTGGTCGCTGATCTTCCTCTATATTTGGGCAGGTCCGCACCATCTTCATTACACGGCCCTGCCCGATTGGGCGCAGACCCTGGGCATGGTGTTTTCGGTCATGCTGTGGATGCCGAGCTGGGGCGGGATGATCAATGGCCTGATGACGCTGAACGGCGCGTGGGACCGCATCCGCACCGATCCGATCATCCGCATGATGGTGATGGCGCTGGCCTTCTACGGGATGAGCACATTCGAAGGGCCTATGATGTCGGTGAAGGCCGTGAACAGCCTGTCGCACTATACCGACTGGACGATCGGCCATGTCCATTCGGGGGCGCTGGGGTGGAACGGCCTCATCACCTTCGCCTGCCTCTATTATCTGACGCCGCGTCTGTGGAAGCGGGACCGGCTCTACAGCCTGCGCCTCGTCAACTGGCACTTCTGGCTCGCGACGCTGGGCATCGTCCTCTACGCTTCGTCAATGTGGGTGGCGGGCATCATGCAGGGGCTGATGTGGCGCGAATATGGCAGCGACGGCTACCTCGTCTATGCCTTTTCCGAAGTCGTGAGCGCCATGTTCCCGATGTATCTGATCCGCGCGGCGGGAGGCCTCATGTACCTCGCCGGGGCGATCATCATGGCCTGGAATATCGGCAAGACCATCGCGGGCAGCCCACTGCGCGCAGAGAAGCCGATGAGTGACGTGGCTTATGATCCGGCGGTGGATCGGCCGCTTGTTGCCCAGCCGGCTTAAGGACCAAAAGACATGACGAGCAAGACCAAGAGCAAGTTCTGGGATCATGGCAGACTGGAGCGCAACGTCTCTTTGCTGGGCATCGCGTCTCTGATCGTAGTCGCCATCGGCGGAATTGTAGAGATCGCGCCGCTATTCTGGATCGACAACACGATCGAGAAGGTAGACGGGATGCGCCCTTATACGCCATTGGAATTGGCGGGGCGGAACATCTACATCCGCGAAGGCTGCTATAATTGTCACAGCCAGATGATCCGTCCCTTCCGGGACGAGACGGAACGCTATGGCCATTACAGCCTGGCGGCCGAGAGCATGTACGACCATCCCTTCCAATGGGGTTCCAAGCGCACCGGGCCGGACCTGGCCCGCGTGGGCGGCAAATATTCCGATGAGTGGCATGTCCAGCATCTGAAGGACCCGCGCGCGGTGGTGCCCGAGTCGATCATGCCGGGCTATGCATTCCTGGCCGAGCGGGAATTGAAGCCAGCGGACATGCGCAAGGACCTGACCGCGCTGACCGACGTCGGCGTGCCCTACAGCAAGGATGACATCGCCAAGGCCAATGACGACCTGAAGGCGCAGGCAGATCCCGACGCCGACGCCAAGGACCTGATCAAGCGCTATCCCAAGGCGCAGGCGCGGGATTTCGATGGTGATCCCGGCAAGGTGACCGAGATGGATGCACTGGTTGCCTATCTCCAGATGCTGGGCACGCTGGTCGATGTGGAAAGCGCCAGGCCGCAGGAGGTCGAACGATGAGCTACGACGCCTTGCGGCATTTCGCCGACAGTTGGGGACTGGTCCTCATGGGGCTCACCTATGTCGTGTTGATCGGCTGGCATTTCCGGCCCAAGGGACGCGAGCATAGCAGGGAAGCCGCGCTCGCCATTTTCGAGACTGATCATGCGGAGGCCGATCATGGCTGATGACAAGCGGATCGACGCCGCCACCGGCACGGAAATAAAGCATCATGAATGGGACGGCATCCAGGAACTGGACACGCCCCTGCCGCGATGGTGGCTGTGGACATTCTATGCGACGATCCTGTTCGCGATTGGCTATGTGATCGCCTATCCGGCGTTGCCGATGCTGCATCGGGCGACCGTCGGCGTTCTGGGCTGGTCCAGCCGGGGCGCACTGGACAAGGAACTGGCGGCGCGGGAAGCGCAGATCGCGCCGGTGCGGCAGGCGATCGCCGACACGTCCATAGAGGTGCTGCCGACGCGGCCGCAGCTGATGCAGGCGGCAGTGGAAGGCGGGCGCGCGGCCTTTCGCGTGCATTGCGTGCAATGCCACGGATCGGGCGCGGCGGGGTCGAAGGGCTATCCCAACCTGAATGACGACGACTGGTTGTGGGGCGGTGATCTTCCCATGATTGAGAAGACCATCACGGATGGCGTCCGCAATCCCGACCATGCCGCGACCCGCCAGTCGCTGATGCCGGCCTTCGGCAAGGACCAGTTGCTGACGGCGGCACAGGTCGATGACGTGGTTGCGCATGTGCGAGTGATCAGCGGGCAGGACCGCCCCGGCCCGGCGTCACAGCGTGGGGCCAAGGTCTTCGCCGACAATTGCGCGGTGTGCCATGGTCCGGCGGGGAAGGGGACTCGCAAGGTCGGTGCGCCGAACCTGACGGACGCGATCTGGCTCTATGGTGGTGACGCGGACACCATCCATGAAACCGTGTGGAACAGCCGCCATGGCGTGATGCCGCGCTGGGACGACAAGCTGGACAAGGCGACGATCCGGATGCTGGCGGTCTATGTGCACAGCCTGGGTGGCGGCGAGACCGCACCGGTGAAGGTTGCTGCGGATAAGGTGCAGGGCGATGCCGGACGATAGCAGGCGCGCCCCGGACTTGATGCGGGGTTCCGCTGCCTTTGACGATGGGTGCGAAGGAGAAGCGGGATCCGGGACCAAGCCTGGGACGGCGGCCGGGAGGCGGTCATGCTGACGTCCGGCTCGCCGTCGCTCTACGAAAAGCGCCAGGGCGTCTATCCCAAGGCCGTGGATGGGTTTTACCGCCGTCTTAAGTGGGCGATCATGGCGGTGACGCTCGGCATTTACTGGGTGACGCCGTGGCTGCGGTGGGATCGTGGCCCCTATGCACCCGATCAGGCGGTGCTGGTCGACCTCGCCCATCGGCGTTTCTACATGTTCTCGATCGAGATCTGGCCTCATGAATTTTATTATGTGGCAGGGTTGCTCATCATGGCGGGGATCGGCCTGTTTCTCGTCACCTCCGCCGTGGGCCGCGCCTGGTGCGGCTATGCCTGCCCGCAGACAGTGTGGACCGATCTGTACCAGCATGTCGAACGCTTCATCGATGGCGACCGCAATGCGCAGTTGAAGCTGGCAAAGGCGCCGTGGAGCCTGGCCAAGCTGGCCCGGCGGCTTGTCAAATGGTCCGCGTGGCTGGCGATTGCATTCATTACCGGGGGTGCATGGATTTTCTACTTCGCCGATGCGCCGACTTTGCAGCAGCAGTTCTGGAGCGGCACGGCAGCGCCGGTCGCCTATGGGACAGTAGCGGTGCTGACCGCCACCACCTTCATCCTGGGCGGCTTCATGCGCGAGCAGGTGTGCATCTATATGTGCCCATGGCCGCGTATCCAGACGGCGATGCTCGATGAAAAATCGCTGGTCGTCACCTACAAGGCCTGGCGCGGCGAGCAGCGCGGCAGCCTGAAGAAGGCGCAGGCGCATCCCGGCGAATTTGGCGACTGCATCGATTGCAACCAGTGCGTCGCGGTCTGCCCCACCGGCATCGACATTCGCGAAGGACCGCAGATCGGCTGTATCACCTGTGCCCTGTGCATCGATGCGTGCGATAAGGTGATGACGCAGGTCGACCGCCCGCGCGGCCTGATCGATTATTGCACGGAAGAGGATGCGGAGGCGGAGAAGAAGGGTGAGCCGCCCCGGTCGGTGCTGAGGACCCTGTTCCGCCCGCGCACCATCGCCTATTTCGCGATCTGGGCGAGCATTGGCGCGGCGATGCTGTTCGCGCTGGGTGCGCGCACGCGGCTGGACATCAGCGCGCAGCAGGATCGCAACCCGATTTTCGTGCGCCTGTCGGACGGCGCGATCCGCAACGCCTATACGGTGAAGCTGCGCAATATGGAAACGCGCCGGCGCGACGTGGAAGTGCGCGTAGCCGATCTGCCCGGCGCAGAGATCTGGACGGACGCCGGATCGCGGGAGAAGGCGAGCGACGCCGTGCGTGCGGCCGTCGCTGCCGACAGCGTGACGAAGCTGCGCCTCTTCCTGACCCTGCCCGCCGCAGGTCCGGCGCGGCAGGATTTCCGTTTCACCGTACGCGCTCTCGACCGTGAAGGCGGCGGCGACAGCGAAGATGCTCGTTTCGAAAGGCCATGAACATGAAGCACGCCCGTCCATTCACCGGCTGGCACATGACCGCGATACTCGTCGCCGGCTTTTCCGTCGTCATCGCCGTGAACATGCTGATGGCGACGATCGCGGTGCGGTCCTTCGGCGGGGTAGTGGTGGAGAACAGCTATGTCGCCAGCCAGAAGTTCAATGGCTGGCTGGCGCAGGCGCGCGCGCAGGAGAAGCTGGGTTGGCGCGACCGGGTGGAGCTGGACGCCGCGCGCCATGTGCGGATGGAGCTGAACGTGCGCGGTGCGCAGATGCAGGCGGTGGCGCAACATCCGCTGGGACGCGCGCCGGACATCATGCTGAGCCTGCGTGAGGCCGCGCCGGGACTTTATGTGAGCGACCACGCCCTGCCCGCCGGGCGGTGGCAGTTGCGCTTCGACATTCGCCACGGCGGCGGGGAAGAACATCTGCTGCGGGAGATCGACTGATGGCAAGCCAGCCTGCTCTTGTTGAGGCCCCTCCGGTTGAAGCGAAGGAAAGCCTGTTCGCGGTGCCCGGCATTCACTGCGCCGGGTGCATCTCGAAGATCGAGAATGGCTTGCCGCAGACCCCCGGCATCCGCTCCGCGCGCGTGAACATGAGCGCAAAGCGGGTCGCGATCAGCCACGATCCCGCGCTGACTCCGCCGGAACTGAAGGCAGCCATCGTCGCGCTGGGTTTCGATGCGGAGCCGCTTGCCGATCCGGGCCAGGACGTCGCGGCCGCAGAGGGCAGGGCGCTCGTCCGCGCGCTCGCCGTGGCGGGCTTCGCGGCGATGAACATCATGCTGCTGTCGGTGTCCATCTGGTCCGGGGCCGAAGGGGCCACGCGGACGATGTTCCATTGGCTTTCGGCGCTGATCGCATTGCCGGCCGTTGCTTATGCGGGTCGTCCCTTCTTCCGTTCGGCCTGGGCGGCATTGCGGCAGGAGCGGACGAACATGGACGTGCCAATCAGCATCGGCGTTCTGCTGACGACCGCCATGAGCCTGTTCGAAACCCTAAGGGGCGGCGAACATGCCTGGTTCGACGGAGCGGTGATGCTGCTCTTCTTCCTGTTGGCGGGGCGCTGCCTCGACAGCATGATGCGGGCGCGCGCACGCGCTGGCGTGGCGGCGTTGCTGAAGCAGACGGCGCCGGGGGCGCTGGTGCTGGACGCAGGCGGCCGCAGCGGGTGGACGGCGGCGAGTGCGCTGCGTCCAGGCATGCGCATGATCGTCGCGGCGGGTGAGAGGCTGGCCGCGGATGGGCGCGTGGTCGAGGGAGAAAGCGGCATCGACCTCGCTTTCCTGACCGGCGAAAGCGCACCCGTCCGCGTGCGCGCCGGCGACGTTGTGCAGGCGGGGGCGATGAATGTCGAAGGGCCGATCACGGTGGAGGTGACGGCGGCCGGGGCCGACACGGTGATCGCCGACATCGCGCGCCTGATGGAGGAAGCGGGGCAGGGGAAATCCCGCCATGTCCAGATCGCAGACCGGGCCGCACGCTATTATGCGCCCTGCGTCCATCTGCTTGCCGCGCTTTCCTTTGCGGGGTGGATGATTGCGGGTGCGGGCGCGCATCAGGCGCTGCTGATCGCGGTGGCCGTGCTGCTGATCACCTGTCCTTGCGCGCTGGGCCTTGCCGTGCCAGCGGCGCAGATCGTCGCATGCGGCGCGCTGATGCGGCGCGGCGTACTGGTGAAGGACGGCTCGGCGCTGGAGCGGCTGGCGGAGGTGAGTGAAGCGCTGTTCGACAAGACCGGAACGTTGACGCTTGGCCGCCCGGTGCCACAAGGGCTCGACCGCCTGGGGCGTGAGGATCAATCGATCCTGCTGGCGCTGGCAAGGGTCTCTCGTCATCCATTGAGCGACGCCCTGCGGCAGGGGCTGGAGGCTCGGCAAGTCGCTCCGGCATCCCTCGACCGGATTCGCGAAATTCCGGGTGAGGGCGTCTTCGCCGATCATGATGGCGTGGCGGTGTCGCTGGCCCGGCCACGCAGCGTCGTCAGCCTGTTCGGCCTTGCTAGCGAATATCGGTCCGGGGAACGTGCGGTGCTGCTGCACTTCACCGACGCCCTGCGCCCGGATGCGGTCGAAACGCTGAGAGAGCTGCGCTCCATTGGCCTCAAGACGCTGATTGCCAGCGGGGATCGTCCCGAAGCGCTCGAAGAGATCGCCCGCGCAACGGGCACGACTGCGGTCGGCCATCTGCGGCCGGCGGACAAGCTGGCGCTGGTCGGGCGATTACAGGCGCGAGGCGAAAAGGTGTTGATGGTGGGCGACGGACTGAATGATGGCCCGGCGCTGGCGGCGGGCCATGCCAGCATGGCTCCGGCCTCTGCCAGCGATGCGAGCCAGTTGACGGCCGATGCCGTGTTCCTGGGCGACAGGCTGGCGCCCGTGGCTGTGACGGTTCGGGCGGCGCGCCGGACGATTGCCGTGGTGAAGCAGAATTTCGCGCTGGCGATCGGCTATAATGTGCTGGCGGTGCCGCTGGCCGTGGCGGGCAAGGTCACGCCGCTGGTCGCCGCGATCGCCATGTCGACATCCTCGCTGATCGTGATCGCCAATGCGCTGCGTTTGAAGGGAGCCGCGAAATGACGGGTCTTGGGCTGTTGATCCCGATCGCATTATTCCTCGGGCTGCTCGGCCTCGCCGCCTTTTTCTGGGCGCTGCGGGATGGGCAGTTCGATGACAGCGAAGGCGCCGCGGCGCGGATATTGATCGACGAGGAATAGGGAAGCGCCCGATGGGAAATCGGACGGGTCAACCGGACAGGTCAAATCGGGTGGGCTCGCCAGCGTGGCGGATATGTCATGCGCGAACCATGGCGGAGGCCATTGCGCCCAGCGCCGTGTTGATGCGCGACGCGGTTTGTATTTCGACGCCGCAATCTTCCATCGCCTGCCGCATGGCCGACGTCCATTGATCGGCGACAGCGGCATTGATCGGGAAGCCGGCGTGCAGCGACATCATGCATTTGCCGGGGTTGGCCGCGAACCAATCCGTGTCTCCGCCCAGCCATCCGCAAAGGAAGCCGCTGAGCGAGGTTCGCATGGGCGCAAGATCCTGGGCGTGCATCGCGCGCAGATCGCTGTAGGCGGGGCTGCTGTCCATCAGATCATAGAAGCGGTCGACGATGCCGTGAACGCCGTCACGCCCGCCGACCGCAAGAAAGGGCGACTGTCCGGTACTCAATTGCCCCGACCGCGCAGCGCGTCCTGGAGGCTGAGCCCGCCCAGCACCAGCATGAACATGAGCATCAGGGTAGCGACCATATGCGGGAAATATTGGCTGATTAAATGATCCATTGCGCGTCTCCTTTGCAGAGACGATAGACTCGCTTCGATGCCGGCAAATTGACGCCCGTCAAAATCCAGAGGCAGATTCCGTGATGACGAGGTGTCCGCGATGCCATGGCGCATCAGGCGCGAAGTCCGGGCAATTCGACATGGAGGCGGAACTGGCCCTGGCCCGTTCTCATTCACCGTCCTGAAGGACGCCCATCTCACGCAGAAAGGACAGTGCGACTTGCCATGAATTACTATCGGCGGTCGCGTCATAATTAACGTGAGGGATATTCAGAGCATCCGCTTCCGGATTGGTGAAGCTATGTCCTGCCCGGCCAAAAATCATGGAACGCCAATCGACACCAGCAGCGTTCATTTCGTCTTCAAAGGCTCTGCGCTGTTCAGCCGGTGTGATCTCGTCGAGACCCCCGAGAAACATCAGGACTGGCGCATTGATTCTTGCTGATTCCGCCGGTCGTGTTTTCGCAAGCCCAGGATGAAACCCGATCAGCGCGGCGAGCGAAACGCCGGTTCGGGCCAGTTCGAGTATCGCCGTGCCACCAAAGCAGTAGCCAAGGGCTGCAATACGGGTTGGATCAACACCTTCCTGCTGCAAAAGCTGATGAAGGGCGGCCTCGCTGCGACGTACAATCGGTGTGGGATCAGCGGTCCAGTCGGCAAGTTGTTGGTACACTTCGGCCAAATCGGTTTTTGCTGCTCCATCGCCTTGATAATCATAGGCAAGGGCAACGATACCTAGCCTGGCTAGTCGTTTCGCCACTTCCTTGCTGTGTGCCGACATGCCGGGGGCTTCATGCGCCACCAAAGCCCCGGGTCGCGATCCCGCGCCGGCAGGTTTGGTCAGCAAGCCCACCATCTGCACGCCGTCCACATCATAAGCGATTTCCGCTACTTCGATGTCCATGCCCGGCAATCTCTCCGCCTTCTAACTTGGATCAGGGATATTCTTCATATGATAATCAACTAACTGGGATTTAACCACTATTTTCGTGAACGTTTTCCTTTTTCGCCCGTTGCCAGGGAAGGATCAGGAAGATCCCGATAATGGCAAACCGGCGGCAACGCCGGGACGCAAAGCCTCCGGCCTTGGTGGCAAGGTAGCGGGGCTACCGAAGGACGATGGTTCGATGGAAAAGCGCCCTATTCCAACAAGAGCATTGCGCAACCTTCAGATCCCGCCGCCGCCGGGCAGCCCTCCTGCCGCGCGTCCACGCGCCCGGAAAAGTGAGGAGAATGCCAGTGTTTGCGTTTGATCGGAAATCATCCCACGGCAGGTTGCTGGCCCTATCGGCCTGTTCGAGCCTTGCCCTTCTGCTGAGTGCGTGTGAAAGCAGCGGCGGCCTGCGCGTCGCCGGTGTCGGATCGGGCGCACCGGGCGCCGGTAACGGCAGCGGTGGATCGGGCAGCGGATCGGGCACTGACACCAGCGGAGGCTCGACCGGGGGCAGCGGTTCGGGCAGTGGTGGTTCCGGCACCGGCAGCACTGGCGGCGCTGGCGCAACGACGACCACAGCCGGCCTCCTTCAGCAGGTTTCGCCGGTACTGACCACCGCCGGCAATGCGGTGCTGGGCGTTGCCGATGGCCAGGGCAATGTGACGACACCCGTCGCTACAGCGCTTCCCGTCGCGCAACCGGTTACCGGCACCATCACGCGCGTCCTGAACGACACAGGCACCGTATTGGTGGATGCGGGCGCCGGCCGAACCCTCCTTCTTCAGGGCGCCCAGGGCGTCGTGGGCGATCTGGTGTCGATCGATATTGGCGGCCAGACGGTCACCAATGGACTGAACGGCACGACGGGTGCGATCGGCGTCGGCGTGCTGGGCGATACGCAGCCGACCGGCACTCTGGCGAGCGCTGGCGTGCTCAATGCCGGCAATACGGCCCTGGCGACCGTTAATGGCATAGCCGACGTACGCGTGACGAACATCACCTCTCCGACGGGCGGCATTTCCGACAATCTGCTGAACGTCGCGCTCGGCGGCAACCAGCTTCTGGGCAACGGCAACCCGGCCTTGGTGAATGCCAATGTGCTGCCCAATGGCATCAGTCCCACCGGCACGGGCAGCGGCGCGGGCGTGCTTGCCCCCATCACGTCCGCCGTGGAGACGCTCGGCACGGGTGTCACTTCCACCGTGCAGGGCGTGACCGGCGGGGCCCTTTCCCCCTTGGGCGTGAGCGCCGGGACGACGGCAACGGCCGGAACGACGACCACCGCCGGCGCTGGAACCACCGCCACGGCCGGTCCCGGTGGACTGCTCGCGCCAGTAACGGGCACGGTCAACAATACGGTCAACACGCTTACGGGCGCTCTCAACCTGAGCCGCTGACCCACCGGCCGGGGCGCGCTACGGCAGGTGTGTCCCGGCTTCCCGCCTTTATCGCAGGAATGATTCATGCTCCTTGTCCTTGCCGCGTTGCCGGCGCTCGCGGCCGGGCAGCCGCCTTCGACCCTGTCGCCGCCGCTGATCCAACAGAGCGAGCAGCCCGCCGCCCCGGATCTCATGGAAAAGCCTGTCGGTGTGCCATTGCGACGCGCCATCGCCGTGGATGCTGAGGATAGCGGCGCCGCCATTCACGGTATCGATTTTGTCGGCGTTGATGCACCCGAGCGGGTGGCGCAAGCCGCGCGTCGGTTCCTTGGCCGCCCTGCGTCGCGCGAGACGCTCGCGGCGCTGGCCAAGGCGATCTCCGATGCCTATGCGGAAAGCGACATAGCTCTCTACACGGTCGCCATTCCGCAGCAGGATCTGTCCACGGGACAGGTCAAGGTGTTGCTGGCCGAGGGCTTTGTAGAGGACATCGTCTATCCCAAGGGCGCGAGCCCGCTGATCCGCGCCTATGCAGAGCGGATGCGGGCGGAAAAGCCGCTCAGACGCAGCGTGCTGGAGCGCTGTCTTTCGTTGATCCGCGACATTCCCGGAGAGAAGGTCGAGGTCGCGCTGGAACGCGGCAAGAAGCCTGGCGGTGTCAGGTTGGCGATCACGCCGACGCGCAAGCGTTTCGACCTCAGCTTCGGCGTCGACAACCGCACCCAGAGTGGCCTTGGCAGCGGGCAGCTTCGTGCCACGGCCCAAGCCAACAGTCTGCTGCGCGACGGCGACCGCACTGATCTGGTGCTGCTCGGCGCGACGGATCTCAAGCGTTACCAATATGTGGGGCTCAGCCATCAGACGCCTCTGGGTTCGGATGGCCTCACGCTGGGCC
>Ga0207678_10000978_pt1 | contig 26019 bp, 22 predicted proteins | sample KBSC63metaG_FD_184319 | JGI IMG/M metagenome (GOLD analysis project Ga0207678, IMG submission 184319) | Corn rhizosphere microbial communities from Kellogg Biological Station, Michigan, USA - KBS C6-3 metaG (SPAdes) (version 2) | ecosystem: Host-associated > Plants > Roots > Rhizosphere > Soil ... | reverse complement strand
TAGAATTGCATCTACTAGAAGGCCATGCTGCCCAAAAACCTGCGTCCACTGTTTCCCTATCTGAAGAAGTACCGCGGCAGCTATGTTGTCGGCACGATCTGCGTTTTCATCAACAACGGTGTGTGGATCCTGTTTCCTCTGGTCCTCCGCCATGCCGTGGATGGCCTGCGCACCGAAGTGAGCCGCGAAAAGCTGCTGACCTATTCCCTGGAGCTGCTGGGAGTGGCGGCGATCAAGGGCATCTTTCAGTTTTTGACTCGCTGGATCGTGATCGGCATTTCACGCGAGATTGAGTTTGACCTGCGCAACGATCTGTTTCGCCACCTGGAGAGTCTTTCCTATTCCTACTATCAGCGTACCCGCACCGGCGACATCATGGCCCGGGCCACCAACGATCTGAATGCCGTTCGCATGCTTTTAGGTCCGGCCATTATGTATTCGGCGAACACGATTGTGTTTACCGCCGGCGCGCTGGCCTTCATGCTCTCGATCAGTCCCAAGCTGACGATGTATGCCTTTCTGCCGCTGCCGGTGGTAAGCATTACGGTGCAGTATTTCGGGAAACAGATTCATGAGCGCTTTGAGAAAATCCAGGCCATGTTTTCCGAGATCTCGGCGCGGGCGCAGGAAAATTTCTCCGGAGCCCGGGTGGTACGGGCCTATGTGCAGGAAGAACCGGAAATCGCGGCCTTCGAAACTTCCAACCGCGAATACATTCACCGCAGTCTGAAACTGGTGCGCCTGATGGGAATGCTGTGGCCCACACTGGAAACCATGCTGGGCATGGCCATCGTGCTGGTGCTCTGGCTGGGCGGGCGGGAAGTCCTGCACGGACGCATGACGGTGGGCGGCTTCGTGGCCTTCAACACTTACATGGTGCAATTGACCTGGCCGGTGATCGCGCTGGGATGGGTGATCAATATCTTCCAGCGTGGGACTGCATCGATGGCGCGCATCAACGAAATCCTGGTGGAACAGCCCGAAATTGAGGATAGTTCAGCGCTAAAGGCAAAGGCCGCGGGCGAGGGCGCCCGCGCCACACAGATCCGGGGAGAGATCGAGTTCCGCGGATTGACCTTCGCCTACAACGGCGTGCCGGTGCTGCACGACATCAATCTACGAATCCCGCCGGGCACCAGCCTTGCGATTGTTGGCCCCACCGGCTCGGGCAAGACCACGCTGGTGAGCCTGATCCCGCGCATTTACGATGCTGCCCCGGGAAGCGTCCTGATCGACGGACGGCCGGTGCGTGAATTTCCACTGGAGCCGCTGCGCCAGCAGATCGGTTTTGTGCCCCAGGAAACGTTTCTGTTCAGCGAGACGATCCGCGAAAATATCGCTTTTGGGAAGGCCGATGCTTCCGAAGAAGAGGTGCGTTCGGCGGCTGAGGCGGCCAGCATCGCCCAGGACATTGAAGAATTTCCCGAGCGCTATCGCACGCTTGTGGGCGAACGCGGAATCACCTTATCCGGGGGACAAAAACAGCGGACGGCGATCGCGCGCGCCATCATCCGCAATCCCCGCATCCTGATTCTCGACGACGCCCTCTCCAGTGTGGATACCCACACCGAAGACAAGATCCTCAATCATCTTCGCGAAGTGATGCAGGGCCGGACTACGATCTTCATTTCTCACCGCGTCTCCACCGTGCGCAATGCCGACCGGATCGCGGTGCTGCACGCCGGCCGCATCGTTGAACTGGGCACCCACGATGAACTGCTGGCGCGCAATGGCTACTACAGCGACCTTTACAGCAAACAGTTGCTCGAAGAGGAACTCGCGGAAGTCTAAAGACAGTGGTCACTCCTCGGTCATCGGTCGTCAGCGAATCGGCGCGGCTCCTTACCGCCGGCTCACAACTTAGGAACCGGGAAGCCTTCAAGAGCAGTAGCCAGTTACCAGTTCTCGGTTGTCAGCGAATCGCCCGCTTTCTCCGAAGACTGACGACCGACGGCCGGTTTTTATGAAGCGCGTAGCCATCCCTGAACTGCTTGATAGCGACTGCGGAACTCCCGCTGAGGTCGCGGCCTCGCTGGGGGACCTGCGGAGAATCAATCGCTGGTTCGGAGGCGTCGCCACGACTGAGGACATGATCTGGCGCGTAGCGCGGCAAATCAGCTCGTCATCGTTGTCGCTGCTGGAAGTGGCCGCCGGCACTGGATACGTGCCGCAGACCGCCGGCGAGCGCCTGCTTCATCGTGGATTCAGGCTGCAAATCACTGCGCTCGATCGCGCCGCATCTCATCTTAGCCATCATCTGAACGATGGGGGGCGGGCCGTGGCCGGTGATGCTCTCGCTCTTCCCTTCCCCGGCGCATCGTTCGATGTGTTGAGCAGCACACTGTTCGCACACCATTTGTCTCCACAGGAGCTTGTGCAATTTGTAAACGAAGCGCTGCGCGTTTGCCGGGTTGCGGTGCTGATCAATGACCTGGTGCGGCATCCCCTGCACATGTCGCTGGTGTACGCCGGAATGCCTCTCTACCGCAGCCGGCTTACGCGTCATGATGCCCCAGCCTCGGTTCGCCAGGCCTACACGGTGGACGAGATGCAAAGCTTGCTGGCGCAAACCAGGGCCGCCAGAGTAGAGATTCACCGTCACTACCTGTTCCGCATGGGCGTGGTAGCGTGGAAAGGCTGAGAACCGGGAACTGAAGTGGACTACGATCTCATCATCATCGGAGCGGGCCCGGCAGGGACTGCGGCCGCGATCTCGGCGGCGCGACGGGGCGCCAGCGTCCTGCTGTTGGAGCGCGGACGCTTTCCCCGCCACAAAGTTTGCGGCGAGTTTGTGTCCGCGGAAGCGCTCGGCTTGCTCGCAGAGTTTCTCGATCGTGAACTTGCCGGGTTGATAAAAGATGCGGTTCGGATCCCGCGCGCCCGGGTGTTCCTCGATGGGCGCACGCTCCGGGCCCGCGTGGACCCGCCCGCCGCCAGCATCGCGCGCTTCGAGCTTGATGCCGCGCTCTGGCAGTCGGCTCGAAGCGCGGGCGTGGATGCCCGGCAGCAAGTTACGGTACAGAGCATAGCCGGCCGCGGTCCCTTCCGCATCGCGACCAGTGACGGGGAGTTTGAAAGCCGGGCCCTGGTGAATGCTTCCGGACGCTGGTCAAACCTCAATCTTCCCCCCGCGGAAAACGGAACGCGGCGGGAGAAATGGCTGGGGGTCAAGGCCCACTTTGCGGAGCCGCCATCCGAGCCCTCGGTGGATTTGTATTTCTTTGAAGGCGGATACTGCGGGGTGCAGCCGGTCGCCGTTGCCGGCGAGAGCGGCGGACGGGTAAACGCCTCAGCCATGGTTCGTGCCGATGTGGCCAGCACTCTGCCCGACGTGTTTGCGCGGCATCCCGCGCTGGGCGAGCGCAGCAGGAACTGGAGCCCGCTGAGCGATCCCGTTAGCACTTCGCCCTTGATTTTCCGTCAGCCGCAGCCCGAGCGGGACGGCATGCTGATGGTGGGAGACGCTGCGGGCTTCGTCGATCCTTTCGTGGGCGATGGGATCTCGCTTGCGCTACGAGGCGGCGCGTTGGCGGGGCATTGCCTCGGGTCTTTTTTCTCGGGCGAAGCTTCCCTGCGCGAAGCGGCGCGGCGCTATGGCCGAGCCTATGAGCGATCGCTGTTGCCGGTGTTTCGCGCCTCATCGGCGATCCGCCGCATGCTTGTCCTGCCCGGTTCGATTCGCAAACCGATGCTGTTTATTCTGGAGCGCACTCCCGCGATGACCAATTATTTAGTGCGCAAGACCCGCTGAGGCATGCAGGCGCGAGCGTCTTCGCTCGTCCTGCGCCATCAAGAACGAGTGGAGTGGCGCCGTGGTCCCGGCGCTGTCGTGGGAACGTTCCCCCACTGCTGAGGGCGAGACGCCCTCAGGACAGCCGGCAAGATGCCGGCGCTACAAAAAATGCGGTTAGCGGACGACCAGGACTTCGCGAACGTTGTCGCGGGCGAGGAAGAATTTTATGGAAGCGAAATCGCGGAAAAGATTTTCTATGTTGCGATTGTTAAAAACCCGCTGCAGCCGGAACTTGCCCGCCGGGCCGCCTTTTTTTCCGTCGCCGCGAGCAATGTGCTGCATTTCCAGAACGTCGCCGCCCACGATGTGGTAACGGTAACAGGGCGCGTCGGGGCCCGCCTCCTGGGTGTGAAAAAACGCCAGCAGCATACCGCCGGGCTTGAGCAGCGACCAGAGCCGTCCGATCACGGGCTTCACCAGGCTTTCATCCAGGTAGTCGGCAAGATTCCAGCACAACACAATATCGAACTGCGCGCCGGGATAGACCAGGTTTTCATCCAGGAAGCGCTTGCTGTCCAGGGCCGGCTTTCCCGTCTCGTCCTTGATGGCGAGTGACGGGTCGGTCGAAGAAATCAGCAGGTCGTCGCTGTAGATTTTGTGGCCACGCTCGGTGCAGTAGCGGATGTTGGCCGGGGAGGTGGACCCCAGATCCAGTATGCAGAGACTGTCTTCTGATTCCAGGGTGTTAATCAGTTGGGCAAGACTGCTGGAGCGGCGTGTGAGCTTGGCTCCCTGGGCCGCCGCCGAATCCTGCGCGGTGCTGTTTGTCGAACCAAAAAATTTCATGAAGCTGTGCGCAACTCACGCCGCCGGCAAACGCTGGGCGTCCGGCTCATTCGCTCGCTGCCGCGTGAGCCGGGGAGAATCGGGGGCGGGAACTACTTGCCTTCACTCGGGTTCGTTTTCACGGCCATGGTGGAACCCCCGGAGGCGCTTGCTGCCGCGGACGAACTGGCGGCCGCTGCCGTCCTGGCCCCATCTGCCTTCGCCATATCCTTCTGAATATCAACCTTGCCCTTGAAGTATGCCCCCTCTTCGATGGCTACCCGCTGCGTGGTGATATCGCCTACGGCGATGGCGGACTTGGTCAATTCGGCGCGCTCCGAAGCGCGGATGTTTCCATCCAGCTTACCCTGCACAATCACGCCCTTGGCATTTACATTGGCCCGGACCTGTCCATGAGGTCCGATGATCAAACGATTGCCCGCCAGCTCGATGCTTCCCTCCACCTGGCCATCCACGTAGAGGTCCTCACTTCCCGAGAGTTCCCCCTTGATGATGACCGACTTGCCTATATGCGCAAACTCTGCCGTCTTCGGCGTTTCCATGATTGCGGCCTCCTTGGGCCATTTACCACACCGGACGTGCACGGGAAACCCAAGTCACCTGTGACTTGTCAGGGCCAGAAAAGCCAGAAAGGAAACCCCGTAACCCTCTGCGAACGCCATTCCTGCTTCATCGAACTATATCCCACGACGATGACCTGAGCAACCTGCGCCCTCTGGAATTGGCGATCAAACCCGGTGCCTTTCGCGGTTCCTTGAGCAGTCTTCGGCCGTCAGTCGTAAGTCGTCAGCGATTCGGCGCTGATCTCGGCAAGGGAGTGAAGACTGACGACCGACGACTGCGCTGACCCCATTTTAGACAACACTCCTTGCGGTTTTTTCGTCTAATCTAGGAGTTGCGTACGCCCTGGGCTTACTGTTATGAAACCATTCCTCTTCCACACTGCCGCTCCAATTCTGCTGGCGGCGCTGGCTCTTGCCGCTGGCCCGTTAAGTCCAGCGCAAGGGCCACCTGCAATCAAGCCGAGGGAACTGGTCAGGCGTGCAGTCGCGAATGAGATCAAGAATGACAACCAAAGCACGAAATACATGTTCCAGCAACGCAAGGTGACGCCGAGCGGTTCGCAGACCAGGCTCATGGTGCAGACCCGCGACGCCATGGTGGGTATGGTAGTGGCCAACAACGACCAGCCCCTGAATCAGGAACAGCGTCGAGCGGAGTATGGCCGAATCGAACGCTTCCTGAGCCGGCCCGATGAGTTGGAGCGCAAGCACAAGCTGGAACTGGAGAGTGCCGAGCGGGTCAACCGGATCCTGAGAGCGATGCCCGACGCGTTTCTTTATGAATACGATGGCAGCGAAAGCGGCAGGCCCGGCGTGGGGAAACCCGGCGACCGGCTTTTGCGGCTCAAGTTCCGTCCTGACCCGAGCTACGACCCGCCCACGCGTGTGGAGCAGGTCCTGGTCGGCATGCAGGGAGTGGTCCTGATCGATGCGCAAAAACAGCACATCGCCAGAATCGACGGCACGCTTTTTAAAGAAGTGGGCTTCGGATGGGGAATTCTCGGCCATCTTGATCAGGGCGGCCACTTCCAGGTTGATCAGACCGATATCAGCGACGACAGTTGGGCCATCTCGCGCATGGACCTTGCGTTCACCGGAAGAATTCTTCTGTTCAAGAGCATCAACATCAAGTCCACCGAGACCTACAGCGACTTCCGTCCCGTGCCTGCCGACCTTACATTCGCCCAGGGCATTCAGCTGCTGAAGAAACAGCAGGCGGCAATCGCGCAAAATCAGCCGCCCAGAGCCACCCAATGAAGCTGTGACGGTGTGGGTCGGACACTCTCTCCTTCCCACACTCTTGTTCTAATTATGGAGTGAGCGTTTCTTTTCTTACTGCCAGCTTTTCAATCAGGTCCTCACGGATGCGGTAGCCGGTGCCGGGCTGGTCGGAGAGCGTGATTGTGCCCTGGGCGCTGACTTCGACTTCGGGCTCGATGATGTCTTCCTTCCAGTAGCGCTTCGACGCGGACACGTCGCCAGGCAGACGGAAATTTGGCAGCGTGGACAGCGCAATGTTGTGAGCTCGTCCTACGCCCGATTCCAGCATGCCGCCACACCATACCGGAACATTGTTGGCCTGGCAGACGTCGTGCACTTTTCTGGCCTCGCTGAAGCCCCCCACCCGGCCGACTTTGACATTTACGATGCGGCAGGCGCCGGTTTCGACAGCCGCCGCCGCGTCGCGGGCATGGCGTATGGACTCGTCCAGGCAGATGGCGGTGCGCAGCTCGCGTTGCAGCCTGGCATGATAATAGATGTCGTCATTCCATAGCGGCTGCTCGATCATCAGCAGATTGAAGCGGTCAAATTTGCGCAGGTGCTCAACTTCATCCAGAGTGTAGGCGGAGTTGGCGTCGCAGCTCAGTAAAATATCCGGCCAGCGCGCGCGAATGCGCTCCAGCACATCCACGTCCCACCCCGGCTTGACCTTCACCTTGATGCGGCGGTAGCCCGCGGCCAGCTCAGTTTCGATCTTCGCCAGTAACTGTTCAACGGAATCCTGGATACCGATCGAAACACCGCACTGGATTTCGCGGGTCGTGCCTCCCAGCAGTTGCCAAAGGGGTTGGCCTTTCTGCCGGGCCTCGGCATCCCAGGCTGCATTTTCAATTGCCGCCTTCGCCATCCGGTGGCCCCGCACCTTGGCCATGAGTGCGGCGGTTTCGTGGGCCGCTGCCAGCGGCCGCCCCATCACCGCCGGCGCCAGGTAGTGCTTGAGAGTGGACCATGCGGTTTCGATCCATTCGGAACTGTAGTACGGATCTTCGCCAGCGACGCATTCTGCCCAGCCGTCAATTCCCTCGCAGCGGGCCGTGAGCAGCAGGATGCGGCGGCTGTACACACGCCCAAAGCTGGTCTCAAAAAAATGAACCAGCGGCATCTGGATTTCGCGCAGTGTAATGTTTTCAATCTTCATAGGATTTCAAGACGGATAAATCCAGCTTTCATCCCACCGCCCCAGGATGAACTTTCCCGCTCCCTGCTGATCGCGTTCGTAGCCCAGGACGGCCAGGCTGTCGGAAAACGCCTGCAGAAAATCCCTTCGATTGCAATCCTGCACTTGGCGGGCGCGTTCCCGGGTCACGGGCGAGGCCTTCCATTCGTAAATTTCGGCGGGAACTGAAATCGTTTTCAGGATCTCAAAGCCGGGCTTCTGCGCCCCGCGCAACAGGCATTCCACCCGCTTCGATTTCAGCCACCATTCCGCCACCAGCCGGTCGGAGGGCAATCCGCCCTGCAACGGCGAAGACGTGATTCCGTACTGGTTAACGCTGTAGCGGCGCGCGATGGAACCGAGGCGCTCGATGTTCAAATAAGCGTTCTTGATTTCTAGGGGATCGAAAGTCCACTCGATCAATTCGAATCCCCGGGCGAGTGCGTCTTCCCGCTGAAAAAGTTTGATTTGCCGGCCCAGCCCGGCGTTGCGATATTCGCTGCGCACGGCCAGCATCTGCGAATGAAGATAGGAGTGACCGCCGCGCGAGCCCGGCAGAGACAAAGCGAACGCCACCAACTGCCCATCGTCGAATGCGCCGATAACCTGCCCGCCGATCTTTTCCGCTACCACAAAAACGCGCAGCGGCACCAACTCGGCTTCAGCGAAATTCCAGACTTCTTTTTGCAGCGCAACGCAGGCCGACATTTCATCCAGGTTATGGCACTTGCGGACCACCATCGGGCTTTCGGTCATCCCGCCTCACGCTTGCCGGCCCGCTCGTCTTCCCGCAAATGGAGCTTGGCCTTTTGCCATAGCGACTCCAGTTCCGTCATCGAAGCCTGCTGCGGACCGCGTCCGGAGGCGCGCAACTGGTCCTCAATCCACCCAAAGCGCCGTTTGAATTTGCGGTTTGTCTTGCGCAGCGCCGACTCCGGATCGAGCGAGAGATAGCGCGCAATATTCACCAGCACAAAGAGCAGGTCTCCCACTTCTTCTTCTATCTGTTGCCGGAGAGTTTCAGGCACCCGCTCAACGCCCGAACCGGCAACGCCCCGTCCGTGCGGGCGCGGGCCCGGCGCGGGAAATGCTTTCAGCTCCTGCTGCAGCTCTGCCGTTTCTTCTTCCAGTTTTTCAAAGAGCCCTGCGATGTCCGGCCAGTCGAAGCCCACTTGCGCCGCGCGCGAGCTAAGCTTGTAAGCTTCCATCAAAGACGGCATCGCGGCAGAAACGCCTGCCAGCACGGACTGGGATGGGCCTGCAGCCGCTCCGGTTGCCGCTCTGCTCTTCTTTTCTTCCGCCTTGAGGGCCTCCCAATTGCGCAGCACTTCGGACGAAGTCTCGGCTTTCACGTCGCCAAAAACATGCGGGTGCCGGTTGACCAGCTTGTCAGAGAGGCGATCCAGCACCTCGTCGATCGAGAATGTGCCCTGGTCCTTCGCCATTTGGGCATAGAGGAGAACTTGCAGCAGCAGGTCGCCGAGCTCGCCCGGCAGTTCATCCCAGTCCCGATTATCGATGGCTTCCAGTACTTCGTAGGTTTCTTCAAGGGTGTACGGCTTGATCGAATCGAAGGTCTGCTCGCGGTCCCAGGGACAGCCATCTGGGCCGCGCAGGCGGGCCATGATGGCGACCGCGCGTTCGAAACGTTCTCCAGTTGTTGGCATGAGGCCCCAACAATGTAAACGACGGGAGTGCGTTGGGCAATGAAAGCCGAGGTCCGGCGTTTGTGGTGTGAGCACGGGGCTGGCTGCTTTGCAATTTCTGCAGCTTTTCCGCAGCGGCGGGCAGGATGCCCGCCGGACAGCCGGCGAGACGCCGGCGCTACCTGGATTGTTCGCCGGCTCGTTTTGCCGATTTGATTTATATAAGTAATTTTTATTCAATCGCTTACATATAGGAATTAAGGTTTGACTGTAATTATCGAAGTAGCGAGCGGAGCTGATCTGCTCACCGACGTTATCTTTCCCGAATCGTCAAACCGGGGCAGGTTATCCTTAGAGGGTGGCGCCACCGGGCCTTCGGGGCCACTTTCGCGCATGAACTATGCTTCCCCAATTCGGCGTCCGCTGGAAGGCGAACGCTTCCACGTGATCGTTATTGGCGGCGGAATTAACGGCGTCGCCATCGCCCGGGAGTGCGCGCGCGCCGGCCGCCGTACCCTGCTGGTTGAGCAACATGACTTTGCCGCGGGTACCACCAGCCGGGCCACGCGCATCATCCACGGGGGCCTGCGCTACCTGGAACATGCCGAGATCGGACTGGTGCGCGAGTCTTTGCTCGAGCGCCGGTGGCTGCTGCAGGAGCGGCCGCACCTGGTGCATCCCATACATTTTCTGCTGGCCCTCGATCAGAACAGCGGGCGCAGCGCTCTCGCCATCCGCACCGGGCTATGGTTGTATCGCAGGCTGGGTGGCGGCAGGCTGCAACCGGGATCGAGCCGTGCGGACCAGCAAAAACTGGAGCGCCTGCTCGACTCCGGCCGGCGCTGGTCAGTGTTCAGTTACGAAGATGCGCAGTGCGAATTTCCCGAGCGCCTGGTCGCGGAATGGCTGGTGGAGGCGGCCGAAGCCGGCGCAGTGGCGCGCAATCACACCCAGGTGCTCGCCGTAGATGTCCGGCATCGACGCGTGGCCGGCGTGCTGCTGAGAGATCAACTGAGCGGAAAGGAAGAACGTGTCGAGGCCACCTGGATCATTAACGCCACCGGCCCCTGGGCGGACCGGGTTTGCCAGCGCTCCCGCATTCAGACGCCGCACCCCATGCTCGGAGGTGTCCGCGGATCACACATCGTAGTGCCTCGATTCGCCGGCGCTCCCGACGCCGCTGTGTACACCGAGGCGGTGGACAAGCGTCCGATATTTGTCATCCCCTGGAACGAACAGGTGCTGGTAGGCACAACCGAAGTTGCGGACGAGGGCGATCCGGCGAAGGTCCAACCCTCCACCGAGGAGATTGACTACCTGGTGCGCTCCCTGCTGCACCTGTTTCCGGGCGTTAAGTTGTCGGCTGCCGACATTCGCTACACTTTCTCAGGAGTGCGGCCTCTGCCCTTCGCGCCCAAGGAAAAGGCGGCGGCCGTGACCCGCAAACACTACCTGCACGATCACGCCGCGGATGGCGCGGAGCACATGATCTCGGTGATTGGCGGCAAGTTGACGACTGCAGCGGAATTGGCGCGGCAATGCGCGGCGAAGATTGGCGTGTCGGAAAAATCCTCGAGGGCGCTGGCCATCGCGTCCGCGGAAAGCGCGGAGCTGCTGCTCGATCGGTGGGTGGTTGAGATTGGCGACACCGCTGGAATTACCCAGGACACCGCCCGCGGCATTGTGGAGTGGCATGGCAAGCGGGCCCTGGACATCTCCCGTATGGCGCAACGCAGCACAGAGCTCCGGGCACCGCTGTGCTCCCACAGCGAGCACATTGTGGCCGAGGCGGTCGATGCTTTTGCCGGCGAGTATGCGGTCACATTAGGGGATGTACTGCTGCGGCGAGTTCCGGTGGCGTTGGGCGCCTGCTGGTCGCCGGCCTGCAGCCGCGAGGCTGCGGCCCGTATCGGAGCCGTGATGGGATGGAATGAAACGCAGTCCGCGGCCCAGCTGGAAGCTTTCGAAAGCGAGCGTGCGGCTTTTCTGCGCAAGCCGGCGCGATTGGGTTCGGTGCTGGAAGCCGCCGCCGACTAGCCGCCGCCGGCCATTATCCTGTCATCGCCGCTCGCACGAACAGCAGGACTTCAGGCGCTAAAGCGCGACCTGGTTTCGGGAGTTTAGCGGCACGACTGAAGTCGTGCCCTTCCCAAATCCTTATCGTCGATTGCCGCAGTGTCTCACTTCGGCCCGAGATGGCTGTCCTCATCCCGCGACGCTGTGCGCCTTCGGCGGGGTGGTTCCCTTCAGGGTGCGCACCAGGAGTTCGGTGTCATCGGAGATGATTCCGTCCACTCCCCAGTGAGCCAGGCGACGCATGCTTTCCTCCTCGTTTACGGTCCAGACAAAAATTCTGCGGCCGGCCCCCTGAATGTCCTGCACCAGCAAGCGGTTTACCAGAGACTGGTGAAGAATCACGCAATCAACCGGGAGGTCACGCCAGCGGGCAAGCTGGGCGGAGGTCTCACAGATGAGTCCAATGCAAACCGTGGGGCCGCGCGCTTCCAGGTCCATGACCACGTCGGGGATGAAAGAAGAAACTACGTAGTCATGCGCTGGAGGAAAGTTGCTCAACGCGGTCAACACTTTCGATTCCAGGTCTTTTACCTTAAGCTCGATGTCGAGAAAGGCGCGCTGGCCATAGTCTTTAATCACATCATCGAGCCGTGGCAGATGAGGTAGCCGTCTGGCTTGGGCCCGCGCTATCGTGATTCCACCCACTTTGGGGTCGTGACAAACCACCGCAGTCCCGCAAGCTGTCAGACGAACGTCGAACTCAAAACCGTCGCAGCCATGCTTGAGGGCAAGGTCGAACGAGGCAAAAGTATTCTCGGGGATCCCCGCGGACAAACGAGAACCGCGATGGCCGAGGAGGAGGGGAGGGGCCATGGAGCATTTTAAGCCGGAAAGATTTAATTGATCACGAAATCTTTGGTGGAAAAACTAGTCCAAATCAAAGTCGCGGATCGGCTTTCCTGTGTCGGGAGATTCCTTGGCTTTCTTGACCGCCTCCTGGAATTTCTTTTCCAGCAGGTCGGAAGCATGCTTCTGCGCCTCTACGGACTGGCGGAAAATGGAATCACGGCGGGTGTCCTGTTCTTTCATGGCCCGGGCCGCCTCTTCGATGTCGGCGAACATCTTGGGTTTGACGGCGGCGGTGTGAGCAATAACTCCCTTGATTTCAGCGTCCACCTTGAGGACAGCGTTGCAGCAAGGGCAGGTCACCTCGAACGGGGAGGCGTTCTTCGGCATGACCGAATCATACCCCAAAACTGCTAGTCATGACGCTGCAGCTTGATGGGGAAGATCTTGAAAAGAGTAAGCATCTCCCAACCCAGAAGAACAATAGAGACGATCACTACCAGGATGGCGATGGTCTCGCCGAAATTCAGCCGGTTGCGGCTGGGCTCAAAGCGTCTGGCCACCAGCCCGAGAATATTGAGGGTGGCGAAGCCGAAGACCAGCGCCCACAAGATGTTATAGACATCCCCCCGTTTGCCGAACTCCTCCAGCACCAGCAGTAACAGGAGCTGAAATTGGAATGCGAAACCCAAACCCTTGAGGGACATGGGGAGAGAGGCCAGCAGCGAGGTCAGGGACGCGGGCATGGGTGCGGTGTTTGGACGATTAGAAGATGGAAATTTAGTGGCTCGCCAAAAGGAAAGATATTACGCTTTTCTGGTGCCGAAGTCAGCCGTCACGATTTGGTTACACGGTGGGGCTCACCAAATGCATCAACCACCAAGGTCACGAAGGCCCACGAAGGAAAGGCTGGGGCCTGCGTGATCTTTATCGCGCCGGGGTAGAATGTCGCCGGTATGAAGAGGCGCGTTGGTGTTCTCTCCTTGTGGTTCCTGACCGCTGCCATCCCGGCTGCCGCTCAAGCCGGCCCGAACCACGCCGATGACAGCGTCCATCAGGATAGTCTTCGAACCCGGGCACAAGCCGCCCTGTCCGAGGTCCAGGGCACGCTCAAGGTGACTGGCCTCGAACGACCGGTAAACGTGTTACGCGACCGCTGGGGCGTTGCCCATATCTACGCTCAGAACCAGCACGACCTGTTTTTTGCTCAGGGATACGTGGCCGCTCAGGACCGTCTTTTTCAGATGGAGTTGTGGAAGCGGTCGGGCCAGGGTCGCCTGGCCGAGGTTTTGGGTCCTTCCGCCGTGCAGCGCGATATCAATGCCCGGCTGCTGAGTTATCACGGGGACATGAAGGCCGAGTACGAGAGCTACGCGCCGGACACCCAGCAGATTCTCGAAGCCTTCACCGCGGGAATCAATGCCTACATCGAGAGCCGCCTCGCGCCCGGAGGCCCCGGCCTGCCCCTCGAATTTCAGCTGGCCGGCTTCAAGCCGGAACCGTGGAAGCCGGCCGATTGCCTGAACCGCATGGCGGCGTTCTCCATGACGGGAAACGCGTTCGACGAATTGGAGCACGCTCAGGTAGTGAGCACCGTGGGAGCAGATGCGGCTTTCCTGCTGTTCGATTTCGATCCTCCGGTGAAATTAGACCCAGCGCCGGGTACAAACCTCGCCGGCTTGTCGCCTGCTCTGTTGCACAATCTGGTGGGCAGCGACACACGAATTGAATTTCCACGGCATCCCGCGGAAGGCAGCAACAACTGGACCGTCTCCGGCAAGCTGACCCGCAGCGGGAAACCGCTGCTGGCCAATGATCCGCACCGTGTGACTGCCGAGCCATCGCTGCGCTATATGGTCCACCTGGTGGCCCCGGGCTGGAACGTTATCGGCGCGGGCGAGCCCGGCCTGCCCGGAGTCGCGCTGGGACACAATCAGAACATCGCCTGGGGCTTCACGATTTTTGGTCTGGATCAGCAGGACCTTTACCTGGAAGAGTTGAATCCCGCCAACGCCTCGCAGTACAAAACCGCCAAAGGCTGGGAAACGGTGCAGGTACGAAAAGAAACTTTCGGAATCCGGGGTGCGAAGAGCGTCGAAGTGGACTTGAAATTCACCGCGCACGGTCCCGTTCTTTGGGAGGATGGTAAACGCGCCTTGGCCCTGCGCTGGGTCGGCGCCGAACCTGGAACCGCCGGCTATCTGGGCTCGCTGGCGGTTGACCGGGCACAGAACTGGCGGGAGTTCGAAGCAGCCATGCCGCGCTGGAAGGTTCCTTCCGAAAACATCGTCTATGCCGACCGCGCCGGAAATATCGGAGAGCACTCCACCGGGCTCGCTCCGCTGCGCAAAACCTGGACGGGGCTGCTGCCCGTGCCGGGTCGAGGGGGCTACGAGTGGTCTGGCTTTGTGCCCAACGCCGAACTCCCGCACGATTACAATCCGCGCCAGGGCTTCATCGCGACCGCGAATCACAAGATGATTCCCGATGGATATCCCTACAAGGTGGGTTACAGCTGGGCCCCGCCTTACCGCTTCCAGCGGGTCACGGAGGTGCTGCAACGAGCCCAGGCGGGAAACAAGCTGGATGCAGGAGACATGCAGGGGCTGCAGACCGATGTGCTCTCTCTTCCTGCTCAGCAACTGATCGGCCTGCTGCGTGCGGCCACCGCGCAACGAGAACCCAGCCCCGGTGCGGAACTCCTGTTGCATTGGAACTGCGAGGTCGAGCGCGACTCAGCCGCCGCCGCGCTCTATGAGGTCTGGCTGCAGATCGTCACTCGGGAGACGATGAATCTGGCGATACCTGCGTCCGCCAGGACGATGATTGACGATTGGTCTCCGCATCAGGTAATCGCCTTTCTCGAAGGCTTCAATCGTTCGGGATCGGATACACCGGCCCTGACCCGGGACCGCATGCTCCGAGAGTCGCTGGAAGAAGCATGGAAAGAAATGCAAAAGCTGCAGGGAATGGATTCGACAAAATGGTCGTGGGGGCAAATGCACCACGTCAGATTTCGTCATCCGCTCGATCAAATGCCGGGCTCCGCTGCGCTCACCGATCCATCGCCCGTTTCCCGCCCCGGAGATGAGTACACCGTGAATGCCACGGGGTATTACGACAATTCTTTTGACCAGGTCTCAGGTGCCAGCTACCGCGAAATCCTCGACCTCAGCGACTGGGACCATTCGGTGGCGGTGAACGTACCGGGGCAGAGCGGGCAACCGGCGAGTCCGCACTATTCCGATTTGATACCGCTGTGGAGCGAGGGAAAGTATTTTCCTTTGCTGTATTCGCGGGAGGCAGTCGAGAAAGAAGCCGCCGACAGGCTGGTGCTGCAACCGTGAAAACCCTTTCTGGTCGTGTCATCCCGAGCGGAATGTCTGCTTCGCCTCGCGAAGCGGACATGGAGTCGAGGGACCCCGACCCTTGCGATTAAGGTGGGTGGAATTTTCAGCGGAACCACCCTGCTCTAATAGGGAAATTCTCTCAAACTGGCGCTTCCCCGCGAAGGTAGGGGTCCTTCGACCGCGTAAGATCATTCGCCAGCGAATGATCTTGCTCCGCTTAGGATGACAGGGAGATGATTTGGTGATCCAGGCAGTTGGTTTGCAGGGTGTCGTGCAGATCGCGCAGGAGTTCGGTTCCGTGACGCGCCACGAAATACACGCCGCCGAGTTCACGCTCCTGCAGAACTTTGTTGGGATACAGCGTGTTACTCAGCAGTTCGGCGTGACGCCCTAAGACCTCGCTTTGGCGAAGCTCGGCCCGCGCCGCGCGCGAGCGGAGTTGCTCGAGTTGATGCTGCATCTTCGATCCGGCGTTGGTTGCTGCTTCCACCAAAGTCTTGTCCAGGCGTTCGAGCGACTGCTGAATCGCGCCCAGAGATTGCTGCAACGATGACTCCGCCCGGTCGAACGCGGATTGCAAGTCGGCTGGGAGCGTATGCCGGGCCAGCGTCTCGCGCAGCGCTTCGGGACCGTGAAAGATGTCTGGGACCGTCAAATGATAACGTTCAAGTAACGCTTGAGGTTTGGTTTCGACGATGGACGCGGAAAAACGAGGGAGAATGGGCGTCGCCCGTCCGAGTAATGCCTTATAGACCACCGCTCCCTGGCCGAAGTACGCAATCTCCGCCGCCCCACCTACGTAGGCCAGTGTGGGCAAAAGGTAGTCCTGCACCACCGGGCGCAGCAATACATTGGCGCTGAACTGCTCCGGCTCGGAAGCGATGCGACGCAACAATTCTGCTTGAGAGATGGTTTCGTCGTTGACCAGGAAATCCGTGCCGCCTCCATTTGCCCGGCGATGCACCGGCACCCGTGCGCCCTGGCGCAGGGTAAACAGAAGCGTGGACGATGGCGTCACTTTGACTTGCTGATGATAGCCCGCGGCTTCGAGTTCCCTGCCACGCGTCAGCAGTGCGTCATCCAGTTCGGCGGCGCGTTCGATGGCCGCGCCGTAGATCGGGGCGGCAATGCGGTGGAATTCCGGGTCAGAAGCGTCGAGCACGATCACGCCCCACTGGGCGAAGAGACGCGAAAACAGGCGAGCAAATGCGCTGCCGAAGTTCTCTCCCGGGCGGTATGCCTCGCGCAGGAATTTTGTGGCTTCCGAATCGCCCAGCAGTCCGGCAGCCGCTTCGACGAGAGGCTCGATCTCGGCCCCGAACGTCACCGTTCCCACGGGAGCCTCGGGCAGGCCTCGAGTAGGAGCCGAAAACTTCTGCAGCGAACCGTCCGGCCCCAGAAGAGAAACGTGACTGATCTCATCCAGATCGTGGTCGGACGTAGCCAGCCAGAATATAGGAACGCAATCGCAGCCGGCGCGGGTGGCCTCACCGGCCAATTTGACCGTGCTCAGCGCCTTGAAGAGAGAAAACAGCGGGCCGCCGAAAAGGCCGACCTGTTGTCCGGTGACCAGCGCGGACGCGCCGGCGCGCAGGCGGTCAATATTCTCCAGAGTTTTGGGCGACGCATCCCAGGCCCGGTTTTGCCGTTCCAGGATGTCCGCCACCCGGGCCCGCCGCGTAGAGTCGTAGCTCACTTGAGCAGCTTCGTCCTTGAACCACTGCGCAAAATACGGGGGGCGGGAATAGAAGGGCTGGATGGCGGGAGACCAGGAAAGGAAATCGCTGAAAAGCCGCGTGGTGTGCGGAATCTGGCGGAATGGCAGACACTGCGCCTTCACCGGCACCTCTCCTGACACTGCTTCGCGCTACAGGGTTGGACGAAGGAAGTCATAGGTTGGTTACTGATTTTACCGTGGGCCCGTAATTTTGCAGCGCCGCCGTCCCCGGCGGCTGTCGCGGGGGCATTCCGCCCCCGCTGCGAGGGCATGATGCCCTCGCGACTGCCGGCAAGATGCCGGCGCTACAACTGAGATGTCGGAAACCGCGACAGGATGCAAAAGGTAACAAACGAATGTGGGCGCGAGCGTCCCGCTCGGGCTCCGGTGGAATGAATTCTCGGACCTGGCTTTACTGCTGTTGCTGCTCCTGCTGCATGTTCTTGGCAGGAACGGGCGGTGGTTCCTGTGCCTGTTCGACCAGCAGAGACCACTCTTCCGGAACCGGAAGCCCGTGCTCGAGTTCAGGCTGCTCGACTGAAGCCGTGACCCGCACCGCCACCGACAGTTCGCTGGGGGTTTGTCCGCGAAAGATTCCCCGGGTCGGCGGCACGTCAGCATAATCTCGACCGATTGCGGTGCGTACGTGGCGGTCGCCCGCGAGCAGACAGTTTGTGGGGTCAAAGCCGACCCAGCCCAGCGGCGGCAGAAATGCTTCCACCCAGGCGTGCGTCGCATCCACCACCGAGCGGTCGTGACTCTGCGCGCTGCGGTAAAGATATCCGCTGACATAACGACAGGGAATTTTTACCCGGCGCACCAGCGCGATCATGATGTGGGCAAAATCCTGGCACACGCCTTGACGGGTCTCGATGGCGTGATCGATCGGCGAGTCCACTTTCGTGCTCTTGGGCACGTATTCGAACCAGTCGTAGAGCCTCTGATTCAGCTCGCGCAACAGGCTTAGAGGATCGCCGCGCCGGCAAACGTCCATTTGCCGGGCAAGCTCAATCAATCCCGGCGTGGGCTGCGCGAACTCGCTGGGCAGCAGCATTTCCCAGTAGTCTCCCATTTTCACCATGGCGTCGGCTTCGGCCCAGGCGTCCGCGGACAAGGAACTCGGGATCTCGAGCGAGGGCTGCATGTCGAGCAGCGACTCAGCCACAATCACGAGATGGGAGTGCTGTCCCGGAATATCGAAGTGGTGGATGTTGTTGCCCACGTGATCGCGGTAGGCAAACACACGGCAGCGCGGGCTCACCGCCAGATGAAAGGTCAGGCAGCGCTGGTTGCCCTCACTACGCGGATGCATCCGCGCTTCCATTACGCTCTCGCTGACCGGCGAGGCGTAGTGAAATTTTGTCAGGTGCTGAATGGAATAGAACATGAAGCCCGGTCCCCTATCCCGCCAAAGCCGTCTGGATCGCGTAATTCACATAAAGCTCGTAAATGGTTTCGTGGATGTCGCGGCACTGCCGCAAAATGTCCTGCAAATATGCGCCCACATCCTGCGACAGGATCTCCGAAATCTGGCCGAAGCTGAGCGACGCCTGCAACCGGCCTGCCAGCCGGGTCAACTGCGCGCCCCGCCGCTTCCCGCCCTCGCCGTGAATGGCTTCGAGAGCGCGCTGCAGACGATCGATGGAGTAGCGGACCGAGTGCGGAAATTCCGGATTCAGCAACAGGAATTCAATGATCCGGTCGGGACTGATGTCCGCGGTATAAACCTTGCAGTAGGCCTCAAACGCGGTGCAGGAGCGCAACAGACCGACCCACTCCAGGTACTCGGCCGCCTCCGGGGTCTGGTCGGGATGCCCCCAGAATTCGCGATGATACAGGCCCAGCAAAGCGACGGTGGCGCAGGCGCGCTCCATGTAACGCCCTACCTGGATAAAATGCCAGCCCTCGCCATGGCTCATAGTGGAATCGGTCACGCCCTGGATCAGGTGAATGCCTTCGATTACGGCGAGCAGGAAATCTGACGGCAGCACGTCATCCGTCTCGTTCGGTTTGTGCCGCGTCACCTGGTGAAACAGGCGGTTCAGCCTTTGCCACTGGTCCGAGCTGATCTCTTCGCGTACCTGGCGCGCGTTCTCGCGGGCGCTGGCCACGCAGGCGGTGATGGAGGAACGGTTCCCGGGATCGAAGGTGAGAATCTGCGCCACCTGGTAGGCGTCGCCGCTCCAGGACAGATTGGGCGGATTTCCCAGGGCCGCCAAAACCCTGCGCCAGCGACGGTCTGCGCTCGACGCGGATTCATCCAGCATCAGGTTCAGATTCACGTCGAGAAGGCGAGCAGCGTGCTCGGCGCGCTCCAGGTAGCGGCTCATCCAATACAGGTTGTCAGCGACGCGAGAGAGCATGTTATTGATTCAACACCCAGGTATCCTTGCTGCCGCCGCCCTGCGACGAATTCACCACCAGCGAGCCGCGGCGCAGGGCCACGCGGGTAAGGCCGCCGGGAACGATGGTCACCTTGTCCCCGAACAGCACGTAGGGACGCAAGTCCACATGGCGGGGCTGCAAGGTGTCGTCGATAAAACAAGGTGCACGGGAGAAAGTGATGGTGGGCTGCGCAATGTAATTTCGCGGATCGGCGATGATGTGTTCGCGAAAGTCCTGGCGCTGCGCGCTGGTGCTGTGGGGCCCGATCAGCATGCCGTAACCGCCAGACTCTCCCACTGCCTTCACCACCAGCTTGTCGAGATTCTGCAACACATGGTCACGTTGCACCGGGTCGTTGAGCAGATACGTTTCTACGTTATTCAGCACCGGATCTTCATCGAGATAGTACTTGATGATTTTGGGCACGTACGCGTACAGCGCTTTGTCGTCGGCCACGCCGGTGCCGAAAGCGTTGGCCAGAGTCACGTTCCCCGCGCGATAGGCGTTGAATAATCCCGAGACGCCCAGCACCGAATCCGAACGGAATGCCAAGGGATCGATGAAGTCGTCATCCACGCGCCGGTAGATCACATCCACGCGCCGCAGTCCGGTGGTGGTCCGCATATAAACCACGTTGTCGTGAGTCACCAGATCGCGCCCTTCGACCAGTTCAATTCCCATCTGGCGGGCGAGGTAGGCGTGTTCGAAATAAGCCGAGTTGTACACGCCCGGACTGAGCAGCACGATGGTCGGTTCCGGCCGGCCCTCGGGTGAAAGCGAGCGCAGCGTGCTCAGCAGGGCTTGAGTGTAATGCTCGATGGGGCGTACGCCCTGGCGGCGAAACAGATTGGGAAAAATACGCTTCATCACCCGGCGGTTGGTCAGCATATAGGAAACTCCGCTGGGAACGCGCAGGTTGTCTTCGAGAACTACAAACTCGCCGCTGGGCATCCGGATCAGGTCCGACCCGACCACCGCGACATATACATTGCGCGGCACCTGTAGCCCGCGCATCTGGCGGCGGAAGTGTCTGCAGCTATAGACGATCTCGCGGGGTACGATGCCGTCGGAGAGAATGCGGCCTTCGTGGTAAATATCGCGCAAGAAGAGATTGAGGGCCGTTATGCGCTGGGTCAGTCCGCGTTCGATGCGACTCCACTCCGCGCTGGTAATGAGGCGAGGTAGAAGATCATACGGAAAGATTTTCTCCGTCCCCTCTTCGCGACCGTAAACCGTGAAGGTGATGCCCTGGTTGAGGAAGGCCAGGTCAGCGGAGTGTTTGCGGCGCCGGATCTCGTCGGCGGGTAACGAGGAGAACGTTTCCAACAGAGGAGCGTAGTGCGGGCGAGGTTTGCCCGGGCTTTCAAAGGTCTCGTCATAGGCGTCGTCGACGAGATAATTCTGCAGAACCGGGTAGTCGAAGCGGCTGATTTCCGCTAAACCCATGGCGAAGTATAAGGTGAGCCATTCGCGCCAGGCAATAGAGATCCCGCAGTTTTACGGCGGTTACGCCAATATGCACGAGAGCAGGCGGCGTGGACACCGCCAGACAATGGACTTACAACCTATTGGCGCAGGTTTATTGATAGTCAGCATCGGCAAAATAGCATCGTTCCGGATTGCAGGCGCCCTTCTTTGCGTTCTTTGCGTACCCTTTGCGATCTTTGCGGTTAAAAGCTTTTTACCGCAAAGGACGCAAAGAAAAACGCAAAGAGCGCAAAGGAAGTGCGGGACTTCAACTTCTCCATCGAAAAAATTAAATATCAACAATTCCAGACCGTGAGTCGAGATTAGACTGCTATGTTAATCTCGCGCAAGGGTTCTTCGGCTGCATACATCCCGGGCTCTCGTCTCAACCCAAGAGACAAAAGGATGAACACCATGACTGCCTTCTCCGTGAACGGCAAACAGGTCAATCTCGACGTAGATCCTTCCACTCCGCTGCTCTGGGTCATCCGCGACCATCTGGGCCTTACAGGAACGAAGTATGGATGCGGCATGGCCCAGTGCGGCGCCTGCACCGTGCACATTGACGGCGAGGCGGTGCGCTCGTGTGTGGCCCCGGTATCGCGAGCAGCCGGCAAGGCGGTCACCACGATCGAGGGCCTGTCCTCTGATCTCAGTCATCCGTTGCAACGCGCGTGGCTGGAAGAAGACGTGCCGCAGTGTGGCTACTGCCAGTCGGGACAACTGATGAGCGCGGCGGTGCTGCTGCGCCAGAAGCCGCAGCCCACCGACGAGGACATCGATCAGGCCATGACCGGCAACATCTGCCGCTGCGGGACCTATCCGCGTATTCGCAGGGCCATCCACCGGGCCGCCGGCATGGTGGTCAAGGCAGGTGTGCGATGAATCATGGATCTCTCAAACTCGAACGTCCTCGGACCGTGGGGATGCCCCGCCGCGACTTTTTGAAATTCTCGGTTGCGGCCAGCGGCGGCCTGCTCATTGGATTTTACTTTCCCGGAGTCAGCGGCACGGCATCGGCGCAGGCCTCGGCGAACGAGTTCATGCCTAACGCTTTTGTGCGTATCGGGACCGATGAACAGGTGACGGTCATCGTGAACCACTCCGAGATGGGACAGGGGGTTTACACTTCCCTGCCCATGCTGCTGGCCGAAGAGCTCGACGCCGATTGGTCGAAGGTGGGCTTTGAATCGGCGCCGGTTGATCCCAAATACAATCACCCCGTCTTCGGCATGCAGATGACCGGAGGCAGCTCCAGCGTGTGGTCAGGCATGGAGCAATTCCGCCAGGCGGGGGCTGCCGCACGCGCCATGTTGATTGCCGCCGCGGCGCAGCGCTGGAGCATAGAACCAATCTACTGCCGCACCGAGGCAGGCGCGGTGTTCGACAATTCCGACGGCAAGCTTACTTACGGCCAGCTGGCTGCCGATGCGGCGAAACTGCCTCCGCCCGCGAAAGTCCAGCTGAAAGACCCGAAGAACTTCAAGCTGATCGGCAAGCCCATCAAGCGTCTCGACACCGGCGTGAAGTCGAACGGCAGCGCAGTCTTCGGACTCGACGTGAAACTGCCGGGGATGTTGACTGCCGTGGTCGCCCGTCCCCCGATTTTCGGCGCCAAGGTGAAGAGCTTTGACGACTCCAGGGCGCGGTCCATGCCCGGCGTCCGCAAAATCGCCCAGGTTCCGTCCGGCGTCGCGGTGGTAGCCGACACCTTCTGGCAAGCCAAGGTTGCTCGCGATACCCTGCGCGTCGAGTGGGACGAAGGCGCCATGCACAACTTCAGCACCACGCAACTGATGCAGCAATTTCGCGAGCGGGCAAAGTCTCCCGGGGTGAGCGTGCGAAAAGAAGGAGACGCTCCCGCTGCCCTGGCCAGTGCGGCCAAAACCATCCAGGCGGTTTACGAGGCGCCTTATCTATCGCACTTGATGATGGAGCCTCTGAACTGCGTGGTGGATCTGAGGTCAGATTCCTGCGAGGTCTGGACGGGCTCGCAGTTTCAAACCATCGACCGCGCCAACGCGGCCAAGACAGCCGGATTGCCGAATGAAAAGGTTCAACTGCACACCACTTTTCTCGGCGGAGGCTTCGGCCGGCGCGCCAATCCGCAATCGGATTTCGTGGTCGAGGCAGTAGCGGTGGCCAAAGCCGTCGGAGCACCGACTAAAGTCAAGGTGGTGTGGACGCGCGAGGATGACATGCAAGGTGGCTGGTACCGCCCGGCGTTCCTGCATGCCATCGAAGGCGGCATCGACGCCAGCGGCAATGCAGTGAGCTGGAGATCGCGCTCCGTGGGTCAGTCGATTATGGCTGGGACGCCGTTTGAAGGCATGATGCAGGGGAAACCGTACGATCCGGCATCGGTCGAGGGTCTCGACGACCTGCCCTACGCCATTCCTAATCTCGCCGTCGAGTCGCACCAGGTGGATGTCAATGTGCCGGTGCAGTGGCTGCGGTCCGTCGGCCATTCTCACACTGCATTTGCAGCAGAATGTTTCATGGATGAACTGGCGGCGCTGGCGCAAAAAGATCCCTGCCAGTTCCGCCGTGATTTATTGCAGAAACAGCCTCGATACCTGGGAGTGTTGGATCTCGCAGCGCAGAAATCAGGATGGGGCCAGCCTCTTCCCAAAGGCATGGGACGGGGAATCGCCGTGCACTTCGCCTTCGGCAGTTACGTGGCCCACGTGGCCGAAGTATCGGTCACTGATGGAAACATCAAAGTGCATCGCATGGTGTGCGCGGTGGACTGCGGTCAATACGTGAACCCCGGTATCATTGCCTCGCAAATCGAAGGTGGGGCAATCTTCGGCGCGTCAGCCGCACTCTTCCAGGAACTCACCTTTGAGAATGGACGCCTGCAGCAGACCAATTTCAATACTTTTCCCGTGATGCGCATGAACGAGTGCCCGGAGATCGAAACCTACATCGTGGAGAGCAAAGAGAAATCGGGCGGAATCGGAGAGCCCGGAGTTCCCTGCGCCGCGCCGGCCATTGCCAACGCCCTGTTTGCGGTGACCGGAAAACGGGTCCGGCGTCTGCCCATCCGCTTGACGGAGGCCGTGTGAAAACTTCGCCTAACTCCGTCGCCCGTTCTATCACCACCCTCATCGGTGTTGTCGTTCTCAGCAGCGGGTTCTGGCTGTCGCTCCCCGTGGCGGCGGCGCCACCCGCGAAGAATGCTCCTGCACCGCCGGCGAAGAGCGATGGAAAGCTCTTTGCCGCATTTGTCACTGTGCTGCGACACCCGCGATGCATGAACTGCCATTCCCAGGGAGACTTCCCGCGACAAGGAGACGATGGTCATCCGCATACGATGAACGTGCGGCGCGGCCCCGGCGGTCACGGAGTTACGGCGGAAAAGTGCAGCACCTGTCATCAGGACCACAACCTTGCGGGCTCGCATCTGCCTCCGGGCGCTCCCAACTGGAGCTTGCCTCCGGCCAGCACTCCCATGATCTGGGAGGGTCTGACCGATGCGAAGATTTGCCGGTCGATCAAGGACCCGAAGCAGAACAGGAACCGGAACCTCGACCAGCTGGTCGAGCACCTGACCGAAGACGAACTGGTGACATGGGCCTGGAGCCCAGGTGAGGGCAGAACTCCCATACCTATGTCGCACGATGAGTTTGCCGCGAAGGTGAAGCGATGGCAGGCGGCAGGAGCGCCCTGTCCCTGAAGGCCCGCGGGGAGACGGCGCACCCGGCCGCTTTCAGTTCGCTATCTAGCGCTTGGCTTTGGAAAAGTCTGCTACCGCGAATACCACTCCGTTGCGCTCGGCGGCACCGGCGCCGATGGTGTCCATGTCGGCGTCGAGGAGATTGGCGCGGTGATTGGGAGACTGCATCCACTGCTCACGGATATTCTCCGCGCTCGGTCCGGCGGCCACGTTCTCGGATAGCCAGCTGAAGCGGGCACCGGCGCGCGCGGCCCGGCTGGGCAGGCTGGGTTCGCCGGAAAAGCCGTGCGAAAGCGAACGCTGGGCTGCCATCAATTCCGCGTGCTGCCGGGCGGCATTGGCCAGAGCGTCGTCCCACTTCAGAGGGGGCAGACCATGGGCTGCCCGCTCGCGGTTAATGGCCTGGAAAAGCTGCTGTTCGGCAGCCTCGGTTCGGGGCTGGGCAAGCACCGATGTGCATGAAAACACTACCCCAACGATGAAACTTGCGATAAGAGCGGAAGGCAAAAAGGTGGTCAGTTTCATGTGGATATTATGATGCGCCGCCCACCCTCTTCCCACCCTGAAACGGCCCCGGCGGGCACTCGCCGGTTGAGCACCTTTTGTAACCTGAGCTACATCTAATCATATGTTTGACTTCCAGTCGGGTGACCCCTAGATTGGAAGAAGGCCGCTAAGGCCGGTTGTCCTGTTCTTTGAAGGCCATTCCCACCAGTGGGGGCGTCACGGCTTCGACGGAGATGCTTGCGGCCAAGAGGCATGCCAGGGTGCTCGCACCTGTAATCGTGGGCAAAATGATAATTGCCAATCAAGAAATGGCATACGCAGCCTAATTAATTAGGCAGCCGTTCTCCACAGCTTCGCCCTTGGGCTGTGAGCGAACGTCACACAGAGGGCTGCTCTTCTCTTCTACGTCTGGGGAGAGAGGCTAAGATCTCAGGCTAGCGGCTGGTGTTTCTTGTCCGTTCTGAGCAGCAGCCGCGAACGTCTTCGGGTAATGCCGAGGGCATGAACGCGAATAAGCATGTAGTCTCTTGACCAGTAACATTTTCGGACGCGGGTTCAACTCCCGCCGCCTCCACCAATACTTCAGCCGTCAGACTTCGGGCGTCAGACTTCAGTTTCGTGCGCGAGCATGAGAGCAATTCTGGAGATCTTTAGCTGCGGTACGTCCGGTCTGCTCCCCACATTCCCCGACTTTGATTTCAAATCTTAAAGCAGGAGTGGATTAGCGTCGGCGAGGAAGTCCCTTTGCCGAGGCCTCGGATCCAGGCGGTTCACGAAACGGTTCCACAGAAATGCGCTCGTAACACACTTTCAGCACGGTCAGGTAT
>Ga0207678_10000975_pt1 | contig 26085 bp, 25 predicted proteins | sample KBSC63metaG_FD_184319 | JGI IMG/M metagenome (GOLD analysis project Ga0207678, IMG submission 184319) | Corn rhizosphere microbial communities from Kellogg Biological Station, Michigan, USA - KBS C6-3 metaG (SPAdes) (version 2) | ecosystem: Host-associated > Plants > Roots > Rhizosphere > Soil ... | reverse complement strand
TGCTAATTCCCTACTCAACAGATTCGAGAATTCAATGACGGCCGAATCTCGTATCCCACCTCTGTGAGCAGTGCCAGAATTGCCGGACTACCTTCCGAAGCGCGAGCCGTCGAAACACGAACTATCGAGCTGGTCAGCAAGGGGCTTAATGGTCTGGTGAGGAATACCGGAACGGTTTGGAGTGGTGGTCGTCGGAACGGATCTGGCAAGGGAGTTATTTGCGGAATACACAGCTTCCCTGCAAAGCCGTTTGGAATTCGCTCTTTCCGTTCAGCGGTCAACTGCTTATGTAGCGGATGCGGTGTATGAGCGCATTCTGTCTGGGCCGGTCGCTGGCGATGCCCTGTTTACAGCTGGTGGAACAGGTGCTGGCAAAACGACGGCGATCCGCACCAGTTCGCAGCCGAAAGGTTTGATCTCTGAGGCGGTCATGCTTATTGCCAAGGACAAATCAGTGAAGCCCTCTACAAGGCGTCGTGCGGACGTGCGAGTGGTTCCCCAGATCAGCCCTAAGCGGGCGCGCCCTGTCTCGACCGAGCGGGTCGCGGAGCAGTTTTGCGCGGAGATGATTCAAAATCTAAAGCACAATGTCCCTCGATCGAAACATCGTCTGGCCTAAGTCACGGCTGCAATAGGACTACGTCAAACTATAATGAATAAAGATCTTTCCCTGCTCCTTGGTGAGTAGGAAGCGAAGCCGGCCTTTCGGGCTGGCTTCAGTGTTCATGATTGACCCATTACCCCATTCCCGATATTCGGAACTGTCAAACGATAAAGTCCCGAGATCATTCTGGTTTGGGATGCGGTTGAGCACCAGCCTTGCAACTGCTCGATACAGACCCGTCTGGTTCTATAAAAGGGGATGTCATGTAAAAACACTCGGCCTCTTCCGCGAGGAGGGGATGTTTTTCCGACATCGAGTCCCCATCTGCATCTGCACGAATCCTGGCTTTGGACATGGAGCCATGCAGCGGGGAGAATATGTCGATCAAGGAGGGCTTGCTCATGGCTGGCGCATGCTGAGACTGCTGCGCAGACAAAATTGCGGAAGATGATCCGCTCAGGGCTGTCAGGCTGGCTGCTGCAAGTGAGGATGTGATGAAGGTGCGGCGGTCGATTCCACTAGGACGGGTCAAGGAAGCTCCTAAATCCAGCAATTCTGTTTACCAGCAAGTCTGGACGAGCGCTGCTGTGAGCAATCCAGACGGGGACGTGGTCGCCGACAAGAGCCTGCAACCAAAGAAGCTAATTCTTTTCCCAATCCAACAGATCGTGGAGAGGTATGGCTTTATTGTCGCCTTCAGCCGAGAAGAGTACTGCTATGGCCTGTCTGGTCGATACATGGGATTGGTTGATTACGAGATCGGTGATGCCGGTATTGGGGGTTTCGGCTGAAGTAAGGGTTGCAGTAGTGATGCTGAAACGGCCATCCGCAGGAGCGATGATGGTGGCCTGCATGGTGACGCCTCCAAGTTTGAGCGTGGCCGATCGACCACCCGCCGCGATATTGATTGTGGCGGTGGTATGGAAGTGCCAGACGAGGTTGACCGATTTGATGGGGGAGATTTCATCCTGCACGAGTACGCGGCGGTCATCAAGAACAGCCATTCCTCGCTTCCAGGATTGGAGCTTGCCTTTGTATGCCTTGTCGAGATCGACGATGGCGAATTCGTCTTTCGCTTTGCGGACAGCAAAGAGCATCTCAGATACGCTGTCGAGATCTTGGTTCACACCATCGACAGTGATGGTGTTGTGCGCCTCGGTCTTCATGCGATAGTAACTCCATCGCTGCTTGCCAAAGTATCCCGGAAGCCCGTAGCTGTCGGGGCCGAGGTCGATAGCCCAACGTTTGCCAAAACCATCGAGTACAAATGATCCAAGACCGAGATGTCCATGGCTGGCTTTTGCATCGCCACCCTTGAAGCCGACATACCAAGTCTTGGAGTCAGACCATGAGCTTCGCATATATGCCTGCGCGACACGAGAAAAGCTTTGGACCAAGGGTAGTGATGGTGCGGCCTTCGGTTCTGGTGCGGACGCGTACCAGAGAAGGCCCATCATTTCGAAACGGGAGCTCTCCCGCACCGCCCCTTGTTTCATCTTTCCTTCAAGATCCTGCACAAGCGCGCGCTCGTGCAGGGAGTACTCGGGATGATGGAACCGATTGGCGAACCAATACATCTGCGGTGAACGGGAAGCTTCGGAGTGCGCGTCTCCGAAGTTGGCATACTCATAAAACGGGCCATCTGCCTGGATCTCGTACATGGGCGTGATATCGAAGCCAGGGGCTTTGGCAGCGTCGTAGTCCGTACCGAGCGCAGAGTCCAAAGTGGCAATGTAGAGGACGTTGTAGATCGTCGCATAATTCCAGTAAACGGGGCCCTCTTCAAATCCTCCATCAGGTGCGAAGAGTCGCATAACGAGGCCAATTCCAGGACGAGAGTATCCGATGATCTTCTGTGCGCGCTCGATGCTCGTGCGGTCACCTGGCTCAGCGATGGCGAGAGAACCAATGGTCTCTCCGCCGTAGACGACCTGTGCCCAATTATTGCGGTAGTGAATCTTGTTTTGATTCAGGCGGTCGATGAAAGGGTTGATACCTTTTTCGATGACGGACTGTTTGATGGTCGCGCGCTGATCAGGCGTGAGGATGGGATAGAGCCAGTCATAGCCTATGCCGAGTGCGGCAGTCATTTCAGCAGTGTCGAGGAAGTGGTTAGGATTCCAGCCCGGGAACTTCGTGGCAGAGAGCATCTCTGCGATAGCACGGTCAGCGAAGCGCCTGTCGCCTGTGAGGCGATACATTCCGGAGAGGGTGAAGATGCGTCCTTCCATTTCTCTTGAGGTCCACAAAAGACTGACCTCGGGCCCATTCAACCCGTAGACATCGGATTGCTCGGATAAGAGGGACTCCGCCCGAGCGTGCAGGGCATTGTACTCGGCCCTTGCAAAAGGGTCTGCCGCGATGCGCGCCTTGATACCAGGTATATCTGAATCCAGAACGAGAAGTCGTGGGTGCGATGCTCTTAACGTATACATGGGAGTGGGTAGAGGCGAACCTTCCTGCGCATAAATGGGTAATGGCGATATGAGCAGCAGCAGACCACACGATGATAGAAGAGCGTTTGAAATACGCATTCTCAACCCTTGAGTTAACGGGAAACCGGTTGTGAATTGAAGACGAATGCCGTTTATCTCCCATCGGCACAACAGCAAGGCCAATTGAATTCGATGAGCGCCTCTATAGCAACCATGCCTCGCAGCAAAAACTTGATCAGCTCGCCTTGATAATCCATTTGCCATTGTCAGTTGCCACTAATGAGGTTAATAGGAGCCGATAGATCGCATCTCTCAAATTATCTTTTAGCCCCCGATCCTCAAGGACTATCGTTTCGAACCGCGAAACGATTAGTGAGCCGTTGAATCTGAGAGAAAACATCTCCCGCCAACCTATCGGATGCGCTCAAGGTGATGCTCCCCTTTCGATCCCAGCGATGGCGCGCTAGGAGGCGTCATGAAGGAAAGTTTCTGAAAGTCTCAGGCAACTGCTCGATGGAGCAAGTCATGTGGATGTCTCGATCAAGGAGATCGTAGCTCGAAAACAGCCGCGCTGTAGCCAGTGATAGCAAAAGCCGACGCTGGTTCGATTGTCTGCATTGCAAGCGATATTCCGGTCTTCGCGGCAGGTGAGGGCGCTGTCAGCCGCGCTACCTGCGTTGCGGTTTCCCCTCCTGTCAAACGAATGCCCGTTTCCTTCGCTCCTTTGTTGATGACCACAAGCCTCCGTGGATTCCGCAAGGCATATATAGAAACATTGGCGGAGTTTCTTGCGACATTCGTGGCAACCAGTTCGCTCCCCAGCTGGCTGCGGCACATCTCGAGGCCGTAGTAGATCGGCCTCGCCTCAAACGGTTTGCCGGAGCCGTCAGCAATCGGTGTGTACCAGCCATTCGCTCCGCCGTGAAAATAGACGCCACGCTCCCCGGACTTTGCTAGTTGCAGCATATAGTCAACCGCCCACAACGCCGCGCCGAACACATCGCTCACGCCGGCTTTGCCGGCCTTAAAGCAGGAGTTTGTTTCGGCCATCACGTAGGGTATGCGAGCACTGCGGGAGATCTCTTCCGTCTCGGCCATCCGGTGGATGAACGACGGGTTTGGCGCAAGCAACCTGTCGAGCGTCACGCCCGGATCGCTCGGCGGCCCTTCCGCATAGCGATGTCCGGTGAGCAGAGTCACTGATTCGGGTGCCGCATCCGCAAATTTTGCCACTCATGTCAAATCCTCAGCGATGTCCGGCCCGGCAAACCGTGCATCGGGTACCGCATTGCGCACTATACTGTGCACCTTCTTCCATTCCCCGAAATAGTCGTCGAAGCTGTAACCAGCGGGGCGAAGTCCGTTCATCACATAGTGGTCCGGCTCATTGCCGATCTGAAATGCGATCAGGCGCGGTCCGAGCGTTGTGGCGACGAATCTTGCCTCTTCCGCAACTCGATCGGAGTTGGCCCGCGCAAGGTTCAGGCTGTAGATTGTTCGCCAACCTGTGGCATCCAGAAAATCGCGGAGGTTATGGATGGCCTCAGGCGGCACGGGGGCCAGCGCGATCTCCTTTCCGGAGCTTGGATCGGGGCCGATCGCCTAAAAAGGTACCCTTGGCGCGGAGTGCGGATCGTCTGGCGTCCACACCGTGTACTCGCTCAGGTTGCCTCCGAGTCGCAGGACGCCATTCGACGACAGCTTGCGGAACAGAGCAATCAACTCCGTATTGGCGGCTGAAAAGAAATCTGAGCGGCTAGCTGAGAGGATTCATAACTCAGTCCCAGCATGTCTCCGGGGATGGAAGAAACTACTTTGTCCCACGCTATCGAAACATCCAGGTTGTTGAATGAGTCAAAGCTAAGCGCCCAGGCCGGTCCGGACAGCGCTTGAGTAGCAGCAACAGATATCGTACGGGACATAAATGCTCGCCGGCTGAACTTTGACATGGTTATTGCTCCTCACCACCCAAAGGTGAATTTTAATTTTGAGGCCACCTTTGTTAGGAGGTGGCCTCATTGTCACTTTTACTTCATCGCAGTTCACCTATTCTTGCCATGACGAATTCATCAGAAGGTCAGGCGAGCAGTGAGTGCAATTGCCGGGGCGTGTTGTGAGAAGACAGGAAGTTTTGAACTCCGGTCGAGCTATTCGGATTGTTGTAGCCCTGCACGTTGAACACGTTGAAGGGATCCACATTGACCCGGAAGAACACCTTCTCCGTGATTGGGAAGACCTTGAAAAGCGACATGTCTGCCGTCCAGTTGTAGGGGCCATGCAACACGGACTTCGAGAATGGATTCAACCCGGGACCGGGAGAATAAGCAACGGGTGATGAAGTTCCATTTGCCAAAGGAACCTGCACAATATTCGTAAGGTAGTTAGGATTGCCGGCCTTTGGTGTTGTTCCGTTGGACCCAGTGCAGGTCACGGTGCCAGGGTCCATGTTGATCGGAGTCTGGAATGACACATTGCTGGCCGGAATGCCTGAGTACAGGTTTGGGCCGCATGGGTTGTTGATCGACAGTGGATTGATGAATCCGTTGAACCACTGATATCCGGGGTGACAAACACCGCTCGAGCAGTCCTGGATCTTGTACTTCTTGTTGTAGACCTTGAGCGGATTCGTCGGACCCCAGTTACTCGAACTGACGCCGAAGTACTCAGAGACCACTCTTCCACTCCCTGCAATCTGGTATCCGCCAGTGAGTTCATTCACAAAGCGATTGGCTCCACCGAAGAAGCGTTTGCCTCGTCCAATCGGAAGGTCAACAATTCCGTTGAAATTAATCCGGTGCTCAGGGATTGCAGTATCGATCTCGTAGTTCTGGAAGGCATTCAACTCATGGGGATCGGACGACGGAAGCATCGGCAGGAGGGGCAGCAGCGCGACGACTGCGTGAACGACTCAAGCGCAGTCAGCGTGGCAAACGGCTACGCGCGCATCAGCATCTACACCGCCAATAACGCGCAGGGCCAGTCGACGAACTACTGCGGCGCCATCACCACGCAAAGCGGCACCTTCCTCCACGCCTACGGATACTGGGAGGCGAACGTCCGCTTTCAGTATCAACAGGGTACGCAAAGCTCGTTTTGGATCCAGAGCCCAACTATTGGCTCCATCATAGGCAACCCGCAACAATCCGGTGTGGAGATGGATGTCTTTGAGCATACGGCGTGGGCTGCTGGGCCAGCTCTTTATGACCACGCACTTCACTGGAACGGCTATGGAACCTATCACCAATCGGTAGGGTACAACGGCACCCAGAGCAATCTGAACGACGGCAACTTCCACACCTTCGGCCTGGCACGGACACCCGGCAGTCTCGACTTCTACGTCGATGGCGTGAAGGACTGGCATCTCTCCGCCAGCGACGCGGCCATCTCGAACATCGTCGAATACATCATCCTCGACACCGAGCTCCCCAGCGCGTCTCATGTTCCGGCAGCAGGCTACGGCCCGCTGGGCTCCGCCACAAACGCGCATCTTGACGTCGATTACGTTCGCGTCTATCCCTACAGCACCAACACCACGTCAACGGCCCTGAACCCGGTGGCCGATGTCTATGTGCGCAACGGCAACGACGCAAACACCAACTTCGCGGGCTCGACTACGCTCGGCGTCAAATCGGATGTGACTGGAAACAATCAAAATGCCTACCTCATGTTCGACCTCTCGCAGATAACAGGAACGGTGCTTCAGGCAACGCTCTACCTTAGGCCCATGACAACAGGCCAAAGCAATATCGCGAACTCCGCCAATTACGTTGCCGACAACAGTTGGACCGCGAGCGGCATCACTTGGAACAACCAGCCGCAGACATCGGGGACAATGTCCACCGGCATCAGTTATGCCGCAAACATCCTGGCGAACTTCGATGCCAGCGCGTATGCCGCTGCCGGCAAACAGCTCTCCATCCAGATTGCCCCGAACACGCCCACCGGAAGCTCCAGCGAGGTCGATTACGCATCGCAGGAGAACAGCACGGCCACCTACCGGCCGCAACTGATCGTGATCTCATCAACCCCATAAGGAGACGGGCGGTGCGCGTGATTTGCAAACCGGCCTGACTGACAGGCCCCGCTCATTGAGCGGCTTTGAACGTCCCGAGACGGCACGTTCTTGCATCATGGGCACCTAGACTAAAGCCGAGATTTTCTCTGCACCTCAAGTCGAATTCGAGAGCGGGATCATCGCATTGGACCCCGACGAGACAAAGAACCGGGAAGGACGCTCTGTTCTGATCATAGAAGGCGACATGCGTAAATTACTTTTGGAAGCGAAGAGAGCGCGGGACGCCGATTGGCCTGACTCGCCTTGGATCTTCAATCGGAGCGGACGACAGATCAGGGACTTTCGTGGTGCATGGGACGATGCATGCGCCGCGCCGGAGTAGCGATGTATAAAGCGGGCAACCAATTCGCAGCACAGTCCAGTGGTTCATCCTAGCTGGCGTCCGTGTCCGCGAGAAGTATTGCGACGCATTCGCGAACTTTCGCCGGTGGAATAGGCTTTGGCAAGAATATCGAAAACCCAGCCGTCGCAAGCTTCGCCTCATCTACATCAGACACACCAGCGCTAAGAGCAACGATGGGAGTTTGGACAAACGCTGGAAATTTCCGCAGTTCGCTGGCGACCGCATAACCATCCAACCCTGGCATATTCAAGTCTAGAATCAATAAGTCGGGCTCTGTGGCAGAAGCTTGTCGGAGTGCCTCCGGACCGTCTTTGGCCTCTATCACTTCGCAACCGGTTCGTTCCAGAATATAACGCAGCAAATCACGGCTGCTTTCGGAGTCGTCCGCAATAAGTATCCGCTTGGAAGATTTCTCTCGCGTATTGGTACTCGTCACCAAAGTAGATCACTCTCCAAGGTGAATTATAGAGAGATCGGGTACGGCCACTGTGATGTGGATCACGCACGATACCTTTGACGCGTAAATTGAAACCGGCTACCTCTTCCCTGTTCGGACTCCACTCCAATAGAGCCACCCTGAATTTCAACCAGACGTTTGCAGCTTGTCAGCCCCAGACCACTTCCTGCGTTGTGTAGCCCAGCGGATAAGACCTGTCGAAGATCTTCAACTGCTCATCCGAGGGATGACAATGCCTGTATCTGCCACGATGCCCCGCACAGAAGACTCGTTATGCACCGCAGTTACCGAGAGTTCTCCCCCAAGAGGAGTGAACTTCACTGCATTGCTTAGCAGGTTGTACAAGATTGAGGAGCTCTGCAAACCCGATAATGGTGTGCAACGGCGTCCGACGCCATCTTCTCGGACGACGTCGACCAGATGGAGCGTACCTGAACGCAAGAACTCTTTACGACCGTGGCATTTGGAGATTGCACGTTCAAGCATGTCAATCATGATCGCTATTACATGGTTTGCATGTGACCGCGATCACACCTAACAGTGACAAGCCACTCCGTACATTCTGTAGTGTTCGGCGAGAATTCTGTTATGGACGGAATCTTCAAACTAACGTACAAGAGCAAAGTTCATTACACTCATGGTTGGCATTAGCTTCTCCGTGCTCGGAGCGAGGAAGTCTTCCTTCGGGGTTGAATATATCCAGACCGGCCTTACACCCGCGCTGCTCGCAACCGCGACCTGTCCGGTCCTAACTATCTGCTGAAGCGAAACCAAGTGTCAGGTCTGCTCCGGAGGATAAATCTGATAGACGCTACCTGAGCGGCAATGTTTATGAAGAGCAGCATAGGTGCAGCCCGACTTTGAGATCGTTCGGCTGATCTTTGCTATCTCTGGTCGCTGATCAACAGCAGGAGCACCTAATGAACGATCCGAAGGCGGCCACTATCCGATCGAAGATAGAAGGAATCGATGCATTGGCGGAGCTGGCGCTCAACTTGCATTGGTCTTGGAATCATGCAACGGATAAATTGTGGAGACATCTGGATCCTGAATTGTGGGAGGCCACGCAGAATCCGTGGGTAGTCCTGCAAACGGTGTCGCAAGAGAAGATCAGATCTTCGCTGAAGATACCGGAGTTTCGTCACCATCTCGACGATTTGCTCAGCGAAAATCATCGGTCTTATAAAGATGACGCATGGTTTCAGAGTAAGCACACTAGTTCTCCTCTTACAGCAATCGCCTACTTCAGTATGGAGTTCATGTTGAGTGAGGCGTTGCCAATCTACTCAGGAGGACTCGGGAACGTCGCGGGGGATCAGATGAAAGCTGCCAGCGACCTGGGAGTGCCAGTAATTGGAATCGGATTGCTCTACGGCCAAGGATATTTCCGTCAGAATTTCGATGCGAAAGGACGTCAACAGGTACTCTATCCCGTTAATGATCCTGGCCAGTTACCCATCCGCCCGCTGCGACAACCGAATGGCGAATGGTTACGACTGGAAATGCAGCTTCCCGGATCTAACATCTGGCTCCGTTGCTGGGAGGCCGCCGTTGGAAGGACGAAGCTATATCTGCTTGATACCAATGACTTCGCCAATACAGCAACTCACCGGGGTATTACCAGTGAGCTCTATGGAGGCGATGCAGAGATGCGATTAAGTCAGGAGATCGTGCTTGGCATCGGTGGCTGGCGCTTACTGCGAGCGCTAGGCATACAGCCTGAGGTATGCCATCTCAATGAAGGGCACGCCGCCTTTGCCATTCTCGAAAGAGCACGATGCTACATGAAGGATCACACAACGTCCTTCGATCTGGCTTTGAAGGTTACACGGGCTGGAAATGTATTCACTACACACACTGCGGTAGAAGCGGGGTTTGATCGTTTCGACCTTGGACTTGTGCAAAAGTATCTTGGCCGTTACGCGAAGGAAGAGCTCGCTCTTCCATTTGAGGATCTGCTTGCAATGGGCAGGCAGAACGCAACAGACATTTCAGAATATTTCAACATGGCCTATCTCGCACTCCATGGAAGCGGCCAGGTCAATGGCGTGAGCAAGCTACATGGCCAAGTCAGCCGGAAGATATTTCAACCACTTTTCCCGCGATGGCCGCAAGAAGAAGTCCCTATAGGCTCCGTGACCAATGGCATTCATGTACCGACATGGGATTCGGCCGCGGCAGACACACTCTGGACCGCAGCTTGCGGCAAGAAGCGTTGGCTCGGAGATCGCCCTGTAGAAGATGACATTCGTCATCTGACCGATGCTCAACTGTGGCAACTGCGTACTGAAAGCCGAAAAGCATTGATTGATCGGATGCGAGTTCGGTATGCACGACAACTTGCATCGGAAGGTACAGAACAGCGTACTATCAGCAACATCTTCGACGAAAATGTGATGACGATTGGATTTGCGCGACGTTTTGCCGCTTATAAGCGTCCCAATCTTCTGCTACACGATCCTGAGAGACTGATCCGTCTTCTTTCCGATTCACGGCACCCTCTACAGCTGATTTTGGCTGGTAAGGCTCATCCTCGGGATTTCCCAGGACAGGCAATGATCGAGCAGTGGCATAACTTTATTAAACGTCCAGAGGTATGCGCTCATGTCGTATTTCTAAGTGATTACGACATGCAACTCGCGCAAGAGATGGTACAAGGTATTGATCTGTGGATCAATACACCGTTGCGCCCGTGGGAGGCTTGCGGGACGAGCGGAATGAAGGTCCTTGTCAATGGCGGCCTGAATCTTTCTGAACTTGACGGTTGGTGGGCAGAGGCTTACTCCTGTGAGGTTGGCTGGGCTATTGGTGACGGGAGAGACCACGGTGACGATCCTTCATTGGGCGCCCTGGATGCAGAGACCTTGTACGACCTGCTGGAACAGGAGATCGCTCCAGAATTCTATGAGCGAAATGACAAGGGAATGCCGTCCCGATGGCTCGGGCGCATCCGCGAATCCATGGCTCAACTTACCTCCAGATTCTCTGCAGGGCGAGCCCTTCGCGAATATACTGAGCATTACTATATTCCTGCAGCTAATGATTTTCGCGAACGTGCATCAGAGAACAGTAAGTTGGGTATCGATCTACTCCGCTGGCAGAAACAGATCGCAGAAAAATGGAGCACCATTCGAATTGGGACCGTGGACACCGAAACACATGATGATCAACATTTCTTCCGGGTCCAGATGTTTCCGGGTGACCTCGATCCACATGAATTGAGTGTGGAGCTCTATGCGAATGCAGTGCAGGGTGGAGTGCCGGTTCGCGAAGTAATGATTGCATGTGAAGTGTGCTCGGATCCCAACTCGCAGACTTACTTGGCAAAGGTACCTGCAACTCGCCCAACTAGTGACTTCACTCCACGTGTCATCCCGTACCATGCAAATGCTTCTGTTCCGCTCGAAACTGAGCAAATCTTATGGGAACGATAGTAACTAACATTGCCTAAGGTTCGGAGCGCGAGAAAGATATGACTATACCCCCCAGGAGCGATCTGTCAGCCATCTCTACTCAAAACCTTCATCTGCGTCATCACAATTGCCAAACGCCCCTTAGACACTTTCGCACTCATCATGAAGCTAGCGATCTGGCTGAGGATGAAGAGTATCTAATCCAAGACCGTCATATCGGTTGTGTGGGTTCCAGAGCATCCATCCATCTGTCCCAAACTCGTCAGCTGCACGGATTTGTTCAGACACTTGAAAAGGGCCGAAGGCGCGACGATCAAATGCGTAATCCCTGAACGCCTGCAACCACGGACGAAATCGCTTATGTGAGATACCTGCACGTAAGCGCGCATTTTCCAAAGTATCGCGGACGATCTCATAAGGATGGGAGATGGGTTTCTGACATCCAGGTATGCCATATTTGTATCCGGATGGATATACCATAGGCGAAAGATAGTCGACAATCTTGACGATGTGCTCTAGTTGCTGCCCAATACCTGTGTCGTTCGTATTCCAACAAACATAGCCGAAGATGTCGACGCCAAGAAAGACGTTATAAGGCACTAGCCGATCACGTGCCTCCGCAAGAAAGCGATCGATTGCCTGCACGCGCATCTCTTCTGTTGGCATTTGAGCAAAGCGCAGCTTTTGTGACACATCGGGAAACCGTACGTAGTCAAACTGAATTTCATCAAAGCCCGCCTGAGCCGCTTCGATTGCAATTTCAATGTTATAGTTTCGTACCCCTGCTTGAAATGGATCCACCCATGCCAGTCCCTCCCGATCTCGAAACAGACTGCCGTCACCTCGCTTTACAGCCAAATCCGATCGCGCCTCGGCAAGAGGATTATCTTTGAAAACAACAATTCTCGCGATGGCATAGATGCCCGTCCGATGCAGTTCGCTAGCAAGGAGAGCCAAATTGCGGATTGTGGTAAGACTACGCGCGCCGCTCCTATGAGCCAGGGACACTGCGGTTGGATAGGGGATGAAACCCCGGTCTCCCTTGAGATCGATCACCAGCGCATTGATCTGTCCTCCTCGCGCAAGCGCCATAGCGCTACCTCGCAAGGTTTGGGAACCTATTCCGTACACTGTCAAATACAGCGCCCTAGGAATAAACGGCGTGAGTGGGATGGTTGTGCCGTTCGTCTCTGTGTCTTTCACCAACGCGCGAGCTGCGCGGTACCCAGGCGCACGAGCCATAATCGTCGTCTCACTCGCCTCTTCAAAATGAAATCTACCGCTGCCGTCAGTAGTAACGACGCGGTTACCCACGGTGACGGTAGCATTCGGGATTCCGATATGGCTCTTTGCATCAATCACTCGTCCATCACTCGCGTGGGAGGCGGATGATGCGAACAACACTATAAAAACGAGCAGGCAATGTCGAACAAGCATTTGCATTACTTCTCTCTTCCATTTCTTCTCGAGTCCATCATCAACTGGCCGAACTTTGTACCGGTATCGTTGTCTGAAACTGGTATTCGTGGAATTGCGAGCATATTGCAGCCGACGCGAGCCGGGCCCCCTTCAAATGCGAATGCGGCTCTATATCCGGCACGCTGGGCAGCGTCCTCGAGATACGAATCGTGGATTCCAAAAGGCCATGCCAGACTGTCTATCGGGCCCCCCACCCGACTGGAAAGGACAAGTCTCGAAGTTGTCAATTGCTTATCGACAAAAGCTTCATATTCAGTATTCGAAAGCCGCGCGCGCTCTTCGCGAAAGTTTGGATGCCAGAGAGTGTGCGACTGGACATCCACAAGGCCAGATTCCTTCATCTCTCTAATCTGCTCCCAAGTAAGAGCATAAGAAGCCTTCGAGATGGCCGAAGGATAGACGAATAGAGTTACCGGAATGTGGTGCTTGAGAATTAATGGAAACATCTCGGTATAGACCGAACGATGGCCATCATCAATGGTAATGGCGACCATCTGCGTACCAGGTCGATCACCTATAATTCGTAACTTGTCTATGACTGTACGTAGAGGCAATATCTGGTAATGATGGTCTTCGAACCACTCGAGTTGCGATTCAAGTGTGGATGTCCGTACCGTTGTCAATCCAGGGATTGCCGAATTAAAGCGATGGTAGACAAGAATGGGAATCTCCTGAGCTTTTATTGCAGATTCACAAAGCGTCAACAGCAAACAGGATACGAATATCTGACACCAACTCGTCACGGCTCTATTTCTGAGTTCAATCATTGCTTGTCTCGATCGATGCCGTTCATTTCCCTGTTGAGGGAATCTCTTTCATCCTCGTCTGTAGAGTATTGCCTACTGATCATTCCGAAGGTGACCGCATGTACTTGAGCATGTGACGGTTGTCACATCGCTGCTGGAAGCTGACACATAGACTTCCAGTTATCTGGCCGATGATTTGATACGACGGCCGTAAGAGCGGCAAGCTAACATATTCTTTCTCTCGGAAGTAGATCAATGGTTCAGAAGCCTGTTGAAACCGCCATGAAGGTCATCGATCACGTCGACGTACTGTTGGGCTACTGGGACAGTCATTTGAAGTGTCAATTTGCCAATGCCGCGCATGAGACGTGGTTTGGGAGATCTCCAGGCGAGATGCTGGGAATTTCGATGAAAGACCTGCTAGGATCTTTGTACGAGCTAAATCTGCCACATATTAAAGGCGCTCTCAATGGAGAGGTTCAGGTATTCGAACGCGACATATCTCTCCCCGACGGGAGCACTCGTCACAGTCTTGCGTGCTACTTCCCAGATGCATCCGACGGAATAGTAAAAGGATTTTCGGTCCAGGTTACAGACGTTAGCAAGATAAAACGCCTGGAAATCGAATTGCAAACAGCCAAATTAAAAGCTGAACTGCTTGCGACACACGACTTTCTAACCGGTTTGCCCAACAGGGTCTTGCTCATGGACCGTATCTCTGCTGCAATATCTAGTGCTCAAAAATCATGTAACCTCGCCGTTGTGGTCGCAATCGATTTGGATAGATTCAAGGCCATCAACGACACATATGGTCACGAATGTGGCGATGCCGTACTGAGAGAACTCGCAGTTAGAATGAGGCAGTCACTTCGCGATGGGGAAACGATCACGCGGCTTGGAGGAGATGAATTTATATTTTTGGCGACCGGATTAGATAGTGTTCATGAAATTCAACTGGCAATTATTCGCCTGCTTGACGACATTTGTCAGCCACTGCAATGCGATGGAATCATACTGGACCCAAGCTTTAGCTGTGGTATAGCAATCTTCCCTACGAATGGCGATAGCGCGACGAAGCTTCTGACAAATGCAGATCGAGCCCTCTATCGCGCTAAAGGATTAGGTGAGGGCCGGTTCGTCTTTGCTTCCTAATCTCTCTTCCTTACAAGAACCTTCAGCCGTGATCCGTTCGGACGCCACGCGTTAATAGAACCGCTCCAGATCGCTTCCGGCATTTGTGGCCCCGATAGAGCTTTATCGTAGATACCTGTATCTGCCATAACGCAAAAGGCCGGGAGTTTCGACGGCGCGTTGAAGGGCAGGCGGCACAACTCGGCTGAGCTGGCTTATGATGCGTCGCGTATGGTGAGGACAGGACAATCAGCACCGGCGGCGACCTTATATGCTGTGCCACCGCCAAAGTGAGATACAACTGATGCGAACGCGCCAACGCCTCGAGCACCGATCACGATGAGATCGACTTCACGATTTCTGGCTTCTTCGAGGATTACCGCATCTGGTCTCCCAAAGCCGACAACGCAGATTGTTTTATTGGCAGTGGCAAGCTCACGAAGCTTTTCTAAAGGTTCCTCACTTGCCATGGTGCGCTCAAAAGAAAAAGGAACATCCTTATCGTCTTTGACATGCAACAGAACTAGTTCCGCTTGACGTTCCTTGGCAATCGACAAGGCATATGGCGATGCAGCCTTTGCTCCGGGAGAGAAATCTGTTGCGTACAGCACCGTCTTAATGGAAGCTTCTCCTTCTCCATCGCAATGACAATGCGGCCCAACGGTTAGTACCGGAATCGCGGACGAGCGAAAGATCGTTTCTGCACTCGACCCGAGGGCTGCCTTTTCTAAACCGGCTTCACCCGATGTTCCGACCACGATCAGGTCGGCATCGCTTAAGTCCTCTAGTAGATCCTTGCACGCTCCCGCGCGAAGCAGTGTGGTGCAATTGATGTCGCGAAGAGAAGCGGTTTCCGTCTGCTTGCGTAGCCGGTTTTCTAGGCTTTGCCGCTGATATTCCATTGCCTCATAAGTAAGGGAAACCTCTGGAGCCGCAAAGGCAGCGGTTGGCAGAATATAAGCGTGCGCCACAACAACTCCAGCCCCGTATGTCCGCGCAAAAACAGCTGCATATCGCAAGGCAGTATCTGTTCCTCTGGAGAAGTCGGTAAGCACCGCAATCTTTTTCATCCTCAGCCGTGACTCTGATGGTGTTTGGTGAGCTGTGGCCATGTTAACCTCCTTAGCCGAAATAGTTACTTTCTGTACGTCCTTCGAGCCTGGCATTTGAATACTTGTCAGCTCTCAATTAAGCAATCAGCAACTTATCTTCGACCTCTGTTACACCAGGCGCCGACCATGCTGCCCGTTCGGCCGCATGGCGCTCTGACCAGGAATGTACTTGTCCGCGCAAGACCACTTTAGCTCCGCGAACATCAACTTGTATCTCTTGAGCGTCTAATTCGGCAGCTCGGCGCATGGCACTCTCGATCCGCGACTTTATTTCGGAAGGCATCTCTAGTGGCTTAACCTTGATGTGGTTGGTTATGCCCCTTACTCCCGCCAAACTGCGAATTGCACTCTCCGCCGCAGTTTGCTGGTATCTGTAATCGACAGATCCTTTCAGAATGATCCACCCGTGCTCCACATGAACCTTGATGTGACCCTCGGGAACAAGGACATCCCATTGCAAGGCAGTCAGTACGGCACGGGCAATATCTTCATCGGTGCGTTGATAAGAGAAAGGCAATTCGACATTGATCTCATCAACTACCGCTTTCACTCCGCCAACGCGTTCTGTTGCACGGACAGCAGACCATTTTTCAGCCAGGCTCTTCACTTTTCCAGTAAGAGTCACAATTCCATCGTTCGTAGTGATTCCGATCTCCGCCGAATCGACAGTCGGCTCATATTGCAATTCATCTAATACATCCTGTTGAAGTTGGACATTCGTTCTCATATCATCCTCTCCGCGACGCGTGGATCTGCCAAAAAACAGAGCGCTGCTTTAAGATTCACAAATTCCCTATATCAAATATTCCTCCTAGCGGACGCAGTCCGCAGTGACTGGCGTCACACTTTACCAAACAGCCCGGCGCTATACTCCTTGGCCAAGGAGAACTTCGGCGGAGAGTATAACGGACGACGGGATTACGCTAATCAGTCTTCAAGCTAAAATCCGACTAACTTTACGCGTGTGAAACTCTGGGGTACTGCATCACCCTCAGCAGTATCGCAGTCACATATTCAAGCCAATAGAGTGGTAGAGAGATAGTATGAAGACCGCCTCCTCCCTCCTTTTGGGCTCTACTTTCTTCTCCAACGCTTGCAAATGTCGATGACGAAGAATCACGCCATTCGGATGAATAGGGGGTGATGGGTATCACTGTTCGATTACACCGCTGGCTGTATGAATGGATAGACCGGACGATTAGAAGTACGTTGACCAAATGCTTCGGTGAAATTACCAAAAAGTTGGAGGAAGCCATGACATTTAGAGATCGAACAGATGCTGGGCGTCAATTGGCAATGCGACTGGGTAGCTATGCAAATCGGGAAGATATTGTCGTATTAGGTATTCCCCGAGGGGGCGTAAGTGTCGCATTTGAAGTGGCTCTGGCATTAAACGTCCCTCTGGATATTTTTCTCTCCCGGAAGCTTGGCGTTCCGGGACACGAAGAACTTGCGTTCGGCGCGATTGCGGCGAACGATGGGAGATATCTGGATAAACGGGTGATTGAGGCTACAGGCATCTCCGAACAACAGATTGAGCGTGTCACACAGGATGTAAAGAATACGTTGCAACAGCGCGCTCTGCTTTATCGTGGTAGTCGCCCTCCGCTCAAGGTGGCAGGCAGAACCATCATCCTTGTGGATGATGGAATAGCCACCGGGGCGAGTGTATACGCAGCTATCAATGCGCTCCGGCAGATGAAGCCAGCCAAACTTGTACTGGCAGTTCCGGTGGCGCCTGCCTCTACATGTGTATGGCTCAGGCCAGAGGTAGATGAGCTTGTCTGTGTACACGCACCGGAAGAATTTTACGCAGTCGGTCAATTCTACGAGTCCTTTCCCCAGGTCGAGGATGTTGAAGTACAAGACTTACTTCGGCGAGCAGAGTCGGTGGCGTATGAAAAATCTGACCCTTCAAGGAAGGGACGTCAGAGTGACGTTACGATCGATCTCGACAATATCCGACTGGAAGGGACCTTGAATATTCCCAATAGCCCGAAAGGGATTGTGCTGTTCGCTCATGGCAGTGGAAGTAGCCGTCACAGCCCACGCAACCGGTACGTAGCGCAAGTGCTTCAGGCGGAAGGATTCGCGACGCTCCTTTTCGATCTGCTGACTGGCCAGGAAGAAGCCGTCGACCGGCAAACTGCCGAGTTCCGTTTTGATATTGAACTGCTTGCTAAGAGACTAGTTGGCGCAACCCAGTGGATTACACGTCATCCAGCTATCCGAACTCTACCCGTCGGCTATTTCGGTGCAAGCACCGGCGCTGCAGCCGCAGTCGTTGCTGCGGCGCGCTTGCCAGGGCTTGTTATGGCAGTTGTCTCTCGTGGAGGCAGACCGGATCTTGCTGGGGAAGCGCTCGGTATAGTCCGTGCCCCTGTTCTGTTGATTATTGGAGGAAAGGACGAAATAGTGATTGGTCTAAATCGCCAGGCTCTCAACAATCTGCGGTGCAGAAACAAACAGCTAGTCATCATCCCTGGCGCGACGCACCTCTTTGAAGAAGCAGGGGCATTGGAGCAGGTTGCACAACTCGCTGCAACCTGGTTCTCCCGCACCTTGGCATTAGATCGAGCAAACCCGACGTCCAGAGCCGTCAATGTTTCTTGAGGACGTTGAGACTTGATCGTGCGATCAAGTCGACAAGACGAAGATCAGGAGCTAAACCCATGCCAGATGCGACTCTCTCTATCCTTACCGACCTCATTCGTGAAGCTGTGCACCCTTTGACTGGGTCCGCCGACGATTACGCTTCCCTCCTTAAGTTAGTTGGAGATGCCCGCTTTGTCCTCCTCGGCGAAGCTTCTCATGGAACGCATGAGTTCTACCGGGAGCGCGCCAGAATCACGCAGTGTCTCATTCGCGAGAAGGGCTTCAACGCCATCGCGGTAGAGGGCGATTGGCCAGATGCTTATCGAGTCAATCGCTATGTCCAGGGAGATAATATGGACCCAGATGCAACCCAGGCCCTCAGCGGGTTCAAGCGGTTTCCGGCCTGGATGTGGCGTAATGCCGACATCCTTGATTTCATTGGCTGGTTGCGAACCTTCAATGATGCTCGAGAGCTGCCCAAACGTATTGGATTTTATGGTCTGGACCTCTATAGTCTGCATGCATCGATGGAATGCGTCCTCAGCTACCTCGATAAGACCGACGCCGATGCTGCACATCGTGCCCGCCTCCGCTACGCCTGCTTCGATAACTTCGGAGACGACCCCCAAACCTATGGCTACGCGGCTAGCCTTGGCATCCGTCCTTCCTGTGAAGCTGAAGCGGTATCGCAGCTCGTCGATCTACAGCGCAGTGCTCTACGCTACGCCCGCATGGATGGACTGGTTGCCGTGGAGCGATTTTTCGATGCGGAACAGAATGCCCGCGTCGTCAAAGACGCCGAAGAATACTATCGCATGATGTTCCGCGAATCGGTTTCATCCTGGAACCTTCGCGATCAGCACATGATGGAAACGCTCAACACTCTGGCCGAGTATCTTGAGGTTCGACGGCCGGCTTCAAAGATAGTCATATGGGCTCACAATTCCCATGTCGGCGATGCCCGCGCTACCCAAATGGGTCGCGCAGGGGAATGGAATATAGGACAGCTTACTCGTGAAAAATATGGCGACGGATGTCGAAATATAGGCTTCACCACGTACACGGGTACCGTCACGGCCGCGTCGGAATGGGACGGCCCAGCAGAGCGGAAGCAGGTGCGACCCGCCAGAGCGGACAGTTACGAGGGCCTATTTCATCAGGTCGGAATCCCGGCTTTCTCGCTCAATCTGAACGAAGATTCTCATGTGTTCAATGGGCTACGCGAACCGATGCTCGAACGCGCCATCGGTGTTGTGTATCGTCCAGCGTCCGAACTGGCAAGCCACTATTTCCCTGCAAGCCTCTCCGATCAGTTCGACGCCATCATCCACTTTGACCAGACCCGGGCTGTGGAGCCCTTGGAACCAATCAGTACAGAAGCTCTCGGGGAACCCGCAGAAACCTTCCCTTCTGGCATCTAGGTATTGCTCCCACTAGATGCATATAGCCACTGCAATAGGAATTGTTTAGCCATTGTTTTTGGCGATCCACTCGGGCTTTGATGACTTACAACAACGGGATCGCATCGGTTCGTTATATCTGCTACTCTTCCGGGCAAACGAGGTAGAGCCATGGAGTTCAGAGATGTTCTTCAGAATAGACGTTCGGTGCGGGAATATCAGGACACTCCGATAGAGTCCCAAACGATTCAATCTCTCATCAATACAGCGATTCTGGCTCCCAGCGCAGTAAACAGCCAGCCATGGGAATTTTGGGTCGTTCTCGGGAGACAACGAATTGATGATCTTTCAGACAGAGCCAAGCTCTGGCTCGTTGAGAAGGTCGCACACAATCCTACTGCCGAAGCTGGTTATCAACGGCAGTTTCTTGCTGCGCCTGGACTTTCACTTTTGTATCACGCTCCGATACTCGTGCTTGTTGTGGCAAAGTCATTTGAGAAGCAGGCCAGTGAGGACTGCTGCCTGGCGGCGTTCTCACTGATGCTAAGCGCACGGGACTCAGGGATCGGAACATGCTGGATCGGATTAACCCGGCCGTGGTTCAATCTCGTCGCAACGAAGAACGAATTGGGAATTCCGGAGGCCGCTAACGTAGTCGCTCCCCTTGTGCTGGGGTATCCGAAGGAATGGCCTGAGGCGCATAGCAGGAATCCCGCCGCGATACATTGGGTTCGTTGAGGGGGGCCATGAGTCCCAGATAGTGAAGGCGATCATCCCTCCACTCGACCGTCCCTCTCTTTTAGAGATGGCACATTCACAACCTGAATTGGGCGGGCTTTGATCTTAGGAGAAGCTACGGTTGGGGCGGGAATCAGTATCCCGGAATACTCGCCCCCTCTTGTGCCGAGGGGACACAGGGTGCATTGGCAAAAGAGTTTGGAGCATGTTGCGGCTGAAACCGAAAATGTACCCACGGATAAACGGCGATCAATTGCGAAACGGCTCCTCCGTAGAATCAATGAATTGAGCGCCCTCGATACTCGGTGATAGACTTATCAGAGGTTGAGTTGAGGTGCTAGCGTCACAAGGCATAGGGGTTCACGTCCCCTCCTCCGCACCAATCCACACATTCACCGGATGTCCTTTTCCCGGACCAAGAGGTTACAAAGCAGCCCCATGTTCTATTTGATCCTTGTCATCCACATCATCGTCTCGCTCTTTCTCGTTGGCATCATCCTTCTCCAGCAAGGCAAATCCGCAGACCTCGCCGGAGCCTTCGGGGGCCAGGGATCGCAGACCGCCTTCGGCCCTCGCGGAGCAGCCAGCCTCCTCACCAAGCTCACCACCTATGCCGCGATCGTCTTCATGCTCACCTCCATTGGCCTCACCGTCATTCTTTCCCGCGGTGCCTTCGGTGGCGACCACTCCGTTCTCTCCGGACACTCCACGACCCAGAGCGCCCCGGCAAACACCAAGTAGCTTCCCTGAATTTTCAATGCGCAGGCCATCGGCTTGCGCATTTTTCATGCGAGGATAGCGATAGGCCTCTCATGCGGATAACTCTCGCACTCGACGACGACCTCCTCTCACGAGCCCGGACTCTTACTGGCGTAGAGGACAAATCGGCCTGATTCGGGAAGCACTCAAGGCGCTGATTGAACGCGAAAGCGCACGGAATCTGACCCATCACGGAGGCGATGAGGCTGGGCTAAAGCGCACACCCTGGCGACGGGCAGCCGAGAAGCCTGAAAGGCTCCATTACCATGATCCATGAAATCCTCGTCGTAGGCCCACTCCGCTGCAACTGCTCCATCCTCGGCGACGAAGCCTCCCATGAGGCCATCGTCGTCGACCCTGGCGACGACATCTCCCGCATCGTCGCCACACTCCAGCGGCACTCCCTCACCGTCAAGCAGATCATCATCACCCACGCCCACATCGACCATATTGCCTGTGCACAGCGCCTCCAGCAGCTCACCGGAGCACCCATTCTCTATAACCAGCTCGACCTTCCCCTGGTCAAAATGATGGATATCCAGGCCGCATGGCTCGGCATCCCTACCCCTGAAGTCCCCAACCCCGACGACACCCTCGATGACAACAAGATCATCTCCATCACCGGCCTCACCGGTACCATCCTCCATACTCCCGGCCACACCCAGGGCAGCGTCTGCCTCTACCTCCCCCAGCAAACCCTCCTCCTCGCCGGCGACACCCTCTTCGCTGGCTCCGTAGGCCGCACCGACCTTCCCGGAGGCAACTCCCGCCAACTCATTACCTCCATCCACGACCGTCTTCTTCCTCTCCCGGACGATACCACCGTCATCCCGGGGCACGGTCCCGGCACTACCATTGGTGCAGAGCGTGAATCAAATCCATTCTTGACGGTGTAATACAATCAATAAGTTAAATAAGAGAACCTAAAGTAACACCTTACAGGCATCACATGAACTAGTAACTAGTGTGGTTCACTTGTCGCGTAACAATCCGTCCAATTCCCTCCCCAAACTCCTTCGCCGGGCCAAGCAGGCTCACCACCACCCGCCCCGGTTCGGCAATCCCATAGAACGACCCCGGATGCACCACCACATCCGCCCTCCGCAATAACTCCTCCGCCACCTCCCCGCCCCCCGCCTGCGTCAGCCGCAGAATCGCGCACCATCCAGCCTCCGCCCGCAGCATCTCCACTCCACTCGCCTGGATGATCTCCAGATTCCTCCGCACCCGCTCCAGAATTTGCACCTGAATCTCCCCACGCTCGTCCATCCACACCGGCAGCGCCAGTTGCACCGGAGCGTTCATCGACAAAAACGTATCGGCAATCACCTCCAGCCGTCCCATGGCCTCCTGCCGAGCCGCCTCCGGCCCAAACGCAGCAATCCACGCCACCTTCATCTGCGGCAGCCCGGCGATCTTACTCATCCCGCTCAGACAGAACGTCAGCACCGGATGCGGCCCCGCAGCGAAGCTCTGAATCTCCCCCTCCTCCAGCGAATAATCCAGAAAAACCTCATCCACAATCAGCGCCAGTCCATGCCGCGCACAAATCTCCTCCAGCCGCGCACGCTCCGCCGCCTTCGTCGTATGCCCCGTCGGATTATTCGGATGCACCACCACGATCGCCCGCGTCCGAGGCCCGATCCGCCGCTCCAGCTCAGCAAAGTCGATCCACCACCCAAAGTCATAAAACAGCGGATAAGCCCTCAGCTTCACATCCTCCAGATCGGCCAGAAAATCGAACAGCGGATAGCTGGGCTGCGCCACCAGCACCTCATCCCCGGCATCGCACAGCAGCCGGAACAGGTACCCATAGCCCTCGCTCGTACTGGTCGTCAGCACCAGCGCGTCAGGATCGACCTCAGCCTCATGAAAGTCGTAGTACCCCGCCACCGCCTCCCGCGCCGACCGCATGCCCAGCGGATCGGGATCATATGTCAGCGCCTCATCATCTCTCAGCGGCGACAGCAGCGTACGCGCGTCATAACAAAAGCCACAAACCGTAGGATTTGAAACCGTCAAATCAATCAGCTCACGCCCCGAGGCCCGCGCCTCCCGGATCGCAGCCGCAAACCCACTCTCCCCCACATCCCAACCCGTCCGCGCAGAAAACCGATAGCTCACTCACCTATGCTAATGCGTGCCTCCACCTGCACATCTGCGGAAATTCGTTTCCGTAATCTTTCAGAAAAAAGTGGCCCCCCATTACCGTTGCCTTTCGGCGAAAGCGGAAAGCGGGCCGATGGTGGTGCTGTACCATCCGATGCCGCTGGCGTGGAGTTCTTCGGGCATGAAGTCCATCGCGAAGGTTTCAAGCGGAAAGGGAAAGTTTCAGGCGGAAGCGCAGGGCTTCAGCCCTGCGAAAAACTCCGCCGCAAGCCGGCTTCCACTCTGCCGAAGGCCGGAGTGAAGGCGAAGCCGCAACGACTATATATATTGCCGTTGTTTTTGCCGTTGCACCTTTGCTCCAGCCTCAACATCCCTTCCCTCTCGCAGCCTGCAAAACCCGACTCACCGCCAGCACTATGCGATCGACATCCTCCCCCGAGGTCTGCCAATTACACACGCTAACCCGCATCGCGCGACGTCCATGCCAGGTCGTCCCCGTAAAAAACGCCTCACCCGAAGCAAGAATCTCTGCCATCATACGATCCGTAAAAGCATCGTTCTCAGCCTCCGAAGCACCCTCACGCGGATCGACAAACCGCACCATCCCCTGATTGATCTGCGGCTCCCAAACCACCTCCGCCCCATCCAGCGCCCCAATCCGCATCACCAGAGCATGAGCATGATCGCAAGTGCGTTCAATCAACTCCGCAACGCCTCGCCTTCCCATCTGCCGCAGCGCCGCATACGTAGCGAACCCTCTCGCCCGCCGCGACCACTCCGGATTCCATTCCAACTCATCGCGAGCATCGTCGGCATGAGTAAGATAAGCAGCCCGGTGCGACAGCGAAGCACGCTGCGCCTCCCGATCCGCCACAAACGCATACCCGCAGTCATACGGAACATTCAGCCACTTATGCCCATCCGTCGCCCACGAGTCCGCCCCTTCAGCTCCATCCATCAAGTGGCGAAACCGCGGGCTCGCCCCGCACCAAAGCCCGAACGCCCCATCCACATGCACCCACGCGCCAAACTTCTTCGCAATCGGAACCAGCCTCGCAAAGTCATCGAACGCCCCCATGTTGAGATCGCCCGCCTGCAGCATCACAATCGTAGGCGCCGACGGATCGCTCTCCAACGCCGCAACCAAAGCATCCTCACGCAGCCTCCCCTCCGCATCTACAGGCAAGCCGAGAATATGCTTCTGCCCCAGCCCCAGCATTCGAACCGCCCGCACCGCCGTCCCATGCAGCTCCGTACTCGTCAGAATGTGGATCGGCGGCGATCCCGCAAGCCCTTCCATCTCGACGTCCCACCCACGCCGAGCCAGCAAAGCATGACGCGCCGCCAGCAGACAAGTCACATGCGCCATCTGACACCCGGTCACCAGCGCAAAGCCAGCCGTCGACGGCAGCCCCAGCAACTCCTTGAGCCATCCCCCCGCAACCTCTTCCACCACCGCAGCCGCAGGCGAGCAGGCATACATCGCCGCGTTCTGATCCCACGCCGACGTAAGCCAGTCAGCCGCCAGGGCCGCCGGAACCGCCCCGCCAATCACCCAGCCGAAGAACCGCGGCCCAGCCGAATCAACAATCCCACCCGCAACTCCGCGAACCAGATCCTCAATCACTACCGTCGCGTCCATCCCTGCGTCTCCAAGCGGCAAGCTCAGCCGTCCGCGCAAAGTAGAGAGATCCACCGTAGCCGCAACCGGAAGATCCGTCACCGGCGCAAGGTGCAGCATCGCATGATGCAGCGCAGCCGCAAGAGGCCCCTTAAACAAAGAAGTCTTTTCACTCATGGACGAAATCATAGTCCCGCCCCAACGTGAAGACACTCCGTTTCTACCCGGCAATCTTCTGCAACGCCGCTTCCTCTTTCGGATGCAGGCTCCGTGCCTTCACATCCCACACCAGGCCCAGCTTCCGCAGCACAGCGATCGTGTACCAGTTGATATCCACCTCGTACCACGCCAGCCCATGCCGCGACGACTGTGGATGCGCGTGATGATTATTGTGCCACCCCTCGCCGAACGTCAGCAGCGCAACCCAGAAGCTGTTCTTCGACGTATCGCCCGTACTAAACCGCTGCGATCCCCACATATGCGTAGCCGAATTCACCAGCCACGTCGAGTGCAGCCCTAGCACCGTGCGAAAGAAGATTCCCCACAGCAAAAACTTCCATCCCCCTACCGCAAGCAGAACCAGACCCAGCACCGTAATCGGAACCCAATGCCAGTGGCTGATCCAGACATGAAACTTATCCTTGCGAAGTTCAGGCACATAAGGCATCAGGTCGGGCGAGCTATTATGTTTCGTCTGCCCCGTCAGCAGCCACCCCACGTGCGCCCAGAAACCGCCCTCGCGCGGAGAGTGCGGGTCGCCTTCCTTATCCGTATTCTGATGATGCTGTCGATGCGTCGCCACCCAGAAGATCGGCCCGCCCTCCAGCGCCAGCGTGCCGCACACCGTCAGAAAATACTCCATCCACTTCGAAGTCTTGAACCCGCGATGCGTCAGCAGCCGATGATATCCCACCCCCACGCCAAGCCCGCCGGCAACCCACCACAAAACCATCGCCACCAGAAAAGCCTTCCAGCTAAAGAAGAACAGAGCGGCCAAAGCACCGATATGAAACACCACCATCACAAAGGTCGTAATCCAGACAATGGGCTGCGTAAACGTTCTGTCGT
>Ga0207678_10000971_pt1 | contig 26124 bp, 25 predicted proteins | sample KBSC63metaG_FD_184319 | JGI IMG/M metagenome (GOLD analysis project Ga0207678, IMG submission 184319) | Corn rhizosphere microbial communities from Kellogg Biological Station, Michigan, USA - KBS C6-3 metaG (SPAdes) (version 2) | ecosystem: Host-associated > Plants > Roots > Rhizosphere > Soil ... | reverse complement strand
GCCGGGGAGTGGTTCCCGTCCGTACCGCCAGGACGGCTGGAGCCGGTCGTGAGTAGACGCCCGCGGGTGGAGGCGCGCGCCGCCGGTCAGGTCGGGCGGCGGAGGAGGAAGTTGACGGCGCGGAAGCTGATCGGACGGCCGTCGTCCTGGTTGATCAGTTCCACGTCGGTCACCAGGACGCCGCGGTCGGGCTTGGATCGGGACGGGCGCGCCTCGACGATCGTCGTACGCAGCCGGAGGGTGTCGCCGGCGCGGAGCGGGACCTGCCAGCGCAGCTCGTCCACCCCGGGCGAGCCGAGACTGGCGACGCGCGAGAGGTAGTGGTCGGCGAGCAGCCGCATCGCCAGCGCTCCCGAGTGCCATCCGCTTCCGATCAACCCACCGTACGGACCGCCGGCCGCGAACTCCGGGTCGACGTGGATCGGCTGCGGATCGAACCGCCGCGCGAACTCGAGCATGTCGTCCGCGCTGACGCTCACATACCCGTACTCGTACACCGCCCCGGCGCGGTAGTCCTCGAACCACCGCTCCCCGATCCCGACCCCGAAATCAGCCCCCAACGCCCGAGTCTGCACACCCCCATGATCTCCATCGCGGGCTCACTGTTCCCGGTGGACCTCCCGACGATGGCCGACCAGGACCACGACCACGACCACGACGGTCGGAAGGCGGTGCCGGTCTAGGTCCTCGGGGCGTCCGGGTCGCTCTCGTCCCCGACGTAGTGGATGGCGAACGGCTTGTTGGTGATGAACAGGAACGTGCAGTCCTCGTCCTGGGTCGCACCGTGCTCCATGATCCCGCCTTCCGGGAACCACACGAAGCTCCCGGCCGGGTACCGACCCTGATGGGTGTTCAGCGCGCCCTCCAGCACGTAGACGCCGTGCGCGCAGGGGTGGCTGTGCCACGGGTTCGTGAACCCGGCCCGGTAGACCATCTTGAGCACCATCATCCCGGTGTCGGGGTCGTTCACCAGCGGGACGTGCTCCAGGTTCGTCTTGATGTACTCGATGGGGAAGAGCTCCCACGGGGCGGTGTTCGTGTCGATCACGGTCAGCTGGACCGGCTTCGCAGGTTCGGTCACTGGAGGCTCCGATCGGTCGAGGCGCTCGCCGCATGGTTGCGGGTGAGCCGCTCGGAAACGCGCGTGTCCGAGAGCCCGAGTATCGAGTGATCGGGTATCCACCCGCCAGGGCAGGGTCGAGGACATGGTGCGCTGACGACCGACCGGCGGATCCGGCACGTGCCCGGCGGTCGCCCAGGACGGCCGGTCGAAGCGGACTGCTCTGAGTACCAGCGCGGTCGCCGGTGGTGGGTCGGCACGGCGACCGCGCTGGCATTGGGGACCCGCAGGGGGTCACGCTGTGAACGATCCGTCCGCAGCGTGAGCGCACGATGAGAGCCCGCTGAGCGGCTGATGGGAGTCCGCTGAGTGGTTGGTGGGAGCCAGCTGTGCGGGAGCTGTGCGGCCGGTGGTGCCAGCTACCGGGTGAAGCGGGCTACGACGACGTCTCGACCGGTGGTCATGGGCGCGCCTGATGCGTGATCGTCGGTCGAGCGAGCCTCGGTCGAGCCGGTCGAGTGCGGCGCCTGCGATGACCGCCGCACGGTGAGTATCAGGCCGAGGGTGAACACCAGACCGGGAAGCCAGACCACGACAGTATCGACCAGCCGGGTCGGTGGGTGCGCCGCGAACCCCGGTGGGGCGTCGTTGGCCACCCAGTGGCCAGTGAGCGGCAACAGGTCCATGAGCAGGCCGAGCGCGGTCGTCGTGCCGGCGGCGGCCAGCAGGCCGGCGACCAGGGCCTGGCGGGCGTCGGCCCGAGCCGCCGGCTCGCCGGGCGCCCAGGAAGAGTCGCCGGCCCACACGCTGGCCACGAGGCCGGCAGCCAGCACGCCGAGCAAGGCGGGGCCGGCTCCGGTGGAGGCGGCCGGGTGGAACAGCACGACCGCGAGCCAGATCGTCGCGGCGACAGCCGCGGTGCCGGCTCCGAGGACGATCGTCGACGGGCGGACGGCCACCCGACCGGACGTCACCCCGGTGAGAGCGATCAGGAGCACAGCGAGCACAACGGCCAGCGCGATCAGGTTCCAGGTCGCCCGGGATTCGTCGTAGACCCCGGTCGTCGCGTTCACCGGCAGGGTCAGCGGCGGATCCACCCGGAGCCGGCGGAACTCGAGCATGGCCTCGGCCCCGACCGCGAGGATTCCCCCCGCGGCGAGCAGTCGGGCGCCGCGAGCCGCCGCCACCGGGCCGAAGCCGATCCGGCTGCGCAGCAGCCGGTGGCCCAGAACCAGGCCGGCGACGACGCCGAGCGCCTCGGCCCGGATCCGGGGGACGCCGATCGCCCAGCCGAGCGCGACGGCGGCGACCAGGAGCACCCCGCACACCAGCCACCGACCGACAGCCAGCGCACCGGCCGGGCGGCGGAGCAGAGCGAGGACACAACCGACGGCGAACCGCCGCCGCTCGCCCCGACCGGCGATCCCGACCAGCTCGGCCCGCATCGCGTCTCCCCACTCGGCCTGCCGCGCCGGCAGCGCGCGGACCACCAGCTGCAGCACGCCGCCGGCCAGGTCGGCGCTCATCGAGCACCGCGGCTGGCGATGCGTGCGGAGCCGTTCACCGGTCGCCGGGCCGTCCGGGCCCGAGCCGGCTCCGCCGCGGGCAGCGCGGCGGCGGCCCGGATCCCCGCGCCGGTCAGCCGGTAGAGGTGCCGGGCCGGACGGCCGCCCGGCGGCTCCGCCTCCCAACAGCTCTCCAGGAGGCCGCGCGCATGCAGCCGCATGAGGATCGGGTAGAGCGATCCGGCCTTGAGGTCGACCTCCTGGCCGAGCTCGTAGCCGTACCGCCAGCGCCCGCGATCACCGGCCAGCGCACGCAGTACGGCAGCGGTCTGAGCGGAAGGTCGCCTCGTCACGGCCGGAACTCTACATAGGTAGAGATCCGCCGTCAGGCAAACGCCCGTTCTCGACCGCAGAGCCGCTCAATCACGCCGAGCACCGCGCCGGCCCGTCCCGGGTCGCTGCGACCACCGACGCTAGCGATCCCGGTGCACCGGGTAGCGCAGGTGGAGGACGCCGGTGCCCTGGATGACCACGTCGGGATCGTCGAGCATCAGGGGCCCGTCGGCGAGCGCGCCGAAGTAAGGCTTCCCGTGGCCGAAGACCACCGGCACGATGTCGATCGCCACGTGGTCGACGAGCCCCAGCGACAGCGCCTGGCCGCCGACGTCTCCCGCGCCGACGCCGATGTCCCCGTCTCCGGCCAGCTCCCGTGCCCGCGCCATTCCCTCCTCCACCGAGGTGGCGAAGTGGTACGACGCCTCCGGATGCCAGCCCGGCGGCTTCGGTCGGTGGGACACGACCACGACGTGGTCGCTCGCCGGCGGGTGGCCCTCCCAGCCGTTGGTCAGATCGAACTGGTGCCGCCCGATGACCAGGACCTGCTGGCGCGACCACATGCCGCGCACGTAGTCCGCCGAGGCGGCCGAGACCCGGAACGGCGCACCGTGAACGTCGGCGTGGTCCTCGTCGACGAGGGGATGGTCGCCACTGAAATACCAGTCGTGCAGCGGTCCGACGTCGTCGTGCTCGTCGGCGATGTAGCCGTCCAGCGAGGCCACCGCGTGCAGGTACGTCGTACCCACGCCTGCTCCTCCTTCGGTACGAGTCGTGCGCCGGCTCAGACGTTGAAGCGGAACTCGACTACGTCGCCGTCGTGCATGGTGTAGTCCTTGCCCTCGATGCGGACCTTGCCGGCCGCCCGGGCGGCCTGCATCGAGCCGGCGGCCATGAGGTCGTCGTACGAGACGACCTCGGCCTTGATGAAGCCGCGCTGGAAGTCGGTGTGGATCACGCCGGCCGCTTCCGGGGCGGTCGCGCCGATCGGGATCGTCCAGGCGCGGGCCTCCTTCGGCCCGGCGGTGAGGAAGGTCTGCAGGCCGAGGGTGCGGAAGCCGACCCGGACCAGCTGGTCGAGGCCCGGCTCGTCCTGGCCGATCGAGGCGAGCAGTTCGGCCGCGTCCGCCGTCGGCAGGTCGATCAGCTCGGCCTCCACCTTCGCGTCCAGGAACACCGCCTCGGCCGGGGCGACCAGTGCCCGCAGCGAGTCCAGTGTGGACGGATCGGCCAGCGCCTCCTCGTCGACGTTGAAGACATACAGGAAAGGCTTGGTGGTGAGCAGGGACAGCTCGCGCAGCGGCTCCAGCTCGACACCGGCCGAGGAGAGCGTCTGTCCACTGTCCAAGATGGACCGTGCACTCTGGACGGCGGCGAGCACCGGCGCGCGGTCCTTGCGCAGCCTGGCCTCCTTCTCCAGCCGCGGCAGCGCCCGGTCCACCGTCTGCAGGTCGGCCAGCACCAGCTCGGTGTTGACCGTCTCGATGTCGTCCTTCGGCGAGACCTGGCCCTCGACGTGCACCACGTCGGGGTCACCGAAGGCGCGGATCACCTGGCAGATCGCGTTGGACTCACGGATGTTGGCGAGGAACTTGTTGCCGAGGCCCTGCCCCTCGCTCGCGCCGCGCACCAGGCCGGCGATGTCCACGAACGACACCGTCGCCGGGACCGTACGGGCGCTGTCGAACAGCTTCGCCAGCTCGTCGAGCCTGGGGTCCGGCACGCCGACCACGCCGACGTTGGGCTCGATCGTCGCGAACGGGTAGTTCGCGGCGAGCACGGAGTTCTTGGTCAGCGCGTTGAACAGGGTGGACTTCCCGACGTTCGGGAGGCCGACGATGCCGATCGTGAGTGCCACGACAGTCCAGTCTACGGATCCGCCGGGTTGGAGCCGGACCCTGCGACGCGCCGGGCGGCTTGCCGGGGATCGGGCCGGCGGTGGTGTGACGATGCTGCGGTGGACGTCACCACGCTGATCCTGGCTGCGCTGACCGCCGTGGTCGGGCTGGCCGCCGGCCTTGCGCTGGGCCGCGGCGGTGCCGCCCGGGCCGTCGCCCAGCGAGACACGCTGCGTGCCGACGCCGAGCGACTGCGGACGGAGAAGGACCGGGCCGAGGACCGGGCCCGGATGGCCGAGGCGGAGGCTGCGGCGTCGGCCGCCGCGCTGGACGCGGAGCGGGCCGGCGAGCAGCGGCTGCGGGAGGCGTTCGCGGCGCTGTCCGGCGAGGCACTGGCCCGCAACAACGAGGCGTTCGTCCGGCTCGCCGAGGCAAGGCTGAAGCAGGCGACCACCGAGGCCGGCGGCGACCTCGACCGGCGCCAGCAGGCGATCGAGGGCATGGTCGGGCCGATCAAGGAGACGCTCGGCAAGGTCGAGGCACAGATCCGGGAGGTCGAGCGCGGCCGGGAGGGCGCGTACGCCTCCCTGCTGCAGCAGGTCGCCACCATGCGCCAGACCTCCGAGCAGCTGCGCACCGAGACCGCGCAGCTCGTCACCGCCCTGCGCGCACCGCAGGTGCGGGGACGCTGGGGTGAGCTGCAGCTGCGCCGGGTGGTGGAATCCGCCGGCATGCTCGAGCACTGCGACTTCACCGAGCAGCCGACCAGCAGCACGGTCGACGGCCTGCTCCGGCCCGACCTGGTCGTGCACCTGGCCGGCGGGAAGAACGTGGTGGTCGACTCGAAGGTCGCGTTCTCCGGCTTCCTGGAGGCGTCCGAGGCCAGGGACGAGGCCACCCGGGAGGCAAGGCTCAAGGCGCACGCGCGGCACCTGCGTACGCATGTCGACCAGTTGGCGGCCAAGGCCTACTGGGAGCGGTTCGACCCGAGCCCGGAGTTCGTCGTCTGCTTCGTGCCGGCCGACGTGTTCCTCGACGCGGCGCTGCAGCAGGAGCCCGGCCTGCTCGAGCACGCCTTCGAGCGCAACGTGGTGATCGCCACGCCGTCGACGCTGGTCGCGCTGCTGCGCACGGTCGGCTACGCCTGGCGGCAGGAGGCGCTGGCCCGCAACGCCCGCGAGGTGCACGAGCTGGCCCGGGAGTTCTACACCCGGCTGGCCACGATGGGCAGTCATGTGGATGCGGTCGGTACGGCGCTGAACTCGGCGGTCAACCGCTACAACAAGGCGGTCAGCTCGCTGGAGAGCCGGGTACTGGTGAGCGCCCGGAAGCTGCGCGAGCTGCGGGTGACCGACGAGGAGCTGCCGGCGCCGCGGCAGGTCGAGTCGGCCGCGCGCTCGGTGGAGAAGGAGGTGCTGGTCTCCGGCGACACGATCGTGCCGCTGTCCGGCACCCGCCGCCCCACCCAGGGCGACCTGCTCGGCGGCCGCGAGGCGTCGAACAGCTAGTGTCCGCGGGGCACTCGCAACAGTCACCGGTCCCGCCGCGTCAGCGCAAGTAGAGTGCGCGCGTGCCGCGCCGCAACCGATCCGAACAGGAGCGAGGCGTGTACGTCGACCAGAGGCGTGACGATGTGCGAGACCGCCGGGACGCTCCGCCGCCGTCCGGTCGGGTGGGGGCGACGCTGACCGGCGTCGGCGCCGTGGCGCTGCTCGCCGGGATCAGCGCGGTCGCCGGCCTGCTGGACGTGCTCGCCGGCTCGGCGCTGCGGCTGATCTTCGCGGCGGGGCTGGTGCTCGGCACGCTGATCGCGTCGCTGCTGGTCGTCAAGCGCGACCTGTTGACCGTGGTGTTCGCGCCGCCGCTGGTGTTCGTGGCCGCGTCCGCGGTCGCGGTGCTGCTCGGCCGGGGCGAGACCGGCGGCGGGCTGATCGACCTGGCCACGAGCTGGCTGGTGTACGGGTTCCCGGCGATGGCGTCGGCCACCGCCGTCGCGGTCGTGGTCTGGCTGATCCGCCGCGACCGGCGCTAGGCGCCGGACAGGCGACGGAGCTCGCGGGGCAGCGCGAACGACTGCTTCTCGTCGGCCGCGTTGACCTCCTCGACCTCGCCGTACCCGCGCTCGGCCAGCCATGCCAGCACGTCGGTGACCAGGATCTCCGGCACCGAGGCGCCGCTGGACAGGCCGACCGTGGCGACGCCGTCGAGCCAGGCCGGGTCGATCGCGGTCGCGTCCTCGACCAGGTGAGCGGCCCGGGCACCGTGGTCGCGGGCGACCTCCACCATCCGCAGGGAGTTCGACGAGTTGGCCGAGCCGACCACCAGGAACAGGTCGGCGCGGGCGCCGATCGCCTTGACCGCGGCCTGCCGGTTCTGGGTGGCGTAGCAGATGTCGTCACTGGGCGGCGAGTTCAGGGTCGGGAACCGCTCCCCCAGCGCCCGGACGGTCTCCAGCGTCTCGTCCACCGACAGCGTGGTCTGGGACAGCCAGACGACCTTGTCCGGGTCCTTGACCTGCACGGTCGCCGCGTCCGCCGGACCGTCGACGAGCGTGGTCGCCGCCGGCGCCTCACCGGCGGTGCCCACGACCTCCTCGTGGCCCTGGTGCCCGATCAGCAGGATCTCGTATCCCTCGCGGGCGAACCGCTTGGCCTCGTTGTGCACCTTGGTGACCAGCGGGCAGGTCGCGTCGATCGTGCGCAGGTTGCGGGCAGCGGCCTCCTCGTGCACCACCGGCGCGACACCGTGCGCGGAGAAGACCACCGTGGCGCCCTCGGGCACCTCGTCGGTCTCGTCGACGAAGATCGCCCCGCGCGCCTCCAGCGCCCGCACGACGTGCAGGTTGTGCACGATCTGCTTCCGTACGTAGATAGGGGGCCCCTCGAGCTCGAGGATCCGCTCGACGGTCTGGACGGCCCGGTCGACACCGGCGCAGTAGCCGCGCGGGGTGGCGAGCAGGACCTTCTTCGGACCGGTCGGGATCATGCCCACGATGGTACGTGCGGGGGTCACGAGCGTCCGGCCGGCACATGCGGCAGGCTGTGAGTATGAGCACGCCGATCCCGCCGCCGCTGCGCGCCGCCGCCGGGCTGGCCGCGCTGACCATCGACGCCGCGCGCAAGGTGCCTCAGCAGCTCGTCGGCCTGCCGGTGCTGGCCGTCAGCACCGCGCTGCAGGCGTCCCTCAAGGCCCAGCAGACGTACGCGGGCCTGATCGCCCGCGGTGACGAGGTGCTCGGCCAGCTGCGCCGCCGCGAGGACGCGCCGTGGGCCCGCTTCGACGACGACGAGCCGGCCGGTGCCCGGCCGCCGTCGGCCTTCGACGCCGCCCCGGACCCGACCGAGGCAGCCGACGGGGTTGCCGAGGCGGCCGACGGGGTTGCCGACGCGCTGGCCGCCGAGGACCTGGCCGACGCGCTGACCGCGGAGTCGGTCGAGGAGGCCGCGCTCGTCGAGGAGGTCGAGCTCGACCTCGACCCGGACCGGGACGCCGACGTGGTGGAGCTGGCCGAGGCCAGGGCCGAGCAGGCCGAGGCCGACACCGAGAACGTGCTCGGGGAGATCGAGGAGGACGAGGTGGCCGCCGCCGACGCGGCGTTCGCCGACGCCGGGCTCACCGTGGTCGACCTCGACGTCGACGCGGCCGCGGCGGACCGGCCGAACGGGCGACCCGAGGGCTCGGGTACGGAGCCCGGCACCGACATGCCGGCCGACGGCATGGCGCTGGCCGCCGACGCCGCCGCGGCGGGGGCCGCGCTGGCCGCGGACATCGCGGTCGGCGGGCCGGGCGGGCCGCCGGTCGCGGGCTACGACGACCTGTCCATCCCGCAGCTGCGCGGCCGGCTGCGCGGGCTGTCGGCCGAGCAGATCGAGGCGCTGCTCGCGTACGAGCGGGCGACCCGGGCCCGGCCGCCGTACCTGACCATGCTCGAGAACCGGCTCACGACGCTGCGCTCCAGGTGACCAACCCGACCAGTCCCGAGTCCCCCTGGCCGGTCCGCACGGTGGCGATGAAGATCGCCGAGTGGGTGGCCCGGCTCGGCGAGGTCTGGGTGGAGGGCCAGGTCACCCAGCTCAACCGGCGCGGCACCGCGACCGCGTTCCTCACCCTGCGCGACCCGGCCGCGGACGTGTCGGTGTCGGTGACCTGTCGGGGCGACGTGCTCGACGGGATCGTGCTGACCGACGGGGCGCGAGTGGTGATCCGGGCCCGGCCGGACTACTACGTCGGCCGCGGCACGCTGACGCTGCGGGCGACCGAGGTGCGCCCGGTCGGCGTCGGGGAGCTGCTGGCCCGGCTGGAACGGCTGAAGCGGATCCTGTACGCGGAGGGCCTGTTCGCGCCGGAGCGCAAGCGGCCGCTGCCGTTCCTGCCGACCACCGTCGGCCTGGTCACCGGGCGGGCGTCGGCGGCCGAGCGGGACGTGCTGGAGAACGCGCGACGGCGCTGGCCGGCGGTCGCGTTCCGGGTGGAGGCGGTGCCGGTGCAGGGGCCGACCGCGGTGCCGGCGATCGTCGACGCGCTGCACCGGCTCGACCACGACCGGTCCGTCGACGTGATCGTGGTCGCCCGCGGCGGCGGCTCGGTCGAGGACCTGCTGCCGTTCAGCGACGAGGCGCTGATCCGGGCGGTGGCGGCGCTGCGGACGCCGGTGGTCAGCGCGATCGGGCACGAGCCGGACTCCCCGCTGCTCGACCTGGTCGCGGACGTCCGGTGCTCGACGCCGACGGACGCCGGCAAGCGGGTCGTGCCGGACGTCGCCGAGGAGCTGTCGCGTGTGGACACGCTGCGGCAGCGGGGCCGCCGGGTGCTCGGCGCCAGGGTGGACCGCGGGCTCGCGGAGGTCGACGCGCTGCGCCGGTCCGGGCGACGCTGCGCGACGCACGCGCTCGACGGGTCGCTGTCCACAGTGGACGGACTGCGGACCAGGGCCCGGCGGTCGGTGCGGGCCCGGCTGGCCGCGGCCGAGGCGGACCTCGACCACTCCCGGGCCCGGGTGGCGGCGCTGTCGCCCGCGGCGACGCTGCAGCGCGGGTACGCGGTCGTGCAGAAGGCGGCCGACGACACGGTCGTCCGGGGCCCGGCCGACGCGCCGGACGGCACCGCGCTGCGGGTGCGCGTCGCCGGCGGCTCGCTCGACGCCGTCGCCGGACCGCCCCACTCGAGCGGTCCGCGCCGGTCGAGCGGGCGGGCCGCGTCGAGCGGACGGGCCAGGTCCAGCCGGCCCGCCGAGTCCAGCGAGCCCGCCGAGTCCAGCGACCCCGCCGGGTCCAGCGAGCCGGCCGGGTCCAGCGAGCCGGCCGGGTCGAGCGGGCGGGCCGGGTCGGGCGGGTAGCGTGCCGGCCGTGAGCGAGCCGTCGCTGGGGTACGAGCAGGCCCGGGAGGAGCTGGCCGAGGTGGTCCGCCGGTTGGAGGCCGGCGGCCTGAGCTTGGAGGAGTCGCTGGCGCTCTGGGAGCGCGGCGAGAAGCTCGCCGACATCTGCCAGCAGTGGTTGGACGGAGCCCGCAAGCGCCTCGACGCCGCGCTCGGGGACGCCGGAGAGTAGGCCAATCCGATGACAGCGGCGACCACTTCGCGGTGGAATGTGGCATGGACCAGGGCCTGGACCGGGCGCGGGAGGCGCACCGGCGGCAGGCGTGGGCGGACGCGTTCGCCCGGTTCAGCGCGGCCGACGAGGTCGAGCCGCTCGGTCCCGCCGACCTGGAGCTCGCCGCCGAGGCCGCCGACCTGGCCGGCCGCGGCGACGACGCGGTCCGGCTGCTGCGGCGGGCCTACCTCGCCAACGCCGACACCGGCGCGATCGGCCCGGCCCTGCGCTGCGCCTACTGGCTGAGCAAGACGCTGTCCTGGGGCGGGGAGTTCGCCCAGGCCGGGGCCTGGATGGCCAGAGCGCGCCGGCTGGCCGAGGCCGACCCGGACTGCCTGGAGCAGGCATACCTGCAGCTCTACGAGGCCGAGCAGCTGGCCAGGACCCGCGCCTTCGCCGAGATGGTTCCGTCGTCCCAGGGCCTCGTCGAGACGGCCGTCTCGGGCGGCGACGCCGACCTGGCGGCGGCCGCGCTGATGATGTCGGGCGGCGCGCTCATCATGGCCGGGCGGATGGCTACAGGGCTGGCCCAGCTCGACGAGGCGATGGTCGCGGCCGCCGGCGGCGACCTGTCGGCCCGGGCGACCGGGATGATCTACTGCGTCGCGATCGGCATCTGCCAGGAGCTGCAGGAGCTGCACCGGGCGCGGGAGTGGTCGCAGGCGCTGTCCGACTGGTGCGCGGCCCAGCCGGAGTTCACCGGCGCGTACCGGGGGTTGTGCCGGGTGCACCGGGTCGTGCTGCTGCGGCTCAGCGGCGGCTGGCCGACCGCGCTGGGCGAGGCCAGGCTCGCCTGCGCGCAGCTGACCGCCGGGTACGGCGAGTTGGTGGCCGGCGCCGCCTTCTACGAGCTCGCCGAGCTGCACCGGCTGCGCGGCGAGTTCGCCGAGGCCGAGGCGGCCTACCGGGACGCGCTGCGCTACGGCGGCGAGATCCAGCCGGGGATGGCGCTGCTGTGGCTGGCGCAGGGCCGCACCGACGCGGCCGCCGCCGCGATCCGGCGGGCGCTGACCGAGGCCGCCGACCTCGTCCAGCGCGGCCCGTTGCTGCCGGCGGCGGCCGAGGTGCTGGCCGCGGCCGGCGACCTGACCGGCGCGGCGCAGGCGGCGGCCGAGCTGGCCGCGGTCGCCGAGGAGCTCGGCACCACCGCGCTGGTGGCGATGTCCGGGCAGGCGACCGGGACGGTGCGGCTGGCCGAGGGAGCGGCGGAGAAGGCGCTGCCGGCGCTGCGGGCGGCCTGCCGGCAGTGGCACGAGCTCGACGTGCCGTACGAGGCGGCCCGGACCAGGACGCTGATCGCGCAGGCCTGCCGGGCACTGGGCGACCGGGAGTCGGCGGACCTGGAGCTCGAGACGGCGCGGCGGGTGTTCGCCGAGCTCGGCGCCGCCACGGACTTGTCCATAGTGGACGGTTTGCGTGGGTCGGCTGCGGACACCGCCGGGCTGTCGGCACGGGAGCTCGAGGTGGTCCGGCTGGTGGCGGCCGGGCGGAGCAACCAGGCGATCGCGGCGGAGCTGGTGCTGTCCGAGAAGACCGTCGCCCGGCACCTGAGCAACATCTTCGGCAAGCTCGGGGTCAGCTCGCGGACCGCGGCGGCCGCGTACGCGTACGAGCACGGGCTGGTCTGACGCCGGGGTACGCGGCTACGCAGAACTACCCACGGCCCTGCGGCACGAATGGGCAGTGCTTCCGAAGCGGGCCGGCCGCCGTCCTGGCGAGCATCTCCTCACGACGACCGAGAGGGGACAGGCCATGAGCGTCGAGCGGTTCGAGACCGTGATCGTGGGCGGCGGGCAGGCCGGGCTGGCGATGGGCTACCAGCTGGCCCGCCGGCACCGCCCGTTCGTCATCCTGGAAGCCGCCGAGCAGGTCGGCGACTCCTGGCGGAACCGGTGGGACTCGCTGCGGCTGTTCAGCCCGGCCAGGTACGACGGGCTGCCCGGCATGCCGTACCCGGGGCCGGCCTGGTCGTTCCCGACGCACCAGGAGTTCGCCGACTACCTGGTCGACTACGCGGCCCGGTGGGAGCTGCCGGTGCGGACCGGCGTCACCGTGCGGCGGCTCTGGCACGACGGGGAGCGCTACGTGCTCGACGCGGGCGGCCACCGGTACGAGGCGGACCACGTGGTGGTCGCGGCCGGCTACGACCGGATCCCGACGGTCCCGGCGTTCGCCGCCGAGCTGGATCCGCGGATCGTCCAGCTCACCCCGGCCGACTACCGCAACCCGGCGCAGCTGGCCGACGGCGACGTGCTGGTCGTCGGTGCCGGCAACTCCGGCGCGGACATCGCGCTCGACCTGGCCGGGACGCACCGGGTGCTGCTGTCCGGCCGGCACCCCGGCCAGCTGCCGTGGCACATCGAACGGTGGACGGCCCGGCTGTTCACTCCCCTGGTGATGTTCGCCTTCCGGCACGTGCTGACCGTCCGCACGCCGATGGGCCGCGCGATGCGACGGCAGGCACTGGCGCACAGCGGCCCGCTGATCCGGATCAAGTCGGCCGACCTGGCCGCGGCCGGGGTGGAACGGACGGCCAGGACCGTCGGCGTGACCGACGGGCGGCCGGCGCTCGCCGACGGGCGGGTGCTCGACGTGGCCAACGTCGTCTGGTGCACCGGGTTCCGCCCGGACGCCGGCTGGATCGACCTGCCCGGGCTGGACGCCGGCGGCGACCCGGAGCAGCGCCGCGGCGCGGTGACCGGCCGACCGGGCCTGTATCTCCTCGGCCGGCTGTTCCAGGACTCGCTGTCCTCCTCCATGATCCGCGGCGTCGGCCGCGACGCCGACCACATCGCCGGGCAGATCGCCGGCCGGGCCCGGACCCGGCGCACGGCGGCACAGCCGCTGGCGGCCTGAGGCCTCAGCGCACCGAACCGGCCAGCTCGGCCAGGTCCGTACCGGACGCGTCGCCGGTGACCAGCACGCCCGCCTTGCCGATCGTGGTGGCGAGCAGCTGCTCACCGCGCTGCGTCCGGAATGCCTGCCAGCGGGTGGCACCGACCGGGGCGGTGCCGGCCGCGGTCGCGCCCGGCTGGGTGGCGTCGAGCAGCAGGCCGACCGGCCGGTCGCCGATGACGACCTCGGCGAACCGGTTCTCGCCGGTCAGGTAGCCGATCGTGAGCGTCACCGGCGACCGCTTCTCCCCCGCCGGCGCGTCCACATGAGAGCTGGTCGCCCGCCAGTCCCCGGGCAGCGGACCGGGCGCGGGCAGCGGCACCGGCGAGACCCGCTGCGCGTACGCCACGTCGGGGCGGGGGTCGACCGAGGGCACCGGCGTCGGCGCGCCGCGCTGCCAGAGCACGAGCAGCACGACGACGACCAGGATCGGCACCAGCGACCAGAGCAACCCGGTGAACGACCGCCCCGGTCGCCGGCGGCGCTCGGTCGGCACCGGCGTCTGCGTACTCACACCGACCATTGTGGCCCGGCCGCCCGGCCGCCGGTCTGGGAGGATGCGGTCGTTGCCCGCACGCGCCACGGGAGGCCGCTGTGACCGATGTCCCTCCGGAGCTCGCCGTACGCCGGGAGGCGCCCGACCGCAACCTGGCCCTTGAGCTGGTGCGGGTGACCGAGGCCGCGGCGATGGCCGCCGGCCGCTGGGTCGGGCGCGGCGACAAGAACGGCGGCGACGGCGCCGCCGTCGACGCGATGCGCACGCTGATCAGCACGGTCTCGATGCGCGGTGTCGTCGTCATCGGTGAGGGCGAGAAGGACGAGGCGCCGATGCTGTTCAACGGCGAGGAGGTCGGCGCCGGCGAGGGCCCGGAATGCGACGTCGCCGTCGACCCGGTCGACGGCACCACGCTGATGGCCAAGGGCATGCCCAACGCGATCGCCGTGCTCGCCGTCGCCGAGCGCGGCACCATGTACGACCCGTCGGCGGTGTTCTACATGGACAAGCTGGCCACCGGCCCGGAGGCCGCGGACGTCGTGGACATCACCGTGCCGCCGAGAGAGAACATCGCCCGGGTGGCCAAGGCGAAGGGCGCCGCGCGCGAGGACGTCACCGTCTGCATCCTCGACCGGCCGCGGCACGAGGACCTGGTGCGCCAGGTGCGGGACGCGGGCGCCCGGATCAAGTTCATCTCCGACGGCGACGTGGCCGGCGCGATCATGGCCGCCCGCGAGGGCACCGGCGTCGACCTGCTGCTCGGCGTCGGCGGCACGCCCGAGGCGATCATTGCCGCCTGCGCCCTGACCTGCATGGGCGGCGTGCTGCAGGGCAAGCTGTGGCCGCGCGACGACGCCGAGCGGCAGAAGGCCGTCGACGCCGGGCACGACCTGGACCAGGTGCTCACCACCCGCGACCTGGTCAGCACCGACAACGTCTACTTCGCCGCGACCGGGGTGACCGACGGCGAGCTGATGCGCGGCGTGCGCTACCGGGCCGGCGGGGCGCAGACCCAGTCGATCGTCATGCGCGGCAAGAGCGGCACGATCCGGCTGGTGGACAGCTGGCACTCGCTGACCAAGCTCCGGGCATACTCGTCGATCGACTTCGACGGGCCGGGCACCGGTCTAGACGGCTGACCGGGCCAGGCAGATCATCTCCGGGCTATCCTCGGTGAGCGGGCCGCGGTCCCAGTCGCCGTAGTAGGTCTCGACCTGCAGGCCGGCCTCGGCCAGGAACCGGTCCAGCTCGATGCGGGGCAGGAACCGCAGCGTGCCGAGGTCGACCTGGTCGTGCCAGCGGCCGCCGTCGGTGATCTCGGCGAACGTCACGAACTCGCCCTCGACCTTGCGCACCTCGTACCGGACCGTCACCGTGTCGCCCTGGTACGGGATCTCGGACGAGCGGCCGTCCCACGACTCCCAGGCCCTGGCGCCCGGGTTGCGGGTCTCGAACGCGACCCGGCCGTCGGGCCGGATCGCGTCCCGCATCCCGCGCAGCGTGGCCAGCACCTCCTCGTCGGTGCGCAGTTCCTGGAAGGCGTGCCCGGTCATCGTGACCAGGTCGAACTCGGCGTCGTACCCGCCGGGCCGCAGCACGCCGTCGACCCACTCGATCGACGGGTCCTCGCGGGCGATGGCGAGCATGCCGGTGCCCGGGTCGAGCCCGACGAGCCGGCCACGGTGGCCGTCCCGCCGGGCCCGCTTGAGCAGCGTGCCGGTGCCGCAGCCGACGTCGAGCACGTCCCCGGCCGCGCGGACCAGCGACAGGTAGAACTCGTCGGCCGGCCCCCACGGGTTCTGCGCGTCGTACAGCCGGGCGTCCTCGGCGTCGGCGTAGCTCACGCGTCGCCCAGGTAGAAGCGCACACCCTGGTCGTCGGTGGCCTCGCTGGTGGTCCCGTACGGCTGCCGCTCGGGATCGGTGGCCGTCCCGCCGGCCGCACGCACCCGCTCCACCGCGGCTGCCACGTCGTCGACCTTCCACATCGGCACCGCGGTGTCGGCCGCATTTCCGCCGTGCATCCCGGTCATGGGGCTCACCCCCGGCACGCTCCACCCGTCCTCGATGCTGCCGCCGGTGAACGTCCACCCCAGCACCTGGCCGTAGAAGGTGCGGAACCGGGCCGAGTCGACCACCTCGAGGGTCAGGTAGGACAGGTCGCCCTGGCGGGCGCCGTTCTCCGGCGAGCGGGGCCCGGACCCGGCCCGGTGCAGCGCGAACACCGTGCCATGGTCGTCGGCGCAGTCGGCAGCCGTCCCGTACGGCCGCTCCTCCGGCTCGGTGGACGTTCCGCCGGCCGCGCGGACCCGCTCGACTGCCGCGGCCACGTCGTCCACCGCGTAGGAGAGGTGGAAGCCCGGCTCGCCGCGGCCGATACCCATCGACAGCGACTGACCGACGACCTGGCGGCCACCCGGAGCGTGCCCGGGCGCGTAGTCCCAGCCGAGCACGGCGGCGTAGAACGCGGCGGCCCGGTCCGGGTCGGGCACGGTCAGCCAGGCGTAGCCGACGTCGCCCTGCCGATCGGTCTCCGGCAACAGGTCGAGCGGGGTGTGCAGCAGCCACCGGTGGCCGAACGGGTCGACGATCGTGACGTTGCGGCTGCCGTAGTCGTCGTACATGGGCCTTGGCATCGTGCCGTCCCGGCTGATCGCCCGCCGCATCGTCTCGGCGACGTCCGGGACCTGCAGCGACAGGCTGACCGGAGTGCCGGCCGGGGACGGCGCGACCACGCCGATCTCCGGGAACTCCTCGGCCAGGTAGAGCGTCCCGCCGGACAACGCCAGCTCGGCGTGCCCGATCCGGCCGTCGTCCATCGTCATCGGCTCGCCGACCAGGCGGGCGTCGAGCACCTCGACGTACCAGTCCAGGGCCCGGCGGCCGGACCCGTTCGGCACGGCCAGGTAGGGGATGGCGGCGCCCAGGGCGGCGGTCCGCGGCTGTTCCACGATCGTGCTCGTCACGGCGACTCCTCGGGGCAGGGCCAGCGCGCGCTCGATGCGGGCGCGCAGGCTGGCGGCGAAGTCCGGGTCCGGGTCGGTCGGGACGACCGGCTCGCGCAGCGCGTCGAACGGGTCGGTCATCTAGTCCACCTCCGTCCCCGGCGTGTCGTACGCGCGGCGGAAGGCCGCGCGGGCCCGGACCAGCAGCGCCTCGGTGGCGTGCAGGGTCCGGTCCAGCAGCCGCGCCACCTCGGGGACGGGCAGGCCGTCCAGGTAGCGCAGCGTGAGCGCGAGCCGGTGGTGCGGGCCGAGCCGCTCCAGCGCGGCCCGGGCGGTCACCGCGTCGAGCACACCGTCCTCCCAGGGCGGCTCCGGCTCGGCCGGAACCAGCGCGAGGCTGCGCTCCTCCCGGGCCAGCCGCCGCCAGTGGTCGACCAGCTTGTGCCGGGCCACACCGATCAGCCACCCGACGGTGACCGGCTGGCCCCGGCGGACGGTGTCCACCGCGGCCAGGAACGTCTCCGCGGTGAGGTCCTCGGCCAGCGCCTTCTGCCCGCACCGGGACAGCAGGTAGCCGTAGACCTGCGGCAGCGCCTCGTCGTACAGCGCCAGCAGGTCGGTCCCCGCCGCGGGCTGCTCGCTCACCGGGTCCGCTCCTCGGACGGATCGGCGGGTGCGGGCACCAGCCGACCGGCCCTCGTCGCTCTCCGCTCGCGCGGCGAGCCCTCGCGCTCGCTCACACCTGTCCGTCGTCCCGGCGGCCCGTGCTCCGACGGGTCATGGCGAGATTTCTTTCCCGCCGTGCGGTTCGGCGTGCCCCGCGCCCAGCCAGCGTCGCCAGCCCTTGCGCCGCTCGTACGCTGCCCCGGCCGACCGGACGAGCACGTCCCCCATCACCGCGTGCGCCCGGATCAGGATCAGCGGCGTGCCCGGCGCCCTGGGCACCGGGGCCAGGACCAGCTCGCGGTCGCCCATCACGTCGAAGCCGGTCAGCTCCACCTCGATGCCGTCCGGCAGCACCACCTCGAGGTCTCCCATCAGCGACATCAGCCGCAGCTCGACCTCGGGCTCGGCGCAGACGACCGAGGTCAGGTCGAGGTGCACGTCGCCCATCACCGACCAGGCGGACAGCCGGCGCGGCAGCCGCCACCGCCCGGCCCGGCGGGCGTCGCCCATCACCGTGACCACCCTGGAGACGGTCTTGGTCGTGCCGACCGGCGGCGGCAGCTCGATCCCGGCCGTCGCCTCAGTCAGCTGGCCCGTCGTCTCGGCCGCCCAGACCGCGGCGACCCGGTCGCTGAACTCCGTCAGGGTGAGCCGGCCGGCCCCGGCCGCGTCGACGAGTCGCTCGGCGGCCGCCTCCCGGTCGGCGTCGGTGACCGCGGCGGGCGGCCGTTCCGGCCTCGGTTCCAGCTCCATCCGCAGACCCTAGCTGGCGGGGACTAGTCCACGTCGTACACGGCGGCGGCGTTGCCGTGCCCGACCAGCCGGGCGATCCGGGTCGCGTCGGCGGCCGACCACTCGCCGGCCTCGACCCGCTCGGTGAGCAGCGCACCGAGCGCCCGCCGGAAGGTGAGCGCGCCCAGGTAGTAGAGCTCCGGCAGCCCGTACGCGTCGGAGGAGTAGAGCAGCTTGCCGAACGGGGCCAGCTCCGCCGCCTCGGCCAGCACCGCCGCCGCCCGGGTCGGACCGACGTAGTGCAGCGCCAGCCCGACGTCGAGATGGACGTGCGGGTGCACGGAGGCCAGCCAGCCGGCCTGCCGCTGGTACGGCCAGCAGTGCAGCAGCATGACCGGGACCCGGTGCCGGTGCAGCCAGTCGGTGAGCAGCGTCGGGTCGACCTTCGCCATCCGGATGTCGGAGTCGCCGAAGCCGATGTGGAACTGGATCGGAAGCCCCAGCTCGACCGCGGCCGCCAGCGTCATCCTGGCCAGCACGGGATCATCGAGGCGCCGGCCGTCCCAGCCCGCCGCTGCCACCGCGACCTCGTCCCCGGTGGGCGGGGTGGGGTCCAGGTCGAGCCCGACCCGGTACGCGGCGATCGACTTCACCCCGACCGCGCCGACCTCCGCCACCGCCGCCGCGAGCCGTTCCGGGTAGCGCCGGGCCAGCTCCCCCGGCTCGACGCCCTCGGCGGCCAGCGTCTCGGCCACCGTCTCCAGCCGGACCAGGTGATATCCGCGCCCGCCGGCGAACGCTGCCAGCTGCTCCGGCGTGGTCAAGTCCTCCGGGCGGAAGCCGGTGTCGACGCAGAACCGGGACGTGCCGGTCGGGACCAGGAACCGGCGGGCCAGCTCGGCCGGGCCGAGCTCCCGCCGGCGGTCGAGGTAGTCGCGCCGGGACGCGTGCGGGTCGAGGTCGAGCACCGGTGCGCAGTGCCGCCGCACCGCCAGCCCGACCGGGCTGTCGAAGTTGGTCCCGCCGGCCGGCGGCGGCCCGCCCTCGCCGAGGCGCGCCTCCACCCCGCCGTCGTCGAGCTCGACGGTGGTGACGCCGTGGCAGTGGTGGTCGACCAGGTCCATCCGGTCAACCGCGTCCCGGATCAGTACACCCACCGGTACGCCTCGGCGATCCCCTCCGGAGTCAGCTGCTCGGCCCTGGCCTGCTCGCCGCGGCGGACCGCGAGCACCGCGTCGGCCAGCACGTCACCGAGCGCCTCGCGGAGCAGGCCGGACTTCTCGAACGCGACCAGCGCGTCGGCGAGTGACTCGGGCAGCCGGCGGATCCCGCGCTCGGCCAGCTCGGCCGGGTCGAGACCGGCCGGGTCGCCGACGACCGGTGGTCCGGGCCGCAGCCCGCGGCGCATCCCGTCCAGCCCGGCCGCCAGCACCCCCGTGAACGCCAGGTAGGGGTTGGCGGCCAGGTCGACGCACTTCACCTCGAGGTTGGCGGTGCGGTCCCGCTGCCCGACCGAGCCGGTGACCACCCGCACCCCGGCCTCCCGGTTCTCGTGCCCCCAGGCCGCGAACACGCCGGCCCAGTGCGACGGCTGCATCCGCAGGTAGCTGGACGGGCTCGGGGTGAGCAGCGCGGCCAGCGCCGGCAGCTGCTCGACGATCCCGGCCAGGAACCCCTCGGCGTCCGCGGTCATCCCCAGCCGGCCGTCACCGCCGGCGTGCAGGTCGCGCCCGTCCCGCCAGGCCGACAGGTGCAGGTGACCGCCGTTGCCGACGCCACCGGCCAGCACCGCCGGCGCGAACGAGACCCGCAGCCCGTGCCGCTGCGCCACCGCGCGGATGGTCTGCCGTACCAGCACGCTGTGATCCGCCGCGGCGACGGGGTTGACCGCGCCGACCGACACCTCATATTGCCCGGCCGCGTACTCGGGGTGGAACTGGTCGACCTCGAGGCCCTCCGCGGCCAGCGCCCGCAGCAGCTCGGCGCTGAACTCGCTCTGCTCGACCAGCCTGGTCATCCCGTACGCGGGACCACGGCAGGCCGGCTCGAAGGCAACGCCGCCGGGCAGCGCGAGAGCGAACTCGATCTCGATGCTGGCCTGGAACGTCACGCCGTCGGCCGCCGCGGCCGAGACCAGGTGCCGCAGCAGCGTCCGGGTGCAGGCCGGGTGGACCGCGCCGTCCTGGGTGATCCGGTCCACCGGTGCCCACGCCCAGCCGGGCTGACCGGCCAGCGGGACGAGCTCGTCCAGGTCGGGGTAGAGCCGCAGGTCGCCGTCCGGTCCGCCGAGGACGTCGGTCGCCACGATCGAGTCGTCGGCGAGGAACGTGTCGAACACCGGCGACATCCCGACGCCCCAGGTGGCGGCCCGATCCAGCGCGGTGACCGGGACGGTCTTCACCCGGTTGATCCCGGCCGTGTCCACCCAGGACAGCGCGACCGCGGTGACCCCGCGCCCGGCGAGGTTCGCCGCCCGCTCGGTCGCCCGGTCGTGGTCGCCCGGCCGGCCGCCGGGGACGGGATCGGCAAGGGTCGTCATGCAGGCTCCCGGGTCGGTGCGAGTCCCTGGTCCGCGGTCAGCCGCTCGCCGGCCCGGCGCGCGATCGCCGGCCGTGCCAGCACCAGTACGACCGCGAGCAGCAGCCAGACCGCGCAGATGGCCGGGTTCCACCCCGCCTCGCCGGTCGGGTACGGGATGACGTTGCGGTAGATCGTGTAGCCCAGCACGATCAGGGCCAGCACCGGGATGACGATCTCCCAGCGGCGGGTCGTGGTGTCGCCGGAGAAGAACAGCAGCCGCATCGCACCGATCGTCGCCAGCACGTACGCGACCAGCAGGATCAGCGTTCCGATCACGCCGGAGTTGGCGAACACGCTGTAGGACGGCGACTCGTCGTGCCGGTAGGCGATGCCGAGGATGACGACCAGCACGGCCGCGCAGCCGACGACGACCCGGGCGGCCGCGGCCGGGGTCCGGTTCTGCTCGCGGACCTGGCCGAGCCGGGCCGGCACTACCCCGTCCCGACCGAGCGCGAACAGCAGCCGGGACGCGCCGACCCCGCAGGCGAGCGCGCAGGCGAAGGCGCTCACCGAGGCGCCGAGGCTGATCAGGTTGCCGACCCAGCTGCCCACGTACTGACCGCCGAGGTCGCCGAGCAGTGACCCGGACGCGGCGAACGCCTGCTGGCCGGCCGGGTCGGTGCCGAAGCCCATCACCTCGACCCAGGTGACGAAGATGAAGTAGAGGCCGCCGAAGATCGCCGTGCCGAGGATCGCCCGGGGGATGTCCCGGCGCGGCTGCCTCGCCTCCTCGCCGAGCGTCGCCGCCGCCTCGAACCCGGCGAACGACAGGAAGCCGAACACCACGCCCAGGAACAGCGCACTGGTCTCGGTGCCGGGCTGGACGGCGAACGGGGTGAACGTGACCCCCTTGCCGCCCGGCGCGCTGCCGCCGGCCAGCTTGGCCAGGATGATCACCGAGACGACGAGGATGAGCAGGACGGTCAGCCCCTCGACGGTGAGCAGGAACCGGGTGCCGCGCCGGACCGGCGACACGGTCAACGCATAGACCCCGAGCAGGGCCAGCAGCGCGAACAGGAACGGCTCCCACTCCGGTGGGTCGTTCCAGATCCCCAGCCCGTCCAGGAACGAGGTGAGGAACCGACCGGCGGCGGTCGAGGTCACCACCGCGTAGAAGGTGTACGTGCCGAGCAGGCCCCAGCCGGCGACCACGCCGGTCCTGGCGCCGAGCGTCGCCCCGACGAACCCGTACACGGACCCCGAGTGATGGAACTTCTGCGTCAGCCGTACGAACGTGTACGACACGAGCAGCACGCCGACCGTCGCCAGCGCGAAGGTCAGCGGGACCGCCCGACCGACGCTGCCGATCACCCCCTGCGGATTGATGTTGGCGGCCATCGACGGGGCCATCAGGGCCACCGAGATGCCGACTGCTTCCCAGATGTTCAGCTCGCGCCGGAACACCGACGTCCCACCGGCCATGCCGTCTCCTCGGGTGCGCAGTAAGACCCACGGCGAGCGCCGCCCGTAGATGATCAGTATGGACCCGGCCGTCCGCCCGGGGACAGACCGATCGTGTGGGGGCTCACGCGGCCGGCCGGCCGCCGGCTGCCTAGGATCACTTCTGGACAGCGTCGAAGGAGCCGGTGTGAGCGAGGCCAGGCCGCGCGGCGGCCAGCAGGCAGAGGACTTCCGGATCGAGCACGATTCGATGGGCGAGGTGCGGGTGCCCGCCGAGGCCAAGTGGCGGGCGCAGACCCAGCGCGCGGTGGAAAACTTCCCGATCTCCGGCCGGCCGATCGAGCGGGAGCTGATCCGCGGGCTCGCGCTGATCAAGGGCTTCGGGGCGCGCGTACGGGCCGAGCGCGGGCTGCTCGACCCGGACAAGGCGGCCGCGATCTCGGCCGTCGCCCTCGACGTGGCCCGCGGCGACTGGGACGCCGAGTTCCCGATCGACGTGTTCCAGACCGGGTCCGGCACGTCCTCGAACATGAACGCCAACGAGGTCATCGCGACGCTCGCCTCGCAGCGGCTCGGCGGCGTCACCGTGCACCCGAACGACGACGTCAACGACCCGCTGTCGAGCAACGACCAGTTCCCGTCGGCGATCCACATCGCGGCGACCAACGCGGTGGTCAACGACCTGATCCCGGCGCTGCGGGTGCTGCACGCGTCGCTGGCGGCGAAGGCCGGCCAGTTCGCGTCGGTGGTGAAGTCGGGGCGGACGCACCTGATGGACGCGACGCCGGTGACGCTCGGACAGGAGTTCGGCGGCTACGCGGCCCAGGTGGAGTACGGGATCGAGCGGCTGGAGTCGTCCCTGCCCCGGCTGGCCGAGCTGCCGCTGGGCGGCACCGCGGTCGGCACCGGGATCAACGCGCCGGCCGGGTTCGCGGCCGAGGTGATCGCGCTGATCGCGGCCGAGACCGGGCTGCCGCTGACCGAGGCCCGCAACCACTTCGAGGCGCAGGGCGCCCGGGACGCACTGGTGGAGACCTCGGGGCAGCTGCGGACGATCGCGGTCGGGCTGATCAAGATCAGCAACGACCTGCGCTGGATGGGCTCCGGTCCTCGGACCGGGCTGGGCGAGATCGCGCTGCCCGACCTGCAGCCGGGCTCGTCGATCATGCCGGGCAAGGTCAACCCGGTCATCCCCGAGGCCGTGCAGATGGTCGGCGCGCAGGTGATCGGCAACGACGCGACCGTGACGTACGCGGGGGCGGCCGGCAACTTCGAGCTGAACGTGATGCTGCCGGTGCTGGCCCGCAACGTGCTCGAGTCGATCCGGCTGCTGGCCAACGTGTCCCGGCTGCTCGCGACCCGCTGCGTCGACGGGATCACCGCCAACGTGGACCGGGCCCGGGAGCTGGCCGAGTCGTCGCCGTCGATCGTGACCCCGCTCAACCGCTTCATCGGCTACGACGAGGCGGCCAAGGTGGCGAAGCAGTCGCTGGCCGAGCGGAAGACGATCCGCGAGGTCGTGATCGAGCGCGGCTACGTGGCGTCCGGCAAGATCTCGGAGGAAGACCTCGACCGCGTGCTCGACGTGCTGTCGATGACCCGGCCGGCGGAATAGCGCTCACCGTCCCCAGACCGGCTGGCGCATCGCCGACTCCGCCCGCTCCCGGGGGATGCGGAGGACGCGGCCGCAGAACGAGCACTGGTCTTCGTACCTGGTGGACACCGGGAACAGCGGCAGGAAGAACAGCGTGAACCTCCGGACGCGCTTGGTCACCGAATGGGCGGCGTGCTGCCCGCAGTTCTCGCAGACGTACGCCACCGTGGCCAGCCACTGGCTGTAGACCCGGAAGCCGAAGATGAACACCATGCGTCAGGTCCTGCCCAGCTGAGCCGCCGCCCAACAGGCTCAGCCGGCCGCTGCCGCGGCTTCCGAGGTCGCCGGCCGGGGTGCGTGCATCAGCGTCCGTGGCCGCCGGCCGGCTGGCGCGGCGTCCCGTGCCGGCCGGCCGGGGCGCGTGCCACGGCATCCGTGGCCGCCGGCCGGTCACGCGGCTGGGGTGCCCTGTGGGTTGTGGCTGCCGGGTCGGTCGAGGGGTTGGCTAGGCGGTCAGGCGGGCGGGGATGCGACGGGGATCGGTCGCCGGCGGGTTGACCGCGGCCGCCTTGTCGGTCAGCGCCCGGTTCGCCGCCGCCTCGCCGTCGCGCTCCCGGATCGCCTGCACCAGGTCGTCCCAGAGCACGCCGGAGGCCGGCTCGACCCGCAGCCCGGCCCGCGCGGCGGCGATCGCCCCGTCCAGCCGGCCCGCGGCCAGGTAGCCGGCCGCCGCCCGGTGCGCCACGTCCGCCACGAACGCTGGCATCTCGTGCGCCACCGGGTCACGCGCGACCCAGGTGTAACGCCGCGGCAGGTGCGGCTCGAGCAGCGGCCCGCGGGCCAACTCCAGCGCCCGCAGCACGTCGGACTCGTCGCCACGCTCGGCCAGCGCGACGAACAGGTGCCAGTCGAGCTGCACATCGTCGGACAGGTGCAGCCGCCCGTCCCCGTCCAGCCGCAGCCGGGCGTTCCCGTCGGCGTCGGTGCCGAGCCAGTCGCCGACCCGGGCCAGCGTCGCGTCCCGCTCGGCCGCCGTCACCCCGTACGGCCAGACCGACGCGGCCAGCGCCCGCGGCGTCACCCCGCCGGAGAGCGCGAGGAAGCCGGCGATCTCCAGCGCCAGCGGCGTACCCGGCAGCAGCCGGTCGGTGCCGTCCACGGCCGGCTCACCGAAGATCCGCAGCAGCACCGCCGGCTCGCGGTCCAGGTCGACCGGCCGCGGCAGGTGCGGCACGACCAGCTCGCCGGCGGGCTCGTACGTGGCCGCCGAGACCGGCCCCCACACCGGCGGCGGCGCCGCGGCCGGCTCCGGCTGGGCGACGGCGGCCTCGGCCCGGATCAGCCGGGCCAGCGCCGCGTAGCTGCGCGCGGTGAGCAGCTGCGCCCCGACCGTCACGCCGAGCACACCGGTGTCGAGCATCCCGCGGTCGTCGATCTCGAACCGCCAGCGCGCGCTCGGCACCTCGCCGGCGATGAGGATGCCGAGCGGCGCGCGCCGGGCCGAGCGGGCCCAGTCCTGCAGCTCGGCCAGCTGCTCCGGGGCCGGCGGGCTGGCCAGCACGAGGAAGTCCGGGGTCACGCCGTCGCCGCGCAGACCGCGGACCCGCCCGGTGAGCACCGAGTCGATCCCTGCCGCGGACAGCTCCTGCCGGCCGGCCGACAGCCGGTCGGTGACGCCCTCGACCACCTCGTCCAGCGAGTCGACGCAACGCAGCCGGTCCTCGCTGATCGGCGCGAGCGCCGAGCCGAAGCCCACCAGCGTGACCCGCATGTCGTCGGACCACCGGTTGGTGACCAGCTCGACCGCGGCCGCGGCGACCACGCTGCGGGCCCGGTCGAGATCGCCGGCCACGCAGATCGCGCCACCGCAGCTCTCCAGGTCGACGAAGATCCGCCCGTGCCCGTCGCCGCCGACCGAGACCAGCCCCGGCAGCAGCGCCGCAACGCCGTCCACCGCCGGCAGCGGCGTCGAGCGGTCGAGCACCCAGCGGGATCCGCCGTTCTCGGCCACGAACGGCGGCGGGGCCTGGTGCTGCGGGACGGCGAGCAGCAGCTCGAGCGCATCGGTGGACAGCCGGGCCGCGTACACCTCGGGGACCGGGCGGTCGTGCTCGGCCAGCGTGCGGGCGAGCGTGCGCAGGGCGCGGTCGAGGTAGTCGGCGCCGGCCGGGTCCGCGCCCAGCCGGATCGCGACCTCGGCCGCGGCGGCCTCGGCGTCCGGCAGCGGGGCCGTGCTGCCGGCGCGGCGCACGGCGGCCCGGCGGCGGCGCAGCGCGACGAGCACCTCGAGCACGCCGGCGGCCAGCAGCTCCGCGCCGACCAGATCCCACGGCAGCTCGGGCGACCGCTCCGGCGCGCGCGCCTGCCCGCCGATCGCGCGCCCGTCGGCCCCGGCCCGCGCCAGCGGTCCGCCGACCGTCCCCGCCCCACTCCCCACGCCGTGCGCCGAGCCCGGGCCCGGCGCCCACCCGCTCCCGTTCACCGCAGCCGAG
>Ga0207678_10000969_pt1 | contig 26231 bp, 18 predicted proteins | sample KBSC63metaG_FD_184319 | JGI IMG/M metagenome (GOLD analysis project Ga0207678, IMG submission 184319) | Corn rhizosphere microbial communities from Kellogg Biological Station, Michigan, USA - KBS C6-3 metaG (SPAdes) (version 2) | ecosystem: Host-associated > Plants > Roots > Rhizosphere > Soil ... | reverse complement strand
GGGGCTTCCACGCCCTCACTCGCCCGGCGTGAGGATCTTGGTCAGCGGCTTGCCCCGCGCGTCGTCGCCAAATTTGATGTGCAGCAGGTGCGCGATGGTCGGCGCGACGTCCACGTCGGGGAACGCCGGGATCTCGCCCACGGGGCGAATGCCGCGTCCCGCGGCGATGAAGATCGCCTGCATCAGCGGGTCGGTGTTGGGGTAGCCGTGGGCGCCGATCTCCACGGTGGGCGTCTCGTAGCGCGGCGTGTCCTTGTCGGGGAATTCGTAGTCGTCGGCCGCGTAGAGCAGCAGGTTGGGCGCCTGGTTGCTTTGCGCCGGAGTTGGCCAGCCGAGTTTCGCGGCCTCGTCCGGGGTCAGCGCGGCGCGGATGCCAGGCTTGCCCGCGAACAGCTTTTTCAACTCCTGTCGCGAGGCATCGGTGGCATTCTTCTGGAAGACCAGGGCGAAGCCGCCTTCGGGGAGCGCGAACGCGGGCTGCCTGGCGGTAGCGCCCTGCAACCCGGCCTCGCGCAGCGGCACGTTGGGATTCAGCAGGTGGTGCACGCTTTGCTGGCCGTGGTCGGAGACGATGATGAAGGTGGTGTTGGCCAGTTCGCCTTCGGCGCGCACCGCGTCGACGACCTCCTTCACGCGGTCGTCGAGGAAGGCGATGGTGTTGCGTCCCGCATCGTTGCCGTAGCCGGTCGCGTGCTCGATGCTGTCCAGTGCCAGCAGGTGCAGCAGCAGCAGGTCGGGATGGTGCTTGCGGATGATGTCGACCGCGGCACGGGTGTAGATGCGGTCGCGCCAGGCCTGCGAGGGCCGGCCGAAATGCACCAGTTCGTCGCGGCTGACCACGCCTTCGCGCACCAGCTCCTGCTCGACCGCGCCATCCGGATCGGGGTGTTCGGGAAAGCGCCAGGCTATGCTCGGCGCGTGCATGATCGCGACCCAGTCCACCTCGGCGGTGACGAGCCCCGCCGCGTGCGCGGCGTCGTAGACGGTGGGCACGGCAACCAGCTGCGACTTCGGCGCATCCATGTCGATCCGCGGCGGCGTGGCCTCGCGCTGGTTGACGATCAGCCCGTTGACCAGCACGTGGTGTCGGCTGGCGTCGACACCGGTGACCATGCTGGTGTGGTTGGGCCAGGTGATGGTGGGGTTGATCGGCTGCATAGCCACCGCATGCACGCCCTGCTGCATCAGCGCGCGCAGCGTGGGCGCGGGCAGCTCGGGCTCTTTCAGGCTCTCGGCGCCGAACGCGTCGAGGCTGATCACGATCACCTTCGGCCGTGGCGTAGTCGTTGTCGCCTGTGCGCCGGGCATCAGCGCGACGAGGCCGGCCAGGAGGCCCGCCGCGGCCAGCAGGTGCCGCCACCGCTTGTTGCTTGAGACCATCACGCGATCCTCCATCGGACAAACTTGTCAGTCATGGCTCGCCACCGCGCGCCGCACCGGGGCCGGCGGGGTGCAGCGCGTGTTCGAGCAGCCGGCGCGCGCGCTGCTCCCAGGTTTCCGTGGCGTAGTCCGGATTCCAGGTGAAGGTGGCCACGCTCTCGGGCGGCATCGTGTACCGGAAATGCAGCTGGCCCTGCTCGACGCCGACCGCGTGCGCGGCCTTCGCGCCGTTCGTCACCACCAGCACCAGCGAGCCGTCTTCGGCATTGCGGAACGCCACATTGTGGAGGTCCGGGCCGGTGTCGGTGGACCACACCCGCACGGCGCCGGGCAGCACGAAGCAGCTGTAGTGGGCGAACGCGTAGTACTCGTCGTTGCGGCTCACCGCGCCGCTGTGCGAGTCGATCGTGACCATGCCCTTGCAGTTGTCGCAACCGCCGTAGTGCGGGCCGTGGTTCTCGTCGAGCGCGAGGTTCCAGTACACCACGCCGCGCGCCCAGTTGCGCAGGCTGCCCAGCAGCAGGTCGCGCGCGAACCACAGCAGCTCGCCGTTCTTCGCGGATTCCCAGTCGCCGCCCGAGCACTCGGTGACGTAGGCGTCCTTGCGCGGCCAGGCGCGATGCACACGGCTCTGCGCGGCCGGGTCGCCCACATAGCAATGCCAGGCGATGCCGTCGAGATAGCTCCGGGCGTCGGCGTCGCCCAGCACGGCCAGGGGCTGCGCCGGGTCGTCCCAGTTGTGGTCCCAGCCGAGGATCAGCGGCCGCGTGCTGCGGTTCGCCAGGGCCGGGCCGAGGTATTGCCCGATGATCCGCGCGCGCGCGTCGGCGGGCAGCGCCATGCCCGGATAAGTCAGCGGCAGGAAGGCCGGTTCGTTCTGCACGGTCAGCGCCCAGATCGGGATGCCCTGGCCGCGCATGGCGTCGACGTACTTGACCAGGTACTGCGCGTAGACCGACTCGTACTGCGCCAGCAGCGTGCCGCCGATCAGGCTGCCGTTGTTCTTCATCCATGCCGGCGCGCTCCACGGCGTGGCGATCAGGCGCAGCTCGGGATTGACCGCCAGCACCTCGCGCAGGGTCGGTATCAGGTACTCGAGATTGGCCGCGAGGTTGAAATGCGCCAGTCCGGCATCGACCTGGCCGGCAGGGAGGTCGTCCAGCGTGTACGGCTGGAGCGAGAAATCCGAAGCGCCGATGGTCACCCGCAGCAGGTTCAGGTTGAGGCCCGGCGGTGGGCCGAACATCTCGCGCAGGAACGCCATGCGCTGCCAGCTGTTGAGCCGGTTGCGGATCAACCACGCCGAGGAATCGGTCATCGCCGCGCCGAAACCCACGATGCTCTGGAAGGTCCGGCTGGTGTCGATGACGATGTCGGCCGCCCCGGTCGGCGGCGACACGCTGATCGGGATGTCCGGTTGCCGCGCCAGGCGCAGCCGGCGATCCTGCGTACTCAGCCACAGTTCCACCGCCGGCCCGGTGGGCATCGCCAGCGGCAGCTGCAGCACCGGCGCGGCCGGCAGGCGCAAGGGCACGCGCAACGCGGCCAGCGCGCACACGCTGAGCAGGGTCACCATCGCAATCGCGATCCGGCCGGATGTGCCCTGCCCTTCCTTCATGCGCGGCGCTCACCGCCGCGGGGCGCCGGCAGCCGGGTCGCGCTCATCGCACCCCCACGCTCGCGCAGGACAGGTCGTGGCAACCGGCCGGCGCCGCGATCCGCCCGGCGGCCTGCGTGCCGGCCGCACGAACGACTGTCGCCAGTGCGGCCGGCAGCCAGCAAAGGTTTCGGATACGAGTCACGGGAAACCTCGTCGCGTTGATGCACCCACCCTGCAGGAGAATGGCGCCGGGCCGCGGCGAGCGGCCGCCCGGCGCCCCGGCACCTACAGCTTGTAGCTCGCACCCAGCATCACGGTGCGACCCCAGGTGTCGTAGTACTGCGGCATGGTCAGCTGCTCGCCGTCGGCCAGACCGGAGACCTGCACCTTCGCGTCAGGCGAGTTGGTGAGGTTGCTGACCTGGAACAGCAGGGCCAGCCCCTTCCATTTCCCGGCGTCGAAGGCGTAGCTCAGCTGCAGGTCGGTCTGCTTGTTGGGGATGATCCTCGTATAGGAGATCTGGTTGAAATTCGGCAGGATCTCGCCGGTGAACGAGGAGCGGTAGCGCTCGGCGATGCGTACCGACCAGCCGTACTTTTCGTAGAACAGCGTGAGGTTGGCCACCTTGCGCGACAGGCCGGGCAGGGTGGTCGGCGGGGACCCGGCGCCGCCCGGGATGGCGCCGATGACCTTCTGCGACACGGTGCTGTTGGTCAGCGAGAAGTTGGCCTGCACGCCGAAGCCGTCCAGCGCCGGCGTCAGCAGTCCGCCTTCCAGCGAGCCGGACAACTCCAGACCCTGCATCTTGCCGCCGCTGCCGTTCATCGGCGTGGTGTAGGAGCCGATGTTGCTGGTAGGCGTCAGCGTGGGGTCGTTGTTGATGTAGCCCGTGAAGTCGTGGTTCAACTCGGTCTGCGTGTAGATGTAGTTGAGCAGGTTCTTGTTGAACACGGCCGCCGCGAAGTAGCTGGATTTGCCGAAGTAGAACTCGTAGGACAGGTCGGTGCCCACGGCCACGTAGGGCTTGAGCTTCGGGTTGCCGCCGCTGCCCGACCACAGTACCTGGCCGGCGGCAGGGCCTTGCGTCATCTTGGCCACGCCGGCGTAGCTGGACACCTTCTCGTCGTCGATGCGTCCGCGCGCCAGCGTCTTGGCGAAGCCGAAGCGGATGTCCTGGCGGTCGGTGAGGTGGAACACCAGGTTCAGGCTGGGCAGCCAGTTGGTGTAGCTGGTGCCGCCGTTGAGCGTGCCGATGGCATTGCCGTTGTTGTCGGTCTGCAGCGCCTGCGAGCTCTGGTTGGTGTGCACCACCTGCACGCCGACGTTGCCGCTCACCGGCACATTGCCGACGCTGGTATCGATGTTGAGCTTCACGTAGCCGACCGGCACGCGCTCGGTGATCGAATAGTTGCGGCTCCAGTCGCCGGTGCCGTTTGCCTCGGTGAGGTAGAACTGGTTTTGCAGCGCGTCCGCCACGTTGTAGTACAGGATGCCGGGAATGCCGCCGTAACCCAGCCGCGTGGGCTGGCCCACGAAGCCGGTGATCGGCGCGAAGAAGTTCTGGTCATACGGCGGGGTCGAGGTGCTGGAGGAGCCGTTGCCGTTCAACCAGGCGTAAAACACATCGGCGGTCTTGCGCTTGACGCGTTCGGAGTAGTTCGCGCCCAGCACGAAGTCGCTGAAGATCCAGCCCAGCGGATGGCTGACCTCGAAGCGCACCGCGCGGATGGTATCGGTCTGCGCGTCGAACTCCTGGCGACCGTTGCGGCCGTAGCCCCCCGGATCGGTGAACCCGACCGTGCTCGGGTCGGCGAGATTCACGCTGGGGGAGAGGCTCGGGTAGTCGAAGCCGGTGGGGGTATTGAAGTTGACCGAAGCCGTGGTGCCCGGTGGCAGGCCCATGTAGAGCTGGATGTCACGCAGCTTGTTGCGGGCGCTGGAGTAGGACAGGTCGGTGGTTGCGGTCCAGCCGTTGTCGAAGAAGAACTGGGTGTTCCAACCCATGGAGAACAGCTTGTCGTGCTCGTGGTTGTATTTGTTCTGCAGGATCGGCTTGATGCCGCTGATCGTGCCCGAGGTGACGATGGGATAGGGCTGTGCGGGGGTAATGCCCACGCCGCTGTATGCCACGTTGTCCCACGGGTTGTTCGACCACTGCGCGTCGTTGGTGTACTTCTTGTTGTCGAACGTGGAGTAGTACATGTCCAGCGTGGAGTGGGTGTGCTCGTCGGGCGCCCACTCCAACACCGCCATCAGGCCGTTGCGCCTCTGCGTTTGCGACTCCGCGTCCAGTTCCATGCCTTGCTGGTTGATCACGTTGTCGGGCAGGCCCGGCGTGGTCGGTGCGCCCCAGTTCTGGTTCATGCCGGCGCTGCCGTTGTCCGCGCCCCACCACCAGTAGTTGTACTGCTTGTCCTGGATCGGCGAATCGAGCTGGGCGAAGCCCACCGCGAGGCCCAGGGTGTGGTCGAGGAACTGGTCGACGTAGGAAATGCTGGCGCGGTGGCCCAGTGTGCCCACGTCGGCGCCAGGGTTGAGATCGCCGTTGGTGGTGTATTCGCCGCGCAGGTTGGCGGTGATCACCCGGCCAGGCTGATCCAGCGGCCTGATCGTGTGCAGGTCCATCGTGCCCGACAAGCCTTGGCCGACCAGTGTGGCATCGGGGGTCTTGTAGACAACCGCGCCGCTGATCAGCTCGGAGGGATACTGGTCGAAGTCCACGCCGCGGTTCTCGCCCACGGTGGCCTGCTCGCGGCCGTTCAGCAGCGTGCCGGAGAAGTCCGGCGAGAAGCCGCGGATCGAGATCATGTTGGCGCGACCATCCAGGCGCTGGGTGGCCAGGCCGGGCAGACGCGAAAGGCTCTCGGCAATGCTGGCGTCGGGCAACTTGCCGATGTCCTCGGCGGAAATCGCCTCGACGATTTCGTTGGAATTCTTCTTGGTCCTCAGCGAATTCTCGATACTGCCGGCGATACCGGTGACGATCACCGCGTTGAGGTTGCTGGCCTCGACCTTCTTCTGCTTTTCGGTGTTGGATTCCGGTTTCGCGTTCTTTTGCGCGGCTGGATTCGGCCGTGTCTGGTCCGACGATGTCTGGCCCGATGCGTCCTTCGCCAGCGCCGCGACGCCCGGCGCGACGAACAGCCACGCGGTAGCGCACGCCACGACCAGCCGGCGTCGCCGCAACGCGACGCCATTCCCGACCCATGCCCGATTCTGTCGACGATTCATCCGCTTTGCCTCCCCAAAGTGATTACTGTCGTTGTCATCCCCTGTCTTGCACCCTGCACGACGCCATGTGAAGGAAACGGCCCGCCCCTGCCGGCCGCAGCCCACGCGTCGTCGCGCGCAAGCATCCCCGATCTTTGCCCGCATGCGCAAACGAGCGGCCGCGTCATGTCGCGCGCATCACGAAAAACGGCCCTCGCGGGCCGTCGGTCGTCGTGCCTTGCGATCAGGGCCGAGAGGCCGAAATCGCGGCCGCTCAGTGGCGCGAGGCCACGGCCTCTTCCGGTCGCGGCTTGAGGCCATCGCGGAAGCGCAGGTAGCGCGAGGAGTGGCGCGCCTCGCGCAGGCGCCGCCCGTGCGCGGCGAGGATGTCGCCGCGGGTGAGGATGCCGACCAGCTTGTGCGGGTCGTCCTTGCTCACCACGACCAGCCGGCCCACGCTTTCGGCCACCATGTGGTCGGCCGCCTCGCGCAGCGAGTGGCCCTCGTTCACCGCGATCGGCGGCCGCGTCACCAGCTCGCCCAGGGTCAGCGTGTAATGCCACTGCGGATCGAGCAGGCTGCGGCGGGTCAGCACCCCCTGCACGTGGCCACGCTCGTCCACCACCGGGAAGCCCTGGTGCTGCGATTCCGGCGTACCGTCGATGAGCCAGCGGCGCACCTCGGCCAGCGCCTGGGTGGTTTTCAGCGTCACCACGTCGCGGGCGCAGGCGTCGCCCACCACGACCTGATCGAGGTAGTCGGCCGCGTACTCGGCGGGCACGCGCACGCCGCGGCGGGCGATCTTCTCGGTCATGATGGTGTTGCGCATCATCAGCGCGGAGATCAGGTAGGCCGCGGTGCAGCCGCCCAGCAGCGGCAGCAGGCCGGCCGGCTGCGCCGTGGTCTCGAACGCGAACACGACCGCGGTGAGCAGCGCGCGCGAGGCGCCGGCGAAGATCGCCGCCATGCCCACCAGCGCGGCGATGCGCGGATCGATGCCGAAGTGCGGCGCCAGCGCGGCCACGCCAATGCCCATCATCGCGCCCAGCGCGCCGCCGATCGTGAACAGCGGCGCCAGCGTGCCGCCGGACGTGCCGCTGCCCAGCGAGATCGACCAGGACAGGAACTTCATCACGCACAGGAAGGCCAGCGCCGCCAGCGTCAGCCGGCCGTTCACGATGTCCTCGATGTTGGTGTAGCCCACGCCCAGGGTCAGCGGTGCGAAGTAGCCGACCACGCCGACCACCACGCCGCCGATCGCCGGCCACCACATCCAGTGGATCGGCAGCTTCTCGAACCAGTCCTCGATGCCATAGACGATGCGCGTGGTCCACACGCTGAGCAGGCCGACCACCGCGCCGATCAGCACGTAGGTGGCCAGCGCCCAGCCGCCGGGCGAGGCCAGCACCGGCATCTGGAACACCGGCGTGGTGCCCATCAGCACGTAACGCATGCCGGTGGCGGCCACGCAGGCCAGCGCCACCGGGATCAGCGAGCGCGGGCGCAGCTCGAACAGCAGCAGTTCCACCGCCAGCACGACCGAGGCGATCGGCGCGGAGAAGATCGCCGACATGCCCGCCGCCGCGCCGGCCGCCAGCAGCACCTTGCGCTCGCTGCCGGTGACCTTCATCACCTGGCCGATGAAAGAACCCAGCGCGCCGCCGGTGGCGATGATCGGGCCTTCCGCACCGAACGGGCCGCCGGTGCCGATCGCGATCGCCGAGGAGATCGGCTTCAGGAAGGTGATGCGCGGCGGGATCTTCGATTCGTTGAGCAGCACCTGCTCCATCGCCTCGGGAATGCCGTGGCCGCGGATCGCGCGCGAGCCCCAGCGCGCCATGAAGCCCACGACCACGCCGCCCAGCGCGGGAATCAGCACCACCCACCAGCCCAGGTGCGGCACCGCGTCGGCGGGCGAGGAGAACGCGGCGGAGACGCGGCCGTAGAACACCAGGTTGGTGATCAGGCCGATCAGCATGGTGAGGATCTTCGCGATCAGCGCCGCGCCGATGCCCAGCACCACCGACACCACGGTGATGCGCAGCACGCGGCGGTCGACCAGGGTGGAGCGGCGCGGCATCTTCGCCGCGTCCAGCGTCGTGCCCAGCGCGGGCGAAAACGGCAGCGCGTCGGTGCTGCCCTCGGTGCGCACGTCGGCGTGGCCGGGGGTGTTGTCAGCGGGGGAAGTCATGAAAGGGTCCGTCGCGACTCAAAGGCGGAAATTCTACGCCGTCGTCCGCGCGAACCGAAGGCGCACGTTCTTGCGACGCCCATCCCGTTCAGACGGCCAAACGCAGGACTCGCATGGCGGCACGCCGGTGAACCGGCGCCAGTGCACCGCATCCGCCCTGCAAGGCAGGGGTCATGTGTGACGCAACCAAATGGCCCATCATGGATATATTGTCGTACAATTTGATGCAAAGAGGCGTATTGACCCGTGTGACCGTACCTTGACCCATGTCGCTCCCGTCGCCCGCCAGCAGGCACTGGCCGTTTCCGCGCCGTCCAGCCCCGCTCCATCCAGAGGAGAGAAACTGATGAACCGTTCACTTGGACGTTTGCTGCATGCCGCGGCGCCGCTCGCCTTCATGCTTGCCGCTTCGGTCGGCGTCGCCCATGCGGACCAGGCCGCACCGGCATTGCCGCAGATGGGCTTCAACAACTGGAATTCCACGCACTGCCGCGACGAATTCAACGAGGCCATGATCCGCGGCATCGCCGACAAATTCATCAGCCTGGGCCTGAAGGGCGCCGGCTACCAATACGTCAACATCGACGACTGCTGGGCCTACTGGAAGCGCGGCAAGGACGGCCGCCTGCAAGCCAATCCCAAGCGCTTCCCCAGCGGCATCAAGGCGCTGGCCGACTACATCCACCAGCGCGGCCTCAAGTTCGGCCTGTATTCCAGTGCCGGCACCTCGACCTGCGAGCCACTCGAAGAGAATCGTGGCTTTCCGGGCGGCCTCGGCCATGAAAAGCAGGATGCGGCGACATTTGCCTCGTGGGGCGTGGACTACCTGAAGTACGACAACTGCAACAACCAGAAGATCGACGCCCGCAAGCGCTACGCGGCCATGGCCGAGGCCCTGCGCGCCACGGGCCGGCCCATCTTCTTCGCCGTGTGCGAATGGGGCGAGAACAAGCCGTGGCTGTGGGCAGGCAAACCGCCGGTCGACGCCGGCTCCTGGCGTACCACCGGGGACATCAGCGACAACTACGCCTCCATGCTGAAGATCTTCAAGGAGAACGTGGTGCTGGATGCCTATGCCAGCCCGGGCCACTGGAACGATCCGGACATGCTCGAAGTCGGCAACGGCGGCATTACCGACACCGAATACCGCAGCCATTTCAGCCTGTGGGCCATCATGGCCGCCCCGCTGCTGATCGGCACCGACCTGCGCACGATCAAGCCGGACGCGCTGCAGATCCTGCTCAACAAGGAAGTCATCGCGGTGGACCAGGACCCGCTTGGCGTGCAGGGCAAGCAAGTGAGCGATGCAAATGGCATCCACGTGATCGTCAAGCCGCTCAAGGACGGCAGCCGGGCCGTGGCCGTGTTCAATGAAACCGGCGCCACCCGCCCCGCTGTCGTCGCCGCCGCCGAGCTGGGCCTGAAAGGTGGCGCCAGCTACGAGGTGCGGGACCTGTGGGCGCATACGCAGGTGAAAGGCGACGGCTCGCTCAAGGTGACATTGCCGGCGCACGCCACCGCGATGTACCGCATCAGCAACGACTGAGGATCGGCGGCCCAGCCCCCGTTCTTCCCCGGACGGGTCCAGGAACGAACGGGCAGGGGGAGGGGCGCGATCGCAAACAGGCTCTCGCCAGGCGCACACAAGGACCGGTATTCACCCATGCCACACGTCGATGCGCCAGACTCGATCGCATCCCGGTCGTCATGCAGCCACGGTCATTGGCTGGTAACGCCACGCAAGCAAATTGCTATAAAGTATGACAATTGACCCGATAACTCCGGGCCACGCAGCGCAACAAGGAGGACAGACACAGTGAAGCCCGTCATCGTGCGCAACCTGCATGGCCAGGTAGTCCAGGAGCTGGGCCGGCAGATCGTCGGCGGCGAAATCGCCCCCGGCGCAAACCTGCCGCGCGAAGAGCTGCTGGCCGAACGCATGAAGGTCAGCCGCACCGCCCTGCGCGAGGCGATGAAAGTACTGTCCGCCAAGGGCCTGATCGAGTCGCGCCAGAAGACCGGCACCCGGGTGCGCGACACCATCCACTGGAACCAGCTCGACGCGGACGTGCTGGCTTGGCGCTGCGCCTCGATGCCCACCGAAGATTTCGTCGAGAAGCTGGTGGAGATGCGCGAGGTGATCGAGCCCGCCGCCGCCGCCGCCGCCGCCCGCCGCCGCGACGCCGGGCAGCTGGCGCGCATCGAGACCGCCTACGCGGCGATGGCCGCCGCGACCGACCTGGAAGCCTGGTCCACGGCGGATCTGGCCTTCCATGAGGCCGTGTTGCGTGCCACCAACAACGAGCTGATGACCTCGTTGTTCTCGGTGATCGAAACCGCGCTGGGCGGCTACTTCCAGCTGTCGGCGAGCATCGCCGGCAACTTCAGCTACTCGCTGCCGCACCACCGGAAGGTGCTCGACGCGATCCGTCGCCGCCAGCCGGAAGTGGCGCGCCAGACGATGCAGAAGATGATCGCCGATTCGCGCAGCAACATCCGCCGCAACACGAGGAAGGCCTGAAGGAACCATGGCCGGCCTGATCGGACTCGACTGGGGCACCAGCAGCCTGCGCGCCTACCGCTACGACGGCACGGGCCGCATCGCGGAGACGCGCGCACGTCCCTGGGGCATCCGCCAGTTGCCGGCCGGCGGTTACGACGCCGCGCTGGCCGACATCACCGCCGGCTGGCCGGCGCTGCCGCGGCTGGCCTGCGGCATGGTCGGCAGCCGCGGCGGCTGGCGCGAGGCGCCCTACCTCGACCTGCCCGCCGACGTGGCGCGCCTCGGTGACGCGCTCGCCGGCCTGCGCGCCGCCGACGGCATGGACGTCCATCTGGTGCCCGGCCTGCGCGACCCAGACGGCCCCGACGTGATGCGCGGCGAGGAAACCCAGCTGGCCGGCGCACTGGCGCTGCAGCCGGAACTCGCCGCGGCCTCGTCCTTCATCCTGCCCGGCACGCACAGCAAATGGGCCGTGGTACGCGACGGCGCCGTGCGCGGCTTCCGCACCCGGATGACCGGCGAACTGTTCGCGGTGCTGCGCCAGCACTCGATCCTCGGCGCCACCGGCGTCGAGGCCGACGACGACGACGCGGCCTTCGAACGCGGCGTCGCCGCGGCGCGCGACAGCGGCGCGGCCGGCGCACTGGGCCGGCTGTTCTCCGCCCGCGCGCTGATGCTGGACGGCGCCCTGGCGCCCGCGTCCGTGTCCGACTACCTCTCCGGCCTGCTGGTCGGCGAGGAATTCCGCGCCGCGCTGGCCGACGGCCTCGCCCGCCGCGACACGCCGCTGCAGCTGATCGGCGACGCGGCGCTGTGCGAACGCTACCGCCGCGCCGCCGCGCTGTTCGATATCGACCTGCCGCCGCCCGTGCAGGACGCCGCCGCCCGCGGCCTGTGGCGGATCGCCGTGCAGGCCGGCATCGTCTCCGAGGAAATCCACGCATGCTGACCCCCTGGCTCAAGCCGCTGCCGCTGGTGGCGATCCTGCGCGGCCTCACGCCCGACGAGGCGGTGGCCACCGGCCACGCCATCGTCGAGGCCGGCTTCCGCATGCTCGAAGTGCCGCTGAACTCGCCACGGCCGATCGACAGCATCGCCAGGCTCGCCAAGGCGCTGGGTCCCGACGTGCTGGTGGGCGCGGGCACCGTGATGACGCCGGCCAATGTCGTCGCCGTGGCCGATGCGGGCGGGCGGCTGATCGTGATGCCGCACGCCGACACCATGGTGATCCGCGCCGCCAAGGCCGCCGGCCTGCTCTGCGTGCCCGGCGTGGCCACACCCACCGAAGCCTTCGCCGCGCTGGACGCCGGCGCCGACGCGCTGAAGCTGTTCCCCGCCGAGCAGTCCGCACCCGCCGTGCTCAAGGCCTGGCGCGCGGTGCTGCCGCGCGAGGTGCCCGTCATGCCGGTGGGCGGCATCAGCCCCGACAACATGGCGCCTTGGGTCGCCGCGGGCGCCGCCGGCTTCGGCATCGGCTCGGCACTGTTCGCGCCGGGTCGCAGTCTCGACGACACGATTCAACGAGCCCGCGCCTTCGCGCAGGCCTGGCATGACTTGGAAACACACGCATGAAGATCACCAAGCTCACCGTCTACAAGGTGCCGCCGCGCTGGCTGTTCCTGCGCATCGACACCGATGCCGGCATCACCGGCTGGGGCGAGCCGGTGGTGGAAGGCCGCGCGCACACCGTGGCCGCCGCCGTCGATGAACTGGCCGATTACCTGGTCGGCAAGGACCCGCGCCATATCGAGGATCACTGGAACGTGCTTTACCGCGGCGGCTTCTACCGTGGCGGCCCGGTGCTGATGAGCGCGATCGCCGGCATCGACCAGGCGCTGTGGGACATCAAGGGCAAGGATCTCGGCCGGCCGGTGTACGAGCTGCTTGGCGGGCCGGTGCGCGAGCGCATCCGCGTGTACTCGTGGATCGGCGGCGACCGTCCCGCCGACACGGCCAAGGCGGCGCAGGACGCGGTGGCGCGCGGCTTCACTGCGGTGAAGATGAACGCCACCGAGGAAATGCAATACGTCGACACGCACGCCAAGGTCGAACGCGTACTGGAAAACGTGCAGGCGATCCGCGACGCGGTGGGCCCGGACATCGGCATCGGCGTGGACTTCCACGGCCGCGTGCACAAGCCGATGGCCAAGGTGCTGATGCGTGAGCTGGCACCGTTCAAGCTGATGTTCATCGAGGAACCGGTGCTGTCCGAATACCTGGAATGCATTCCGGAACTCGCCGCGATCTCGCCCGCGCCGATCGCGCTGGGCGAACGCCTGTACTCGCGCTGGGATTTCAAGCGCGTGCTGCAGACCGGCGGCGTGGACATCATCCAGCCCGACCCCTCGCACGCCGGCGGCATCACCGAGACGCGCAAGATCGCGGCGATGGCCGAAGCCTACGACGTGGCGCTGGCGCTGCACTGCCCGCTGGGGCCCATCGCGCTGGCCGCGAACCTGCAGCTGGACGCGGTGTGCCACAACGCCTTCATCCAGGAGCAGAGCCTGGGCATCCACTACAACACCGGCAACGACCTGCTCGACTACATCACCGACCGCAACGTGTTCGCCTATGCCGACGGCTACGTGGCGATGCCGAAGGGCCCGGGCCTTGGGATCGAGGTGAACGAGGCCTACGTGGCCGAGCGCGCCAAGGTGGGCCACCAGTGGCACAACCCGGTCTGGCGCCACGACGACGGCAGCGTGGCGGAATGGTGAGCGCGATGGCCGACCGCTACGCCAGCTATCCCAGCCTGCGCGATCGCAGCGTGCTGATCAGCGGCGGCGCCACCGGCATCGGTGCCGCCTTCGTCGAGCACTTCGCGCGACAAGGCGCGAAGGTGGCCTTCCTCGACATGGACGAGGCTGGCGCGCAAGCGCTGCTGGCGACGCTGAATGATGTGGCACATACGCCGCACTTCCTGCCCTGCGACGTCACCGATCTGGCTGCGCTGCAACGCGCGATCGTCGAAGCACGCGAACACCTCGGCCCCATCGCGGTGCTGGTCAACAACGCCGCCAACGACGTGCGCCACGCGCTGGCCGACGTGGACGCCGCCGCATTCGAGCGCAATGTGGCGGTGAACCTGCGCCATCAGGTGTTCGCCACCCGCGCGGTGATTCCCGACATGCAGCGGCTCGGCGGCGGCGCCATCATTTGCCTCGGCTCCACCGGCTGGATGAAGAAGAACGCCGGCTATCCGCTGTACGCGATGGCCAAGGCCGCGGTGCACGGCTTCGTCAACGGCATGGCGCGCGAGCTGGGCCAGCAGCACATCCGCATCAACGCGCTGGTACCCGGCTGGGTCATCACCGAAAAGCAGCGCGCGCTGTGGCTGGATGCCGAGGGCGAGGCCGAGATCGCGCGCGTGCAATGCCTGCCCGGCTACCTGATGGCCGAGGACCTGGCGCGCATGGCGCTGTTCCTCGCCGCCGACGACGGCCGCATGTGCACCGGCCAGGACTTCATCGTCGACGGCGGCTGGGTATGAACGCGCCGTCCGCGCCCATGCAGGTCGTGGTGGAAGCGGGCAACGTGCTGGGCGAAGGCATCGTCTGGTGCGAACGCGCGCAGGCGCTGTACTGGACCGACATCCATGCCGCCACGCTGTGGCGGCACGTGCCCGTCAGCGGCGAAACGAAACAGTGGCGATTGCCCGAGCGACTCGCCTCGTTTGCGCTCTGCGAAACGGACGGCTGGCTGCTGCTGGCGCTGGCCTCGCGCCTGGCGTTCTTCAGGCTCGCCGACGGCGCGCTGCACACATTGTGCGAGGTGGAACCGGAACTCCCCACGCGCTGCAACGACGGCGCCTGCGACCGCCAGGGCCGCTTCGTGTTCGGCACCCTGCACGAGCCCGTCGACGGTGGCGTGAAGCAGGCCATAGCCGGCTTCTGGCGCCTAGACGCCGGGCTCCGGCTGGAGAAGCTGCCGCTGGAAGGCGTGGCGATCAGCAACAGTCTCGCCTTCAGCCCCGATGGCAGCACGCTGTACTACTGCGATTCGCTGACGCGCACGATCCGCTGTTGCACCTACGGCGACACGCTCGGCCCCTCGCGCCTGTTCGCCGACCTGCGCGACAGCACGGGCGAACCGGACGGCTCCTGCGTGGATGCCGATGGCGGGCTGTGGAATGCACAATGGGGGTTGGGCCGCGTGGTGCGCTACCGCGCCGACGGCAGTATCGACCGCATCCTGACCACGGCCGCCAGCCAGCCCACCCGCCCCGCCTTCGGCGGCGCCGCGCTGGACACGCTCTACGTCACCAGCGCCCGCGACGGTCTCGACGCTGCCACACTGGCGCGCGAGCCGCTGGCCGGCGCGCTGTTCGGCACGCGCGTCGGGGTGCGCGGCGTGCCGGAGCCACGCTTTGCCGGCACGCCGCCTGCGGGCGGTGCGCCATGAACACGGCCGATGCCCATGGAGGGTCTGGAGAAAACGTATCGCGGCTGAAGCCGCTCCTACGGACCGATACGTTGTAGGAGCGGCTTCAGCCGCGACAGTTGTCCATCCAGCAACACCGCACGCACGCCATTCCACGGGGAGTAACGCATGAGCGCCACCACCGCACCACCCGCCGCCACGCACGGCAAGGCCACCGCCGTGTTCACCTGCATCCTGGCCGCGCTGGCCGGCCTGATGTTCGGCCTCGACATCGGCGTGATCTCCGGCGCGCAGCAATTCCTGCAGAAGGATTTCGGCATCGGCGACGACATGCTCGGATGGATCGTCAGCATCATGATGCTGGGCGCCGCACTGGGCGCGCTGGTGGCGGGCTGGCTGTCCAGCCAGCTGGGCCGCAAGCGCACGCTGATCCTCGGTGCCGTGCTGTTCGTGGGCGGCTCGGTGCTGTGCGGCCTGGCCTGGACACCGCACGTGCTGATCGTCGGCCGCCTCGTGCTCGGCCTGGCGATCGGCCTCGCCAGCTTCACCGCACCGCTGTACCTGGCCGAGATCGCTCCGGAATCGATCCGCGGCGCGATGATCTCGCTGTACCAGCTGATGATCACCATCGGCATCCTGGTCGCCTTCCTCTCCGACACCGCCTTCAGCTACTCGGGCAACTGGCGCTGGATGCTGGGCGTGATCGCGATCCCCGGCGCGCTGTTCCTGCTCGGCGTGGCCTTCCTGCCGGAAAGCCCGCGCTGGCTGATGATGAAGGGTCGCCAGCCGGAGGCCGAGCAAGTGCTGCACAAGCTGCTCGGCAGCCGCGACGCCATCGCCAAGGAAATCGGTGAGATCAGCGAACAGCTGAAGACGCCGCAGCGCGGCTGGCATCTCTTCCAGCAGAACCGCAACTTCCGCCGCTCGGTGGGCCTGGGTGTGCTGCTGCAGATCATGCAGCAGCTCACCGGCATGAACGTGGTGATGTACTACGCGCCGCGCATCTTCCAGGACATGGGCTACAACACCGAATCGCAGATGTGGTTCACCGCGATAGTGGGCCTGGTCAACGTGCTGGCCACCTTCATCGCGATCGGCCTGGTCGACAAACTGGGCCGCAAGCCGATCCTGTACATCGGCTTCGTGGTGATGGCGATCGGCCTCGGCGTGGTCGGCACGATGATGCACCTGGGCATCCACAGCCACGGCGAACAGACCTTCACCGTGGTCATGCTGCTGGTCTTCATCGTCGGCTTCGCGATGTCGGCCGGCCCGCTGATCTGGACGCTGTGCTCGGAGATCCAGCCGCTCAAGGGCCGCGACTTCGGCATCGGCTGCTCCACCTTCACCAACTGGGTGGCGAACTGGCTGGTGGGCCTTTCGTTCCTGCCACTGCTCAACGGCATCGGCCAGGCCGAGACGTTCTGGCTGTACGCCGCGTTCAACGTGGTGTTCATCGCGTTCACGATCTGGCTGGTGCCGGAAACCAAGGGCGTCACGCTGGAACAGATCGAGCGCAAGCTGATGGCGGGCCAGCCGCTGCGGCGGATCGGGCAGTGAATTGCCCGGTGCCGGGCTCGCGCGTTTGTTGCGACGGCACGCCAGCGTGGGATCGCGGGCTGCGCGCCCAATGCTGATCCTCTCGATGCATTCGGTGATGGCGGCACTGCCGGACGACCGCTTCGGCACCCCGCGGGAAGACGGCAACGACAACCCGGACTGCGTCCGCTTCGGCCTCGCCTGGCTGGGCGACTGCTGATTCGACGGCATCCCGCTGGCCCAGGCAGACGAGGCCGGCGGCGCCGCGCGGGGTTGTGTATGTCGTCGCAACTGCGCCAGTTCATGCCGCGAGTGGTGCACTCCGGAACCACGTCCGCCCTTTGCAGCATTCCCGCTGCCGATCCATTCGATGCAATCGCGCGCCATGCCCGCGCATCGTGACGCGGCGGCGATGCGCGCCGTTGCGTTGCGACTTGACATGTCGCCGCTCAAGTTTTACATCATAAAATAATATTTAATGGCGAACAGGCGACCCATGGAAACCACCCGCCGCAACGGGACAGCCGGAGGACCGATTTGCTTCGCTGCCGGTGCCTGCCTGGCGTTCGGCGGCATGGTGGACTTGGACCGCAGGTTCGACGAGCGGCTGCACACGCACCGTTTCGGCATGCAGCGTCGGCGCCCATCGCTTGTGCATGTGTTGACGCGTACACGCATCCATCGGCGCACGCCAGGGGGGATGCAGCCTGCAGGAAGCCGGGCTACAGGGGCAAGAACGACGGCGCACGCCAGGCTTTTTTGATCACGATATGGGGAGAATCGCAATGAATCATCGTCCATGGGCCAAGCTCCTGCTGGCCGCTAGCGGCCTCACGTTCGCAGCCGCCATGCCCACCGACGTGCGCGCCGAAACCACGGCATCCACCCCGGCGGATCACCGCATCAGCTTCGACCAGTACAGCTTCCTCATCGACGGCAAGCGCACCTATATCTGGTCGGGTGAAGTCCACCCCTATCGCCTGCCCAGCCCCGATCTATGGCCGGACGTCTTCCAGAAGATGAAGGCGGCCGGGTTCAACACCGCATCGATCTATTTCTCCTGGGGCTATCACTCGCCGCGCGACGGCCAGTACGACTTCAGCGGCATCCGCAACGTCGACAAGCTGCTCGACGACGCGCGTGATGCCGGCATCTACGTGATCGCCCGCCCGGGCCCCTACATCAACGCCGAGGTCGACAGCGGCGGGTTCCCGTTGTGGATGACCGAAAAGCCAGTCAAGAACCGCAGCCCCGATCCCGCCTACCTCAAGCTGGCCGACCAGTGGATGACGCAGATCGACCGCGTCCTCGCCCGCCACCAGCTCACCAACGGGCGCGGCACGGTGATCGCCTACCAAGTCGAGAACGAGTACTACAACGGCTCGCCTGCAGGCCGCGACTACATGCAGCACCTCGAGGACAAGGCGCGCGCCGACGGCATCACCGTCCCGCTGGTTGGCAACCACGACGCGACCTTCGTCAGCGGCAAGGGCGCGGTGCAGGTCAGTGGTTCGGATTATTACCCGCAAGGCTTCGACTGCTCGCATCCGACGCAATGGAAGCCCGCCCCGGACTTGGCCGCAAATCACTTCGCCGGCGAACCGCTGTTCACCGCCGAATTCCAAGGTGGCGCATTCGATCCCTGGGGTGGCCCCGGCTACCCCAAGTGCGCGCAGCTGATCAACGACCGCTTCGCCAACGTGTTCTACAAGGAGAACATCGCGGCGGGGGCGACGGCGCAGAACTTCTACATGCTGTTCGGCGGCACCTCGTGGGGCTGGCAGGCGATCCCGCAGAACTACACCTCCTACGATTACGGCGCCGCGATCACCGAAGCCCGCCAGTTCGACCCCAAGTACTACGAGGACAAGCGGATCGGCTATTTCCTCCATGCGGTCGCGCCGATCACCAAGACCGATGCGCTGGCGCCCGACCGACTCGACAACCCGGTTCTCGTCGACCGCGCGCGGATCAATCCGGATACGGGCACGCAATTCCATCTCGTCCGCCACGGCGATACCACCGCGTCGACTGTCGAAACCACGCATCTCTCGCTGGCGCTGAAGGAAGGCAAGTTCGACATCCCGCAGCAGCCCGGCACCGCCATCGCCATCGACGGGCGCGACAGCAAGTTGCTGCTGGCCGACTACATGCTTGGCACAACGCGCATGGACTATTCGACCTCCGAGCTGATGACGAACGCTACGATAGGCGGCCGCGACATCGCCGTGCTTTACGGTCGCCACGGCAGCGACGGCGAGACCCTGCTCGACTACGCCGCCAAGCCGAAGGTGACGGTGCTGTCCGGCAACGTGACGCAGCATTGGGGCAAGGACGGGCTGCGGCTGGACTACCGGCATGACGGCTTGGCGCGCGTGCTCGTCGACGGCGGCCAGCGCCCGCTGCTGCTGCTGATCGGCGACGACCAGGCCACGCAACGCGTCTGGCGACAGGACACACCGCAGGGTGCCGTGTTGCTGCTCGGCTCGCACCTGCTGCGCAGCGCGCACTACACCGACGGCACGCTGGCATTGACCGGCGATGGCGACAGCGATGCCAACGCGGAATTGTTCGCCGGCGACGCGGCCAAGGTGACCTGGAACGGCCAGCCGCTCGCCGCCGCACACACTGCTTCGGGCAGCTTGGCCGTGAGCCTGCCGGTACCGCAACCGGTCACGCTACCGCAGCTCGATCACTGGACGCAGCGCGCCGGCGCACCGGAGATCGCTCGTGGCTTCGACGACGCCAAATGGCGCGTCGCCGACCGCACCACCACCAGCAGCGTCACCAAGCCAGGCACGCTGCCGGTGCTGTTCGCCGACGACTACGGATTCCACACCGGCAACACCTGGTATCGCGGCCACTTCACCGTCGATGTCCACCACGCCGCCCCCACGGGGCTCAAGCTCGCGGTGAAGAGTGGCGGCGCCGCGGGCGCCTTTTCGGTGTGGCTCAACGGGCACTTCCTCGGCAGCGTGACGCGCAACGAACTCGGCGCGTTCGGCTTCCCCGCCGCGATGCTGGTGCCGGGCGACAACGTCGTCTCGGTCCTGACCGTCGACATGGGCCACGAGGAGGACTACCAATCCACCGGCGAGAACCGCACTGCACGCGGCATCGTCTCGGCCGAGCCGCTCGGCGCCGACGCCAAGGCGATCACCTGGCGCCTGCAGGGCGCGCTCGTCGACGAGAGCCCGCAACGCGGCCCGTACAACTTCGGTGGCCTGTATGGCGAGCGTCAGGGCTGGCCGCTCAAGCCCGGCCCTGCCGCGGACTGGCAGCCCGCGACCCTGCCATCGAACGCCGTCACGCCCGGCGTGACGTGGTACCGCACGAACATCCAGCTCAGCCTGCCCAAGGGCCAGGACACGTCGCTGGGACTGGAGATCACGGATCCGCCGGGTCGGCATTACCGCGCGACGATCTTCGTCAACGGCTGGCAGATGGGCAACTACGTGGCCGAGCTCGGCCCGCAGCATCGCTTCCCGATTCCCAACGGCGTGATCGACCCGCACGGCAACAACGACATCACCATCGCCGTCTGGAAGACCGACGCCACACCCGGTGGCCTCGGCACCGTCTCGCTCATCAATTTCGGTTCGTACACGTCGCCGGTCGATGTCGGGGCGATCCGGTAAAGGGATGACATGTCTCGACCGCAGTCTCTGAAGGCGAACAACAGCACGCAACGAGCGCTTCTAGCCGCGCTCGCGACCGTCGCCCTGTGCGGGTCGGCGCTCGCGCAGCGCGCGCCGGCCAATGTCAGGCTGACCATCGACCTGAACCACCCCGGCCCGGTGATCGCGCCGGCGGTCGAAGGCCAGTTCGCCGAGAACCTCGGCCGCGGCATCTACGACGGCATCTGGGTCGGGCATCATTCGTCGATCCCCAACCGCAACGGCTATCGCACCGACGTGATGGATGCGCTGAAGGCGCTGCACGTGCCCGTGATCCGCTGGCCCGGCGGCTGCTTCGCCGACACTTACGACTGGCGCGACGGCGTCGGTCCGGACGCCGGGCGGCCCAGGGGAATCAACACCAACTGGGGCGGCGTCACCGACGACAACAGCTTCGGCACCAACGAGTTCATGGACTACTCCGTGGCGTTGGGCGCGGACGCCTATGTCTCGCTCAACCTGGGCTCGCTACCGGCTTACGATGCACGGCAGTGGGTGCAGTACATGACCGCCGGCGGCGATTCCGCACTCGCGCAGGAGCGGCGCACCAACGGTCGCGACAAGCCATGGACCAACCTGAAGTATGTCGGCTACGGCAACGAACTTTGGGGCTGCGGCGGCAACATGACCGCCGACTACGCCGCCAGCCTGTTCAAGCGCTACGCCACGTTCGTGAACCCGGCGCCGGGCGCGCCCGACTTCGTCAAGATCGCCTCGGGCCCCAACGAAGCCGACTACGCCTGGACCGACACGATGATGCGCGGCGCGGCCAGGCAGATGGGTGCCATCAGCCTGCACTACTACACCATCCCGGGCCCCTCCTGGGAGCACAAGGGATCCGCGACCGGCTTCAGCAAGGACGAATGGGCGACGACGCTGAGCAAGGCGCGCTACATCGACACACTGATCGCCAAGCATTCGGCGATCATGGACAAGTACGACCCGGGCAAGAAAGTCGCGCTCGACGTCGACGAGTGGGGCACCTGGTACGACCAGGCGCCCGGCAGCCATCCCGGCTTCCTCTACCAGCAGAACACATTGCGCGACGCCGAGGTGGCGGCGCTGACGCTGGACATCTTCTTCCGCCATACCGACCGGGTGAAGCTCGCGACGATCGCGCAGATGGTCAACGTGCTGCAGGCCATGGTGCTCACCGATGGCGACAGGATGCTGTTGACGCCCACCTACCACGTCTTCCACATGTACGTGCCGTTCCAGGGCGCCACGCCCTACCCGGCGACGGTCAGCGGGCCCGATTACGTGGAAGGCAAGCACCGGCTGCCGATGGTCGATGCATCGGTCGCGCGCGGCACCGACGGCAGACTCTATCTCGCGCTGGTCAACCTCGATCCAGATCGCGGCGCGCATGTCGAGACCGGGCTGAACGGCACCGCCAGCGGTCAGATCCTGAGCGGACCGAAGATGGACAGCCACAACACGTTCGCGGCGCCGGACACGATTCATCCGGTCGCCTATGCCGGCCAGGCAGAGCACGGCAGCCTAGCTTTTGAATTGCCGGCCAAGTCGATCGCGGTCGTCGCCGTGGATGAGCCATAGCCATTGCAACGAGGTGTGCCCGGCTCGACGCCGGCACCTCGATGGGATGGCGCTGCAGCTCGCCACAGGCACGGTAATGCCGGGCACGCGCGACGCGCCGTGATCCTTCGAGACCTGACCGTTCGTTGTCATGCCGCCCTCGTCACCACGGCTTCGCGCATGTCGTCACGGCATGCGCCTCGTCTCCCCATGGACCAGCAATTCGCAGGCTAGAAGTGCCGCCGACGAACCTGTTCAGCCGACCCCCATGCAAGCCGGCCCCGCCACCGGCGGCGCACCTCCCGATCGCGGACCGGGACGCACTTCCTCATTCATTCGATGCCCTGAGGAAATCGCACAGGGCGTTCTTGACATACCCTTAAAAGAGGTATAAACGTAATATACTACAATATATGTAGATGACCTTCACAGCTGCGCTGACGCCATGACGACGAGTTGGTTTGCCGCGTTTTGCATGTGGATGTCATTGATGGCGTTGTCCGCGGGGACGGATGGCGCGCATGGCACGGATGGATCCGGTGCGACTGGCTTCTTGCCGTAATGCGGGGCTCGTCCGCGGCAGCAGTAACGCAGCCCCGCAACAAACCATGACATTCACGTGGGAGGGAGAAAATGCAGCAGAAGTTCTTGGCGTACTCCGTACGCAATGCGTTGCTTGCCGTTGTCGGAACGACGCTGGCTCTGGCCGCAGGTGCGGCCTGCGCAGGTACGCCGGCGGCAACCGGCGGCACCGTGCCCGCAGCCATCACGACCAGTGGCCCGGCGGCAACGACGCCCACACCGCAAGACGACACCATGGCAAAGAAGCAAGAGAACAAAAAGGCCGCGGTTCAACTGCAGGGGGTCACGGTGTCAGCGGGCATCCAGGCTTCGCAACAACGCTCCATCGACATCAAGCGGAACGCCCCGAACATCGAAGACAGCATTACGGCCGTCAACATCGGCGAACTGCCGGATGTGTCGATCACCGACTCGTTGCAGCGCCTGACCGGCGTGCAGATCGACCGCTCGGCGGGCGAAGGCACCAGCCTCAGCGTGCGCGGCCTGCCGGAAGTGGGCACGACCCTCAACGGCCTGCCGTTCATCACCGCCGACAACATCGATTCCATCCAACCCAACTACGGCACGCTCCCCGCTGCCATGTTCAGTGGAGTGGACGTGTTCAAGTCGCCCACCGCGAGCATGCTTGATTCGGGCATCTCCGGCACCGTCAATCTGCGGACGTATCAGCCGTTCGATTTCAATCCCGGCTGGTCCGTCACGGCATCCGCCGAGGGCGCGTTCACCTCGGTGAACCAGCTGATCATGCGCGACGTCAACGCGGGCTGGCTGCTCCGCTACGCGCATATGAACGGCGCCAGCTTCTTCTTCATCGTCACCTACATCCACATTTTCCGCGGCCTTTACTACGGGTCGTACAAGGCGCCGCGCGAGCTGGTGTGGATGCTCGGCCTCGTCATCTACCTGCTGATGATGGCGACCGCCTTCATGGGCTACGTCCTACCCTGGGGACAGATGAGCTACTGGGGCGCGCAGGTTATCACCGGCTTCTTCTCGGCCTTCCCGCTGGTGGGCGAGCCGATCCGCATCTGGCTGCTCGGCGGTTATGCGCCCGACCAGGCCGCTCTGACCCGCTTCTTCTCGCTTCACTATCTTTTGCCGTTCATCATCGCCGCGGTCGTGATCCTCCACATCTGGGCGCTCCACATCCCGGGTTCGAGCAACCCGACCGGCGTCGACGTGAAGGACGAGAAGGACACGCTGCCGTTCCACCCGTTCTACACGGCGAAGGACGGCTGGTTCGCCGGCGGCGTCCTGCTGGTCTATGCGATCGTCACCTATTTCGCGCCGAACTATCTCGGGCATCCGGACAATTACATTCCGGCCAACGCGCTCGCGACGCCGGCGCACATCGTTCCCGAATGGTATTTCTGGCCCTTCTACGCGATCCTTCGATCCTTCACCGTCGACTTCATCCTGGAAGCGAAGCTGTGGGGCGTGCTGGCGATGTTCGGCTCGATCCTGCTGCTGTTCTTCCTGCCGTGGCTCGACCGGTCGCCGGTTCGCTCGGGCGCCTATCGCCCGGTGTTCAAGCGCTTCTTCTGGCTGCTTGTCATTGACGTCCTGATCCTCGGCTACGTCGGCGGCGCTCCGCTCAATTGGTGGCGGACGGCGCTGGGACAAATCGCGGCGGCCTATTACTTCCTTCACTTCCTGGTGATCCTGCCGCTCGTCTCTGCGTTCGAGACTCCGCTGCCGCTGCCGAGATCGATCAGCGAATCCGTGCTTCACGGCGAGGGAGCCGAAGCGGCTCCGGCCGGAAGTAGCCCGCGCGGCGGTAGCACTGCCGCGGCCGTGGTCCAGTAAGGGGGCAGGGGACAGATGCGTTTCATTCTCGGTTTCATCGGCGCGGTCCTTGCCGGAGTCCTGCTGATCTCGATGATCAGCAACCTCGCCACCTACGTGCAGAATCCGCCGGCGCCGCTCGCTTCGGAAGAATTCCACAAGGAACCGAAGCCGCTTCATCTCGCGAGCGACGGCATTTTCGGCAAGTTCGACAACCAGCAGCTGCAGCGCGGCTTCCAGGTCTATTCGGAAGTCTGCTCGGCCTGCCACAGCCTCGAGCTGGTTTCGTTCCGCGACCTCAAGGGCATCGGCTACAGCGATGCCGAGATCAAGAAGATCGCGTCCGACTGGAAGACCCAGGTGCCGTCGATCAATCCGGACACCGGCGAGCCGGCTACGCGGAAGGCGCTTCCGTCCGACACCTTCCCGGCGCCATTCGCGAATGAAGTCGCAGCGCGCGCGGCGAACAACAACGCGCTTCCGCCCGACCTCTCCCTGATGACCAAGGCGCGCGAGGGCGGCGCAGCCTACGTCTATTCGCTGCTCACCGGCTTCACCGACGCCAACAAGTATCGCGACGAGCACGGCAAGCCGCTTCCCGCCGAGGCGAAGCCGCCGCAGGGGCTGCATTTCAACCCCTATTTCGCGAACCTCAACATCGCGATGCCGCCACCGCTTACGTCGGACGGACAGGTGACCTATGCCGACGGCACCAAGCCGACCGTGGACCAGATGGCGAAGGATGTTTCCGCGTTCCTGGTGTGGACCGCCGAGCCCAACCTCGACAGCCGCCGGGCAGCGGGCTTCGCGGTCGTGATCTTCCTGCTGATCGGAACGATCCTTGGCTATTTCGCCTATCATCAGGTGTGGGCCGACGCGAAGCGCAAGGTGCGGGTCACCGGCGCCCTCGATCCCGAGAACCAGGCGAAAACCCGTCGGGCGAAGGCCAAGCAGGGCGTCGCGGGCTAGGTGCGGTCAGGGCCGCGCAGAGCCCGCCCCCCGAACCCCGCAGGAACGTCGCGAAGCGAAACTCGTTTTACGCCTGTACTCCCCTTGGATTGGGCAGGTGTGAAATGCGTATTCCCTACATCTCTCTCCTCGCGGCCGGCGCGCTGGCGCTCGGCGGCTGCGCCTACGACAACTATGGCTACGGTTACGGACCCTACAGCGGGCTTTCGGTCGGAGTCGGCTACGGCAGCGGCTACTACGGCGGGTACGGAGGCTACGGCGGCTATTACAATTCATACTCGCCGTTCGGCTGGTACGACGACTTCTATTATCCGGGCTCCGGCATCTACGTGTACGACAGCTATCGCCGTCCACACGTCTGGAGCAGCTCACAGCGGACCTATTGGTCGGGCCGCCGCTCGCAGTACGAGCATCACTCAGGAACGACCTGGAGCGGCTCCAACTGGGACGGCTACACGCATCGCCGCCATCACTAGTCGGCGGGGCGGCGCCGGATCAGCACGATCGAGGTGAAGGCCATCACCTGCTCGCCGTCCTGGTTGGTGACCGTCGTGCGGGTTCGGTATGACCCCATTTCGGGCCGGCTGCGCGACGGCGTCTTCTCGACGATCTTGCCGTTCACGTGGAGCGTGTCCCCGGGATAGACCGGCTTCGTCCACCGCAGCTCGTCGATCCCCGGAGAGCCCAGTCCCGCCTGCTCGTGGGCGACCGCGTAGCGTGCGAGCACCGCCATCGTCATCGCCGTCGTGTGCCACCCGCTCGCCGCAAGCCGGCCGAAGTGAGTCTTGGCCGCTTCCTCGTCGGACAAATGGAATGGCTGCGGGTCGTACTTGCGGGCGAACTCGAGCACTTCGTCTCGGCTGACGTCATACGAGCCGA
>Ga0207678_10000968_pt1 | contig 26254 bp, 23 predicted proteins | sample KBSC63metaG_FD_184319 | JGI IMG/M metagenome (GOLD analysis project Ga0207678, IMG submission 184319) | Corn rhizosphere microbial communities from Kellogg Biological Station, Michigan, USA - KBS C6-3 metaG (SPAdes) (version 2) | ecosystem: Host-associated > Plants > Roots > Rhizosphere > Soil ... | reverse complement strand
CATAATACGCCGTTCAGTCTCGCATTGCCCAATGGCTCGCTCTATCGAAAGCCGCCGTTAAAACTGACTATGGTCGTTGCCGAACGAAGCGCTGTTCCATGACCTCTGTACCCCACTGATCGCCAAGCCGTTCCTCAACGCACTTGAACCCGAAGCTCTCATACAGATGGCGCGCTGCAAGCAGCCCTTTGAAAGTCCACAGGTGCGTTTCGGGGAAACCCTGATCGTCGGCAAATTTAATGGCCGCCTCGAGCAACTTGCGTCCGGCCCCAGTCCCTCGTGCGGCATCACTCACGATGAAGCACCGCAGGTGTGCAATCCCATCGCCCATATCCTCGCTGTCGAGCGATACTGATCCGATGATTTCCCCATCGCGCATTGCAGCCCAGATTGCATTTTTGGGATTGTTAAGGCGGTTGCAAAGATCTGCCAGACCAGCGGCTACGACGGACTCGAACCGCTGCCCAAAGCGGGTTTCACGGGTGTAGTAGAGGGCATGTAACTCTGTGACCCGAGCGACAATCCCAGTCTGATAGCCGCGAACGATCTCCACGGGACGAGCGGCCATACTGGAAGGCTCGTTGCCGAGCGCCTTAGAATAAAGCTGTAGCCCTTCCAGAACCACACGTGCCTCAGGTGGACGAAGACGATCAAAGGCGTTGGTAACTTGGCTGCTTGCGAAAACATGGATAGCGGAAACGCGCTGTTTGCCCGATGGGGTCAAGGCCAACCGTTTAATCCTTCCGTCGCCATCTTCGGCTTCTTCCCGGACATCGCCGGCAGCCACAAGCCTTTTCAGCATCCGGCTAACGCTGGATTTTTCGAGGTGGAGTCGGGCGCCCAGATCGCGGGCGGTCGCGCCACCTTTCTCTATCTCGATCAGCGCATGGACGGCTGATGGCGACAGGTCTGTTCCGGCAAAGCTACCGCCCATGAAGCCCCAATGACGAGCAAGAGAGCGCGAAGCCTCCCGCACCAGTTGGACCGCTGCTCCGTCTAACGTCATCTCGCATCCAATCAAGTTGTATGGCGCAACCATATGTAGGAGAAAGTTGTATCGTGCAACTTGATTAGTGGAAGTGTTCCGTGGCGCATCTTCCTGTCACCCTAGGACGCGAGATGCGGCGGTTTTCCGACAGTGCCAATTTTCTAGACCGCCCCGTCGAACGTCCGATCCGAATGGAAGCGGTCGTTCAGTACGGTTTTGACGAGCGGCAGGTAAGTCCCACGACCCGGCGTTCGGCCCGGGTGAAACCGACCAACAGTGGCGTTTGAGGACAGCCTCAGTCTGCACCAAGAGCAGAAATAGCTTGGACGCCTATTCCCGGCTTTTTGTAAGCCGGTAGGGACTGTAATCCTCGTTCAGGTCATTTGCCTCGGGCCGCGTAGCGAGTGCCATAACAATCTGATCGACGGTCGATCCTTGCCAGACGAACCGGCACTCCTTTGGACGGTCGACTGCTTCCACGCATAATCTTTCCCCATCGCGAAACGCTTCCGTAGTCCAGCGCCCCTCATAAACGCGGTAAGCTCGTTGACACATTCCCATCTGCCAGCGCCCGTCTGCGAAGAATGTTTCATATGGCGGACATCCGCCCCGGAACATCACATTCACCTTTGCGCCGGGATAGGGTTCATATGTCGTGTCTATGACTATGGTGTGGTCTGAAATCAGCGCCGTTATTTGTTGCCCAGTCAGTGGTCGCCATGGTGGTTGTGCCAACCTCAACGGTAGCGCGTGGAACGTGTGTTCGGCAACGGCCGGTTCTGCCTTCGCTGGCGCTAGCCCATTCCAGAGCAGGAACAAGATGATTGCCGACGCGAGAACCGGATTGTTCTTCATTACAACACCATACGCGATACGCCGTCTGCTTTCCAAACGCGCATCATACAAGCGGACCGTCGCCTAGCCACCCGAATGGGACTGAGAGGCGGGGATGATTGGAACCGACCGTAAGATGGCATATCGCGAAACACCCGGCTGCTCACGCGGTTGTGTCCTTTGTGAAGTTCGTTGCGCTGTGGCCATCGGGATTCGCGACGATATCGCAGTTGAACTTGCGCGTGCAGAAGCGGCTGTGCTCGCCTTTTGTCCTCAGGGGCAATCTACCCGTCACTGACCGCATCCGTTGCCCCGCCCCAGCTCGAGAGGAGAGGGCGGGGTGACTATACCTAAGCCATTGATTCAGAACAACTCGATTCACCAATCCGGGCACCCAGTCCCAAACGCCATCCGCAGGCAACGCGATGAAAGGTGCCGCAAAGCCGATGAGGTGCGCATTCAGGATCGTTTCAGATGCAATAAAAATATATGATAATCAATGTGATAGACTCGAACGGCTACATTGCCGGAGACTATCTGCCCTTGAAGAAGGAGCGGACAGAAGGCCTATCGGCCTAAAAAGCAACGGGGGTTGCATCATGAAAAAATCATCGTTCTCGCGCTCGCTTTCGAGCGCTTTGTTCGCATGTCTTTTTGTGGTTTGTGTCAGCGCTTGGGGTCTGACCTCAAATGTCAATTTTCAACGTTCAGGTGGAACAGCGCCGCTCGCGGCGACAGATGGCCGTCATGCTTCGGACGACGCGTTCGACACATTGGCATTCATGCGCTCCGCCATAGACGACGCATCTATGCAGCAGTTGGCGGCTGCTTCCTCCCTGTCGACGGATGCCGGGGATTTTGCCAGTTTCGACTTCGCCAATGGCACCCGATATCCGGAAAGAGCCACGGCATCCGTCGGGCCAGCCACCTATCGGCCCGGGGCCACCATAGCATATGTTCCGATCAGCCTGGACCGGCCCACCCCGAACACCGTGATTGCCAGGGTCATGACAGAGGATGGGACCGGTCTGGTGAGAGGCGTTGCCGGAATCAATTACCAACCCATCTATAAATCCGTCATCTTCCGCCCGGGCGATCCGCTTACCAAGACGGTGGAGGTGCCGATCATCCTTGGGATCCCTGGGGCTGATTTCATCGTCCGGTTCGTTGAGGCACCCTGGGGCGGGATGATGGGCACCGACCGCGCCTATGTGCAGTGCGACTTTCAGAAGGAAGCAACGCCGGCGCAGACAGAAGGCCGGGAACCCCGAACCTTCAGCCCAAGCGGCACGCTTCAGTGGCGGATGAGCCGGGACACATTGAAGTGGTCCGATGCAGGCCATGACAAGGCCTGGTCCACCAAATTGCCCAATGGCCGCTCGCAGCCGGGCAACCAGGAAACCGGCATTTATCTCGATGGCTGGGTATATCGTGATGCCGGGATCGAGGCGCCGCTGCGCTACACGGATGAAGGGCTTGTCATGCACACCCAGAAACTGAAACAGCCGCTGGAGTGGGACGGCGTCCCCTATGATTACGGCTCGGTCGTCCTCAGCGGCCACAACACCAGGCCGGTCCAGATCGGCTATGGCCAATATGAATTCACTGCCAAAATGCCCGACCGGCGCGGGTCATGGCCGGCTTTCTGGCTCATCTCCACGGCCGGTTGGCCGCCGGAGATCGATATCTACGAGGGGTTCGGCTTCGAGAGTTGGTGGGATTTCGACCGTTATACCGCCAACACCCTGCATGGCGGCGCCAATATCACCCGCACCTTCCAGGAGGGCATATTCATGAACAGCGACGAGGTCTACGGCATCGGCGGGTTCACCAAGGGTTTTCACAGCTTTGCCGTGGATATCCAGCCCGACTACATAACCTGGTTCATCGATGGCAAGGAAACCTATCAGGCGGTCAATCCGTTCGCCGGCTTCCGCTGGTATCCGATCATGGATGTCGCTGTAAAAACCAATGGCGATTATGCCGATGGCTCGGGTGATATGATTGTCAAGGATATCAAAATCTATTCCAATTGACGCGATGAGGCAGGGTGCCGGATCGGAAGGGTCGCGTTTGCGCTATCGCCGGGGCGATCCGGCCCGTTTTTCAGCGCCATCCCAGCCGATCATCCTGATCATCCTGATCATTTCATGGTCAGGGATGAGCCGTCAAACCGTCACGCGGGCGCCGGGCCGGAACTGTCGCGCTGCACCAGGTCGAAAGTGAAATGCGGTGCATCATCGGCGCTTCCAGCCAGGGCGTCGATCATGGCACGGCCCATCTCCTCAAGCGGCTGGCTGACGGTGGTGAGCGGCGGCCAGGCCGTGAGGCCGGCGGGCGTATCGTCGAAGCCGACCACTGACAGATCCTCCGGCACGCGCAGTTTCATCCGATGCGCGACGGTCAGGGTGCCAAGCGCCATGTCGTCATTGGTCGCGAAGATGGCGGTGGGACGCTGGTCCTGGGTCAGCAAATGCGTGCCTGCGCTGATGCCGGACTCGAAATCGAAGGCGCCCTCCACGAACAGCAGCGGATCAAGCGGCAGCTTCGCCGCGGCCATGCCGTCGCGAAAACCCTCGACGCGTTGCATCGCCGCCTTGTGGCTGGCGGGCGGAGTGATCACGCCGATGCGGCGATGGCCAAGGCCGATCAGATGATCCGCGACCATCCGTCCCCCCGCGCGCTCCGGCGTCGGGATGTTGAAGCTCTCCGCCATCACTGACCCGGCGATGCGGGCGCAGGGCAGCTTCAGTTCGGACAGGCGCTGGAGCAACTGCGCATCATCGGACAGGGGTGGCACCAGGAAGACGCCATCTGGCCGCAGCGCCGCCACCAGCCGGTCGAGAATGGCAAAGCGCTCCTCCCCCGACAGCGGCATGGGTTCGACCACCAGATGATAGCCCATGTCCCGGCATCGGTTCGCCGCGCCGGACTGAATGCCGCTGTTATAGGAAGGGGCGGGATTGTTGTAGAGGAAGGCGATCATGAAAGACCGCCCGCCGGCCAGCCGCCGCGCCGACTGGTTGGGCCGATAGCCAAGCTGGCGGATCGCCGTCGTCACCCGTTCGCGCAGTTCCTCGCTCACATTGGGCGCCTTGTTGACCACGCGCGAAACGGACTTGATGGATACGCCGGCCAGGGCCGCAACGTCGTGAATGTTGGACATCAGCAGTACTGAATGGGAAAAAGGGCCGTCATGGCACCGCTCTTGCCATGGAAGGCCGGGGGATGGAACAGCGTTTACATGCTTTGTCCGCGGGTTGAGCTTCCTCCTGCGAAGCCTGCGTTGCTGCCGGGCGGGCAGGGCGGCATCCGGCGGCTAGTGTGATGAAAAATGCCCTTGATCTGGCAGCCACAGGGGTCTACATCGATTGGACAACGTTGTCATACTCTCCAAGCACGACAACGGATACCATCCTGGGCAGCGGTCGGTGGAACTGCACGCCCTGATCGTTGCCCGGGATGCGCTTTTCAGGGTCGCCGCAAGGTCAGCAGGATCTTCAGTCCGGGCCCATTATCAGCCAGCGTCACCATGCCGTTGTGCAGCCGCCCCACCGCTTCGACCAGCGACAGGCCCAGTCCCGATCCCGGTTTGCCGCGCGCCGGATCGAGCCGTCCGAAGCGCTTCAGGGCGGCGGCCCGGCTCTCTGCCGGAATCCCCGGACCGTTGTCGGCCACGGTGATCAGCAGATCGCCATTGTCGATCGCCGCGCTGATTTCTATGCGATCGCCCCCCTCAGCATAATAGAGCGCATTTTCGATCAGATTGGCGAGCGACTGGCTCACCAGTTCGCGATGGAGCGGAAAGACCAGCGGATCGGCGGCCGCGATCGTCAGCACAAAGCCGCTGTCCTCCACCAGCGGGCCGTAGATCTCGCCCACATCGCGCAGCAGTTCCATGACATCGGTGTCGCGCCGCTGGTCGCCGCCGAATCCCGCTTCGGTCCGGCTGATCAGCAGCGCCGTGGTGAGCATGGATCGCAGCGTCTGCGCCTCATGATGCACCTTTTCCAGTGCGTCGAGCGCGGTGTCGTCGGCGGTTTGGGCGCTGGCTTGCTCGACAACGGAAATCAGGCGCGTCACCGGGGATTTGAGGTCGTGGGCAAGGCCGTCGGTCATCATGCGCAACTGCGTCACCAGGGCGTCGATCCGCTCCAGCATGGCGTTGATCGACTGGCCCAGGCGGTCGAAGGCGTCGCCGCTGCCGTCGGTCGGCACACGCCGGTCGAGCGCGCCGACAGCCACGTCATTGGCGGTTTCCGCGATGTCCGAAACCTGCCGCGCCAGGATGCGGCCCAGCATGATCGCGCTGCCCAGCGCCAGGACCAGGCTTATTGCAAAGGCGGCGGTCAGCGCCTCCTCATAGATGCGGGTGAGTTGCAGGCTGTTGGAAACCACCATGCCGACCAGCAATTGAGTGTTGTCCTTCAATCTTATCGGGATGACGCCCATCGGCTCGGGCTCGTCGCGGCCGACGCGGTAGAGCGAGATGATCTGCCAGCGTCCGTCAGCGGCCAGTCCGGCAGGCCAGGCGCCCAGATTGCCGCTGACGGGGCGGCCTGACGGATCTGTCAGCAGCAGCACGGCGCGCTCCCCCTCGACCGCGCGGAAACGTCGGGCGATCTCTGTGCGCAGGGCGGCGGTCCCTCCGCTGCGATGGAGCGCAAGCAGGTCGTCGCGGGCATCCTCCGCCGCCTGACGATCGGCGGCGACGACGGTACGCTGGCTTGCCTGCTGCACGAACAGCAGCACGCCGCCGGTCACCAGGAACTGGCAGAGAAAGGCCAGACCCACGAACCGCCCGATGGTCGATCGGACAAAACCGAACCAACGACGGGAAGGATGGTTTCCAGGGATGGTCGGGGCCTCCTCAGCCGCTGGTCAAGTTCCGGAAGGGGGGAGGGCGAAGTAGGCGATCTTGAGCTTGAGACCACCCTGCTTTCCGCCCGCCCTCAGCCCTCCGGCCCCAGCCGGTATCCCATGCCGCGCACCGTGTGCAGCAGCGGTTTGTCCCCGCCTTCGTCCAGCTTGCGGCGCAGGCGGCTGACATGCACGTCGATGACGTTGGTGCCCGGATCGAAGTGATAGTCCCATACGCCTTCCAGCAGCATGGTGCGCGTCACCACCTGGTCGGGATGGCGCAGAAAATATTCCAGCAGGCGGAATTCGCGCGGTTGCAGGTCGATATTCCGCGACCCCCGCTTCACCCGCCGGGAAAGCAAATCCATTTCCAGATCCGCGTGCCGCAGGCTGGTGACGACCGCGCTGCTGCCGCCGCTCCGCCGCAGCAGCAACTGCACCCGCGCCATCAGTTCGGCAAAGGCGAAGGGCTTCACCAGATAATCGTCCGCGCCGCTGGTCAGCCCCTCTACCCGGTCCTCCGGCGTTCCCAGCGCGGAAAGGATGATGACCGGCGTCTCGATCTCCGCCGCGCGCAGGGCCTTCAGCATCGCCATCCCGTCCATCGCCGGCATCATCCTGTCCAGGATGATCGCGCCATAGCTGCCGTCGCTCGCCAGGAACAGGCCGTCCCGGCCATTGTCCGCCCGGTCGACGGTGAAGCCTGCCTCGCTCATGCCCTTGGCGACGTAGGCGGCGGTGGCTGCATCGTCCTCGACCACCAGAATCTTGTGGCTCATTGCTCCCTTTCCGGCCGGTCCAGCATCACCACGCGCATATGATCCGCATGTTTCAGCCCCAGCGCTATCCTTGGCTGGGAATGATGTAACAGATAGGTGCTGGCTTGATCCAGCGAGCTTATCGGCGTGCCGTTCAGGCTGACCACATCGTCGCCGACGCTGATGCCCAGGCGCGCGGCTTCCCCGTCCGTTTCCATGCTGGTGACGACGACCGCCGGGCGACCGTCGGGCCAGCTTCCGTCGGTCAGGGTGATGCCGGGCAGCGCGCGGGCCTTGGCCGCCGCCGCTTCGATATGGCCGTCCGTGACGCGGCGGACATGCATGAAGAAGGCGCCGCTCATGAGCAGCGCGCACAGCGCCAGTCCGGCCAGCAGCAGGCCGGTCGCGTTCCTGTCGATCGGTCGCTTCGTCATCCGCCTACTCCCCCATCCCCGTCGCGCCGGGGAAGGATGGCGGCGTCCCATCCTTCCCCGGCCGTGCCGGCATCAGGAGGGTTTCGGCGCCGGCGTGCCTTCGGCTGCGGGCTTGGCGGCATGCGCTGTCCTGTGATGCCGTGCGGCGACCTTGTGATGTGCCGCGGCCTTGTGGTGTGCCGCCTTGTGATGGGCGGCCGGGCGTGCGGCATGGTGCATCATTTCGCCCGACGAGCTGGTGCATTCGTCGGTCACGGTCTTGGAGCAGGGGGGGTAGGAACTGGGCGGACTGGGCGGGGTGCTGGGCGCCTGCGCCATGGCGGCTGTGCCCATGCCCAAAGCGACGAGAGGGAAGATCAGGTATTTCATGGATCATCTCCTTCACTTGCTGGCGGCGCTTTGCCCGTCCTGACGGGATCTCCGCCGCCGATTGAAGGATGAAGCGGGTGCGCTGCCAAGTCATGTTAAGCTTTGTTCATGCCCCGGACGGAATGCCTGGCTGGGTGACGGCGACCCGGCCTGTCCGTTCCAGCTTGCCCCAGCCGACCACCCAGCCGCCAATGGCCGACGCGATCGCCCGCACCACGACCCAGTACATGATCTGGCGGTAGACGAAGCGCTGCGCCACCAGCAGGTGCGGCGGATAGCGCACGTCGTGATTGTCGAGCGCATAGGCCACCCAGCCGCAGAGGACGTCGATGCCGGTGAAGGCCAGCCAGTAGACGCCCATCGTCCAAACATCGTTGCTGGTCTGCGCCCAGCCATGCTGGTGCACGCGGACCAGCGTGCCGATGATGGAGGTGATGAGCGCCAGGTCGATCAGGGGCGAAATGGCCGCGAACAATATCTGGAACAGCCAGGCCTGGGGCAGGCCGACCAGGGCAAGGCCGGTGGGCTTCCTATCGCGCAGGATGCGGCGATGCTTCCACAGGCATTGCAGCGTGCCGAAGGCCCAGCGATAGCGCTGCTTGGCCAGCGTCCTGAAGCTTTCGGGCGCCTCGGTCCATGCGACCGCTTCGGGATCATAGGTGACGCGCCAGCCTGCGCGCTGGATCGCGATGGTGAGATCCTGGTCCTCTGCCAGCGTGTTTTCCGGATAGCCGCCAACGGCGTCCAGCGCCGCGCGGCGCCACGCGCCGACCGCGCCCGGCACCACCGTTATCGCGTCGAAGCCGGCCAGCGCACGCCGTTCCAGATTCTGCGCGGTGATATATTCCACCGCCTGCCAGCGGGTGACGAGGTTCACGCGATTGCCCACCCGCGCGTCGCCCGCCACCGCGCCCAGCGTGGGGTCGGCGAACCAGCGGGCAAGGCGGCGGATCGTTGCCGGCTCGAACTGCGTGTCGGCGTCCAGCGCGATGACGACTTCTCCGGTCGCCTCCTGCAGCGCGCGGTTGAGCGCCGCCGCCTTGCCGCCATTCTGCAGCGTCAGCAGCGTGACGCGCGGATCGTTGGCGAAGGCCTCTGCAACAATGGCGCTGGTTGCGTCCTTCGACCCGTCGTCGGCGACGATCAGCTGAAGGCCCGGATAGTCGCTGGCCAGCACGCGGCGCACCGATTCTTCGATCACCCGCGCCTCATTATAGGCGGGGATGATGACGGAGACGGTCGGCTGATGATCCGGTGGCGTCGGCCGCCCCCGCCGCGCCTGGAACCAGGCGAGCAGCGTCATCAACACCGCCCGCGCCAGCCCCAGGGAGATGGCGACGTAGAAGATCCAGCCGAGCAGCGCGGAAAGTGTCGCCAGCACCACGAATGCGGCGACGTCGACCCGCACTGCCAGCAGGTCGCTGGCCTTGACTGGCGGCATGGCGGCATTCTGCGGCAGCCCGGCAAGTTGGGACACCGGCACGAAGCGATAGCCTTCAGCCCTTAGTTGCGCGATGATGCGGGGAAGCGCGGCCACCGTCTGCGACCGTTCGCCGCCGCCATCGTGCAGCAGCACGATGTTCGCCGACCGCTCGCTGTCGGCCGCATGCACCTGATCGATCACCTGCTGCACGATGGCGTCGGCGCCGGGACGCTGCCAGTCATTGGGGTCAACGTGCAGCCCAACCACCGTATAGCCCAGCTCCTGCGCCGTCAGCGCGGGCCCCAGTTCGTCCGCGGTGGTCGGTTCCGCGTCCCCGAAATAGGGCGCACGGAACAGCCGCGTGCTGCGCCCGGTATAGGCCTGCACCAGCCGTTGGGTGGCGTTGAGCTGCAGCCGGGTCGGCTCTTCGGACCATGTGGCGAGATTGGGATGGTCATAGGTGTGATTGCCGATCTCGTCCCCGTCGGCGACGATCCGCTCCAGCAGGCCCGGATGCTCCAGCGCATTTTCGCCGATCACGAAGAAGGTCGCGGGCGTGTGGGTCTGTTCCAGCACGTTCAATATTTTGGGCGTCCATTCCGCGTCCGGCCCGTCGTCGAAGGTGAGGGCCAGCTTCTTGGGGTCCTGCGCACCGGTACGCTGCACCTGATAGGGCGTCGGCAGCGTTTCATAGATTTCCTGCGCGATCGTTCCCTGCTGCCCGAAGGTGATGGCGCGATGGCCCTGCGTGGGCGTGGCGGTGATCCGCAATATCTCCCCGGAGCCCTCGACATCCGTGTCCAGCGTGCTCGCCATCACGTCCAGCTTCGGGCGGCCGCCGTTGCGCCAGGCGGTCAGGTCCGACCAGATGCCAGGGTCTTCGCTGCCCAGCCGCCAGAGCGCGACGCTCTGGATGCCCAGCCGCTTCAGCACCAACAGCTCGTTCCAGCTCGCGGCGGCGTCCAGCATCCAGATCTGGTGGCGCTGCCCCGCCTCGTCATAGGCAAAGCCGGCATTGCCGCTCGCGGCGTCGTAAAGCGGACGGGCGTCGCTGTCATGCGCGGCCAGCCACGCCTCGTCCAGCGACAGGGCATCGGCGGTGCCGCCATGCCAGTCATAGGCATAGCTGCCCAGCGCGACGACGATATGGTCCGCGCCGATTTCACGCAAGGCGGTCTCGGCTTCCCGCGCGAACCACCCTTGCGCGGCGATGGGGCCCGGCTCGCCACCCTGCCAATGCTGATCGTAATCCATCAGGATCACCCGGTTGGCCACAGCGGCGAAGCGGGCAAGCGGCCAGCCCTGTTCGCCCGCGGGCACGGTCAGCGCGATCTGCGTGCCATGCGGCATGGCTGCGCGCAGCAATTGGAGGAAGCGCAGATAGCCGGGCATGGCATTGCCCGGCAGCGATTCCAGGTCCATGACCAGCCCCGCCTCATGGTTGCGGGCAACAAAGCCGCCTAGCTGCCGGGCGAGTGCCTGCGACGCAGCCGGATCGCGCAACAGCCGCGCCGCACCCGCGCCGTCCCAGCTTTCGCTGCCGATATTCTGCACCATGGGCAGCACTTTGGGCGGCCGGGGCATGGCGGCGATCATGCGGTCGAACGCGGGGTCGCTGGCGACGTGGATGGGCTGGCCGGAACCCGATATGGTGACAAGCGCCGGCACCACCCAGTCGAGCTGTGCGACATGGCGGCGCAGCGACGCGATGCTGCCTTCGTCGCCGGGCATGTAGAAGCCGATGTTGAGCGGCCGGGCCTGCACGTGACGCTTGCCCCAATGCGGCAGCCATTTGGCGATATCGTGCCGCAGCGACGATATGCCCGACAGGCGCGCCGCATGCGGCTGGGGCAGGGGCAACGCAAGGTCACCCTCCGACGGGACGGCGACCAGCGTGGTGGCGAAGGCGATCGCGCCCAGCAGGATAAGCAGCAATGCGCCCGCCAGCAGGCGCCGCGCCCAAAGCCCCCGGCGGCCGGTGGGATCGAAGAAGATTGGTCTGCTCATGGTTCGCGCTGTCGCCCTGTTTCGGGACCGCCTTTACGCGGTGGGTCATGCCGGGCCAATGAGCCGCTCATGAACTATTGGTCATGAATCCTCTCAGGGATGCGGGGATGCGGGCACGCGTCGCGGCACGCCCGGCCAAGCTTTTCTACCCCGATGATCAGCAAAGCTTGAAAGACAAATCTCTATCTGAACACTAGATAAGACCGCGTCTCGATTCGCAGGAGAAGAAATATGGAATGGCGCTCTGCAATCGGTCGGCACTGGGGTCGCTGGAGTGACGCCATGAAGCGCGAATTGTTGCGGGAGCCCGACCGCGTGCTGCTGGACCGCGGCCCCGAAGCCCTGGCGCCATCGACCGAGCAAAGCGAACGGATGGAGCCCTCGCTGGAATTGCGGTGACAATGGCTGCGGGCTTGCTCCCGTCCGCGCGGCGTCCCTCATCGCAGCGGAAAGCTGCCCCTCAGATCCGCGTCAGCGCCTCCGCCGTCGCGTCCATAAAGCCCGGTTCCTGGTCTCCGGTAAGGGCGTAGGACATGTCGCCGCGCCGCCAATAGGCCACGGACTGTTCGCCCTCCCGCACCGCATCGGGATGCTCGGGCGCGGCGGTCTTCTGATGCACGGCGAAGATCGTCATCCTATGTCCCGTTTCAGTGCGCACCGCCATCAGCAGGGCGGGTGTCTTGTCGGTCGGGAAAAGCTGGACGTCGGTGACATGCCAGTCATCGGGCAATTGCGGCATGGCGATGCGGGTGTTGCGCGCCACTTCCCGCGCGTCGAAGCGGGGGGCTTCGATCTGCGAACGCATGTCGGCGCGCAGCATGGCGATCCGGTGCGAGGCGACGGCATAGTTGACATAGGATGGGGGGCGTTCGATCCCCGATATCCACACGGCAAGCGCTGCTGCCAGGCCAGAGGTGGCGAGGCCCGTAGGCATCAGGCCGCGCCAGCGGCTTTTCTGTGGCCGCGTAAGCCGTCCTGCCATGTCCGCCAGGCGGGCGGGCACCGGCCGCCGGTCATGTGTCAGCATCCGCAGCGCGCTGCGGATGCTGAGATCGCCCATCACGCGCGCTGCAAGGTCGGGTTGGTGCGAAAGATGCGTTTCCACGACAAAGCGTCGCTCCACATCCAGTTCACCGTCGATATAGGCGTCGATCTCCATATCGGTCGGACGATCAGTCATCGCTTCCTCCTATCAACCGGAGGCCAGCCGCTCCCTGCTGCCCCTCTTCCTTTTCCCTGAGCGCGGCGCGCGCACGCGCCAGCCTTGACATCACCGTGCCCACGGGCACTTCCAGAGCCTCTGCTGCCTGCTGGTAGCTGAAGCCCTCGATAGCGGTCAGATGAAGCACGGCGCGCTGATGTTCGGGCAAAGCGGCGAACTGCCGTGCGATCTGGACAAGCCGGGCATGCTCCTCCTGCCCGGGCTCCAGCCGGTCGACCAGCGTTTCGGCAAAGCGGTCGTTGCGCCGAGCCTCGGACGCCTCGCGCCGTTTCGACGAGAAGAAGACATTATGGACGATCGCCAGCAGCCAGCGGCGGCGGTTGCGGTCGGGCTGGAACGTCTCCTGCCGCTCTATGGCGCGGACGATGGCCTCCTGCACGACGTCGTCTGCATCCTGATCGTCGCGGGTCAGCGAGCGGGCATAGCGCCGCATCGCGACCAGATCATCCCTGATGTCGGAGCCCTCGTTCATCACGCCCCTATCATGCGGCCCGCGCCGTCGGCGTTGCAAGCGGGACGTGCACCAGCGCGCCATAGCAGCGCACCACGTCCCCCAGCACGTCGTCCCAGGTGAAGCGCGCCGCCGCAGCGGCGGCCGCGGTACCCAGCGCGGCGCGGCGACGGGGTCGGCGAACAAGGTCCGCCGCCGCCGCCGCATAGGCCCCGACATCCGCCGGCGGCACCAGCAGCCCGGTGCGGCCATGGGCGATCATGGTCGATGCGCTGGGCACATCGGCGGACACGATGGCTAGGCCGGATGCCATCGCCTCCAGATTGACATTGCCGAATGCCTCCGTGACCGAAGGGTTGATCAATATGTCGGCGCTGGCAACGGCCCGGCCCAGTTCTTCACCCGACAAATGGCCCATGAAGGTGGCATTGGGCAGATGTTCCGCCAGCCAGTTCCGCGCCGGGCCTTCGCCGACGATCAGCGGGCGCACCGCCAGGCCCTCGGCACGGACAGCCGCGATCGTCCGGGCGAAGACGGCAAGCCCCTTTTCCATCACCAGCCGCCCGAAGAACAGCGGCACCGCATCGCCGGGCGTGTGGCCGAGGCGCGCGCGGAGGCCCTCGTCGCGCAGCGTGGGGCGGAAACAGTCCGGGTCGATGCCCCGTCCCCAGATCGTCACCCGTTCCGTACCGAAGCGCGCCGCCATGTCCTGGGCGATTGGCTGTGTCGGACAAAGGATGCGATCGCAATCGCCATAAAAGCGATCCAGATAGCGCTCCACCGGCCCGCGCAGGAAGGACAGGCGATAATAGTCGAGATAGGTTTCGAAGCGGGTATGCAGGCTGGCGACGACCGGGATGCCGAGCGCGCGCGCATGTTTCTGTGCCTGCCGTCCCAGCAGGTCGGGGGCGGAAAGATGCACGATGTCGGGTGCGAATGCATCGAAATCCTCCCGCACGGCGCGGGGGAAGCCCAGCGCGACGCGATATTCGGGACGCCCAGGGATGCTGATCGACCGGACGGAGCGCACGTCTCCCACCGATTCGAACGCTTTGCGTGGCGCCGTCGGCGAATAGATCCGGACCTCTGCCTGCAGGCGGTGGAGCAGATAGGCGACAAGTCGGTTGAGCGCCTGATTGGCGCCGTCCCGCACGCAATCATAATTGCCGGAAAACAGGGCGACCCGCAGCGGACGGTGCAACGCCTTCGTCAGCGCGAGGCCGGATGGAGGCAAGCGTATCGAACGGGAACGAGGATCGGCGGCATTGTCCATCACTGATATACGCCCGGCATCATCTGACTATTCCATGGGCAGTCGGCCTTTTGCCAGAAGATGACCGGTCCGACTTTTTTCATTTTCCGCGATTTCCTGACCGGCGACCAGTTCCGATCGGCTGGAAATCGCTCTAGGCTGGGTGGGTGACTCCATGCTCGCCTTCACTCATGCTGACCGGGTTTCAGCATCCGTCCCTTGCCATGGTCCGTCCTGTTCCAGGGGACGATGGATGCTGAAACAGCGCCGGCATGGTGGGGCAGGGCGGCCCCGGCCGCGCGTTCTCCTGGCCCTGGCGCTGGTTGCCGTCCTCGCCGTCGCGGGCGCGGCCTATTGTCGTTATCTGGGCTATCCCGACGGGCAGCTCTTCACCGCCCTTCCGGCACAATCGCCCCGGCAGGATGGTACGGTCGCGGTCTTCTTCTCCGGTGACATGGGATTCAATACGGGCATGGGGCCGGTCATCGCCGGCCATGTGGCGCGACAGGGCGTTCCGGTGATCGGGGTCAATTCGCTGACAGCCTTTGCCCGCCGCCGCTCGCTGCAGGAAAGCGCGGCTTTGGTGGAGCAGGCGGCACGCCGCGCCCTCTCGCTGCCGGGCGCGCGCAGGCTGGTGCTGGCCGGGCAATCCTTCGGCGCCAATATATTGCTCGCCGGGCTGGAGCGCCTGCCGCCCCGGTTGCGGTCCCGCGTCGCCATGGTCGCGCTGATCGTCCCGGCCGACACCATGCTGTTTCGCGCCACGCCGGGCGGCGTGTTCGACTTCGGCGACGACGGCCCGGCTACTCCCGTCGCCCGGGCACTGGATTGGGCCCCGGTACTGTGCATCCACGGTATCGAGGAAAGCGGGAGCCTCTGCCCCGGCTGGCGCCAGTCCAATGTGCGCGTCATCGGCCTGCCCGGCGGCCATTTCCTGGACGATGATTCGCAGCGGGTGGCGGAAACCCTGCTGCGTGCCTTGCCTGCCGCGCCGCCGAACATTGCCAAAAGTTCAGGCAGCGCAGAGCCTCCCGCAATCTGAATGCGCCTAGGACGGTGATTGATCGGGAAAGGAGAGGGCATATGAGGGTGGGGAGGCTTTGGGCACTGATGGCATTTCTGGCGGCGGCCGCGCCCCTGTCGGCTGCGCCGGTGTCCGCTGCCCACATCCTTGCTCCGCCGCCTGAAGGCATGTGGCTCAGCCCGCACAACAATGTGGCCGTGCGCACCGGCGCCTGCGGGGATCGGCTGTGCGGCTGGATCGTCTGGGCCGACCGCGAGGCGCAGGCCGACGCGCGCGACGGTGGCACCGCTCGGCTGGTCGGCACCGAATTGCTGGAGGATTATCGCGCCGAGGGCGAGGGCCAATGGCGCGGTACTGTGTTCGTCCCCGATCTGGGACGTCGTTTCAGTTCGGAAATCAGCCTGCTTTCACCGGGTCAGTTGCGGGTCAAGGGCTGCATATTGGGTGGCCTCATCTGCAAGTCGCAGCTCTGGACCAGGATTGAACGGTTGCCGGTGCAATGATGATCGCCGTTCGCCGCGCCCGTCTCTGGCTCGTATCCGCTTTCCTGGCGGCGGCGGCATTGCTTCTGTCGACCTCCAACGCCGCCAATCCGGCGCGGGCGGCGGCCGATCCGCTGCCGGGCGCGGCAGGGCCGGTGGTGGAAAGCCAATATGATCTCCCTCCCATGGGCCGGATCATGGTCTATCGGCCGGCGGGCGTGCCCAGCGGAGTCGTGCTGTCGCTGTCGGGCAGCGACGGCTGGAACGATGAAAGCGCTGACGTCGCCCGCGCCCTGTCGGCACGCGGCGCGCTGGTAGCGGGGATTTCGACACCGTCCTTCCTCCAGGCGTTGCAGGCGACGCACCGCTGCATCAATCCCAATTACGGGATCATCGCGCTGGCTCGCGACCTGCAGCACCGGCTGGCCCTGCCCATGTACGACAAGCCGATCCTGATCGGCCGTGGCGAGGGGGCGGCCCTGGCCTATGCGACGCTGGCCGCCGGACCCGATGGTGCGTACAAGGCGGTATTGTCGCAGGATTTCACGCCCCTTCTGAACGGCGGAGGATCCTGGTGCCGGTCCGGCAGCCTGAAGGCCGCGATGATGCGCCAGGGCCGCGGCTTCGCCTTCGCGCCCAGCCGCCGCTTGCCCTCACCCTGGATTGCCCTGGCCGAAGTCCATGCGAGTCCGGCGCTGCGCCGGTTCGTTGCCCACACCGGCAGCGGCACGCTGGTGACGGCGGCAAAGGGGCAGGGGGAACTCGCCCTGCTCTCCCGCATTCGGCCGTTCCTTGCCGCGCAGCCCGTCGACGCGGCTTTGCCCAGCGGATTGCCGCTCAATATCGTCGCCGATGCCGCTGCGCCCAGGACCGACATGATGGCGGTCCTTTATTCGGGCGACGGCGGCTGGGTCGGGCTGGACAAGGACGTCGCGGGCCAGCTCGCCCGTGGTGGCATCCCGGTCGTCGGCGTCGACAGCCTGTCCTATTTCTGGAGCCAGCGCACGCCCCAGGGGGCTGCCCATGACCTGAGCGCGATCATCCGGGGTTATTCGCGTCACTGGCACCGGCCCCGCATCCTGCTGGTCGGATACAGCTTCGGCGCGGACGTGCTGCCCTATATCGTCGGTGGCCTGCCCGCGGCCCAGCGCGCCCAGGTGCAGCGCCTGTCCCTGATGGGGCTCAGTCCCACCGCCGATTTCCAGTTCCATCTGAGCAGTTGGCTGAACATGGATTCGGATAGCCAATATCCGACCATCCCCGCCATAGAGCGGCTGCGCGGCGTGCCCATGCTGTGCGTGCGCGGAACGCTGGAGAATGACAGCGCCTGCCCCTCCATCCCCGCCGGACTGGCGCAGATGGTGGTGGTGCCCGGCGGCCATCATTTCGATCGCAACGCTCCGCTGCTGGTGAGCCACATGCTGCAGGGGCTGGCGATATGATCGCGCTCGACCGGATCAGGGCGTGGAAGGGACCGCTCATGGTGGTCGCCATGCTGGCGGTGGCGGCGATCGGACTGGCGGCGCTGCACGGCCTCTTGGCGGAAGTGCGGCTCAAGGACATCCGCCACGCGGTGCACATGATCCCGGACTGGCGGCTGGCGTCGGCGCTCGCGCTGACGGCGGTCAGCTATGTGGCGCTCACCTTCTACGATTATGTCGCATTGCGCATCGTCGGGCGACCCCTGCCGTGGCGGACGGCCGCTCTGGCGTCCTTCTGCAGTTACACGCTCAGCCACAATCTCGGCCTTTCGCTGCTGACCGGCGGATCGGCACGCTATCGCATCTACACCGCCGCCGGGCTGGAGGCCGGGGACATAGCGCGGATCATCGCCTCTGCCGGCCTGTCCTTCTGGGGCGGCGTATTCCTGCTGGCGGGCGGTTTGATGCTCGTTCATCCCGCCGACATCGGGTTCGTCGCCGGGGCGGTGGGCATGCCGCTGCAGAGGCTGGCGGGCGGGGCGATCCTGCTGGCCGCTGTGGCGGTCCTGTTCCTGCTTGCCCGCCCCGGCCGCGCCCCGCGCCTGTTCGGCTGGCGGATCGCCCTGCCGACGCAGGGGCAGGCGCTCGCCCAGGTCGGGGTCGCCTGCATCGATCTCGCCGCCGCCAGCGCTGCGCTCTTCATCCTGGTGCCCGGCATCGCCCCGACGCTCTATCCCATGCTGTTCCTGGCCTATGCGCTGGCGATCATCGTCACCCTGGTCAGCCATGTGCCCGGCGGCCTGGGCATATTCGAGGCGGTGATCGTCGCCACCCTGCCCGATGTGGACCGGCCCAGCCTGCTGGCCGCGCTGATCGCCTATCGCCTGATCTATTACCTGATCCCGCTGCTGCTGGGCGTCATCGCCATCGCACTGCATGAAGGCAATGGCTGGCGTCATCCCGTCGGCCGGGTGCTGGGCGGGGCCCAGGCCGCGGCATCGGGCATGGCGCCCCTCATGCTGTCGCTGCTGGTCGCCGTGGGCGGCGTGATCCTGCTGATTTCGGGCGCGCTGCCCGCGATCCAGCAGCGCATGCTCATCGTGACCGGCTGGCTGCCGCGCAGCTTTATCGAGGCGTCCCATTTTGCCGCCAGTATCGTCGGCACGCTGCTCATCCTGCTTGCCTCGGGCCTCTATCGCCGGCTCGATGCGGCTTTCTGGATGACGCGCGCCTTGCTGCTGGCAGGTGCGTTCTTCTCGCTGATCAAGGGGCTCGACTATGAGGAGGCGAGTGCGCTGCTCCTTATCGCCGCGCTGCTGCAATGGACGCGGGGCGCCTTTTACCGCCGCACCAGCTTCATGGCGGAGGCGCTGACCCCTGCCTGGATCGCGACGCTGGCGGTAGCGGTCGGCCTGTCGATCTGGATCGGCTTCTTCGCCTACAAGCATGTCGATTACCAGAACGACCTGTGGTGGCATTTCGGCCCGCACGCCAACGCCGCCCGCTTCCTGCGCGCGGGCCTTGCCAGCGCTGTGCTGGCTGTCGGTGCCGCCTTCTGGCGCATGTTCCGTCCCGCGAACGCACCGCGGCCGATCGATCACCCGTCAACCACGGCCAGCGGCGATGCGCTGCTGCTGGCCGAACGGACAGATGCCCTGCTGGCGACCACCGGGGACAAGCTGTTCCTGACCTCCGCCACCGGACGGGCGTTCGTCATGTACCAGGTGCAGGGGCATAGCTGGATCGTCATGGGCGATCCGGTCGGTGACAAGGCGGAATGGCCCGACCTGCTGTGGCAACTGCGCGAGCGCGCCGATGCCGAACAGGGTCGCCTGCTGCTCTACCAACTGAGCCTGGATGCGCTGCCCCTGGCCATCGACCTGGGCCTCGCCATCGTCAAATATGGCGAGGAGGCCCGCGTCGACCTGCATCATTTCACGCTGGAGGGCGCCGACGCCAAGCCGTTGCGCTATGCCGAGCGCCGCGCCATGCGCGAAGGGGCGACGTTCGAGATTGTGCCCGCATCCGCCGTTCCACCGCTGCTGCCGGAATTGAAGGCGATTTCCGACCAGTGGCTCGCTGCCAAGGGCCATGGCGAAAAGGCCTTCAGCGTCGGTCGTTTCGACCCGGACTATATCGCCGCCTGCAACTGCGCGCTTGTCCGGCAGGAAGGGCGCATCGTCGCCTTCGCCAATATCTGGGAAACGACCAACCGCCGCGAACTGTCGGTCGACCTGATGCGCCACGCAGCGGAGATGCCCTATGGCACGATGGATTTCCTGTTCATCCGCCTGATGCAATGGGGACGAGAGCAGGGCTATGACTGGTTCACCCTGGGCATAGCGCCGCTGTCGGGCATAGAGGCGCGTCGTCTTTCCCCCTTCTGGGCCAAGGCAGGCGCCTTCTTCTTCCGCCATGGCGAAAGCTTCTACGGTTTCGAGGGGCTGCGCGCCTATAAGGACAAATATGCCCCGCGTTGGGAACCGCGCTTCATTGCCGGACCGCGCGGCATCTCACTCTCCCGGGCGATGATCGATCTGCAGAAGCTGGTGGGCGGCGGTCCGGGGAGTTCCGCGACGCGGACAAGGCGGCGGCTATCCACCGTCCGCGACAGAGAGCAACGCCAACCGGCTGCGGAAGAAGAAGTCGTCTATATGGAATGATCAGCTGCTAATGATGGTCGTGCCCCTCGGCCAGCGCCTCCAGCACATCGTCGAGGCGCGCGGCATCGCCCAGCGCGATGACCTGGCCGTCGCTGTCATGGGTCAGGGGTTCGCCGGCCCAGTCGCACATGCGACCGCCCGCGCCCTCGACCACCGGCACCAACGCGGCCAGGTCGTGCAATTTGAGGCCCGCTTCGACCACGATATCGACATGGCCGGACGCGACCAGTCCGTAATTATAGCAATCCCCGCCCCAGACCGTGTCCCGGCATTGTCCCGCCAGCCGGGAAAAATGCTCCCCGGTGCAGCCAGGAAACAGCTGCGGCGCGGTGGAGGCCAGGATCGCCTCTTCCAGGGCGCGGCAGGGGCGCGTCGTCACCGGCTTGCCGTTGAAGGTCGTCGGCTGCCCCATCATCCCGGCCCAACGCTCGCCGGCGATGGGCTGGTCGATGATACCGACGGTGGGCCAGCCCGCCTGGGTCAGCGCGATCAGCGTGCCAAAGATCGGTCGCCCCGCGATGAAGCTGCGCGTGCCGTCGATGGGATCGAGTATCCACACCCGCTCCGCCTCCTCGCGGACCGCGCCATATTCCTCCCCGATGATGCCGTCCTGCGGCCGTTCCTTCTCCAGGATCGCGCGGATCGCCGCTTCCGCCGCCCGGTCCGCCTCCGTCACGGGGGACTGGTCGGATTTGAATTCCATGTCGTAGCGCGCGCGGAAAAAGGGGCGGATCGCCGTGCGGGCGGCGTCGGCAAGGCGGTTGGCAAGGGCCAGGTCGTCGCGGGTCGTCATGCTGCCCGCCTAGAGCATTTTGTCGCCCGGCGGAACGGTCGACGGCCGGAAAATGCGCAAACATATGTCGCGATGCGCGCGCCAAGAGGATAGGTTGGGCCTTCCTCGAACCTTGAAGGAGGGATGTGATGCCCGGTTCTCCCGTCATCCCCGGCCTGCGCTATGCCGATGCGCCCGCCGCCATCCGTTTTCTCTGCCAGGCATTCGGTTTCGAAGTGCAGGCCAGCTATGAGGATGCGGACGATCCGCACATCATTCACCACGCCCAGCTGGTGCTGGGGGAGGGCATGGTGATGCTAGGCAGCGCTCGCGACGGCGAGGCGGAGTCGCTCTATCGCTGGACCACTCCCAGGGAATTGGGCGGCGTCACCACCTGCATCTATGTGATCGTGCCCGATGCCGACGCCCATTGCCTCCACGCCCGGAACGAAGGCGCCGTGGTGGTGACCGAGCCGCATGACAATGACGGCTATCCCGGACGCGGCTATGAAGCGCTGGACCCGGAAGGCAATATCTGGAGCTTCGGCACCTACGATCCCTGGACGCATTCCGCCTAGGGCGGGTTTCGATCTGATTGAATCAGATCGCGGCTCCAGATTCCTTGTTTTCCGCGATTTCCTGACCGGCGATCGGTTCCGATCGCTTGGAAATCGCCCTAAACTTCCCCCGTTTCGCGCCGTCCTACGCCTTCGACATGTCTTGAAGGAGTTGCAGGTGGCGCTGGTCGGCTGGATTGTGAGTTTCATGGCCCTGTTCGGGGGGCTGGCGCTGTGGCAGGACATGCCGGCCGACGGTTCGCCCGCATTGGCGAACATCCTGTTCATGCTGGCTCTGCTGACCTGCCCCTGGCTGTGGCGCGACAAGCCGCTGGGCATATCGCTTAGCCAGCGCATCTTCCTGGCCATGGCGCTGGTGTGCAGCCTGCCGCTGCTGCTGTTTCCGCGCAATTGAGCAAAGTCGCGCCGCCCGATTTCCGCGAACAGGCCAAAAAAAGCCGCCGATGATCCATCGGCGGCTTTTTTTGGTCCTTTGAAACGATCTCAGTCGAACAGGCTGGAAACCGAGCTTTCGTCCGCGATGCGCTTGATCGCCTCGCCCAGCAGGGGTGCGATCGGCAGATGACGGATGCTCTTGGCGCCGCAGACCGCATCGGTGCCCTGGATCGAGTCGGTGATGATCAGTTCCTTGAGTTCCGACGCCTCGACCCGAGCCACCGCGCCGCCTGACAGCACGCCATGGCTGACATAGGCGACCACATCCTCGGCCCCTGCCGCCTTGAGCGCGCCCGCCGCATTGCAGAGTGTCCCCGCCGAATCGACGATGTCGTCGATCAGCACGCAGAAGCGCCCCTTCACGTCGCCGATGATGTTCATCACTTCCGATTCGCCGGCGCGCTCGCGGCGCTTGTCGACGATGGCGAGGGGGGCGTTATCCAGCCGCTTGGCAAGGGCGCGGGCGCGCACCACGCCACCCACGTCCGGCGACACGACCATCAGGTTGCGGTCGCCGAAGCGCGCCTGGATGTCGGCCGACATGACCGGCGCACCGAACAGATTGTCGGTCGGGATATCGAAAAAGCCCTGGATCTGTCCGGCGTGGAGATCCACCGACAGGACACGGTTGGCGCCCGCCGTGGTGATGAGATTGGCGACCAGCTTGGCCGAGATCGGCGTGCGCGGGCCGGGCTTCCGGTCCTGCCGGGCATAGCCGAAATAGGGGACGACCGCCGTGATTCGCTTGGCCGATGCGCGTTTCAGCGCATCGATCATGATCAGCAGCTCCATCAGATTGTCGTTCGTCGGATAGCTGGTCGACTGGATAACGAACACGTCCTCGCCGCGGACATTCTCATGAATTTCCACGAAAACCTCTTCGTCGGCGAAGCGGCGGACGCTGGCGTCGGTCAGGGGAATCTCGATATAGTCGGCGATGGCGGCCGCGAGCGGCTTGTTGGAATTGCCGGTCATGAGCTTCATGGCCAAACCCCCGTGACAAAATGGTGACGCTGTCGGAACGCGGCCCCTTTAGCGGCGGAGGCCCGTCCTGAAAAGGCGCTTTTGCGCGCCGTCGCAAAATGCTCTAGGGCCGCGCGCATGACCGACAAACTCGTGATAGCCCTGGCCCAGATGACGCAATCGGTGGGCGACCTGTCCGCCAATGCCGATGCGATGCTGGAATGGCGGGCGCGGGCCATGGGCGCCGACCTGATCGTTTATCCCGAATTGCAACTGATCGGCTATCCGCCCGAGGATCTGGTGCTGAAGCCGGCGCTGGTGGAGCGCGCCAATCACGAGCTCGACCGGCTGGCGCAGGCGACCGCCGATGGCGGCCCGGCCATGCTCGTCGGCACGGTCGTGGCGTCGCAGGGCGTCCTGTTCAACGTCGTCGCCCTGCTGGAAAATGGCGCGGTTACCGCCATTCGGCAGAAGCGGGAGCTGCCCAATTATGGGACGTTCGACGAAAAGCGCCTGTTTGCGCCCGGCCCGTTGCCCGCACCCATCGATTTCCGGGGCGTCCGGATCGGCGTCCCGATCTGCGAAGACATCTGGTTCCCCTTCGTCACCGCCCATTTGCGGGCCGAAGGCGCCGAAATCCTGATCAGCCCCAACGGATCGCCGTTCGAGGTGGACAAGGACGACCGCCGCATCAACGCCGTCGCCGGCACGCGGGTCCGCGAAACCGGCCTGCCACTCGTCTATCTGAACCGCGTCGGCGGGCAGGACGAACTGGTGTTCGATGGCGCCTCCTTCGTGATGAACGGCGACCTCAGCCTGGCGCAGCAGCTTCCCGACTGGGAAGAGGCGCTGGTCCTGACGCACTGGGAAAAATGGGATGGCCAGTGGGTCTGCCTTCCCGGTGAGCGCCATGTGCTCGATGATCGTCCTGCCGATATCTACAACGCCATGGTCCTGGGCCTGCGCGACTATGTGAACAGGAATCGCTTTCCCGGAGTGGTGCTCGGCCTGTCGGGCGGCATTGATTCGGCCTTGTCCGCCGCCGTCGCGGTCGATGCGCTGGGCGCCGACCGGGTCTGGTGCGTGATGATGCCCTCGCGCTTCACCAGCCGGGAAAGCCTCGACGATGCCATCGAATGCGCCCGCCTGCTGGGCGTCCGCTACGACAGCATTCCGATCGAACCGGCGGTCGCAGCCTTTGATTCCATGCTGGCCGACGTCTTCGCCGGTCGCCAGCGCGACCTGACGGAAGAAAATATCCAGTCCCGGATCCGCGGCGTGACGCTGATGGGCCTGTCCAACAAATTCGGCCATATGCTGCTCACCACCGGCAACAAGAGCGAGATGTCGGTGGGTTACGCCACCATCTATGGCGACATGGCAGGTGGCTATTCCGTGTTGAAGGACGCCTACAAGACGACGGTGTTCGACTTGAGCCGCTGGCGGAACGGGAATGTCCCGTCGCTGGGCGAGGCGTTCGGCCCCATCGGCCCCGTCATGCCGGAACGCGTCATTACCAAGCCGCCCAGCGCCGAACTGCGCGACAACCAGAAGGACGAGGACAGCCTGCCCCCTTATGAGGTGCTGGATCCCATACTCTATGGCCTGGTGGAGGAGGAACTGTCGGCCGAGCAACTGGTCGCTCGCGGATTCGAACGCGACACCGTCGCCCGTATCGAGCGACTGCTTTATGTCGCGGAATATAAGCGCCGCCAGTCGCCGCCCGGCGTGAAGCTCGGCATCCGCAATTTCGGCCGCGACCGCCGCTATCCGATCGCCAACGCCTTCCGAACGCTGTAAACCGCATGACAGTCATCACCCGTTTCGCGCCGTCCCCCACCGGCAACCTCCACGTCGGCAATATCCGCGCCGCGCTGCACAACTGGCTGTTCGCGCGGAAGAATGGCGGCCGGTTCCTGCTGCGCCTCGACGATACCGATGTTGAGCGTTCGCGGCCCGAATATGCCGACGGCATCAAGGCTGACCTGAGCTGGCTGGGCCTCCATTGGGACGGGGAGGAGAGGCAGTCCGATCGCTTCGCCCTCTATGAAGAGAAGTTCGAAGCGCTCAAGGCGTCGGGCCATGTCTATCCGGCCTATGAAAGCGCGCAGGAACTGGATCTGCGCCGCAAGGTGCTGCTGGGCCGCGGCCTCCCGCCGGTCTATGACCGGGCGGCGCTGTCGCTCGATGCCGGCCAGATCGCCGCCTATGAAGCCGAAGGGCGCCGCCCGCATTGGCGCTTCAGGCTGGACCATGACCTGCCCATTGGCTGGACCGACCTGATCCGCGGCGACCAGCGCTTCGACCCGAAGCTGCTGTCCGATCCCGTGATCCGCCGCGCCGATGGAAGCTGGCTCTACATGCTCCCGTCGGTGATCGACGACATCGCCATGGGCGTCACCCATGTTCTGCGCGGCGAGGACCATGTGTCCAACACCGCGACCCAGATCCAGATGTTCGCCGCCCTGGGCGCGCCACTGCCCGCCTTCGCCCATGAAGCGCTGCTGACGGGCAGTGAGGGCAAGCTCTCCAAACGCCTGGGATCGCTCGGCGTCGCGCATTTTCGCGAGGTGGGCCTTGAGCCGATGGCCGTCGCCTCCCTGCTGGCGCGGCTGGGCAGTTCCATGCCGGTGGAACCCTTTACCGACCTGCAGCCGTTGATCGACAGCTTCGACTTCGCTCATTTCGGCCGTGCGCCGGCGCGCTTCGATGAAGGGGAATTGGCGTCCCTCAATCAGAAGATCGTCCACCTGCTGCCCTATGCCGCCGTCGCCGATCGCCTGCCCCAGGGGATGGACGAGGCGGCCTGGGATGCCATCCGACCCAATCTGGAAACGTTGGCGGGGGCGGCCGACTGGTGGCGGATCGTCACTGGCCCGATCGACGCGCCGGCCCCGATGGACGAAGATCGCGATTTCCTTGTCCTTGCGCATGCCCGGCTGGCCGAGGCGAGCTTTGACGCCGCCGTCTGGCGGACCCTGACCGAAGCGCTGAAGGCCGAAACGGGCCGCAAGGGCAAGGCGCTGTTCCTGCCGCTGCGCCGCGCGTTGACGGGACTGGACCATGGACCGGACATGGGCCAGCTGCTGCCGTTGATCGGGCGGGAGGAAGCCTTGGCGCGTTTGGCGGCCTGAAGGGGCTATTCAGCCGGTGCTAGGCTTGCCACCAGGCCGCCATCATCCGCCGGCCGAAAACCTCAGCGCCGCATAAGCTCCAGCGCGCGACCGACGGCCAAAATCCCTTCCGGCGCGGCCGCGAAGCCCATATGGGTGCAATCGACCTCCATAGCCCGGTCCCGCTCGCCCACGCGCCCCCTGG
>Ga0207678_10000967_pt1 | contig 26263 bp, 30 predicted proteins | sample KBSC63metaG_FD_184319 | JGI IMG/M metagenome (GOLD analysis project Ga0207678, IMG submission 184319) | Corn rhizosphere microbial communities from Kellogg Biological Station, Michigan, USA - KBS C6-3 metaG (SPAdes) (version 2) | ecosystem: Host-associated > Plants > Roots > Rhizosphere > Soil ... | reverse complement strand
CGCGTCGACCCCGGCCACAGCTGGAACTCCAACAACATCGCCACGAACGTCCTGCTCTACCACCTGCAGCGGCACAGCGACCACCACGCCAACCCGACCCGGCGCTACCAGACGCTGCGCGACTTCGCCGAGTCGCCGGTGCTGCCCACCGGGTACGCGGGGATGATCGTGCTGGCGCTCGTCCCGCCGCTGTGGCGCCGGGTGATGGACCCGCGGGTGCTCGCCCACTACGGCGGCGACATCTCGCGCGCCAACATCCAGCCGGGCAAGCGGGCGAAGGTGCTGGCCCGCTACGGAACCCGTGTCACGGCGGCCGCGCGCGAGATCACCGACACCCACGGCGACGCCACCGAAGGCGGCATGTGCCCCGGCTGCGGGTACGTCTACGACGAGCAGCGCGGCGACCCACGGGAAGGCTTCCCGGCCGGTACGCCGTGGGCGGTGATCCCGGACTCCTGGTGCTGCCCGGACTGCGGCGTGCGCGAGAAGGTGGACTTCGTGGCACCGGGGCGGGTGGGCCCGGCCGGGCCCTAGAATGCCGATCATGAGCAGGGCGGTTCCGGTGCCGGCGGAAGGTGGTCAGCACCGGCAGCCGATCATCGCCGCGGCGATCGAGCTGACGGCGCGGTCCGGCTGGCAGGCCGTCACGATGGCGCGGCTGGCCGAGCTGGCCGGCGTCAGCCGCCAGACCGTGTACAACGAGATCGGCTCCAAGCCCGCGCTGGCCGAAGCGATGGTCACGCACGAGCTCGGCCGGTTCCTCTCGGTGGTCGGTGCCGCCTTCGACCGCCACCCGGAGGACCTGGTCGAGGCGATCTACGCCGCCGTCCGCGCGGTCCTCGAACTCGCCGACGACAACACGCTGCTGCGCGCGATCGTCTCGGCCACGCACGGCACCGCCCCCGAGCTCCTCCCGCTGCTCACCACCGATTCGGGCGCGCTGCTCGCCCAGGCGAAGGCCGTGGTGGCCGGTCGCGTGGCGGCCTACCGCCCACCGCTGACCGGCGACCAGGTCGACGTGGTCATCGACCTGATCGTCCGCACGGTCCTCAGCCACGTCATGCAACCGTCGGACACGCCGGCCCGCACGGCCGACGGGCTGGCGTGGGTCGCCGCGCGTGTTCTCGGGGTGACGGCGAACCCGCCGCTGCGGCACACCTAGCGGAGGCCGTGCCGGTCCAGCCACCCCGCGATCTCCGCGGCGATCTCCTTCGGCCGGTCCTCCTGGGCGTGGTGCCCGGCCTCCCCGCACGCGACGACCTCGAGCGCGGCGATGTGGTCCGCGCACCACTGCGCCATCTTCTCGCCGATGAGCAGGGTCGGTGAGCCTCCGAACGTCATGAGCAGCTTCGGTGTGCTCTCGCTGCCGGCCAGCCACTCGTCGTAGGCCTCGATGCGCGCCACCAGGTCGGCCGGCTCTCCACCGAGCGGCAGCTGACGCGCCCAGGCGAGGATCGGGCGACGGCTTTCCGGAGTCGGGAACGGGGCGAGGTAGGCGGCCAGGTCGTCGTCGCCGAGCGGGGTCCGCACGCCGCCGGTGAACGCCTGGCGGATGAACAGGTCCTGCGTCAGCACCATGTCCTCGCCGACGCCCGGGGTACGGATCTTCCGCGACCGCTCGGCCGCCTGCGGTGTCAGGTCGGTCCAGGCCATGGGCTTCACGATGGTTTCGAAGAAGGCGAGGCCCCGGATCCGGTCGGGGTGCCGGGCGGCCCAGTCGAAGGCGAGCGCGCCGCCCCAGTCGTGCCCGACGAGGACGACGTCGTCCAGGTCGAGACTGTCGAACCAGGCGTCGAGGTGGTGCGCGTGGTCGGCGAACGCGTACGGGATGTCCGGCTTGGGGGAGCGGCCCATGCCGATCAGGTCGGGGGACAGCAGCCGTCCGCCGCCGACGTGCGGGACGACGTGGCGCCAGCCGTGCGACGAGCCGGGGTTGCCGTGCAGGAAGACGATCGGGACGCCGGTGCCGGCTTCTCCGTGGTGCAGCATGGCTTTCACTCCAACGGGGTGTCGAGGAGGAGGGTGAGTTCGCGGGCCAGCGCCGCGGTGCGGTCGCCGTGCCGGCCGCCGAGCGGGGCGAGGAGCCGGTCGAGCAGCTCGGCCACGGTGGCGATCGCCGGTTCGGTCACCTCGCGCCCGCGGGCGGTGAGGCGCAGCCGGACGGTCCGGGTGTCCGCCGGGTCGCGGGTGCGCTCGACGAGACCGTCGGCGTCGAGCGTGCGCGCGAGTTTGGAGACGTAGAGCGCTTCCAGGCCGGTGTGGTCGGCCAGTTCGCGCTGGCTCGGGCTCGCTCCGGCGCGCTCCAAGCCGAAGAGCGAAGCCAGGAAGACGTACTGCGCGTGCGTCAGCCCGGCCGGGGCGAGGGCGCGGTCCACGGCGACCCGCCACTTCGTGGAAAGGCGCCAGACGAGGTGACCGGGAGTGCTCATGGCAGATACTGTACATGGCTACTAAGTACATGGCTACTATCTCGGTGTCGCCGGGGACGGGCCGGCGCGGGGCGGTTCAGCCGGCCAGTTCGCGGATGCGGTCCATGGCCCGCCGGACCTCGGCGAAACCGGTGGTGAGCGGGCTCAGCCCGATGCGGATGCCGTCGGGACGGCGGAAGTCGATGAGCACGCCGTTCTCGATGAGGACGCGCGAAAGCCGTTCGGCGTCCGGGTGGCGGAGGGTGACGTGCCCGCCGCGGCGGTCGTCGTCACGCGGCGAGGCGACCGTGAACCCGAGCGGGACGAGCCACGCGTCGGCCAGTGCGAGCACCCACCGGCCCAGCGCGACGGCCTTGGCCCGCACGCGGTCGATGCCCGCTTCCGCCAGCAGCGCCACGCCTTCCCGGACACCCACCATGCCGAGCACCGGCGGCGTACCCGACAGCGCCCGCCGGATGCCGGGCGCGGGCACGTACTCCGCGGCCATGCCGAAGGTGTCGGCCGCGCCCATCCAGCCGGTGACGGGCTGGCCGAACGCCTCGTGGTGGCGGGCGTTGACGTAGAGGAACGCGGGCGCACCGGGTCCGGCGTTGAGGAACTTGTACGTGCAGCCGACGGCGAAGTCGGCGCCGGCCGCGTCCAGCTCGACGGGGATCGAGCCGACGCTGTGGCAGAGGTCCCAGACGACGAGCCCGCCGCGCTCGTGCACCAGCCGCGTCACGGCGGCCAGGTCGGTGATCGCCGCCGAGCGGTAGTCCACATGGGACAGTGTCACCACGGCGGTCCGCGGCCCGACGACCGCGGCGACGTCTTCGCTCTCGGCCCAGCGGACGGTGAGCCCGAGTTCGGCGGCGACGCTCTCGACGAGGAACCGGTCGGTGGGGAAGTTCGCGGTGTCGGTGACGATCTCGTCGCGGCCGGGCCGCAGCGCGGCGGCGGCCCGGAGCACCTTGTAGAGGCACACGGAAGTGGAATCGGCGACGATGGTCTGCCCGGGCGCGGCCCCGAGCGCGACGCGGCCCAGCTCGTCCCCGATTTCCTCGGGCAGCGTGAGCCAGTGTTCGTCCCACGACCGGATCAGCCGGGCACCCCACTCGTGGGCGACGAGCTCCTGCAGCCGTTCGGCGGTGGCCAGCAGCGGACGGCCGAGCGAGTTCCCGTCGAGGTAGGCCACCACGCCGGGGTCGGTGATCGGGACGAACCGCTCGCGGAAACCGGCGAGTTCGTCCTCGGCGTCGAGGCGGTCCGCTTCCTCGGGCGAGAGGCCGGCGGCGGTCAGCGGTTCTGTTCCTTCGCCCGCACCGCTTCCTTGCGCACCTCCGCCTGGGTCGCCCGCTCCCGGACCAGCCAGTCGGGGCTTTCCGCCTTCAGCGCGTCGATCTGCTCGGTGGTGAGCGGCTCGGTGATCCCGCCGCGGGTGAGGCCGCCGATGGAGACGCCCAGCTTCGCCGCGACCACCGGCCGCGGGTGCGGGCCGGTGCGGCGCAGCTCGCGCAGCCACTCCGGCGGGTCGGCCTGCAGCGCGTTGAGTTCGTCGCGCGTGACCACGCCCTCCCGGAACTCCGCGGGGGTGGCTTCGAGGTACACGCCCAGCTTCTTCGCCGCCGTCGCGGGCTTCATCGTCTGGGCGGTCTTGTGCGACGTCATGCCGTCCAGGGTAGCCAGCGTCACTCCCGGTAACCTGACCCGGTGACCTCTTTCAAGCTCGCGTACGTTCCGGGAGCGACGCCCGCCAAGTGGGTGCGGACCTGGGGCGAGCGGGTGCCGGAGGTGCCGCTGACCCTCGTCCCGGTCGCCGCCGCCGACGCGACCGGCCTGCTGCGCGCGCGGGAAGCCGACGCGGCGCTGCTGCGCTCGCCCATCGACCGGGACGGCCTGCACGCGATCCCGCTCTACACCGAGACGACGGTCGTCGTCGTGCCCAAGGACCACCTGGTCGCCGCGGCGGACGAAGTGTCCACCGTGGACTTGGCGGACGAAGTCGTGCTGCACCCGCTGGACGACACGCTGGAGTGGGAGACGCGGCCGGGGCGCCCGGCGGTGTCTCGGCCCGAGACGACGGCGGACGCGATCGAGCTGGTCGCGGCCGGGGTCGGGGTGCTCGTCCTGCCGCAGTCGCTCGCCCGGCTGCACCACCGGCGCGACCTCACCTACCGGACGGTCGAGGACGCGCCGCAGTCGAGCGTCGCGCTGTCGTGGCTGGAGGAGGAGACGACGGACCTGATGGAGCAGTTCATCGGGATCGTCCGCGGCCGGACGGTGAACAGCACGCGCGGGCGCCCGCAGGTGCCGGCGGAGCGCAAGCGCCCGGAACGCAAGCCCGCGGCGGCGAAACCGGCCGCCCGGCGCGGCGGGGGCGCGGGGAAGCGGCGCCGCCGGGGTTGAGCCGCTACGCCGTCGTGCAGACGCAGTTGCCGTCGGCGCGGTCGGGCAGGTCGGGGTCGTCGAACCAGTGGCCGTTCTCGCCGAGGTAGCGGAACTGCAGGACCGTGCCCGGCGCCACGTCGACCGACGCCGACCGGCGGCCGTTGGACCGCGGGGTGAGGTGGTGGCGGCCGGGGGTCCAGTCGTTGAACGAGCCGACCACGCTCACCCGGCCGGGCGGTGCGCCGACCGGGAGGCTGAAGGTGACGCGCGGCGTGCCGACCCGGCTCTTGCTGATCTTGATCACTGGCGTTCTGGGCCTTTCGCGGGATGTGTTTCCAGGGCGTGCTCGGCGCTGAGGCTTATTCTGGTTAAGCCGCCGCCCCCACCACGATGCCGCCGCCGGCGCACGGAAATCATGCGGCGGCCGACGGCTGAATAAGCCTCACTGAGCGCGGACATGATCGCACAGCTGTGACGATTCGGTCACGCCCAGTGCCCGATTGGGTTACGACGCCGCTCAACGGTCCGCCACTGACCGGGTGATGCTGGGGTGAACCATGATCATCTTGGGGTTGCTTCGGTGCTGCGGTGGGAAACTGGCTGCCGTGACCGTCGCCGCTGATCGTCAAGTCAAGGACCCGTGTGCCTGGCTCAGCGCCGTCACCCACGAGCTCGCCGTCGCCCCTCCGGCCGACACGCGCGCGGTGCTCCTGACGGTGTGGGACGGGTTGGTCGCCGCCCGGCTGGCCGGGCTGTACGCCGCTGCCGCTTCGCCCCGATGGCGGGCCAGGCAGCGGCACGCCGAAGCGGTCGAGTTCGATCTCGCCGTGCAGCTGGTGCGCAACTGCACCGTCGGCCCCGGCCTGGCCATCCCGGCCCGGCTGCCCGGAGCCGCGGTCGCCTGGTCCGCCGAGCGGGCCGACGCGGCGGTCGCGGCGGTGGTTTCCTTCTGCGGCACGGCGGAAGCGGTGCTGCGCCGGGCGGGCGAGCTGACCCCGGTGTGGGAGGACAGCCTGCTCGGGCCGGTCGCGCTGACCTGCTGGCTGGCGGACTGCTGGACGGGCCGCCACACCGGCTGCCCCCTGCGGCTCCCGGTGCCCCCGCCGCCGTGGTGGCGCTGACGACGTGTCCGTCAGGGGAAGGCTGGTGCAGCGAGAGAGGAGGCCGAGGGTGACCGACGCAGCGTCCCCGCTCTCGAGACTCCCGGAGCCCACCCGCACGGCGGTGCGCGCACTCCTGCTGGCCGAGCTGACGGCGGCGGGCAGGCGCGCGCGGGCCGCAGGCTGCCCGGTGGAGGTGCTGACGGCGGTTTTCGAGGCTCGGTGCCGGTTGGTCGAGGAGGGGTGACCGGTTCCGGGTGTTCGGTGGGCTTGGGTCGGCGCGGTGGTGATCTTGGCGAGCCGCTCGCCTGCTGTCCGGCGCCCGTTGGGCCGAGGAGGGGGTGGCCGGGTTCCGGTGGGCCGGCGAGCCGCTCGTTGTGGGTCTGGGTTGGGGCGGCCCGGCGCCGTTCGGCCGAGGAGGGGTGGCCGGGTTCCGGTGGGCCGGCGAGCCGCTCGTTTCTGCCTGGGCTGCGCGCGGCCCGGCGCCGTTCGGCCGGGAAAGTCGACCGGGCGCCCCTGCTCAGCGGCCCAGGATGGCCAGCACCGTGGCCACGATCCCGGCCAGGCGCTCCCGGTCCGCCAGCGCCGCGGCCAGCCAGTCGTCGCGGGGCGAGCCGGGGCCCGGCACCTGGTCCAGGCCGCCGAACACCGTCCGGACCACCGCCGTGACCGTGGCCGCCGGGGTCTCGCCGTCGCTCAGCCGGGTCTCGATCGCCGCCAGGGCCTGCTCGGCCAGGCGCGTGAGGCGGGCGTCCTCGATCTCGTGCGCGCCGACCAGTTCCAGGGCCGGCAGCTCCGCCGGGGTCGGGGCGACCGGCGCCTGCTTGTGCCCCAGCGGGCGCTCGACGTGCTCGGCGTGCCACTTCGGGCGGGTGCGCATGGCCGCCAGCACCTGCTCGACCTCGCGGTCGAGCGTGTCGCGGTCGGCCACCGGCTCGCCGGTCACCTCGGTGCGCCGCGCCGCCCAGCCGTCCAGGGGCCACAGCTCGGCACCGGCCGTCGCCGCCACACCCACCCAGACCAGGATCTGCACGGCGAGCTCGCACAGCCAGGCGTCACCACCGAGAGCTTCGCCCAGCCACGACGGGAGGCGCGGACGCTGCAACGCCCCGATTTCGCCGCGCCGCCGCCGGTGCGCGTCGACCGTGGCCGGGGTCAGCCGGGTCGCCAGCCAGCCCTCGAGGTTCTCGATACGGCCGGTCGCGCGCCGCAGGGCGTGCTCCACCACCGCTTCGACGTCGTCGTGGAAGCGGTCGAGGCAGTCCGGCCGGAGCCACTCGAGCCCGCGGGCGCAGTCCGCGTGCCGCCGCCGGTGTTCCAGCGGCTTGGTGATCCGCGTGAAGACCAGTGGCCAGGCGACCGCGTAGACACCGCCGCGCAGCCGGGCGAGGGCCCCGGGCCGGGCGGCCGCGGCCGAGCCGGCGAGCAGGCCGTCGCGGGCCAGCCGGCGCACTCCGGCGACGTCGGACGGCCCGATCGCCGGGCGGATCGTGTCGAGCAACCTGCCTCCCCGATGTCGACGGGAAAATGGTCGGGCAGCCGGAGAATGGGAAAGGGCCGCAGCCGGGCCGAAATCGCGGGGAACTGGCCAATGCCTGGCCATCGCGGAATCACCTGATCGGCGCAGCCGCCGCCGCCGATCGCCGCGAAGCACCCGTGTGACAATGGAAATCCCATGGCACACGAGGACGGGCTGCTCCGGGAACTCACCACCTTGCGGCGTGGCTGGGGATTGGAAGCCGACCGGTTGCGAAGCCGGCTCGGGCCACTCGTCGCCGGTTGGTGCGAAATCCACCGGACGACGAGTGACCGCGAAGCGCGGCGCGTTCTGCGCGAAGCGATTTCCGCCGCGATCGCGGAATTCCCGGCCGACGACAGGCTGGCGGTCAACGTCGCGCTGGGCATCGCCCCCGGCGCGCAGCACGCGCTGCTCAGCGACCGGATCGGGGTCCTCGCCGACCGGCTGCGCGTCTCGGAGCGCACGGCCCGCCGTCGGATCGACCGGTCGTTCGTCCGGCTCGCCGCGGAGATCGAGGCCGGCACGCGGCCGGCCGACGGCGGGCCCGACCCGGACAAGGGCTGGTTCGTCAAACGGCTCGAGGTGCTCGTCCGGCTCGACACCGGCGAGCCGGAGGTCACCGAGGAACGGCTGATCGTGGCGACCCGCGACGGCCTCGGCCGGATCGCCGCGCAGTTCACCGTGCCCCGCACCGAGGACGGCCGCGACGGCGAGCGGCACGTCGACGCCGACGCCCGGCACGGCGTCCGGATCGGCACCGGACAGCGGGAGGGCCAGCGGCACTTCCGCTGGCTGCTCGACCTGCCGCGCCCGCTGTCCCGCGGCGAAAGCCACACGTATTCGCTGGCCTACCGCATCCGGGACGGCCTGCCGATCCGGCCGTCGTACGTGTTCGTGCCGCTGGTGCCGTGCGAGTCGTTCACCGTGCGGGTCCGCTTCGACCCGCTCCGCCCGCCGCGGGTGGTGTGGCGGCTGGACCGCGTCCCGCCTTCGGTGGTGTCCGACCCGCCCCAGCCGGGCGAGCCGTTGCCGCTCGACGGCGCCTGCGAAGTGGCCCAGGAGTTCACCGCGCCGCAGCTGGGGTACGCCCACGGCCTGCGCTGGTTGGCCGGCCAAGATATTCCTTGACGTGAATATTCTGTTCTGTGAATACTGTGGCCCGTGGACCGGATTGCCGCAGCACTGGGGGACGCCGCGCGGTGGCGCATCGTCGAGCTGCTCGCCGAGCGCCCGCGCTCGGTGGGGGAACTGGCCGAGCTGACCGGGCTGCGGCAGCCGCAGACCACCAAGCACCTCCAGACCCTGGCCCGGGCCGGCCTGGTCACGGTCTTCCCGCTCGGGCAGCGGCGCGTCCACGCCCTGGAAGCCGGACCGCTGGCGGCGTTCGCGGGGCGGCTGCGGGAACTGGCCGACGCCACCGAGGCGCACGCGGGTGAGCGGGACGCGGTGGCGCGCTACCGCGCGGCCATCGAAGCGGACTCGGCGGCCGCGGACCGGGACCGGTGGGCCGACGGCCGCACGTTCGCGTTCGACCGCCTGCTGCCCGCGCCGGCCGCCGACGTCTGGCGGCACTGGACGGACCCGGACCTGCTGGCGAACTGGTGGGTTCCGCCGTCGATGACGGTCACCGCCTGCACCCTCGAGCCGCGACCGGGTGGGCGGGTCGTGCTCGGCTACCGCGACGCCGACGGCGAGTACCACGCCGAAGGCCGGGTGCGCGTCGCGGACGAGCCCGGCCGCCTCGGGTTCGACCTCGCGGTGACCGGTCCCGCCTCCTTCACCGGCCACTACGACCTCGAGCTCGGCCCGGACCCGGCCGGCACGCGGCTGCGGCTGGGCCTGCGCATCACCGCCACGACCGTCGACGCCGTCCCCTTCATCGCCGGCATCGGGACCGGCTGGGGCCAGGTGCTCGACCACCTCACCGAAGTGCTCGCCGAGAGAAAGGGCTGAACCATGACCGAGCCGACCGGCCGCCGGGTCACCGCGAACCTGAGCCTCACCCTGGACGGGCGCTACCACGGCCCCGCCGGGCCCGCCGACATGGGCGCGATCCTCCCGTACGCGACCACAGAAGCCGCGCGGCGGCACCTGACCCGCATCTGGGAAGGGGCAACGACGGCGGTCCTCGGCCGGCGCAACGCGGAGGGGTTCCTGGGCTTCTGGCCCACCGTCGCCGCCGACGAGAACGCCGATCCGCGGGATCGCGGCTACGCGCAATGGCTGGTGGACGCGGAGAAAGTGGTCTTCTCCACGACGCTGGCCGACGCCCCTTGGGAGCGCACCCGGCTGGTGAACGCGCCGGCCGCGGACGTCGTCGCCGAGCTGAAGGCCACGGCCGGGGGCGACATCCTCGTCAACAGCAGCGCGAGCATTGTCAAACCGCTGCTCGCGGCCGATCTGCTCGACCGGCTGTACCTCATGGTCTGCCCCGAAATCGCGGGCGGCGGCCCCCGGCTGTTCGACGACGGCCTGCCCGCGTCGAAGTGGCGGCTCACCCACCACGAAACCGGCGAGCTGGGGGAGACGGCGGCGGTCTACGACCGCGTGCGCTGAAGCGCGATACCGTCCACAGTGGACAAACCCAACGCAACCACGGCGGGGCGGGAAAGCCTCCGGCCGGCAGCCTCGGACGCAAGCCGGCCACAACGGGGGCCGGGGACAGAATCCCCGGGCGGGGACCTGGGAGCCGGGGGTTGTCCCCCGGGTGGACAATGCGGGCACCGGCGAAGGTGCGTCAGCACCAAGCAGCCGGAGCCGCCTCGTAGGGCGGGCGGGGCTCGAACCCGCGGCCAAGGGATTATGAGTCCCCTGCTCTAACCAACTGAGCTACCGCCCCCTCACCTCGGCGCACCGGCGACACGAGGTTTGCACCTGCACAGAACACTCAGTTCGCTTCAAGTTATCACAGCGGCCATCCGGGCAGATCCGGTAGGCCAAACAGGTTGAAGTGGCCGCCGACCGGGGCATGCTCGTCTAGGTTGCAAGGGCGTCACCGCTGACCGGAACGGCGGGAGGAAGCGATGGTCTCTGCTGTGCGGGCCTCCTCGTCCCGGCGCCGGGCGCTCCGGCTGGCGTTGCTGAACGCGTTCACCGCGGGGGCGGGTCTGGGCTACCTCGCACGTGAGTACCGGGAGGTCGTCGTGGCGAATCCCGCGGTCATGGGTTTGACTCTGGTGCTGACGTTCGCTTTCGGTTGTCTGGTCCGGGCTGTGGTGCGTTCGCTGCGGCGCGCGGGTTCGCGGGTCGAAGCCATTTTCGCCGAAGAGCTGGGAAACAAGCCTTCGCCTCGCCCGCGGTGACGGAATGTCTTGGCGGGCAGGGCGAAGACCGCGGATTCCGGTCAGGTGGCGCTGGTGACGGGTGTCGGTGCGACAGTCGTGCCGGGCGCCGGCTCCGAAGGGGTGCCGGTCGGGGCCGGGCCGGAGGGGGTGTCCGTCGGCGGGGTCCAGGTGGTGACCGGGGGTGTCGAGGTGGCCGGTGCCGATGTGCCGTAGGCGGCGTAGCTGAACCAGATCCGGCCTGATGTCTTCGGGGTGTCTTGGCCGGCCATCGCCCGCACCCGGAACGCGGTGGCGGTGTAGGAGCCCTGGACCGTGCTGATCAGGTAGCCGCCGGCCGCGTTCGGCGTGATCGCCGACACCACGATCGCCTGCGGCGTCACGCCGAGGCCGTGTGACACCGTGCAGTAGCCGCTGCCGTCGGTCACGCAGGTGGCCTGCCCGGCCTGGACGGCCGGCGCCGATGACGGGCCGGCGGCGGCCGATGCGCCCGCGAAGGCGATCGCCCCTGCCGTGACCGCTGCGGCGCCCGCCAAAGCGGCGAGTGCGGTTCGAGCGTTGATCCCCATGAATTTCCCTCCAGCGTGGTGATGCACTCCCGCATCGATGCCCGCACTCTGCCGTTACCCCGTACATCCGGCTTGTACGACGTCTGTACGCGGCCGATGGACGCTCTCGCCCTACGTTCGAACCAGGAGGAGAGCCGTGACGCAGAACCCCGTCCAGTGCATCACCGCGAGAGCGTTTTCCCGGCGCTCGCTGTTCCGCGCGGGCGCCGCGACCGCCGTCGCGCTCGGGGCCGGTGCGCTGCTCACCGGCACCGCCGTGGCCGAGGTCGACGGCATCCCGGTGTCGCCCCACATCGACATCACCAAGCCTTCGTACGACCTCTTCCGCAGCAAGATGCTGCACGAATCGCACCATGTCATGCAGGGTTTCGCCTTCGACAACGTCAACCGGCGGCTCTTCATCGTGCAGGCGCAGAACGGCACCTCCGGCGACGACCTGTGCGTCAGCCAGCTCAGCTTCTCGGGCGAACTGCTCGGCTCGATGCACCTGAACCACGCCGGGCACGGCGTCTCGATCGGCGTGGAACCGGTGGGTACCGCCTCCTACATCTGGATGGAGTGCGATGCCGACGGGACCACCACCGAATCCCGTGGCACCGCCCTCGCCCGCTTCAAGTTCGTCAACGGCGGTACCCCGTCGGTGAAGAAGTACCTCACCGGCAGCAAGAACATCACCTGCGCCACCGACCCGGTGTACCAGCGGATGGTCGTGCGCCGCGACGAAGGCGGCCGGATGTGGTTCAGCGTGTACCCGCTCGCGAAGGCCGCCGCCGGAGACTTTTCCCAGCCGCTGGCCCACTTCCCGCAGCCGTCGCTGAGCCCCGGGGGCGTCGTCTTCCAGGGCTACACGATCCTCGGCAGCTCTCTGTACACTTTGGACGGAGCGGGCCACGCCGACTCGGCGGACATCGACTCCTACGTCACGCGCATCGACATGAACACCGGCGAGGTGCAGGATCGCGCGATCACCCGGGCCGGCGAATCCCTCGTCTGGCGCGAACCCGAGGGCATGGCGGTCTACCGCACGGCCGACGGCGAAACCCGCCTCTTCCTCGGCTTCGGCTCACGCAGCAGCGTCGACAACGTCAACCGCTACGCCAACCTCTTCTACAAGAACGTCCTGGTGGGGTGAGCGCCTTCAGGCCGGCACGAGCACCTGGTCCTCTTCGGCCGCGTAGCGCCGGGCCAGGGTGGCGCAGACGATCAGCTGGATCTGGTGGAACAGCATCAGCGGCAGCACGATCAGCCCCACCTGCGCGTGCCCGAACAGCACCGTGGCCATCGGCAGGCCGCTGGCCAGGCTCTTCTTCGACCCGCAGAACACGATGGTGATCCGGTCCGCCCGCGCGAAGCCCAGCAACCGGGCTCCCCGGCCCGTCGCGCCGAGGACCGCCGCCAGCAGCACGCAGCACACCACCAGCAGCACCAGGAGGTGACCCAGGTCGAGCCGGTGCCAGATGCCTTCGTTCATGCCCGCGCTGAACGCCGTGTACACCACCAGCAGGATCGAGCCGCGGTCGACGAGCTTCAGCGGCGCGGCATTGCGGGTGATCCAGCCGCCGATCCAGCGGCGCGCGAGCTGGCCCGCCACGAACGGCGCGAGCAGCTGCAGCACGATCCCGAGCACCGCCGAACCGTCGACGCCCGCGCCGTCGCCGGCCAGCAGCAGCGCCACCAGCAGCGGCGTCAGCACGATGCCGGCGAGGTTGGACAGCGAGGCGCTGCAGATCGCCGCCGCGACGTTGCCGCGGGCGATCGAGGTGAACGCGATCGACGACTGCACGGTCGAGGGCAGCACGGCGAGGAACAGCACCCCGGCCGCCAGCTGCGCGGGCAGCACCGACGGCGGCAGCAGGAAGAGTGCCAGGCCGAGCAGCGGGAACAGGACGAACGTGGCGGCGAGCACCACCGCGTGCAGCCGCCAGTGCCGCAGCCCGTCGAGGGCTTCCTGCGTCGAGAGGCGGGCGCCGTACAGGAAGAACAGCAGGCCGACGGCGATGGTGGTGGCGACGCCGAAGCCGCCGGCCACCGCGCCCGATGCGGGCAGCAGGGTGGCGACACCGACGGTGGCGAGGATCGCGAGGACGAACGGGTCTGACCGGAACCGGGACATGGATCTCCTTCCCCGGCAATTCTCGGCGACTCCGCGCTCATTGTGAACCCCGATGACCGGACTGACTGTCATCGCGGATCGCGATAAGCTCGGCCGGTGCTGGACCCCCGCCTGTGCCGTTCGTTCCTCGCCGTCGCCGAGACACGCAGCTTCACCGCGGCCGCGCGGCGGCTCGGCGTCGGCCAGCCGACCGTGAGCCAGCACGTCCGGCGGCTCGAGCGCGACTCCGGCGGGCTGCTGTTCGCCCGGGACACCCACACGGTCGAACTCACCGCGCGCGGGCAGGCGATGCTCGGCTTCGCGCAGACGATCGTCGACACCGAAGAACGCGCGCAGCGGCACTTCCGCGGCGCGGAACTGCGCGGCCGCGTGCGCTTCGGCGTCTCGGAGGACTTCGCGCTCGGCGAGCTGCCGGAGATCCTGCACCGGTTGCGCCGCAGTCACCCGCTGGTGGACGTCGAGCTGACCGTCGAGCTCTCCGACGTCCTGGCGCAGCAGCTGCGCTCCGGCCGGCTCGACCTGGTGCTGGGCAAACGCCGCCCGGGCGCGCACCACGGCCGGCTGCTCTGGCGGGAGCCGCTGGTCTGGATCGGGTCGGCCGCCACGGTGCTGGAGCCCGGTCAGCCGGTGCCGCTGGTTCAGTACCCGATGCCGTCGATCACGCGGCAGCTGGCGGTGGAGGTCCTCGAGCGCGCGGGCCTGGAGTGGCGCGCGGCGTGCCAGACGTCCAGCCTCACCGGCCTGCGCGCCGCGGCGGCGGCCGGTCTGGGCGTCACCCTGCACGCGCGCAGCCTGGTCCCGGCGGACCTGGTCGAGCTCGACGGCCTGCCCGAACCGGGCGACATCGAGTTCATGCTGCTGGCCCGGGAGTCGATGGAGGGGCCGGCGGCGGCGCTGGCGGAGTTCGTCTTGGAGCGGGTCCGGCGTTAGGTCTCTTCACCGGTGAGCAATCGGCGCAGGCGGCCCAGCGCGCGGTGCTGGGCAACGCGGACAGCGCCCGGGGTGGACCCCACCGCCGCGGCGGTCTCCTCCGCCGACAGCCCGACCACCACTCGCAGCACGACGATCTCCCGCTGCTTCGCGGGCAAGATGTCCAGCAGCCGGGCCAGGCGCTCGTTCAGCTCGAACCGCAGCGCCCGCTGCTCCGGGCCGGCCGTCTCGCTGACGCCGTCGGGGACCTCCGGCACCGGGTCGGTGCGGTTGCGGGCCGCGGCGCGGTGGGCGTCGGCCACCTTGTGCTGGGCGATGCCGTAGACGAACGCCAGGAACGGGCGGCCCTGGTCGTGGTAGGAGGGCAGCGCCGTCAACACCGCGAGGCAGACCTCCTGGGCGACGTCGTCCGCCGAAGCGAACGATCGCTCGTGCCGTCCGACGCGGGCCCGGCAGTAGCGCACCACCAGCGGGCGGATCGTGGCGAGCAGGCGCGCGGTCGCGACGGCGTCCCCGGCGATCGCGGCGGCGACCGGCTCGTCGTGGCGCCGCCAGTGCGCCGGGAACGCCTCGGCGGGCTGCGTCGCCGCGATCTCCCGGACGAGCGCGCGGCTGCGCACCCGCAACAGCGCGCCCTCCACGTCGAGGCCGGCGCGCAGCGAGTCGTGCAGGGCGGTGTTGGACTCCCGCAGCTGCTCGGTGATCGCCCGATCCCCGTACTCGGTTGCCGGCATTTCGCTCACCTTTCCCTGTCCCGCTGGTCACCGGACCGGGCGGCCCGGAGTCGCCTGAGGCGTTCCCGCACGTGGCGGAGGGTGGAACGGACGGTCGCGGGGGCGATCCGGAGCGCCTCCGCGATCTGGGCCGGCGTGAACCCGTCGAGCGACCACGCCAGGACCAGCCGCTGCTTGCCCGGCAGGGCGGCGAGCAGGTCGAGGAGCCCCGCGTGCGCCCCGAGCAGGACGGCGAGCTCCTCGTCGTCCCGCGGGTCGCTCGCCGGAGACCAGTCGGCCCGTACGTCGCCCGGGGCGTCGAGCAGCCGGCCGGCGACCCGGCGCACCCAGGCGCGCGGGTCCTCGGCGGTCGGCCACGCCTCCAGCGCGTGCAGCATCGCCTCGGCGGCGACGTCGCGAGCCGTCTCGACCTCGAACCCGGCCTTGCAGAGGAACGCCACGAGGGCCGGGAAGTCGGCGCGGAAGAACGCGTCGAACTCGTCGTGACCACCCACGGACCCCTCACCATCCCCTCGCCCTCACAAGGACAGGTGCGCTGAGATAACCGCTACGTGTAACGATTCGATCAAGACTGCCCGGTAGGAGTAATGGACCGCGTTGCTTCGGTGACGGCTGGTGACGACGGTCGGCGATCGGCGGCGCTCGGCTCCGCGAACGGCGGGTTCCGGACAGCGGGAAGACGCGGTTCCCGACGACCGCGTTTCGATCACTCCCGACCGGAAACCCGTACCGGACAACGCAGAAGCGGACCGGCGGCGGCCGGCCCGGGCGCTCGGCGGCGAGCGGAGTTCGCCGATCGGGTGACGTGATCGACATCGAGATACCGGGAAGAAGGGCGTACTCTCATGTGTTGCAGTCTTGGTTGCCCGGAGGGTGAGCCGGGGACCGAAGCCAAAACCCCCTTGACCCAGGCGGATGCGCTCGCGCGCCCGCCGAAGTTAAGTCGGTTGACGCGCCCCAACAATGGGAAGAAGTAAGAGAAGGAGGTGAACGAAGGAAATGGAAGCCACGATGACGGGCTGGGCGGAACTCGCGGCCTGCAAGGACGAGGACCCGGAACTGTTCTTCCCGATCTCCGAGATGGGCCCCGGCGCCCGGCAGACGGCGCAGGCGAAGGCCGTGTGCGCGCGCTGCCCCGTGCGCGCCGAATGCCTCGGGTACGCGCTCGACAACGGCCTTGACCACGGCGTCTTCGGCGGCATCACCGCGGTCGAACGCCGCCGGCTGGTGCGCACCGCGCCTGAGCGGCACCGAGTGGCCTGAAGCGCCGCCCGGTGACCTCTTCCCGGCGGCCTCGAGCACCACACCGAATCCGGAAGAAATGAGATTCCGGTCCGTGTGCGCGCCCGGGTGGGTGATTCCCCGCGAATCACCCGCCCGGGCTTTTTTTCACCCGTGATATCTATGCGTTTCTTTGCATCTTTCCCGCTGAGCCGTGGTCATCGTGCTCGACCGGCCACGTCTCCGGCAGCCCGAACGCCGCCGCCGTGGCCGACTCGAACGCGGCCATCGCCGTGATCGACCCGGCCTCGACCGTGAACAAGGTGACCCCGAACCACCGGTAATCGTGCTCATCCGGGCGCCGCAGGTAGGTGGCCACCGCGGGCTGGCGGTTGGCCCGCACCGGCCGCATCCGGAACCGCCCGACGCAGTCCGGCGACGCCGGGTCGAGCGAGTACGAGAGCGCCCGGACGATCGAAGCGCGGGTGCCGAACCACAACGTGTACGGCGGCATGATCGCCTGGGCGTCTTCGTGCAGCAGCCGGGCGACGGCGGCCGGGTCGCCGGCTTCGTACGCGGCGATGAACCGCTTGAGCAGCGCCGTTTCCTCCGCGGTCGGGTCGCCGACCGTCCACTCTGTACGCCGGGGGGCCAGCCGCTCACGCAGCGTCGCCCGAGCTCGCTGGAGCGCGCTGTTCGCCGACGCCACGCTCGTCTCCAGCAGCGCCGCCGTCTCCTTCGCCGACCAGCCGAGCACGTCCCGCAGGATCAGCGCCGCCCGCTGGCGCGGCGGCAGGTACTGGACAGCGGCGAGGTAGGCCAGCTCGATGGTCTCCCGCTCGACGACGGCGGTGGCGGTGTCGTCCGGAGCCGCGCCCTCGAGCAGCCGGTCCGGGTACGGCTCGAGCCACGGCAGGTCGGCGGCCGCGATCGGCCCGTCCGGCTCCCCGGCCGGGCCGAGCTGGTCGGGCAGCACGCGCCGCGGACGGCGGGCGAGGACGTCGAGGCAGGCGTTGGTCGCGATCCGGTAGAGCCAGGTGCGCACGCTCGCCCGGCCCTCGAACCCGTCGCGGCCCTTCCACGCACGCAGGAACGTCTCCTGCGCGAGGTCTTCGGCGTCGGCCAGGGACCCGAGCATCCGGTAGCAGTGCACCTGGATCTCCCGGCGGTGCCGTTCGACGAGCGTCTCGAAATCCTGAGCGTGCCCCACCCGGGCACGCTAGCGCACCGGAGCTGAAAGACTGCTCTGGTGAGCGGAACGGTGCTGGTGCTCGGAGGACGCAGTGAGATCGGGCTGGCCGTGGCGAAACGCCTGGTCAGCGGAGACGTACGGCGGTTCGTGCTGGCCGCGCGGCCGGGTGCGGACCTGACCGGGGAGGTCGCCGCGCTGCGCGAGGCCGGGGCCGAGACGGTGGAAACGGCCGAGTTCGACGCCGACGACCTCGCCGCGCACGGTCCCTTCCTGGAGAAGGTGGCGGCCGAGCACGGGCCGCTCGAGACCGTCGTGCTCGCCTTCGGCATCCTCGGCGACCAGGCGCGCGCCGAGCAGGACGCCACGCACGCCGCCGCGATCGTGCACACCGACTACGTCGCCCAGGTCGGCGTGCTGACCCACGCCGCGAACCTCCTGCGCGCGCAGGGGCACGGCCGGCTCGTCGTGTTCTCGTCGGTGGCCGGGGTGCGCGTGCGTCGCGCGAACTACGTCTACGGCTCGGCCAAAGCCGGCCTCGACGGCTTCGCGAGCGGCCTCGCGGACGCACTGCACGGCTCGGGCGTCCACCTCTTGCTCGTCCGGCCCGGCTTCGTGATCGGCCGGATGACCGAAGGCATGACGCCGGCGCCGTTCTCCAGCACCCCGGACCAGGTGGCCGAAGCGACCGTCGCGGCGCTGCGCCGCGGCCGCGGCGTCGTCTGGGTGCCCGGAATGCTCCGTCCGGTCTTCTTCGCGATGCGCCTTCTGCCGCGCGCGATCTGGCGCAAACTGCCACGGTGACGCGATAGCGGGCACCACTGTGGCCGGTGCCACAGCACATCGGCGTGCACACTTCCTTACGGTGCGTGGCAAAACCGGCCGACAGGCCGGATTCGGCTCGGCCGATCGGGCAGCGTCACAGCATTCCGACAACTTTCTCAGCTGATTCCCAGCAAACCCGGTGATCCTCGAAGGAGGGGAAACACAGGGAAGCAAGGGGAACGTCGTGCTGTTGTCGTCGCGGGGGAGCCGCATCGGCGGCCGGGTCGCGCTCGGCGTCGTGTCGACGGTGGTGCTCGGCGCCACCGGCTACCTGTGGACGCAGCTGAGCACCCTGGACGACGGCCTCGTCACCGCCGACGTCATCCCGCCGGCGGCGCAGATCGACACCGAAGACGCCCCGCCCGGCGAGCCGCTGCAGGTCGCCCAGAACATCCTCCTCGTCGGGATCGACGCGCGGACCGACACCTACGGCAACCCGTTGCCGCAGAACGTGCTCGACGCGCTCCACGCCGGTGGCGGCGACGACGGCGGCGACACCACCGACACGATGATCGTGGTGCACATCCCGGCGGGCGGCGCCGCGGCCACCGCGATCTCCATCCCGCGCGACTCCTATGTGGACATTGTGGGCGGATACGGCAAGCACAAGATCAACTCGGCCTACAGCCGCGGCAAGAACGCCTCGATGTCCGGTCTGCGCGCCCAGGGGCTCTCCGGAGCGCAGCTGGAGGTGGCGGCGAACGAGGCGGGCGCGAAGACCGCGATCCAGACGGTGGAGAAGTTCACCGGCCTGACCATCAACCACTACGCGGCGATCAACCTCGCGGGCTTCGACGCGCTGTCGCAGGCCGTCGGCGGCGTCGAGGTCTGCCTCAAGGCGCCGGTGCACGACACCTACTCCGGCGCGAACTTCGCGGCCGGCCCGCAGACGCTGTCCGGGGCGCAGGCCCTCGCCTTCGTCCGGCAGCGCCACGGGCTGCTCAACGGCGACCTCGACCGCATCGCACGGCAGCAGGCGTTCCTGTCCGGGATGGCGAAGAAGGTGCTGAGCGCGGGCACGTTCACCGACCCGTCGAAGCTGAGCTCGCTGGTCGGCGCGGTGCAGGGTTCGGTGGTGCTGGACAAGGGCTGGGACATCCTGAGCTTCGCGCAGCAGCTGCGGGGGATGAGCTCGGGCGCGATCGCGTTCGCCACCATCCCGGTGCAGAGCCTGTCCCTGGCGACGCCGTCCGACGGCGACGCGGTGAAGGTCGACCCGGGGCAGGTCCAGCAGTTCGTCCGCACGGCGATCAGCACCACGGCGGTCCAGGCCGCGGGGGACGACACGACCGGCGGCGTGAAGCCGGTGGCGGCCACCGGCACGAAGTCGCCGGGCACTTCCTCGGACACGAAACAGCCGGCGACCAGTACGGCCGCCGGCTGCGTGAACTGACTGCTCAGACGAACGCGGACTGCCCGGTGATCGCCTTGCCGACGATCAGGGTGTTCATCTCGCGCGTGCCCTCGAAGGAGTAGATCGCCTCGGCGTCGGCGAAGAACCGCGCGACGTCGTAGTCCAGCACGATCCCGTTTCCGCCGAAGATCTCCCGGCTCCAGGCGACGACCTCGCGCATCCGCGCGGTGACGAACGCCTTGGCCAGCGACGAGTGCTCGTCCTGGAAGATCCCCGCGTCCTGCAGGCGGGCGAGCTGCACCAGCATGCCCCAGGAGGCGGTGATGTTGCCGAGGCTCTTCACGAGCAGGTCCTGCACCAGCTGGAAGCGGGCGATCGGACGGCCGAACTGCCGGCGCTCCTTGGCGTAGTCCAGCGCGAGCTCGTAGGCACCGACCATCACGCCCAGCGCCTGCCAGGCCACGCCGCCGCGGGTGGCGCGCAGGATCTCCGCGACGTCGCGGAAGGAGTTGATGCCCTGCAGGCGGTTCGCCTCCGGGACCCGGACGTCGGTCAGGGTGATCTCGGCGTTTTCGACGATCCGGAAGGCGGTCTTGCCCTGGATCTTTTCCGCCACGAAGCCCGGTGTGCCCTTCTCGACGACGAAGCCCTTGACGTGGTTGTCGTCCAGGTCGCGGGCCCACACCACGACGTAGTCGGCGAAGGTCGCGTTGCCGATCCACTTCTTGGCGCCGTTGAGGACCCAGCTGTTTCCGTCACGCTTCGCGGTGGTGCGCATGCCGCCGGCGACGTCGGAGCCGCCGAGCGGTTCGGTCATCGCGAACGCGCCGATCTTGTCCATCGCGGCCATCTCGGGGAGCCAGCGGTCGCGCTGCTCCTGGCTGCCGCCCGCGTAGATCGAGTACATCGCGAGTCCGTTGTGGACGCCGAAGAAGGTCGCCACCGAGGCGTCCGTGCGGCTCATCTCCATCGCCATCATGCCGGTGAGGAGGTTGCTGACCTCGGGCTTGTGCTCGCCGTAGCCCTCGTAGGGCAGGCCCGCCAGTCCCGACTCCCGGAACATCCCGATCAGTTCCTTCGGGAAGGTGCCGGCTTCCCAGTTCTCGTTCACCAGCGGCTTGACGTCGGTGCGCATGAAGTCGCGGGCCTTGACCAGCAGCTTGCGCTCGTCGTCGCTCAGCAGCGTCTCGTAGTTGTAGAAGTCGGCGGTCAGCTGGCCTTCGAGTGCTTCCATGTTCATGTCAGTTCTCCTCCAATGCGGACAGAATGGCGAGCTGCTTGCGGTCGCGCGTCTCGGCGAGTTCCGAGTACGTGGAGGAGCCGTAAGCCTTTTCGACAGCTTCGATGAGCTGTTCCTGCTCTTCGGGGCTCTGGCTGGGGTTCCCCAGCCCGGCCCACATCTTCTTCATGGACTTGCCGATGTGCTCGGCCATGTGCCGGTAGCCACCGGGGCCACCGCCGAGGTGCGAGCCGAGGAACGGCCCGACCGTGGCCCAGCGGATGCCGAGCGAATTCGTGATCACCTGGTCGAGGTCTTCCGGCGTCACGACACCCTGCTCGACGAGGTAGATCGCCTCGCGGCTGAGCGCGTTCTGCAGCCGGTTGCCGACGAACCCGGGGATCTCCTTGCGCTCCACGACCGGGGTGCGGCCGAGGGACGTGTAGAAGTCGACGGCCTGCTGCACGGACTCTTCGCCGGTGCGCTCGCCGGGGACGACCTCGACCAGCGGGATCAGGTGCGGCGGGTTGAACGGGTGTCCGATGAGGACTCGGCTCGCGTCTCCCAGCTCGCCGGTGAAGGCCGTCGAAGGGATGGCGGACGACGAGCTGAGCAGCAGCGCATGCGCCGGAGCTTCCTCGACGAGCTGCCTGAACAGGTCCTTCTTGAACTCGACGTTCTCCGGGCCGTTCTCCTGCACGACGTCCGCGTCTCGCACGGCTTCGGTGACGTCGGCGGCGATCCGGACGCGGCTCGCCAGCTCTTCGGCGGTCGTGCCGAGGTGCGGGGCGAACTGGGCCAGGGCGGTTTCGACGGCCTCGGCGAGGTCGGGGCGGGGGTCGGTGACCCGGACGGTCAGGCCGTGGTGGGCGAACAGCGCCGTCCAGGACAGGCCGATGGTGCCGGCGCCGATGACTGCCGCGTTCTTCACGACTGCACTCCCTGCAAGTAGTCGAAGACCGGCTTGACCGGGGCGAGCGTCAGGTCGGTGAGGATGTGGCTCGCGGAGACGACCTCCAGCACCGGCAGGTCGGCCAGCGGGGCCAGGACGTGCTGGAACAGCTGCAGCCGCGCGGGGCCGGTGTAGGCCTCCTTGACCACGACGTCGGTGATCTCGGTGCGGACCAGCTCCTGGACGCGCGGGGCGCCGTCGTAACCGGGGATCGTCTTGAGCATGAACGTCGGGACGGTGATCTGGCGCTCGGCCTCGCGGGCGTCCAGCTCGTGGTGCTTGTAACCCATGGTCGCCGTGGCCACCCGCAGCGTCCCGTAGTTCAAGGCACCCACGAGAACGCCGTTGTCGACATAGAGCTTCGGCGACCCGACGGTCTTCGGGTACGCGCTGACCTCGCGCCCGGACGCCGTGGCCGGGAAGTTGTCGAGGTACATCGCGTGCAGGTACTCGCCGTGCTCGCCGTCGAAGCTGACCTCGATGGCCTGGCCGGACTCGGTGTACGGGCCGTAGCCGGAGACGTCACCCATCTTCATGACCTCGAAGCGCACCAGCGGTTCCTCGACCTGGAGCGGCTCCGGGACGACCGCGCGCAGGGCGTCGGCGTCGGTGCGGTAGACGATGTTGAGGTATTCGCGGTTCGTGAACCTCGGGACCACGGGCGCGAACGCCGGGGCGGTCAGGGGGGTCGTCACGTGACGGCGGACTTCTTCGATCTTCATTCGCCTGTCCACTTCGGAGCGCGGCGCTCGGCGAAGGCGGTCATGCCCTCGCGGACGTCTTGGGACTGCATCAGGCTCTTGATTTCTTCGCGCTGTGCGGCTGCGGGGTCCGTGGCCCGCACGATCTTCTTGACGGCGGCGAGGGCCAGAGGCGCGTTTTCCGCCAGCTTCTCGGCGAGCTGGAGCGCGACGGCGGCGGCGTCGCCGGTCGGCGTCACGCGGTTGACCAGGCCGAGCTCGCCGGCGCGACGGCCGGAGACGGGCTCGCCGGTCAGCAGGAACTCCATCGCCAGGTGGTGCGGGATCCGCTTCGGCAGCCGGATCACGCCGCCGCCCGCGGCGATCAGGCCGCGCTTGACCTCGGGCAGTCCGAACTTCGCATCTTCGGCGGCGACGATCAGGTCGCAGCCCAGGGCCAGTTCGAACCCGCCGCCCATGGCGAACCCTTCGACGGCGGCGATCAGCGGCTTGGCCAGCTCGGCTTCGGTCAGGCCGCCGAACCCGCGGCCGGGGATCTCCGGGGACTCGCCCTTGAGCGCGGCCTTGAGGTCCATGCCGGCGCTGAAGGTGTTGTCGGCGCCGGTCAGGACACCCGCCCGGAGCGCGGGGTCGCTCTCGAGTTCGTCGAGGGCGGCGGCCAGCTGGGTCGCGACGGCGGCGTTGACCGCGTTGCGGGCCTGCGGCCGGTCGATCGTGATCAGCAGGGTGCTGCCGATCCGTTCGGTGCGTACTTCACTCATGACTTGCTTCTTTCAGAGTTCCGCGAGGACTTCGGCGGTGTCCTGGCCGGCCAGCGGGGCCAGGCGGCGGATCGAGCCGGGCGTCGCGGAGAACTTCACCGGGATGCCGACCGTGCGGATGGCGCCCTCGCTCGGGTGCTCGACGGTGTCCAGCAGGTGGCCGTCGCGGACGTACGGGTCCTCGTGGGCCTTGTCCAGCTCCAGCACCGGGGCCATCGGGATGCTGTGCTTCGCGCAGACCTCGGCCCACTCTTCGGTGGTCAGGGCCGGGGCGCAGACCGCGATCTGCTCGCTCAGCCACTCGTTGTCGGCGCGGTCGATGGCGTCGCCGTTCACGCGCGGGTCGGCGGCGAGGTCGGGGCGCCCGGCCGCGGCGAAGAAGTCGCGGAAGTTCTGCGGGTTGTAGGGGATCACGCAGGCGAGGCCGTCCTTGGTGCGGACCGCGGCGTGGCCCTTCGTCATCGACAGGGCGAACCCGGTGGGGCCCTCGGCCGGTTCGAAGGTGTGCCCGGCGAGGTGCTCGACCAGGTTGAACGCGATCAGCGTGTCGGTCATCGGGATCTCGATCTGCTGGCCCTGGCCCGTCTTGTCCCGGTGGACCAGCGCGGCGAGCACGCTGTAGGCGATGGTCAGCGACGAGACCTTGTCGCCGATGATCGTCGGCAGGTAGACCGGCTCGCCCAGCGCGCGGTTGGCCACGTCGACCAGACCGGAGGACGCCTGCACGGTCTCGTCGTAGGCGGCGTTCCCGGCCCGGTCGGAGTCGCCGCGGAAGCCCTGCGCGTGGGCGTAGACCAGGCGCGGGTTGCGCTCGGCGACGTCGGCGTAGTTCAGGCCGAGGCGGGCCAGTGCGCCGGGGCGCATGTTGGTGATCAGCACGTCGGCGGTGTCGATCAGCTTGAGGGCCTGCGCGCGCTCGGTCTCGTCCTTGAGGTTGAGGACCACGCTGCGCTTGTTGCGGTTGACGTTGAGGTTCAGGGCGGTCATGCCCGGCGTGGTGCGGTACTCGCCCACCCGCACGGTGTCCGCGGGGGACTCGATCTTGATCACGTCGGCGCCCAGGTCACCGAGGATCTGGGCCGCGTACGGGCCCATCACCACGGTCGAGAGGTCGATCACGCGTACGCCGTCCAGAGGTCCGGTCGTCATCTCTTCGTCCTTTCGCGCCTTGCTGTTTCGCTCTACTTACGAACGTAGGCGCAGGCGACGTGAAAGGGAATGATCATGATGCGAACAATGGTATGACCACGGCGGTCATACCATTCTAGGGGGGCGCTGTTTCAGCTGCTGAGCGGCTCGGCGAAGATCTCTTTCGCGGCGTCGACGAGTTCGCGCAGGTCGCCGTCGGTGCGGTCGCGCCGCCAGAGCAGGCCGGTGTCCAGTTGGGGCCGGAAGTCGCTGAACGGCAGCACGGTGACGTTGTCGAGCCGGTAGCCGTGCATGGGACTCTTGGCGTCGAGCATGGAAATGGAAAAGGCTTCGCCGCTGGAAATGATTTCCGACGTTCCGCCGTAACCGGTGTTGGTCAGCCGGATACGTTTCTTGACGCCCAGTTCGTTCAGCTGGTGGTCCAGCTGGTCGAAATAGGCGGGCGTGATTTCCTCCGGCGAGGCGACGTAGGGGAAGTCGGTCAGTTCGGCGAGGCTGACGGATTCGCGCCCGGCGAACAGGTCGGCGGGCACGACGGCGCCGAGCCGTTCGGTCATCACGGGCAGCTGCTCCAGCGCCGGATCGGTGACGGGCAGCCGCGCGAGCGTGAGGGCGAGCTTCCCGTCGTGCACGCCTTGCACGAGGTCGGCGGTGGTGCCGGGCCAGCGTTTGAGCTCGTACTGCTGTTTCACCCGTTCGGCGAGCGCGTTGACCCGCTCCCGCAGGTCGGGGTGCACCCCGGCGGGCATGCCGAGGAAGACCGTGCTGCGCTGCGGCTTCGTGGCTTCCTCGAGCTTCCACGGAATGGCGCTGACCTGCTCGAGAACGTCCCGCGCGAGCGGCAACAGCGCGGCCCCGGCCTCGGTGAGGGTGACGTGGTGGGTGCTCCGGTCGAAAAGCGGCCGCCCGAGTTCGTGCTCGAGATCCTTGATCCGCTGGCTGAGCGGCGACGCGGCCATGTGCAGCTTCCGCGCGGCCGCGGAAAAGTTCAGTTCCTCCGCGACCGCGACGAAGTAGCGCAGGTGCAGCATCTCCATCCCCCGACCCTAACGGCCACCCCGCGTGATGCCCCGCCAGTCACGCGTGATGCCCCGCCAATCACGCGAGACACGCGCCCAATCACGCGAGTTTCGCCTCTGATCACGCGAGTTCCGGCCCCGATCACACGAGTCCCGCGTACCGGACCGGGGACTCGCGGGACTCGCGTGATTGGAGACGTAACTCGCGTGATTGGGCGCGTATCTCGCGTGATTGGGGAGCGATCTCGCGTGATTGGCGGGGCATCAGCGGGTGAGGGGGAAGGTGAGGGCGAAAGCGGCGCCGCCTTCGGGGGCGGGGCCGGCCGTCAACGTCCCGCCCATGCGGGTGACCAGGGCGTGGACCAGGGCCAGGCCGATGCCGGAGCCGACCGGACGGCGGTCGCGGTAGCGCGCGTTCAGGACGCCGCGCTCGAACGCGACCGGGTAGTCCTCCGGGGCCAGGCCTGGGCCGCCGTCGCGGACCGACAGAGAAGCCGAGGCGCCGTCGGAAGAGAGCGAAAACACCATCGGGGCGCCGGCGGGGGTGACGCGCAGGGCGTTCTCCGCCAGCCCGTCGACGACCTGGCGGAGACGGCGGGCGTCGGCCAGCACCAAAACCGGCGACGAAGGTGCCGAGACGGAGAGAGAAACGTCCTCCCGCAAGCAGCGCAGCTGCCACACCTCCGCGCAGTCGCGCACCAACGCGGCCAGATCCACCACGGCGACGTCCAGCCGGAACTCGTCCGCGCCCAGCCGGGCCAGTTCCAGCAGGTCCTCGACCAACCGCGAAAGCCGCGCCGCCTCCCGCTGGATCGTCTGACCCGCGCGCAC
>Ga0207678_10000966_pt1 | contig 26297 bp, 25 predicted proteins | sample KBSC63metaG_FD_184319 | JGI IMG/M metagenome (GOLD analysis project Ga0207678, IMG submission 184319) | Corn rhizosphere microbial communities from Kellogg Biological Station, Michigan, USA - KBS C6-3 metaG (SPAdes) (version 2) | ecosystem: Host-associated > Plants > Roots > Rhizosphere > Soil ... | reverse complement strand
CCTTTTTGGAACTGCTCCGCAGACGCGGAAACTGGCCTGAAACCCGCGCCAGTGCTTGCGTTCCGCCGCTCTGGACCCTCGTCAACTGCCGAATCTAGGTTTATCTGGGGCATGAACAAAAAACCCACCGGACCAGAAGTCGGGTGGGTTCTTGCGGGGTGACTGCTATTACTTCAGCTTCGTCTCTTTATACATCACGTGCTTGCGAGCCTTGGGATCAAACTTCATGATCTCAAGCTTCTCGGGCGTGGTCTTCTTGTTCTTGTCGGTCGTGTAGAAGTGACCAGTTCCGGCGCTTGATTCCAGCTTGATCTTTTCGCGTCCACCTTTTGCCATGATTTGCTCCTAGTCTTTCAGAGTTCGCCCTTGGCGCGGAGGTCTGCGACGACCTGGTCGATTCCGACCTTGTCGATGAGGCGCAGTGCGGCGTTGGTAATGCGCAGGCGCACCCAACGGTTTTCGGTCTCGAGCCAGAAGCGGCGGTACTGCAGATTGGGCAGAAAGCGGCGCTTCGTTTTGTTGTTGGCGTGGGAGACGTTGTTCCCCACCATCGGGCGCTTGCCCGTGACTTGACAGACGCGTGCCATGACGCTTCTCCGTTTGAATCTCGTTTCGTGTCGCGGTGAACAGAGCAGGGCCGGCGTGGTGGCCAGCCTTGAATAATCACCCTGAGGGCCGACGTCGTTGCAAGGCCAGGGCATGTGTTTCACAACATGCCCAAACCAGACCGCATTCGGCAAAGACGACGATTATAGACAGAATTCCGAGCATGACCAACTTTCAGCCTTGACCGGTCCTATTGCTCCAGGAAGCGTTGGGCATCCAGCGCCGCCATACACCCCGTGCCGGCGCTCGTGATGGCTTGGCGGTACACGTGGTCCTGCACGTCGCCGGCCGCAAAAACGCCCGGAACGCTCGTCATGGTGGCAAAGCCGTTGAGGCCGCCCCTGGTCGCGATGTAACCGTCGTTCATCTCGAGTTGACCTTTGAAGATGTCGGTATTGGGCTGGTGGCCAATGGCGATGAAGCAGCCCTTGAGCGTCAGGTCGTTGGTCGAGCCGTCCTGCGTGCTCTTGATCCGTACGCCCGTCACGCCCGACGCATCACCCAGCACTTCGTCCAGCGTGTTCCACAAATGCAACTGCATCTTGCCGGCCGTGACCTTCTCGTTCATCTTGTCGACAAGGATGGGTTCGGCCCGGAACTTGTCTCGACGATGAATCAGGTGCACCTTGCTCGCGATGTTGGACAGGTAAAGCGCCTCTTCGACCGCGGTGTTGCCACCGCCCACAACGCACACGTCCTGATCGCGGTAGAAGAACCCGTCACAGGTCGCGCAGCCGCTCACTCCACGGCCCATGAAGGCCTCTTCTGAAGGCAAGCCAATGTACTTGGCCGATGCACCGGTGGCGATGATCAGCGCGTCACAGGTGTAGACGCCGGAGTCGCCCTTGAGGGTGAAGGGGCGCTTTTTGAAATCAACAGAGTTGATGTGGTCGAAGACGATCTTCGTGTTGAAGCGCTCGGCATGCTTCAAGAAGCGTTGCATCAGATCGGGACCCATGACGCCGTTCACGTCGGCGGGCCAGTTGTCCACGTCGGTCGTTGTCATCAACTGACCGCCCTGGGCGATGCCCGTGATCAGCATGGGTTGGAGGTTGGCTCGGGCGGCGTAGATGGCGGCGGTGTAGCCGGCAGGACCGGAGCCAAGGATCAGTACTTTGGCATGCTGGGAGGTGCTCATTAGGAAGGCTTAATGAAAAGGGCTGAGTGGATTTGGGTGACGCGCGAGTTTGACATGGGGTTCACTCGCGCTGGCGTCAACGCCCGCAATGGTGACAATAGCCAGATTGATGGTACGTGACATCTTCACGATCTCGGCCTAACAATAGCGATAACAACCGTTTGGAGCTTCCCATATGGCAATGCTTTCGAATCTCGACCTGATCCGCCGTGTGCCTCTCTTTTCCATGCTCACCAACGACCAGGCGCAAGGCATTGCCGACAGCGTCGTCAAGCGACGCTTTCGTCGGGGCGAGATCATCGTCGAGCACGGGCGCAAATCGAATGCGTTGTTTATCCTGCTCACCGGCCGTGCCCGTGTGCTGACGGCCGACTCCCGCGGGCGAGAGGTCATTCTCGCGGTATTGCAGCCGGGCGACTATGTCGGCGAGATGAGTCTCATCGACAACGAGCCCCACTCGGCCACAGTGCGCGCTGAAGTGCAGACCGATATGCTCATTCTTGGGCGTGCGGAGTTCGCGCGCTGCCTGCCCGAGAACTCCAGCTTGTCCTACGCCATCCTGCGCGGCCTCGTGCAGCGTCTGCGCAACGCCGACCGCCAGATCGAATCGCTGGCCTTGCTCGATGTGTACGGTCGCGTGGCGCGCACTCTTCTCGACATGGCAGAGAGCGAGGGCGAGGTCAAAATCATCCGCAACAAGGTGTCGCGCCAAGACTTGGCGAAGGTAGTGGGTGCATCGCGCGAGATGGTCAGCCGTGTAATGAAGGATCTTGAAGAGCGCGGTATCGTCGAGACGCAGGAAAACGGCTCGGTCATCATCAAGGAACGCCTGACGCCTGCCTGACTCGGGAACGCCCGGGCTTGATTCTCATCGTCACAGCGCGAAGGCCGGCTTCGGCCACAATCCACGCATGACGTTTCCGCTCGGTTCGCTCCGGTCCGACACCGGGGTTTCGCAAGTCCCCTCTTCTCCGTCCGCCAGCTCACACCCCGGGGGGCATGGCGGTACGTACACCCGCAGCAAAAAAGGCGCGCGTCCGAGCGCCGAAGAGCATCACCACCCTGCCGGCTGGAAGGCGCAGCTCATGCTCTTGGCGGGCGGTGTGGCGTGGTTGCTGGCCCTGTTGGCGCTTGCCACGCACAACGCGGCCGATTCGGCCTTCTCCACGTCCGGCAGTTCGCCGGTGCCGCTGAACAAGGCGGGCGCATTGGGCGCGTGGTTTTCTGATCTCTCGTTCTTCTTGATCGGCTATTCAACTTGGTGGCTCATGGCCATGGGCGCGCGCGAATGGCTGGGTGCGCTGGCGCGTGTGCTGCGGGGGGGCGTCGTCGTGCGATCGAACAAACCGCGCTGGCTCTTCTGGGCGGGTATGGTTTTGCTACTCTGCGCCAGCACTTCGCTCGAATGGACGCGCATGTATCAATGGGATGCGCGATTGCCTGGGGGTGCCGCGGGCGGTGTGCTCGGCTCATTGCTCGGGCATGTCAGCCAAAACCTTCTTGGTTTCGTCGGGTCGGGCGTGTTGTGGATAGCGGTCCTCGTCGCTGGCCTCGCGATGGCCTTTCGCTTTTCGTGGCTGCGTGCCGCGGAAAAAATCGGTACCTGGTTCGACGCGCTCAGGGAGCGTCGCGTCGAACGCATTGAGCGCGCCGAAGACATCCGCCTTGGGGAGCAGGCGCTGAAAGAGCGTGAGCACGTGGTCGAGGTCGAGCATCAATGGCACGAAGAGCACGTGCCGATCGTGATCGAGGCGCCGGTCATCCAGGTTCCCAAGAGCCAGCGTGTGGTCAAGGAGCGGCAGAAGCCGCTCTTCACTGAGTTATCGGACACCAAGCTGCCGCAGGTCGACCTGCTTGATGCAGCTCCCACGCGCATCGAGGCCTCGGTCACGCCCGACACACTTGAGATGACCTCGCGTCTGATCGAAAAGAAGCTGAAGGATTTCGGCGTTGAAGTTCGTGTGGTGGCGGCGTCACCGGGCCCGGTGATTACTCGCTACGAGATTGAGCCCGCCACGGGGGTGAAGGGTTCGCAGATTGTCAATCTAGCCAAAGACCTGGCCCGCTCTCTCAGCCTTGTGAGCATCCGCGTGGTCGAGACGATTCCCGGCAGGACGACGATGGCGCTCGAACTCCCCAACGCCAAGCGGCAGACCATTCGCCTGTCGGAAATCCTCGGCTCGCAGGTCTACAACGACGCGTCCTCGCAGCTCACGATGGGCCTGGGGAAGGACATCATCGGCGCGCCCATGGTGGCCGACCTCGCGAAGATGCCGCATTGCCTTGTCGCCGGCACCACCGGTTCGGGCAAGTCGGTGGGCATCAACGCGATGATCTTGTCGCTCTTGTACAAGGCCGAAGCGCGCGACGTCCGACTCATCCTGATCGATCCGAAGATGCTTGAAATGAGTGTCTACGAAGGCATTCCGCATTTGCTCGCGCCTGTCGTCACCGACATGAAGCAAGCAGCCAACGCGCTCAACTGGTGTGTGGGCGAGATGGAGCGTCGCTATAAGCTCATGAGCAAGATGGGCGTGCGCAACTTGTCCGGCTACAACAAGAAGATTGACGAGGCGCTCGAGAACGGCCAGTCGATTCCCAACCCCTTCAGCCTCACGCCAGAGCAACCCGAGCCGCTGGAGCGACTGCCCTTCGTCGTTGTCGTGATCGACGAGCTGGCCGACCTGATGATGGTCGTGGGCAAGAGAATTGAAGAGCTGATCGCGCGCCTCGCGCAGAAGGCCCGTGCCGCCGGTATTCACCTGATTCTCGCGACGCAGCGGCCAAGTGTTGACGTGATCACAGGCCTCATCAAGGCCAACATTCCCACGCGACTGAGCTTCCAGGTGTCGAGCAAGATCGACAGCCGCACCATCCTTGACCAGATGGGCGCCGAAGCCTTGCTGGGGCAGGGTGACATGCTCTATCTCACGCCCGGCGGGGGCTTGCCGGTGCGCGTGCACGGCGCTTTCGTGAGCGACGATGAGGTGCACCGTGTGGTCAGTTACCTCAAGAGTCAGGGCGAACCGAACTACATCGAGGGCATCCTCGAAGGTGGCACGCTCGACGGTGATGGCGACATTTCCACTGCCGACATGCCGGGCGGTGGCAACGGTGAGAACGACCCGATGTACGACCAGGCGGTCGGCGTAGTGCTGCAGCATAGACGCGCATCGATCTCTCTGGTGCAGCGACATTTACGCATCGGCTACAACCGGGCAGCCCGTTTGCTGGAACAAATGGAGAAATCCGGGCTCGTCTCGGCCATGTCCACCAACGGCAACAGGGACATCATTGTCCCGGCGCGTGCTGAATGAACAACAAACTGCTCGCTGCATCGGTCCTTGCTCTCGCGTCCATCGGCGCCCACGCCGATGCGGTCGACACTCTCAAGGACTTCGTCAACAACGTGAAGACCGGCCATGCCGCCTTTACGCAGGTCGTGACGTCGCCGGACGGCGTCAAGAAGAAGTCGTCTGCCGGCACCTTCGAGTTCTCGCGGCCCAATCGCTTTCGCTTTGCCTATGCCAAGCCCTTCGAGCAGTTGATCGTGGCCGACGGGCAGAAGGTCTGGATATACGACGCTGACCTCAATCAGGTGAGTTCGCGCAAGTTCAGCCAAGCCCTGGGTGCAACCCCTGCCGCGTTGCTTGCCGGAGGTTCACTGGAAAAGGACTTCACACTTTCGGCGCTGCCGTCGAAAGACGGGCTCGAATGGGCGCAGGCCATCCCGAAAGCCAAGGATGGTGCCTTCCAATCGGTGCGCATAGGCTTCAAGGGCAAGGACTTGTCGGCCCTGGAGATCGTCGACAGTTTCGGCCAGCGCTCGCTGCTGCAGTTCACGCAGCTTTCGGCGAACGTGCCGATGGCGCCCGAGCAGTTCAAGTTCACGGTGCCGCAAGGTGCCGACGTGATCGAGCAGTGAGCTCGTCAAACTCGACAGCGGTGTGCCGTTCACGCCTGACCCAAGGCGTGCATGCAAAACCACGTTCCACATGAGAATCCTCCTCGTAGAAGACGATGCCGTACTGCGCGACGTGATGCTTCGCAGCCTCAACGATGCAGGCCACCGCGTTGACATGGCCAGCACATCCGTCGATGCATGCCACCTGTGGCGCGTGCAGCACTTCGATGCCGTGCTGCTCGATCTCAACCTGCCTGACGACAGCGGGCTCACTGCCTTGCGAGAGGCGCGTGCCAGGGGCGATCGAACGCCGGTGCTCATCCTCACCGCGCGTAATCGCACCGACGAGCGCATTGCCGGACTCGATGCGGGTGCCGACGATTACCTCGGCAAGCCCTTCGATCTGGGCGAGGTCGAGGCGCGGCTTCGTGCAATGGCGCGTCGCGCGCACGGTATCGATGATCGATGCGAAGTCGGCATCCTCGTGCTTGACCGAAAGGCCGGCCGCTTCTTTACGAAGACAGCCGCGGGTCCAATCCCGTTCGAACTCCCTGCGCGCGAATTCGAAGTTCTGCGGGAGCTCATGACGCCGCCCGGACGTGTCGTGAGCAAGCGGGTACTGTCGGGCAAGCTGTCAAGCTTCGACGAAGCGCTGGGCGACAACGCGCTGGAGGCTTTTATCTCGCGGTTACGCAAGAAGCTCGCCGGCACGGGCGCGACGATCCGCACGCTGCGCGGCCTCGGCTATGTGGTCGAGGCCGAGCGGCGCGGCAGCGACGCAGCCGAGTCCGCTGCGCCGCCAATGCCGTTCGAATGAGCGACGTCGAGCGCAAGGGAGCCCTGCGCTCGCGCATGCTGTGGCGAGTCCTGGTGCCGCTTGCGCTCACCTGGCTCATCGGAAGCGCAGTGGCGGCCATGGTCGCGTACTTTTTCACCCGCGAGGCCTTTGACCGCTCGCTTGTCGACAACGCTTACGCGATCGCGGCCAACGTGGTCGAGCGCGACGGCGAGCTCTCGCTGAGCCTCACGCCTCCCGCGCTGCGCGGCATTCTTTTCGATCGCAGGGACACGCTCTACTACGAGATCCTGCGGCAAGACGGATCGCTCGTGGCGGGCATGCCCGGTTTGCGCGACAGTGTTCCGGCGGTGGGCGCGGCTGCCGAGGTGCGCGACGTGCGTTATGGCAACGAGGTGCTGCGCATGGCCACAGTGCGTCGCGAAGACCCTCAGCCCTTCATCGTCGCGGTCGCGCAGACGACAGTCGGTCGCGGCGAGCTGCTCAAGCAGTTGCTGGTGTATTCGGTGGCACCTCAGGCGGTGCTCTTGCTCATCATCGGTGCGTGGTTGCGTCGATCCATCGGACGCGAACTTGAGCCGCTCGGACGTCTTCAAGAAGCGCTGCAGCAAAGAGACTCCACCGACCTCACTCCCGTACACGTGGTCGCGGAATCGAGCGACGTTGAGCACCTGACGCAGACCGTTAACGCTTTGATGGATCGCATCCATCGCGGACTGCGTGCCCAGCGCGAGTTCGCGGGCAATGTGGCGCACGAGTTGCGCACGCCCCTCGCCGGCATTCGTGCGCTCGCGGAATACGGTTTGGCGCAGAAGGATCCCAGCGTGTGGCAGGCGCAGTTGCGAAGTGTCGCTGCAAGTCAGGAGCGGGCCAGCCGCCTGGTCGATCAGTTGCTCGCCCTCGCACTGGCCGACGAGGCGAGCGACAGCGTGGTGCTGCAGGCGGTGATGATCGATGAAATCGTGCACCACTCCGTGCTCTCTTTCCTGCCGCGCGCCGATGCAGCCGGTGTCGATCTCGGGGCCGTGGGCCTCGATCAACCAGTGCCTGCGATGGCAAGCCGAGAACTGCTAGAAGGCCTGCTCAACAATCTCATCGACAACGCCTTGCGCTACGGACGGCCGACGGATGAGCAGATGCCGCGAGTGACGGTGGAGCTGCGCGTGGATGCCGGCGATGTGATGCTGGCAGTCACCGACAACGGACCCGGCATGGACATCCAGCATCGTGACGTGCTGCTCAACCGCTGGGCGCAGGGGGCGGCGGGCGTGAAATTGGGGGAGGGCGCTGGTCTGGGATTGGCGATCGTGTCGCGGTATGCGGAACTGCTGCAAGGGCGGCTTGAGCTGGGGAGTGATGCGGACGGGCGAGGGTTGAGTGCAAGCGTTCGATTCAAGAGGGCACATTCGTGAGTGGACGCGACCAATGGGGGGCTTCGCATCTATGAATGCAGGGCGCGTTCAAGGCGGCACAATTGGACCCCACCCATGACTGCAGATCTTCTGTCTTCCCTCCAACAGCCTCCGGGCGCCCCGCTTGCCGAACGCTTGCGGCCGAAAACCATCGACGAAGTCATCGGCCAGCAGCACCTGCTCGGACCTGGCAAGCCATTGCGAGTGGCCTTCGAGTCTGGGCGTCTGCATTCAATGATTCTCTGGGGTCCGCCGGGTGTCGGCAAGACCACGCTCGCGCGCCTGATGGCTGATGCCTTCGATGCGCAGTTCATTCCCATCTCGGCGGTGCTTGGTGGCGTGAAGGATATCCGTGAAGCTGTCGAGCGCGCACAGACGGTACGCGCCAATGGCCGCCGCACCGTGGTCTTCGTCGACGAAGTGCACCGATTCAACAAGGCACAGCAGGATGCCTTCCTGCCTCACGTCGAATCGGGCCTCTTCACCTTCATTGGCGCCACCACCGAGAACCCATCCTTCGAGGTCAACTCCGCACTGTTGTCGCGCGCGACGGTTCACGTGCTCAAGAGTCTTACCGACGACGAGCAGCGCACTTTGCTCGGCCGGGCGCAGGCAATGCTGAAGGCGCCGCCCATGTCCGAGCCGGCGGCGACGCGGCTCATCGGCTATGCCGACGGCGACGCTCGGCGCCTGCTCAACGCGTACGAGAACCTCGTTGCCAACATCACGGCTTACGGCGCAAGCGCCAAGGAAATCGACGAGGCGCTGCTGGAGAAATCGCTTGGAGAACAACTGCGCCGCTACGACAAGGGCGGCGAGCAGTTCTACGACACCATCTCGGCCTTGCACAAGGCCGTGCGCGGATCCGATCCTGACGCAGCGCTCTATTGGTTCGTCCGCATGCTCGACGGCGGTGTTGACCCGCGCTACGCCGCCCGCCGCATGGTACGCATGGCCAGCGAAGACATTGGTCTGGCTGACCCACGCGCGCTTCGCTTGGCACTCGATGCGGCCGAGGCCTACGAACGCCTCGGGTCGCCCGAAGGCGAACTCGCACTTGCGCAAGCCGTCGTCTATCTTGCGATGGCGCCCAAATCCAACGCGGTCTACACGGCCTACAAGGCGGCCCGGGCTTTCATCGCGCAAGACGGCACTCGGGCGGTGCCTCTTCGGCTTCGCAATGCACCAACAAAGCTGATGCGAGCGCTCGATTACGGGAAGGGCTATCGCTACGCGCATGACGAAGAGGGCGCCTTCGCTGCCGGCGAGCGTTACTGGCCCGACGACGTAGAGGCCCCTGTCTTTTATGAGCCAGCGCCTCGCGGACTCGAGATCCGAATCGGAGAAAAACTAAGTGAACTGCGTCGCCTGAACGAGGAGGCGAAGAAAAGTGACTGAAGTAACCATTCTTTGGTGAGTTCCAATTGACTGCTAGAGAAAACTCCGCATGTCTTCCTTAGTGGCATGCCCCTAGAATTCCGCCGCTTGATGAGATTTCATTGAAGTCATAGGCCCGCCGAGCATCGCAACGGCGGGCTTTTTGCTAATAGAAAGAACTCGACGCATGGCGGTCTGCGCGTCGCCCGTCGAGTGCACATATAACCCGAGGAGACCTCCCGAATGGACACCTTTATCCAACAGATCATCAATGGTCTGGTGCTCGGCAGCGTGTATGCGCTGGTGGCGCTGGGCTACACGATGGTCTACGGCATCATCAACCTCATCAATTTTGCTCACGGAGACGTGCTGATGGTGGGGGCCCTTACAAGCTGGACGGTAGTGACCGTCCTGCAGGGGGCCATGCCTGGCTGGGCATTGATGCTGGTGTCTCTGATCGCTGCCATCGTCGTGTGCTGCGCCCTCAATTTCACAATCGAGAAGATCGCGTACCGACCTCTGCGGAATGCGCCTCGACTTGCGCCGCTCATCACGGCGATGGGCGTGAGCCTCTTGTTGCAGACGCTTGCGATGATCCTCTGGAAGCCCAATCCCAAGCCCTATCCGATCCTTCTACCCAGTGAGCCTTACGAGATCGGTGGCGCTGTCATCAATACCATCCAGATCCTCATACTCGGTGTCACTGCCGCGACGCTTGCAGGTCTGATGTACCTCGTGAACAAGACCAAGCTCGGACGTGCCATGCGCGCCACCGCTGAGAACCCGCGGGTCGCGAGCCTCATGGGCGTGAAGCCTGATTTCGTCATTTCCGCCACCTTCGTCATCGGCGCTTCGCTGGCTGCTCTGGCCGGTGTGATGTATGCGTCGAACTACGGGACGGTGCAGCACGACATGGGATTCCTGCCGGGCCTCAAGGCCTTCACCGCGGCCGTGTTCGGTGGCATCGGGAATCTCGCTGGTGCGATGGTCGGCGGTGTGTTGCTGGGTCTGATCGAAGCACTGGGTTCCGGCTACATCGGCGATTTCACGGGCGGCATCCTTGGCAGTCACTACAAGGACATCTTCGCATTCATCGTCCTCATTCTTGTGTTGACGCTGCGTCCGCAAGGCCTTCTCGGCGAACGCGTCGCCGATCGCGCATAAGGAGGAATCCACCATGAAATTCACAGATAACAAACCGATGAATTACGCGATCGGCGCGCTCGTGCTGATCGCCCTGCCGATCGTCGCCCAGCAATTTGGCAGCGGCCCGGTTCGCATCCTCGACAGCGCCTTGCTGTATGTCCTGCTGGCCCTTGGACTGAACATCGTGGTCGGCTATGCCGGCCTGCTTGACCTGGGCTACGTTGCCTTCTACGCGCTCGGCGCTTATCTCTTCTCCTTGCTCGCGAGTCCTCAGTTGCTGGAAACCTTTCCGGCGCTGCATGCAAGCTTTCCGAATGGCATTCACATGAGCATCTGGCTCGTGATTCCTCTGGCGGCGGCACTGGCGGGGCTGGCGGGCGTGCTGCTGGGGGCTCCTACCCTGAAGCTGCGCGGCGACTATCTCGCGATCGTCACGCTGGGTTTCGGTGAAATCATCCGCGTGTTTCTGTTGAACCTGGACGCGCCTGTGAACATCACCAATGGGCCGCGCGGGGTCGGGCCCATCGATGCACCCGTGCTCTTCGGTTTCGAGTTCGGCAAGACGCACGAGATTTTCGGCATGGACTTCCCGAACGTCACGAACTTCTACTACCTGTTGCTGGCGCTCGCCTGCTTCAGCGTGCTGATCTGCCACCGTCTGGAGCGCAGCCGCATTGGCCGGGCATGGATGGCGATCCGCGAAGATGAGATCGCGGCCAAGGCCATGGGGATCAACACCCGCAACATGAAGCTGCTCGCCTTTGGCATGGGCGCCACCTTCGGCGGTGTGTCGGGGACGATGTTCGCGACCTTTCAAGGCTTCGTCTCGCCCGAGTCCTTTACTCTCAACGAGTCGATCATCATCGTGGCGATGGTGGTGCTAGGTGGCATAGGCCACTTGCCGGGTGTGATCGTGGGTGCGCTGCTGCTGGCAATGCTGCCAGAGGTGCTTCGCTACGTGGCAAGCCCGCTGCAGAACCTCACGGGCGGACGACTGGACGCCTCCATCTTGCGACAGCTTTTGATTGCACTCGCGATGATCATCATCATGCTTGTGAACCCGCGCGGCCTGTGGCCCGCCAAAGAGCACGGCAAGGCAGCGCCCGCGCCGGCCGAAAAATAAGGGAGATGATCATGACTGAAACGGTACTCAAGGTCAGCAAGGTCTCCAAGCGCTTCGGCGGTCTACAGGCGTTGTCTGATGTAGGCATCACCATCCTGAAGGGCCAGGTGTACGGCCTGATCGGTCCGAACGGCGCGGGCAAGACGACGTTCTTCAATGTGCTCACGGGTCTTTACACGCCCGATTCCGGAAGCTTCGAACTGGGCGCCGAGCCATACAAGCCGAGCGCGGTGCACAAGGTCGCGAAAGCCGGCATTGCGCGCACATTCCAGAATATCCGTCTCTTCGCCGACATGACGGCGCTCGAGAACGTGATGGTGGGGCGCCACGTGCGCACTCATTCTGGGCTGATTGGCGCCGTGTTTCGCACGCCCACCTTCAAGCATGAAGAAGCCGCCATTGCCCAGCGCGCACAAGAGCTGCTCGACTACGTGGGCATCGGCAAGTACTCGGAATTCAAGGCACGAACGCTCAGCTATGGCGACCAACGTCGCCTCGAGATTGCGCGTGCGCTCGCCACTGACCCCAAGCTCATCGCACTTGACGAGCCCGCGGCCGGTATGAACGCGACTGAAAAGGTCGTTCTGCGCGAACTCATCGACCGCATCCGCAACGACGGACGCACGATCTTGCTGATCGAGCACGATGTGAAGCTCGTGATGGGTCTGTGCGACCGCGTGACTGTGCTCGACTATGGCAAGCAGATCGCTGAAGGCACCCCCCACGACGTGCAGCGCAACGAGAAGGTGATCGAGGCCTACCTCGGCGCCGGCCACGCCGCGCACTGATCCTGAGCAACGTCCTTCGACAAGCAAAGGACTAATCGGAACACAAACATGGCAAACACATTGCTCAAGGTCAGCGGCCTCAAGGTCGCATATGGCGGCATCCAGGCAGTCAAAGGTGCATCTTTCGAGGTGCGTGAAGGGGAACTCGTGAGCTTGATTGGTGCCAACGGCGCCGGCAAGACGACCACGCTGAAGGCTGTCACTGGCTTGCAGCCGGTGGCGTCGGGCAGCATCGAGTTCATGGGTAAGACCATCCATGGCCAAGGCGCGTGGGATCTGGTCAAGCAAGGACTTGTGATGGTCCCGGAAGGGCGCGGCACGTTCACGCGCATGACCATTACAGAGAACTTGCAGATGGGCGCGTTCATTCGCAACGACAGCGAAATCGACGCCGATATCGACAAGGTCTTCGGCATCTTTCCGCGGCTGAAGGAGCGGCGCAACCAGCTTGCTGGCACGATGTCGGGCGGCGAGCAGCAGATGCTGGCAATGGGTCGCGCGCTGATGGCTCGCCCTAAGGTGCTATTGCTTGATGAGCCGTCAATGGGCTTGTCGCCGATCATGGTCGACAAGATCTTTGAGGTGGTCAATGACATCCACAGCCGCGGAGTGACCGTGCTATTGGTCGAGCAAAACGCGAGCCGTGCACTCCAGCTTGCTACGCGCGGTTACGTCATGGACTCTGGCGAGGTCACGATGAGTGGCGACGCCAAGACACTTCTTAATGATCCGAAGGTTCGCGCTGCATACTTGGGCGAATAGCGAATCATTGGCCGAATGGCGAATCAATTAGTCCATTCGGTTCTTTCATGCCATGAATGCTCGTCGCGAAAGCGCCGAGCATTTGTCGTTTTTTGGACACGACGAAAACAACTATGAGTGACAAAGTGGTGACGGCATTGGATGGTTAGGTTCAAATTGCCTTTTCGTCATTTCTTTTCTGCGCAGCTCACTACTAGCTCGCTGCGCCATGTTCATAGGATCCATAGGAACAACTCCATGAAGAGCCAATCTTTCGCGCCCCTTGCCATCGTTCTTGCTGCCGCCGCTGCCGCGCCGGCATTTGCACAATCGAGCGTGACCATCTATGGTCGCCTCAACACATCCGTTGAAAATCAGAAGTTCGGTAACAACTCGTCTTTGTGGGTCGAGCAGAACAACTCCTCGCGTATTGGCTTCAAAGGCACGGAAGACCTGGGTGGTGGTTTGAAGGCCGGCTTCCAGATCGAGCACGGCTTTGCATCCGACACCGGCGTGGCGAATGACACGTTCTGGGGGCGCCAATCAGAAGTGAACCTCGGCAGCAGCAGCCTCGGCACCGTCCGCCTGGGGCGGTTCACGAGCGACGCCTACTATGCGACCGCTGACTATGTCAGCATGCACAACCACGACACGGGCACATCGGCGGATGCGCTGTACGCCTACGTGTCGAGCAATTCCAACAAGGTGGCCTACCGCTCGCCGACCTTCAGCGGCGCAACCTTCGATCTTGCCCGCAGCTTTGGCGAAGGCATCGCGAATGCGACATACGACGCCGCGGTGAACTGGGATGGCGGCCCGCTGCACCTGGGTGTCGGCTACGCCAAGAACGGTGATGCTCACCAGTTCGCGGTGCGCGCCTTGTACGAAATGGGCGCCTTTACGTTCGGCGGCTATATCCAGCGTGACAAGAACAATACGTTCGAGCTCGACTGCGTTGCTAACCCCGCTGCCTGCGCCCAAGTGGGCAATCGCACCAACGTCCGCCTGTCCGGCATGTACACCATGGGCCAGACGGAACTGCACCTGAACTTCGGCAAGGCTGGCAAGAACGGTTCGCTTGCTGACAGTGAAGCCAAGCAGTTCACCGCAGGGGTCAACTACAACCTCAGCAAGCGCACCAAAGTCTACGGTTTCTACACCAAGCTCGACGACAACGCAGCCAACCTGTACCACGGTGACTTCCGCTCGGTGGCGTTCGGCATCCGCCACAACTTCTGATTGTCTTGAGCTATCGTTGATTCGCAGAGTGGGCATGAGCCCATGTAAGTGGTCCCAGGTTTGAACAACCTTGCCTCGGTTCCGTCCGCCCTGTGCAAAACGAATTCGATTGCGCCGCAGCCGCTTCACAGTGCTGCGGCGCTTTCGTTTTGGCGATGGCAACGCACATGCTCTCCCGTTTGCTCGGCTTCTGCAAATCGTCACGCCACGTCGTGCCGTCAGTCGCCCGGAACACCGCCGGCATCCTGTTGAACAAGCCCACAAATTCAATCGCCGTGCTTGTCTGCCTCCGACGTGAACGAGTCTGCGAGAAACTCGGTGTCCGGTAGGCCGCATTTCTCGACGAAATCGCGCTGTGCCGACTCCACCATGATCGGCGCGCCGCAGGCGTAGACCTGATGCGCTGACAGATCGGGCAGGTCCGCCATCACGGCATGGTGGACGAAGCCCGTGCGACCCGTCCACTGGTCCTCCGGCTTGGGCTCTGACAACACCGGAACATAGGTCAAATTCGGCATCTGCGCGGCGGCTTCTACTGCCCAATCATGCAGGTACAAATCGGCTTTGCTGCGGCAACCCCAGTACAGCACTGCGGACCGCGTCGTCGCCTTGAACTGCATCTCTTCGATGATCGCCTTGATTGGGGCGAAACCCGTACCCGATGCAAGGAGCACCATTGGTTTGTCCGAATCCTCGCGCAGGAAGAAGCTACCGAAGGGCCCTTCCATGCGCAGGATGTCCTTTTCCTTCATCGTGCTGAACACCTGGTCGGTGAACTTGCCGCCGGGCATGTGCCGGATGTGCAGTTCGATCCAGGGTTTGTCGCCTTGCGTATGCGGTGCATTGGCCATCGAGTAGCTGCGGCGCGATCCGTCACGCAGGATGAATTCGATGTACTGCCCCGCGTGATAGCGCAGTGGATCGTTGGCGGGCAGCTGCATCTTCACGATGGCCACGTCCGACGAGGGCTTCACGATGGTCGTCACGCGACTGGGCATCTTGCGCACAGGAAACTCACCGGCGCCTGCCACCGTGCGGGCCTCAATCACCACGTCGGTCTGCGCCGCAGCGCAGCAGGTGAGCGTGAAGCCGGCTTCTTCTTCCTCGACGCTCAAGGCCTTGTGCTGATGCGCGCCGTGGATCACTCGGCCTTCGAGCAAGCGGCTCTTGCATGAGCCGCACGCACCATCCTTGCAGCCATAAGGTAGTCCCACGCCTTGGCGGATGGCCGCTTGCAAGATCGCCTCATCGCGTTCGACGACGAAGGTGCGGCAGCTGGGTTGCACGGTCACTGTGAAGGTCATGGTCTGGCTCTCGTAAACTGACCTGCAATTTTGCCCGCTTCTCCAACATGGCGTTTCGCCACGGTCTTCATGCTTTCTGTCACCCGCCGAACCCAGCGTCCTACCTTGCTCATCGTCGGCTGCGGCGATGTGGGAATTCGGGTGGTGAAGTTGTTGCGCGGACGATTTCGGCTGCTGGCTTTGGCGACGAGCGTTGATCGCTCGAGTGCGATTCGCGAAGCGGGTGCTGTGCCCTTGATCGGCAATCTGGACGAACCAGCGACGCTCGCGCGCTTGGCTGGCTTGACCGATGCGGTGCTGCATCTCGCCCCGCCGCCGGGTGAAGGGCTCAGCGACCCGCGAACTGCTCATCTGCTGCAAGCCCTGGCACGCAAGGGCAGGGTGCAGCGCATCGTCTATGCGAGCACGACTGGGGTGTATGGGGACTGCGGCGGTGCGCAATTTGATGAAACGAGACTGGTGAATCCCACCACCGACCGAGCCCGCCGTCGCGTCGATGCGGAGTCACGGCTGCGCTGGTTCGGCCGGGCCTGCGGCGTCCGCGTGACGATTCTCAGAATTCCTGGAATCTACGCCGTCAATCGGCCCGGCGGCCATCCGCGAGAACGTCTCGAGCGGGGCACGCCAGTGCTGAGTGCGCAAGACGATGTGTTCACCAACCACATCCATGCCGACGATCTCGCGCGGGTCTGCGTGGCAGCACTCGCCAGAGGGCGGCCGCAGCGTGTCGTCCATGCAAGCGACGACACCGACATGAAGATGGGCGACTACTTCGACCTCGCGGCCGATATCGCCAAGCTACCCAGGCCTCCTCGAATCAGTCGCGACGAGGCGCGCCAGCAGATGTCGCCGATGCTCCTGAGCTTCATGAGCGAATCGCGCCGCTTGCGCAATGACCGCTTGAAGAACGAGCTGGGCGTGAAGTTGCACTACCCGACGGTGCAAACAGGGCTCTGACGAGCTCAGAGGTTGAGAGCATTTCGAGCGTGTCCGAGCAGCACGTCAAAATGCGCCTGATCTAGGCGCAAAGCGCAGCCATAGCTCGGGCTATGGCGAGCATTTGCAACGACGAGCAGGGGCCTTTTGGCGTGATGAGCGGGCATGATCGAAATGCTCTCAGCCTCTCAGATCCCCTTCGCATGTCGCAGGGTTTTCATGCGGTCTTTCGCGCGCACCGTGAGCGTTCTTTGCGAGCCGCCGTGCGACACCACAAGGGCAATGTCGCGCTCTGCGTCGCCGCCGTGCCACAGCGTCTCGTATAGGCCTTCCAGGCCGTTCACCTCGACTCCATCGATGCGTAGGATTTGATCACCCGGAGCAAGGCCTGCGTCTTCTGCCGGGCTGTCGGCCGTGACGCGCACGACGCGGACGATGCCGTCGATCTCGACGCAATTGAGGCCAAGCCAAGCCCGCGTACTGCTGCGCGTCGAGCCCTTAGTCCGCAGTTCCGGAAGAATCGACTTGAGCAGATCGACCGGCACGAACATGTTGCCCGGCATGCGCGGCTTGTCGGGTCCGAGCGCATCCATGACTATCAGCGATCCGATGCCCATCAGCTCGCCATCGGCATTGAAGAGCGCCGCTCCGCTGTGATCAGTGCGCGGCGGAGAAGTGAAAAGGGCGCCGTCGATGTGATATTCCCAGTACCCTGAAAAAGGCCGGCGCGAGACGAGCCACGCGAGGCTGAGATCGCCGCTTTCGCCGCCGCTTGCAATCATCAGTGGGTCGTTGTCCTTGATTGCAGCGGAGTTGCCGAGTGTCGCTGGCTGCACGCGCAAGGGCGTCAGGGCCTGCACCAGGCCGAAGCCCGACGCGATGTCGTAGGCGATGACCCGCGCCGGAATGACGCGGTCGGGACTGATCATGAGGTCGACGTGATCCGCCTCGAGGATGAGGTAGCCAATGGTGACGACGAGTCCGTCATTGCCGATGACCACGCCTGAGCCGCTGCGCTCGCGGCCAAGGTAATCGATCGAGCGCGCGTCTTCGACCGCGATGGTGCGAAGGCCGACGACTGCTGCTTGCGCTCGTTCAAGTGCGGCGACCTTGGCTTGGACTTCGAGGGCGTTGACGCCGGAGGGCGGGTTGCCGGCAAACGCCGGCAGCGCAAGGCAAAACGCCATTGCGCAGACCCGTCCGCAACCTCGAATCCCAGCGGCCATCGTGCGCATGAAGACCTCCACGCGAAGTCCTCAGCATGATCCTTTTCGCCGGCCCTCAACTGCACATGGGCATTGCGGGCACAGAAGAACTCAGAAGCGCCGACGGCCCCGGAACGGAGGCTGACCGCGCCAGTAGCGGATGAGCAAAAAGCCTCCCAGCATGCCGCCCAGGTGAGCGAAGTGGGCGACGCCTTCTTGTGTTCCGGTGACGCCGAAAAAAAGCTCGAGCAGCCCGTAGCCGATGACCAGCGTCTTCGCCTTCAAAGGAATGGGCGGAATGATGAGCATCACCTGCCGATTCGGGAACAGCATGCCGAATGCGAGCAAGAGGCCGAACAGGCCGCCCGAGGCACCTAGCGTGGGATACGGTGAATTGAGCAACCAGGTCACGAGCAACTGGACGGCTGCCGCACTCAAGACACTCGCACCGTAGAACTGCATGTAGCGCTTCGGACCCCAAAGTCGCTCCAGCTCTTGACCGAAGGTCCACAGCCCGATCATGTTGAAGAATAGGTGGCCGAAGCTGCCGTGCATGAAGGCGTAGGTGACGACCTGAAAAGGCAGGAACCCGCCATAAGCCAGCGGATACAAGGCAAAGAATTGCGACAGTCGGTGCCCCGACAGCAAGTCGAGGAAGTACGCCACGACGTTGATCATGATCAACGCCTGCGTGATCGGAGGCAGCGGTGGCATGCGCAGGGGTCCTGAAAAGACGAAAGGCGAAGCGTACCTGCTTTCCCAAGGCCGATGCGCCTAAGCCGCAAGGACCGATCGCGCTGACTCGATGTGCCGATCGGCGTTTGATTGGTGTAGAGAGGCGAGTGGGGCAACCGTGTACTTCGCGTACGGTGAGCGCTACAGCGCCCAACTTGGTCTGGACTTGTCGATGGGGCGCCCGGTACTCAAGCCGAGCAAATATGACTGGTGCCGGAGGCCGGAATCGAACCGGCACGTTGTTTCCAACGGCAGATTTTGAATCTGCTGCGTCTACCGATTTCGCCACTCCGGCAAGTGGATGGGCGTTGGTACGCGCTTGAGGGGCCGGATTATGGCATGAGGCACGGGTTGATTGCGGCTCGGCGACAATTGCCTCATGGCCACACGCAAGATTCGCTACCCGACCGTCGAAGACTTGATCGGCAACACTCCTCTCGTGCGCCTTGTGCGTATCCCCGGCATCGAAAACGAGAAGCGCGGCAACGTGGTGCTCGGCAAGCTCGAAGGCAATAACCCGGCTGGGTCCGTCAAGGACAGGCCGGCGATCAGCATGATCCGGCGTGCCGAAGAGCGCGGCGACATCAAGCCGGGCGACACGCTCATCGAAGCGACCTCGGGCAACACCGGAATCGCACTCGCAATGGCCGCCGCGATTCGGGGCTACCGGATGCTGCTCATCATGCCGGAAGACTTGAGCATCGAGCGCGCACAGTCCATGAAGGCTTTTGGAGCAGAGTTGATCCTCACGCCACGTTCGGGTGGCATGGAATACGCCCGAGACCTGGCGGAACAGATGCAACGCGACGGCAAGGGCCGAGTGCTCGACCAGTTCGCCAATCAGGACAACCCGCGTGTCCACTATGAGACGACCGGGCCCGAGCTCTGGCGCGATACCAAGGGCCGCATTACGCACTTTGTCAGCGCCATGGGCACCACGGGCACCATCACAGGCGTGTCCCGCTTTCTGAAGGAAAGGAACAAGGACATCCGCGTGATAGGCGCGCAGCCGAGCGAAGGCTCGCGCATCCCCGGGATTCGCAAGTGGCCAGAGGCCTATATGCCGAAGATCTATGACCCTACATGGGTCGACGAGACGATTCTCGTGAGCCAGAGTGATGCGGAAGAGATGGCTCGCCGGCTGGCACGTGAGGAAGGCTTGTTCGCGGGCATTTCCGCCGCGGGTGCTTGCTGGGTGGCGCTGGAGTTTGCCAAAAAGGTCGAGAACGCGACCATCGTCTTTGTCGTGTGCGATCGCGGCGATCGCTATCTCTCGACTGGGGTATTTCCAGCATGAGCCCGCACGGCCGCCCGAAGTGCCACTTCTTTCAAGGTCTTGTATTGGCTGCTCCTCTTCCCTCTGGGGAGAGGTTCGGTGAGGTACTGCGGTGATGTCAACGCATGGCTTTATTCACCGCCGAAGGCCCTTACCCCAGCCCTCTCCCAGAGGGACGGGGAGCGAGGACCTTGAGCGGGATGGCCCTCAGGGCTTATTCCCGCTTGGCGGGATGGCGCGCAGCGCAAGGGAGCCTCAATGAGTGCTGGTGCTCCCAAGTTCTGCACTCAGTGCGCGACAGAGCTTGCGCACATCTCGCAGGAAGAAGACGGTGGGCCGAAGGTCCGCTTGCGCTGCGCTGCGTGCGGTTGGACGCACTGGAACAACCCCACGCCCGTCCTCGCAGCGGTGATCGAGCTCGCTGACCGAGGCGGACAGGTGCTGCTAGCGCGCAATTCGGCGTGGCCGGGCAAGTTCTTTGGGCTCATTACCGGCTTTATGGAAGCTGGCGAAACGCCAGAAGGTGGGGTCGCGCGAGAGGTCGCTGAGGAGACTTCGCTGATGGTCGATTCGCTCAAGCTGGTCGGCGTTTACGATTTCCAGCGCATGAATCAGGTGATCATCGCGTATCACGCGGTGGCGCGCGGCGAGATCAAACTATCCCCGGAGTTGGCCGAATACCGGCTCTATCCGCCCGAGGACTTGAGATGCTGGCCCGCCGGCACAGGCTACGCGCTCGCCGACTGGTTGAAGTCGCGTGGGCACACGCCACAATTCATGGAACTGCCGCCGCGACCGAAAGAGGACATCACGCGATGAACGCGAACAAGGAAATCGACACCCGCGGGCTGAACTGTCCGTTGCCGATCCTGAAGGCGAAGAAGGCGCTGGCCGAGATGGCCAGTGGCGAGGTCTTGAAGGTTGTGGCGACCGACCCCGGGTCGGTGCGCGACTTTCAAGCCTTTGCAAGGCAGACGGGAAATGAGCTGGTCGAACAAAGCTCGGGAAACAACGAGTTCGTGCACTTCCTGCGTCGCAGGTAGCAATGTGATTGGGGGACAAAGCAAAGGTCCGTGCGCACCGCTGTCAAAGGATGCCGGCGGTTACAAACAGAGCGTCAAATTTCCAGGTTCTTCAAATACTCTCGGAATCCCTTACCTAATTGCGGATGCTGCAGTGCCAGCTCGACATTGGCCTGCAAGAAACCTTCTTTGCTGCCGCAGTCATAACGCTTGCCTTCGTAGCGGTATGCAAAGACTTTCTCTCGTCGTAGCAGCCCCCCAATACCGTCCGTGAGCTGAATCTCGCCGCCCACGCCGCGCGGCTGGTTCGAGATCTCGTGGAACACGCCCGGCGTCAGGATGTAGCGACCGGCCACGCCCAGCCGAGACGGTGCTGCTTCGGGAGCGGGCTTCTCGACGATGCGGCTCACATCCATCAACTTCTCGTTCACGTGCGTGCCGGCGACGATGCCGTAGCGTCGCGTGTGTTCGGCCGGCACTTCCTGCACTGCGAGGATGGATGCACGCCATTCGTCGAACTGCTCCACCATTTGCTTGAGAACCGGAGGTTCCCCCACCATCAGGTCGTCAGCCAGCAAAACAGCGAAAGGGTTGTTACCCACCAAGCGCTGTGCGCATAACACGGCATGACCGAGGCCCAGGGCTTGTGCCTGGCGCACATAGATGCATTCCATGTTGTCGGGCTTGACGCTTCGAACGACGTCGAGAAGCTCTTGTTTACCCGCCTGTTCGAGGGCTACCTCGAGCTCGAAAGTCATGTCAAAGTGGTCTTCGATGGGGCGCTTGTGTCGGCCGGTGACGAAGATCATTTCCCGCACGCCAGCTGCGTAAGCCTCTTCGACGGCGTATTGAATCAAGGGCTTGTCAACAACAGGCAGCATCTCCTTGGGCTGGGCTTTCGTGGCTGGAAGGAAGCGCGTGCCAAGACCGGCCACCGGAAAGATCGCTTTGTTGACAGACATTTTTTCAATCTCCTGGGGATGAATCTGCCGTGCAATTCTGGCATGAGCAAATGACCCTCAACTGGTGCCATTCGTAAGCATGGACTTGCTGATCGTCGAGCCGCTGGAGGAGGAAGTCACGCAGTGGCTGAGGGCCCGCCATTCGGTGCAGTACGCACCTGAACTGGCACGCGACCAGCGTGAGTTTCTCAAGGCGCTTTACAACGTGCGCGCGGTGATCATTCCGCCGTCCGTTTCCCTTGATCGGAAGGCCTTGTACTACGCGCCCTTGCTGCGAGTGGTGGGCCGTGTGAGCGCCGGGGTCGAGAATATCGACCACGATGCCTGCACTCGCGCAGGCGTGGAAGTGGTACGCAGCGTCACAGCAACGGCAAAGGCGGAAGCCGAATTCATGATCGGCGCGCTGCTGTCACTTCTGCGCCGCGTTCCGGTAGTTGGGGCAGATGGTTTGCAGGTAGGGCGCGAACTCGGGGCCTGTGCCGTGGGCATGATAGGCATGTCGCCTTCGGCGCGCTCAATGGCGCAGTTGCTCGCGCCCTTCGGATCGAAGGTCGTTGGGTACGACCCTTCGCTGCATGCTTCGGACCCGGTGTGGGATCGCTGGCGCGTCACGCCGTTGAGCCTGCGTGAGTTGCTCGAAACCTGCGATGCCGTGTGCGTGCAGCTCCACTATTTCACCCGCTACCAGGGCCTGCTGGGCGACCGCCTTCTGCGACTTTGTAAACCCGATCAGGTCATTGTCAGCATTGCGCATTCGAGCCTATTTGATGAACATGCACTGGCGCACGCGCTGAACAGCGGCCGCGTCGCTGCGGCGTGGCTCGACAGCGTCGAGCCGGGCCTGCTCGACGAGGGCCGGCCGCTCAACGGAGTGGCCGCGCTTCAGGTCACCCCGCGCGTGGCGAGCACCACGCGCGAATCGCGGTTGCGCAGCGCCTGGGCGGTGGTCAAGCGAATCGACGAGCTCTTGAGCCTCACGCCTGCGGCGCAGTCGGATTTCCAGCAGACGACGCCAAGCGTTGTAATTGATCGAGAAGCCGGGTCCGTGTGGCCGTGAACTCGGCGACGCGCTGCTTCTCCTGATCCACCACCGCCGCGGGCGCGCGGGCGACGAAGGACTCGTTGGAGAGTTTGGCGTTGGCCTTGGCTATTTCGCCTTCGAGGCGTGCCGCTTCCTTGGTCAGGCGTTCGATTTCAGCAGGAACGTCCACCTCGACGTGCAACGCCAGGCGCACGTCACCAGCCACCGCGACCGGCGATTGCCCAGCCGCTTTCACGAATGCCCCCTCGTCCTTGAAGAGCGTCACGTCCGATGCCTTTGCCAGCGTCTTCAGCAGCGGCGCAGCGATTTCGAGAAATGCTGAGTCTCCGATCGCATATAGCGGCACGCGTTCGCTCGGCGACAGATTCATCTCGCCGCGCAGGCTTCGGGTGGCATTGAGCAAGGCTTTCAGTCGTTCCATCCACGCGTCGGCATGCGCGTCGATCTTGTCGAGCTGAGCCTTCGGGTACGCAGCCGCCACGATACCGAATCGGTCGCCCCCAGCCTTTCGTCCTGCCACCGGTGCTACGCGTTCCCACAACTCCGCCGTGATGAAGGGGGCGACGGGGTGCAGCAGCCGCAGCGTCGCTTCGAGAACGCGGATCAACGTGCGCCGGGTCGCGCGTTGCTGCGCATCGTTGCCGGTCTGGATCTGCACCTTCGCAATCTCGATGTACCAATCGCAGTATTCGTCCCAGATGAATTGGTAGATCGCGCTTGACACATTGTCGAGCCGATACTCGGCAAAGCCTTTCTCGACCGCGGCTTCCACGCGCTGCAGCTCGCTCGAGATCCATCGGTCGGCGGGCGAGAAGCTCATGTAGCCATGGAACGGCCCGCCCGGTGCGCATTCTTCCTTCGAATGCTCCTTCAGTCCGCAGTCATGCCCCTCGCAATTTGCAAGCACAAACTTGGTGGCGTTCCAGAGCTTGTTGCAGAAGTTGCGATAACCCTCGCAGCGCTTGGTGTCGAAGTTGATGTCGCGACCGAGACTCGCATAGCTCGCCATCGTGAGGCGCAAGGCGTCCGCGCCGAAGGCCGGGATGCCTTCAGGAAACTCCTTCTCCACCCGCTTGGCCACCTTGGGCGCGGTCTCCGGCTTGCGCAAGCCGGTGGTCGACTTGCGGATCAGCTCCGGCAGTGGCACACCCTGGATCAGGTCCACCGGATCAAGCACGTTGCCTTCGCTCTTGCTCATCTTCTGCCCATGCGAATCGCGCACAAGGCCATGGATGTAGACGTCGCGGAATGGCACCTTGCCGGTGAAGTGAACCGACATCATGATCATCCGGGCGACCCAGAAGAAGATGATGTCGAAGCCGGTCACCAGTACGGTCGACGGCAGGAAGAGATCGAGCTCCTTGGTTTCTTCGGGCCAACCCAGCGTGGAGAAGGGCACGAGCGCCGCCGAGTACCAGGTGTCGAGCACGTCTTCGTCGCGCGTGAGCTGCGGGCCGGCGGCGCGGCGGCTGTCGAGCAGGCGAAGCTGCGCGTCGTCATTTGCGGCGCGTGCTGCGGCAGTGCGGTTGTCGAGTTCGAGCTGCCATTTTTGGGCAGCCTCGTGCTCATCGCGCCCCACGTAGACATTGCCTTGCGGGTCGTACCAGGCCGGAATCTGATGTCCCCACCACAACTGGCGCGAGATGCACCAGTCCTGGATGTTGTTCATCCACTGGTTGTAGGTGTTGACCCATTGCTCAGGCACGAAACGCACGCGGCCGTCCTGCACCACCTCGATGGCCTTCTCCGCGATCGAGCGGCCGTCGCGGCCGGGCTTGCTCATCGCCACGAACCATTGGTCGGTGAGCATGGGCTCGACGACCTGGCCTGTACGTGCGCAACGCGGCACCATCAATTTGTGCTTCTTTACTTCGACGAGGAGGCCTTGCGCTTCGAGGTCGGCGACGACCTTCTTGCGTGCGACGAAGCGGTCGAGCCCGCGATAAGCCTCAGGTGCGTTCTCATTGATCTTCGCGTCGAGCGTGAGCACCCCAATCACCGGCAGCCCATGGCGGATGCCCACGGCGTTGTCGTTTGGATCGTGCGCAGGCGTGACCTTCACCACGCCGGTGCCGAACTCGCGATCGACGTAGTCGTCGGCAATGACCGGGATCATGCGATTGCACAAGGGCAGGCTCACCCGCTTGCCGATGAGCGCTGCGTAGCGCTCGTCTTCCGGATGCACCATCACCGCGGTGTCTCCAAGCATGGTTTCTGGCCGCGTCGTCGCCACCACCACTTCGCCCGACCCATCGGCCAGCGGATAGCGGATGTGCCACAGGAAGCCATCTTCTTCCTCGCTCTCCACCTCGAGGTCGGACACTGCGGACTTGAGCACCGGGTCCCAGTTCACCATGCGCTTGCCGCGGTAGATGAGGCCTTCCTCGTAAAGCTTCACGAAGGTATCGGTGACCACTGTCGAGAGCTTGTCATTGAGGGTGAAGTACTCATGCCCCCAGCTCACGCTGTCGCCCAGGCGGCGCATCTGCTGAGTGATGGTGTTGCCGCTTTGCTCTTTCCACTCCCATACCTTGGCGACGAAGTTCTTGCGGCCAAGGTCGTGGCGCGAAATGCCCTGTGCTTGCAGCTGCCGCTCGACCACAATCTGCGTTGCGATGCCCGCGTGGTCCGTGCCCGGCAGCCAGAGCGTGTTGAAGCCTTTCATGCGGTGGTAGCGCGTCAACGAGTCCATGATGGTCTGGTTGAACGCATGCCCCATGTGCAGCGTGCCCGTGATATTGGGCGGTGGCAGCTGGATCGAGAACGATGGCTTCTTCTCGTCGAGCATGGGCTCGTAGACGCCACTCTTCTCCCACAACGGTGCCCAGTGGGCTTCGATGGCAGCGGGCTCGAATGACTTGGCTAGTTCGCTCATGAAAATGGGCCATTCGCCGGGCAAATGCCCGCGAAAGACGGTTGGCTTGGGGAAGCGGTCGATTGTAGGCGTGTAGGCACACCTAGAATCGACCGCGTCTCTTACTCAACAGGCCTGCGCGGCGCACCCAGACATGACGGCATTGGCAGGTGGTTTCCGGCTCGCGGCCTTGGTCATTGCGGCGATGTGCGCGGGATGCGGAGGCGGTGATGGGGGCGCTACAGGCCCGCAGTCGACGAGTGCCAGCTCCAGTTGCGACGTGGCGTCACAAAACGCCTGGCTTCGCGCCTACATGAGCGACTGGTACTTCTGGGCCGGCGCATCCCCCAACCCCGATCCGTCGGGGTACCTCGACGTGCCGAGTTACTTTGACGCCCTGCGCTTCACCGGCAATGGCGTCGTGCCGAGGGACCACTGGAGCTATATCGAAGACAGCGTGGCTTACAACCAGTTCTTCGGCGACGGCAAGTCGATGGGGTTCGGACTGTGGTTCAACACGAGTGCCGACGGACAGTTGCTCAAGATTGGATACATCGAACCGCAGTCGCCCGGCGCGGGCGCCGGCTTGAAGCGCGGCGACGTGGTGGTGACCGTCAACGGACGCAGCTTTGCCCAGTTGCAGGCCGCCAACGACTTCAGCGCCCTGGTTCCGAGTGCTTCCGGTCAGAGC
>Ga0207678_10000964_pt1 | contig 26307 bp, 24 predicted proteins | sample KBSC63metaG_FD_184319 | JGI IMG/M metagenome (GOLD analysis project Ga0207678, IMG submission 184319) | Corn rhizosphere microbial communities from Kellogg Biological Station, Michigan, USA - KBS C6-3 metaG (SPAdes) (version 2) | ecosystem: Host-associated > Plants > Roots > Rhizosphere > Soil ... | reverse complement strand
GCAAGGGCATCAAGTACCGCGGCGAGTATATCTTCCGCAAAGAAGGCAAGAAGAAGTAGCCATGGCTCATCTCTCTCTCTTCGACCGCCGGCGCCGCCGGGTCCGCACCGCGCTTCGTTCGCGTGCCTCGGGCAAGCCGCGGCTGTCGGTTCATCGTTCCGGGCGGCACATTTACGCCCAGGTGATCGACGATGCCGCTGGCAAGACGCTGGCAGCCGCCTCGACCCTCGACAAGGATTTGAGGGGCAAGGCCGGCGCGACCAAGGACAGCGCAGCGGCGGTGGGCAAGAGCCTTGCCGAGCGCGCCAAGGCCGCTGGCGTGTCGGCGGTCGTGTTCGATCGTGGCGGCTTCCTGTTCCATGGCCGGGTCAAGGCCCTCGCCGACGCTGCCCGCGAAGGCGGACTGGAGTTTTAAATGGTGCAAGAGACTGAAACGCCTGAAGTGACTCAGGGAGGCGCCGAGCAGGCGCAGACCGAGGTTCCGGCCGAGGCCGGGCAGCCGACTCAGCCGCAGGGCCGTGGCCCGCGTGGCGGCCGTGGCGGCGGACGCGGCGGCCGCGGAGGCGGTGACCGCGGTGGCCGTGGCCGGCGCGATGACCGTCGGGGCCGCGGCGGCGACGAGGAAGGCGGCGAGGAGCTGATCGAGAAGCTCGTCCACATCAACCGCGTGTCCAAGACCGTGAAGGGCGGCAAGCGCTTCGGCTTCGCCGCGCTGGTGGTCGTCGGCGACGGCAAGGGCCGCGCCGGCTTCGGCCACGGCAAGGCGCGCGAAGTGCCGGAAGCAATCAGCAAGGCGACTGCCGCGGCGAAGAAGGCGATGATCCGCGTCCCGCTGCGCGACGGCCGTACGTTGCACCACGACGGCCTCGGCCATTTCGGCGCTGGCCGGGTAACCATCCGCACGGCGCCGGCCGGGACCGGGATCATCGCCGGCGGTCCGATGCGCGCGATTTTCGAGAGCCTCGGGGTCGCCGACGTGGTCACCAAGTCGGTCGGCACGTCCAACCCCTACAACATGATCCGGGCGACCTTCGAAGCGCTCAAGGATCAGTCCAGCCCGCGCTCCGTCGCGCAGCGGCGCGGCAAGAAGGTCGCCGACCTGCTCGGCCGCGGCGGCGCGAGCAGCGCCGAAGCCGAGGCGCAGGCCGAAGCGATCGCGGAGTAGTCGAAATGGCGAAGATCAAGATTACCCAGACCGGATCGCCGATCCGCCGCGACAAGACGCAGCGGGCGACCCTCGTTGGCCTCGGTCTCAACAAGATCGGCCGCACGGTCGAAGTGGAGGACACGCCCGACGTGCTCGGCCAGGTCCGCAAGGTGCAGCATCTGCTGGAGGTATCGGAAGCCTAATTCCGTCATTCCCGCGGAAGCGGGAATCCCGCTGTTTCTTCTTGCGGGAAATCGAATAGAAGAAGCGGGGCCCCCGCTTTCGCGGGGGCGACGGGTAGAGGCCATGCCTCTATCCTTGCGCGACAAAAGCGAAAGCGAGTGCAGGAACATGAAACTCAACGAAATTCGTGACAACAAGGGCGCACGGCAGGGCCGGGTGCGCGTCGGCCGGGGCATCGGTTCGGGCCTCGGCAAGACCGCCGGGCGCGGCCAGAAGGGCGCCAAGTCGCGCTCGGGCGTGTCGATCTGGGGCTTCGAAGGCGGCCAGATGCCGCTCCACATGCGGCTCCCGAAGCGCGGCTTCAACAATATCTTCGCCAAGGATTATGCCGAGGTAAACGTAGGCGCGATCCAGAAGGCGATCGACGCCGGCAAGCTCGATGCCAAGGGCACGCTCGATCATGACGCGCTCAAGGCCGCTGGCCTCGCGCGCGGCGGCAAGGATGGCGTCCGCCTGCTCGGCAAGGGTGAGCTCAAGACGAAGGTCTCGTTCAAGGTCGCGGGCGTGTCGAAGGGTGCGCGCGAGGCCGTGGAGAAGGCGGGCGGGTCGATCGAGCTGATCGCCGCCAAGAACCCGGCCGAGCTCGCCGCGGCGAAAAAGGGCTCGCGCAAGGCGGCCGCCAAGGCCTGAGGTCCTTAGACAAGCGGCCTCGAGCCACTATATCGGCGGCGGGGAGGCGTTCAGCCTAATCGCCGCCGTTTGTTTTTCCGGGGAATTTTAGTCGATGGCATCCGCAGCCGAACATCTCGCCACCAGCATCTCGCTGGCGAATTTCCAGAAGGCGACCGAGCTCAAGAAGAGACTGTGGTTCACGATCGGCGCGCTGATCCTGTTCCGGCTCCTGTCGTTTGTGCCGGTCCCCGGCATCGACCCAGCGGCCATGGCGCAGCTCTACCAAACGCAGAGCGGCGGCATCCTCGACGTCTTCAACACCTTTTCCGGCGGTGCGCTCGAGCGTTTCAGCATCGTGGCGCTGGGCGTCATGCCGTACATCACTGCCTCGATCGTGGTGCAGCTCGGCGGGTCCTTGTACGAGCCCTGGAAGGCCCTCAAGAAAGAGGGTGAAAGCGGCCGCAAGACGCTCAACCAATACACCCGTTACCTGACCGTCGCGATCACCCTGGTGCAAGGCTATCTCGCGGTCCGCGGCCTCGAATCGCAGTCGCTCCGCCAAGGCATCAGCGCGGTCGTTCAGCCTGGCCTGCTGTTCGAGCTTGCCGGCACTGTCAGCCTGGTCGGCGGCACCTTGTTCCTGATGTGGATCGGCGAACAGATCACCAGTCGCGGCATCGGCAATGGCGTGTCGCTGATCATCATGGCCGGCATCATCGCCCGGCTTCCACAGGGCGTCGCGCAGCTGCTCGAAGGCGGCCGGACGGGCTCGCTCAGCGCGACGATCGTCGTGGGAATCATCGTCCTCGCGCTGGTCCTGATCCTGTTCATTTGCTTCATGGAGCGGGCTCAACGCCGCGTGCTGATCCAATATCCCAAGCGCCAGACAGTGCGGGGAATGCAGCAGGAGCGTTCGCACCTCCCGATCAAGCTCAACACCTCGGGCGTGATCCCGCCGATCTTCGCCTCGTCGCTGCTGCTGATGCCGCTGACCGTGCTCCAGTGGGCGGGGAACCGCGCAAGCTCGGGTGGAACCACGAGTGACTTGCTGATCACCATCACCACCTTCCTGCAGCACGGATCGCCGCTGTACATGGCGCTTTACGGCGTCTTCATCGCCTTCTTCACCTTCTTCTACACGGCGGTGCAGTTCAACAGCGAGGAAACAGCTGATAATCTGAAGCGCCACGGCGGCTTCATCCCGGGCATTCGGCCCGGCAAGGCGACCGAGGAATATTTCGATTATCTCCTCAACCGCATCACGGTCGTCGGCGCTGCCTATCTCGTCTTCATCTGCCTTCTGCCTGAGGCGCTGATTGCCCAGGCGGGCCTCAACATCGCGCTTGGCGGCACCAGCCTGCTGATCGTCGTCAACGTGACGATGGACACCGTCAGTCAGATCCAGAGCCACTTGATCGCGCACCAATATGGCGACCTGATCAAGAAGGCGAAGCTCAAGACCACGCCACGGCGGCGCTAGGCAGGCCGGCGAGCAGGGGAGGCGCCGCGATGCTGAATATTATCCTGTTGGGCCCTCCGGGCGCCGGCAAGGGTACCCAGGCGGCGCGGCTCCAGGCGGCGCGCGGCATGATCCAGCTGTCGACCGGCGACATGCTGCGCGAAGCGGTCGCCGCGGGGACTCCCGTGGGCCTCGAGGCCAAAGCGGTGATGGAGCGCGGCGAGCTGGTCAGCGACGCGATCGTCAGCGCGCTGATCGGCGAACGGCTCGATTCCGCGGCGGACAAGGGTGCGATCTTCGACGGCTTTCCGCGCACGCGGCACCAGGCCGAGGCGCTCGAGATCCTGCTCGGCGAACGCGCTCGTCATCTTGACCATGTGATCGAGCTTGCTGTGGACGAGGAGGAGCTGGTGGAGCGGATCACCGGTCGCTTCACCTGCGCCAGGTGCGGCACCGGCTATCACGACAGCTTCCGTCCGACCAAGGTTCCGGGCGTCTGCGACGTCTGCGGATCGACCGAGTTCAAGCGCCGCCCCGACGACAATGAGCAGACGGTGCGCACGCGGATGAAAGAATATCGCGCCAAGACCGCGCCGATCCTGCCCTTCTACGAAGCCAAGAACCTCGTGCGCCGAGTCAACGGCATGGGCTCGGTCGAAGATGTCGCGGCGGAGATCGACGCAATCCTGGACGGCGCGGTCTAGCTGAGTCATCCTGCTTTCCTGATCTGCGGGAGGCGAAGACATGAGAGCGATCGCTGCGTTTGTCCTGATGATCGGGACTCCGGCCTCGGCCGAAGTCGTGAGTGCGTCGGCTAACGGATTTGAGGTTCGGGAGACCGCAAGCCTTTCGGTGCCGCCGGCGAGCGCCTTTGCCGCATTCGGCCGCATCGGCTCGTGGTGGAGCGGCCAGCACAGCTTCAGCGGCAATGCCGCCAACCTCACGCTCGCGCTCGAGCCCGGCGGCTGCTTGTGCGAACGGCTGGCCGACGGCGGTGGCGTTCAGCACATGCGGATCGCTTATGTCGAGCCGGACAAGCGGGTGCTGCTTACCGGATCGCTCGGGCCACTGCTGTTCCAGGCAACGACGGGTGTCATGGACGTGGAATTCAAGCCCGCGGGCGCTGGAACGCAGCTGGTGCTCGATTATCGCGTAGCGGGTTTCTTCAACGGGGGCGCCGACAAGCTCGCCCCGGCCGTGGATGCGGTGCTGGCCGAGCAGGTTGGCCGGCTGAAGGCCTATGTCGGACCGAAGCGCTAGACCCGTTCGAGCGTGACGAAGCGGAACGGGGGGCGTCCGTCCGCTGCCGGATGCTGCTCGCTCCCGGTTTCGCGAAAGTCCCCGCTGTCGCGCGGATCGCCGGCGAAGGTGTCACCGGGCACGTCCTCGAGGATTTCCGTGAGCTCGATCCGGTCTGCGAGTGGCAAAAACAGGGCGAAGATGTCGGCGCCGCCGATGACGGACACGCGTTCGCCGCCGGCAACACGGAGCGCCTCTTCGACGCTGTGCGCGACTTGAGCGCCCTCGGCGCTCCAGGCGCGATCGCGGGTGAGCACGATGTGGCGCCGGCCTGGGAGCAGGCCCGGCAGGCTCTCGAACGTCTTGCGGCCCATCACCATCGCGCTGCCCATGGTCAGCGCCTTGAAGCGCTTGAGGTCCGCCGGAAGGTGCCACGGCAGCTTGCCCTCGCGGCCGATGACGCCGTTGGTCGCCCGGGCAATGACGATCGTAATCTCCGGCTTGTCCATGCCGCCCCATCTGCCGGTGTCGCGCGGTCCTGCCAAGCAGGCTATTGCGATGCCATGACCGACGTTCAGGCGCAGCTGATCGAACAGGCTCGACAGAAGCTTGGGCCGAAGGGCGTCATGACCGACGCCAACGAAATCGAGCCATGGCTCACCGACTGGCGCGGACGAGCCCATGGTACGGCGCCGGCGATGCTCGCACCGGCATCGACCGAGGAGGTCGCGTTCGTCGTAGGGCTCGCGGCGGAGCACGGCGTGCCGCTGGTTCCGCAGGGCGGCAACACCGGCATGTCCGCGGGAGCGACGCCGCCCGCGGACGGGTCCGCCCTGCTGCTATCCATGCGCCGGATGAATCGGATTCGCTCGATCAGCGCCGGCGACCGTCTCGCAGTTGCCGAGGCGGGCGTGGTACTGGCGGCGCTCCACGACGCCGCGCATGAAGTCGGCATGCGGTTCCCGCTGACGCTGGGATCGCGGGGGAGTTGCACCATTGGCGGGCTGACCTCGACAAATGCCGGCGGCACGCAAGTGCTGAAGTTCGGCACCATGCGGGCGCTTGTCGCGGGGCTCGAGGCGGTGCTGCCCGATGGCTCGGTCCACCATGGCCTGTCGGGGCTCAAGAAGGACAATCGCGGCTACAGCCTCGACCAGCTGCTGATCGGCGCCGAAGGCACGCTCGGCGTGATCACGGCCGTTGCCTTGAAGCTTGTCCCGGCGGTGGCGGCGCGCGCGGTCGCATGGGCCGCAGTCGAGACGCCGCAGCGCGCGCTCGATTTGCTGCGGTTCCTCGAAGCGCGGACCGGCAGCATCGAAGGCTTCGAGTTGGTCCCGGGGGATTCGCTTGCGCTGGTGCTGAAACACATTCCTGGCACTCGTTCGCCGCTCGCCGGGTCGCATCCCTGGCACGTGCTCGTCGAGGCGACCACGTCCGACGGAACTATTGAAATCGGCGCGGAGCTCGAACGGCTGCTCGCGAGCGCGCTCGAAGACGGAATCATTGTCGATGCGGTGCTCGCGGCGAGCGAAACGCACGCCGAGGCTTTGTGGAAAATTCGCGATTCGATCTCGGAAGCCGAGCGGACGGAGGGCCAGACTCTTGCCCACGACATTTCGGTCGCGGTGACTGACATGCCGCGCTTCATAGTCGAAGCGGCGGCGACGGTCGAAGCGGCCTTCCCTGGCGTGGTCGCGAGCGGTTTCGGCCATCTCGGCGATGGCAACATCCATTTCCATGTCCGCGCGGGTAGTCATGCCGGGCTCGACTGGTATGAGCGCGAGGGCGCGGCGATCACGCGCATGGTCGACGACCTGGTGACTGAGGCCGGCGGATCGATCTCGGCCGAGCACGGGATCGGCCAATTGAAACGCGACGAGTTCGCGCGTCTCGCGCCGCCGGGGCGCGTTCATGCGCTGCGCGCGATCAAACAGGCGCTCGACCCGCTTGGCATCATGAATCCGGGGAAGCTGGTCCCTTAGCGCGCCTGCAGCTGGATGCGGTCGCTCTCGGTGTCGCTCGGCTCGCCGGCCGTGGCGAGCACGGTCCGCAGGCGGTCCATGTCCACCGCTTTCTCCCAACGGGCGACGACGATCGTCGCGACCGCGTTGCCGGTGATGTTGGCTAGTGAGCGGCACTCGCTCATGAAGCGGTCGACGCCGAGGATCAGCGCCATGCCGGCAACCGGGATGTCGGGAACGACCGAGAGCGTCGCCGCGAGGACGATGAAGCCCGATCCGGTGACTCCGGCCGCCCCTTTCGAGCTCAGCACGGCAACCGCCATCAGCAGCAATTGTTGGCCGATACCGAGATGGATGTTGGTCGCCTGCGCAATGAACAAGGCAGCAAGCGACATGTAGATGTTCGTGCCGTCGAGATTGAACGAATAACCGGCGGGTACGACCAGGCCGACGATCGACTTGGGGCAGCCGGCCGCCTCGAGCTTCTCCATCAGCAGCGGCATTGCGCTCTCCGAGCTGGAGGTGCCGAGCACCAGCAGCAGCTCGTCCTTGATGTAGCGGATCAGCGACAGGATCGAGAATCCGGCCGCCGCCGCGATCGCCCCGAGCACGACCAGGACGAACAGGATGGCCGTCGCGTAGAAGGTCAGCACCAGCTCGGCGAGATTGGCGAGGCTGGCGATGCCGTACTGGCCGATGGTGAAGGCCATCGCGCCGAACGCGCCGACCGGCGCCGCGTACATCAGGATGCGGACGACGCGGAACACGACGGCGGTGATCGTCCGCAACGCGTCGAGTAGCCGGTCGCCACGGTCGCCCAGCATGGCGAGGCCGATCCCGAACAGGATCGACACCAGCAGCACCTGCAGGATTTCACCCGACGTAAAGGCGCTGAACATCGTGTCGGGGATGATGTTGAGGACGAAGCCGGTGACCGTCGTCTCTTTCGCTTCGCTGACGTAGGTCGCGACCTTGCTTGTATCGAGGCTCGCTGGATTCACGTTGAGCCCGGCGCCGGGCTGGACGACGTTGGCGACCATCAGGCCGACCGCGAGCGCCAGCGTCGACACGGCGACGAAATAGCCAAGTGCCTTGGCCGCGATGCGTCCGAACGCGCCCAAGTCGCGCATCCCGGCGATCCCCGTCACCACGGTCAGGAAAATGACCGGCGTGATGATCATCTTCACCAATTTGATGAACCCGTCGCCGAGCGGCTTGAGCGAGGCGCCGAACGCCGGCCACAGCCAGCCCACGGCGACGCCGAGCACGACCGCGACGACTACCTGGAAATAGAGGTTTTTCCACAGCGGGCGGCGCGCTTCAGCCATGCGGCAGCGTCATCGCTTGAAATCGCGCAAATGTCACAGTGGATTTTCACTGCCGGCGACGCGAACGCTTCAATCAAGAATTTACCGTTTTCGCTTACGCCCGGCTCATGGACGAAAGCAGCATCAGCCAGAACCGCCGCTCGAATCGTTCGCCTGTGTTGCTCAGCGCGAAGATCGACATCGACGGAATCCCCGTCTCGGTCGTCTTGCGCAACCTCTCGGCGCAAGGGGCGCTGATCGAAGGAACGCCGCTGCCGCGCGAAGGAGCGACGACGACCTTCAGGCGCAACGATCTGAAAGTGAAGGGCCGGATCGTCTGGGTCGAAGGCCGCTATGCCGGGCTCGCCTTCGACCGGCCGCTGGATCGCGAGGAACTGCTTCGCCAAGTGCCCAAGCCGCGCAATCGCGCCGAACCCCAGTTCCGCCGCCCAGGCCTCGCCTGCCAGCCGCTGACCGAAGCAGACCGGCGGATGATCAAGCTGTGGTTGACGCCGGCCAGCATCGGGGACTGACCTTCAAGAGCCAAGTGCGATGCTGGCGCAAAGATGGCGCCATTGGAGCGCGTGCTACACTTCCTGTAGACTGAAGGGCTCACGTCACAGTCGGGTCCGGTCTCCGGAATATTCAGTGAAGCTGCTGTCGGTCTTGTTCCTGCCGTTGTTGATCGGAGCTTGCTCCGCCGATGCACGGACGTTCGATCCCCACGATCCGCGCTCGCCGCTCCACCTCGTCCGCTCCATTGGCTTGCCGCATGTGAGCGGACGCATCGATCACATGGCGCTGGACCGGCGCTCCAAGCACCTGTTTGTCGCGGAATATGGCAACGGCAGCGTTGACGAGATCGATCTGGGCCTCGGCAAGATCGTCGGTCGGATTGCCGGGCTGCATGAGCCGCAGGGTGTCGCCTGGCTTCCGAGGCAGCAGGAGATCGCGGTTGCGTCTGGCGACGGGCTAGTCGGCTTCTATCGCGGGAGCGATCGGCAGCAGGTCGCCAGCCTCAAGCTCGGAGACGATGCCGACAATGTCCGCGTCGATGAGCGCAACGGCAACCTCGTCGTAGGCTATGGCTCGGGCGCCTTGGCGGTCGTCGATCCAGCGATCCACCGGGTCATTCGTCAACTCCGGCTTCCCGGCCATCCCGAAGCCTTCGAACTTCTAGGCGGCCGGGTGTTCGTGAACGTGCCCGATGCACGCGCGATTGTGATCGGCGACCTCGATCATGGGCGCGTCCTAACGAAACTGAGCACCGGCACCCGCTTTGGCAATTACCCGATGGCGGCCGATGCAAGCGGCGCTCGCATTGCGGTTGCCTATCGCGTTCCCGGCACTCTCTCGGTGATGGACGCAGGTTCCGGAGCGTCCGTCTATTCCGCCGCGATCTGCGGCGACGCCGACGACCTTTACTTCCACCGCGATCAAGTGGTCGTCATCTGCGGCAGCGGCGCCATCGAATTGATCGATAATGCCGGCGCGCATGCCAAAATGGCTGTTGCGACGCAGCGCGGTGCAAGAACGGGTTTGCTCGATCCGGCGGCTGACAAGCTCTATGTCGCCGTGCCCGCTGGAAGGACCGCGGCGTCGATCTGGGAACTATCGTTCGGCGAAGTGCAGCAGCGGTCGCGTTAGCCTCAGCTTGGGTCCGGAAATCCTCCGTACGCGTCAGGACAATCTTGCCCTGCGCGAGGCCGCTATGTTCGCGCTCGCGGTCAACCTCCTCATGATTGTCGCCGCGATTGTCGCGATCGCCCTCACCATCCCAAGGGGGAAGGCTCGGGACTGATCTTGGAGTGTCTCACGCGTCGGAAGTTACGGGCCTCCCATCCGCCTCGATGCGATCGACGACGCTTGCCGGCGCTGCGAACTCCCAGTCGGAGATCGCGTCATTCTCCGCAACGGCCCGGCCTCCGATGCGGATCTCGTCTCCCTTCGTGCCGGGCTTGAGGCTCACCGCATGCGCCTGGAGGCGCACGACCTTGCCCCGCACGAGGCTGTCGCCTTCGCCGCCCTTGGTGCGAACGTCGTGCCGGATGGCGATGCAGCCGAACGGTTTCGAGAGCTGGACCCCGATTGCGCCGTCGCCATAAGTGGTGATGCTCTCGAATTCGGCGCGGTCGAGCGAACCGTCATAGAGGTTGAAGCCGCGGGCGCCGAGGCCATGGGTCTCGATCGGCGCGTCGATCTTGAGGGCCCGGATATCGCCGAAATTGACGAAGCCGATGCCGCTGCTGCCGAACGATGTCACCTTGCCCGTCGCGGTCCAGGAATCGACCTTGCCCCAATTGTCGAGGACCATGTCGTTCGGGCCATAGGTGGCGGTTGGCCCTTCGCTGACGACGTCGCGCGCGCTGACGCCGGACCCAATGAACACGCCGCCGGTGATCAGATTGCCGACACCTGCTGGGATTCCTCCATCCGAATGCACTTCGCCGGTCGTCACGATCGCAAGATCGATGCTGCCGCCCGGCGCGGTGGGCGCTGGCGCCGTGGCGGGATCGGCGTCGATCGGAATGAACGCACCGCCGAAGATGAAGACGCCGCTCCCCCGCACCGGATGCTGCTTGCTTCCAGCCGACAGGTTGCGGGCCTCGAGCGTCCACCGGCTCGCGGGGTCCTTGGAGAAATTGTAGACCGAGAGCGCTCCGAGCAGGACCTCGACTCCGAAGCCGGCCGGCCGATGGGCGGCAAGGCGGGCATCGGCCTGTTCCACATGAATGTTCCTGAGCTTGAGATCGCCGCGCGTGGCGCGGGTGCCTTCAAGATGCACTCGTCCGACCGCAACAACGTCGCTAATTCGGAGTGTGCCGAGGTCCTCCGCCTCGTCCGACAGGGCCAATGCGGTCTGCGTCTCGTCGGTCACCAGCCGCAGTCGACTGATGTCGTGACCGGCGGTCAGCAGCAAGCCAGGCTGCCCCTTCCGGAACCGCAGCTCCGCATTTTCGCCAAGGCCGCGGAGGTTCGTTCCAGGAGGCAGTTTCAGCGTTTGCAGGTCGGAGATCAAACCATCGATCTCGATGCTGCCGACCGCTCGTTGGATCGCACCAAGCAGCGACGCCGCATCTCCAACACGTTCCGCTGAGTCTGGCATCGCGACTTCTCCCGTGAGATGCCCCGCCGGTGAACGGGCATTGCCGCTGTTGAACCCTCGACGCAAGCGCCGTCGCCCGCGAGCGGAAGACGCAAACATTACAAGTGCATCGAGGTGTCTTACCGGCGAACGCAAATCCCGTTTGATCGTTTCGCGAGGGGCGCGGCATGCCTCACGAGCAGGAGTGGGCCAATGGCAACCATCATGTTGAAGAACGCCGACACAAGGAAATCCTCGCGCCGCTGAAGGACCTCCTGCCCTCGCTCGAGGACACCTACAAGGACATCCACTCGCATCCTGAGCTGTCGATGCAGGAGCATCGCACCGCCGACATTGCCGCCAAGCACCTCACCAACAACGGCTATGAGGTGACGACCGGCGTCGGCGGGACCGGTGTGGTCGGCATTCTCCGCAACGGCGACGGGCCGACGATCATGCTCCGCGCCGACATGGACGCGCTCCCGATCAAGGAAGCCACCGGCCTCGATTATGCGAGCAAGGTGACCGCGAAGAACAGCGCCGGGCAGGAGGTGCCGGTCGCCCATTCGTGCGGGCACGATATGCATGTCACTTGGCTGATGGGAGTGTCCTCCTTATTCTCGAAGCAGCGCGAGGCGTGGAAGGGGACCTTGATGGTGCTCTTCCAGCCGGGCGAGGAAACCGCGCAGGGCGCGCGGGCCATGATCGCGGATGGGCTCCTCAAGCGCTTTCCGAAGCCGGAGGTCACGCTTGGGCAACATGTCATGGTCGGGCCATCGGGCACCGTCGCCGGTAGCGCGGGTCCGATCACGTCGGCGGCCGACAGCTTCCAGATCCGCCTGTTCGGCCGCGGCGCGCACGGCTCGATGCCGCAGGCGAGCATCGATCCGGTAGTGATGGCGGCGGCGACCGTCATGCGGCTGCAGACGATCGTGTCGCGGGAGGTCGCGGCGACGGAGGCCGCTGTCGTGACCGTCGGCGTGCTTCAGGCGGGGACGAAGGAAAATGTCATCCCCGACGAAGCGATCATCAAATTGAACGTGCGCACGTTCGACGCCGGGGTGCGCAAGCATGTGCTGGACGCGATCACGCGCATCGCCAATGCCGAAGCCGCGGCTTCCGGGGCGCCCAAGCCGCCGGAGATCATGCCGCTCGACAATTATCCGCTCAACGTCAACGACAAGGCGGCCAGCAAGCGCGTGGCCGACGCGATGCGCGCTTATTTCGGGACCGACCGGGTCATTCATACCGGACCCGCTCCGGCGAGCGAGGATTTCGGTTGCTTCGGCACCGCCTGGGACGTGCCGTCGGTGTTCTGGTTCGTCGGTGGAACTGATCCCAAGGTTTATGCGAAGGCCAAGGCTGAGGGCCGCATCAACGAACTCCCGGTAAACCATAGTCCGGCATTCGCACCCGTCATTCACCCGACGCTCGAAACGGGGGTGGAGGCGATGACCGTGGCCGCGCTTGCCTGGCTCGGGAAATGAGTTCTCGCGCCTGCTAGACCAATCCGGGGGGCGCGATTGCCCGCAAGCGACCTGATCGAAAAGCAGGCTCTGCAGGACCTGCTGCTGATCCTCGATCTCGGCGGCACCTTCGTCTTCGCGATCAGCGGGGCGATGGTTGGCATCAGGCGGTGCCTGGATATCTTCGGCGTGCTGGTCCTGTCCTTCGCGGCCTCCAGCGCGGGCGGAATCGCGCGCGACCTGCTGATCGGAGCGGTCCCGCCGGCGGCCGTCAGCGACTGGCGCTATTTTGCTGTCGCAATGACCGCGGGGCTCGTGACCTTTCTCTGGTCGTCGCCAGTTTCGAGACTGCACACGCCGATCCTGATGTTCGACGCGATCGGACTGGCTTTTTTCGCAGTGTCCGGCGCGGAGAAGGCGCTTGCCTATCACCTCAGCCCGTTGATGGCCGCACTGCTGGGGATGCTGACCGGCATCGGGGGCGGCATGGCGCGGGATATCCTCGTCGCGCGGACGCCTTCAGTGCTCAAGGGTGATCTCTATGCCGTCGCGGCGCTTGCCGCCGCGGCGGTCGTTGTCATCGGGAATCTCGTCGGCTGGCCGGTGCTGCCCACTGCCGCCGGGGCCGGGCTCCTCTGCCTTGGCATTCGCCTTCTTGCCATTCTGCGTGGATGGGGGCTGCCGGTGGCGGACCCTGACGACGACCGACCGCGGAGGCGGTAAGCGCTACGTCTGGTCGAGCGATCGCCTGTGGCATCAGGCCCGGGCGTAAACGATGATGGGGCGGCCGCTCAAAGTTCGTTCTGGCCGTGCAATCCCACCTCGACGAACCGCTCCAGGAGCCAAGTCGCCGCCGGCCCGGGCGGCGCGTCGCTCCGGTATATGGCCGACATGCGATAGCTCACTCCCGTTTCGGAGGTCGCGCGATTGAGGCGCCGACCGGCGGCGGCGCGCAGCCAGGAGCGACCGATGGCGACACAAAGAGAGCGATACAAAGCGGCTCTAGCCCAAGCCACGAAGGTGTTCGGCAATGAAAAGAGAGCTCGGCAGTGGATGCGCGAGCCCGCATTCGGCCTGAACAGGCAGCTGCCTGCGGAGTTGGTCGCCAGCGCCCAAGGAGCAGAGCTGGTGCAGACCTATCTCACTCAGATCGAGTACGGCGTCTACGTTTAGTGGCACATTCGCGGTCCCAAACGCGGACCGTCCACTTTCGGCCAGAGCAAGACTTAGTCGGGCCTGAGGACTACCGCGCCGGAGAGATCATCATACCAGCACCATCCGCCGGTGGCGCGGCGAAGCGTGCGCAGGCGATCGAAGAAGCCGTCGTCGAGATCCCTTTCTTCACCTGTCCACATGCAAAAGGAATGGGAATGCGGACGCGATTATGTACCCAAGCCATGAACGTGGCCTCATGGCCATAGCGCCAGCTCGACGCATCGATGAACTCGCCAATCCAGCCCATCATGCCGGCCATCTAGTTGGTGCTGATTTTGGACTAAGTGAATTAAAACGACGGATATAGCCTAGAAAAATTCGCTTGACGGCGGCTGAAGCGGCAATATCGTAGGGGTGACAGGGGGAACTGCCAAAGCAACGGTAGCTCGGTAGCCGTTGCGGGGAAACCCGCGACGGTATTGCTGTGTCTTGCGGTCCTGAAACAGGGAGCAGGACACGCATGTCCAGGCGCGACAGTTTTGCAGCTACAAATCATCGGCTGAGCGAAAGGCTCGGAAGACTTCGGTTTCCGCGCGGGACTGCAGCTGCGCCAGTCAAGCCGCGCACGGGCGGTGCGCGGGCCTGCGCTGAAGCTGGTCCTGTTGGTGCCGATCGCCACAAAGTCTCGCATCTGCTGAAACCCGAAGGAGAAACTATGAGGTCTCCCGTGCCTACGCGCGCGACTTGCTCGCGCGTGCTGATGTCGCTGTTCGCCTCGTCTCTTGTCGCGACGGCGGCGCCTGCCTCGGAGACTATTCTCTACACTTACGATTCCTTGGGGCGGCTGACCAAGGTCGTGCACAGCGGCACGGTCAATAACGGCGCGAGCGCATGCTATACGTACGACAAGGCGAATAACCGCACCAATGTGACGAGCTCGACGAGCGGCGACTGCACGCCGCCGCCGCCGGTGAGTTTCTCGATCGCGAATGGCGGCGCGGTCACCGAGGGCGGCTCGTCGGTGTTCACCGTCACCAAGACGGGAACCGCCGCCGGTACGCTCACCGTCAATTATGCAACGGCCAATGGCAGTGCGGCTGCGCCGGGCGACTACACGGCGACGTCCGGGACCCTGACGTTCCTTGCCGGCGAGACGAGCAAGACGGTCAGTGTGCCAACGATCGACGACACGGTCGTCGAGGCGGCCGAGACCTTCACCATGGCGCTCTCTTCCCCCTCGGGCGGAGCGACGCTCGGCACGGCGAGTGCGACCGCGACGATCAACGACAACGACGTCGCCACCAATCAGCCGCCGGTCGCCAATCCCGACAGCGCCAGCGTCGGCTCATGCGGATCAGTCCTCGTCAACGTCGTTGCCAACGACACCGATCCCGACGGCAATTACCCGCTGCACCTCACCGCAATCGTCAGCGAAACTGCCGGCACGGCGTCGGTCGCAAGCAGCACCAGCATTTTCTTCGAGGCGCCGCAGGGACCTGCGGGTAGCGTCGTCACCTACACCGTTGCGGACAGCCTCGGCGCCACCGCGAACGGCCAGCTTACGGTGAGCGTCCGCAGCGGGGTCTGCCCATGACCCGTCGCCGCCAAACGACCTCTGCTCAAAATCCGAACGCAATCGCGCCGCGCGCTCAAGGAACGGGCCAGCCAGTCGACAAGGGGTGTCTGATGCAAAAGTTGACGAGAGTTCGGACAGTTGCCGCAGCGCTTCTGGCATCGAGCGCGATGGTCTCGCCGGCGTTTGCCGAAGCTCCGGCGCCGCGCTTCGTGAATATCGACGCGAACGGGGTCGATCTTACCACCGGCAAGGTCCAGTTCAGCTTCGAGGAAGGGGGCATCGGCGCCGGCGAAGGGGCGGTGCGCTTCCAGCGGATCTTCGCCCAGGATGCCGGCTGGGTCGACAATTACTCGGGCGGCATGTTCGACGCGACCGTCAACGGCATCGCCAAGACTTACGTCCAGATCGCCGGCATCAGCGACGTCTTCACCAAGTCCGGCACGACCTACACCAGCGACAATGCGTCGGGATCGATGCTGGTCTACGACAGCGCCGCTTACGTCTACCGCTACACCTCGGCGGACGGCACGCAGATCGTCTTCGACAGCATCGGCTATTATCCGGAGCTTTCCTATTCCTGCCCCGGCGCCGATCCGAAGGCATGCCACGTGCCGCTCTCGATCACGAAGCCCAACGGCCTCAAGATGAGCTTCAGCTGGGAAACGGCTTCGATATGCTACGACCTTCCCAACGAGCCTTGCTCCTACGACAAGAGTTACCGCCGCCTGACGGGGATCGCGACGTCGGCGGGATACAGCGCGAGCATTGCTTATGCATCGAACGCCATCGGTTCGTCGTCGCTGCTGAACCGAGACTGGTTCAAGCGAAGCACGATCAGCTTCACCAACAGCGCCGGTGCGCCCTCGCCGCTGCCGACGGTCACCTATACCTATCCTTCGACCGGCGTCATGACCGTCACCGATCCGGGCGGACGCCAGTGGCGGTTGACGACGGACTCGAGCGGGCGGCTCACCGGTGTTCGTAGGCCCGGCAGCGCGTCGGACAACATCACTTATGCCTATGGCGCCGACGGCACCGTCTCCTCGGCAACAAAAGATGGCGTCACGACCACCTATTCGCGCGTCGTGAGCGGCAGTACCGCGACGGAAACGACCACTGATGCGGCTTCCGGCCAGACCGTCACCGTCTCCGACCTCACCAAAGGGCGCCCGACGAGCTTCAAGGACGAGCTCAACCGCACCACCGCCTACGAATATGATGCGAACGGCAGGATGACCAAGGTCGTTCAGCCCGAAGGCAATTCCATCACCTTCACATATGACGGACGCGGCAACTTCATCACCGTCACCAAAGCTGCAAAGCCGGGCGCGGGCCTCGCCAACATCGTAACTTCGGCGAGCTTCGACACGACCTGCACCAATCTCGTCAAATGCAACAAGCCGAACAGCACGACGGACGCCAAGGGCAACGTCACCAGCTACAGCTATGACCCGACCCATGGCGGCCCGACATCGCTGACGCGTCCTGCTGACAGCAGCGGCAAGGTTGCGCAGGTCCGCTACAGCTACGCCCAGATTACCAGCGCATCGGGAATTCCCGTCTACGAGCTCACCGGCATGTCGGCGTGCCAGACCCAATCGGCGGTACCGACTGTATCGTGCATCGGCACCGCCGACGAAACGAAGGCGACGGTGGGCTATAATAGCAATCTGCTGCCGACGAGCATCGTCCGCGGCAGCGGCGACAACAGCCTCAGTGCGACAACCGCCACCACCTATGATGCCCGCGGTCGGATCGCCTCGAGCGACGGTCCGCTCAGCGGAAGCGCCGACACGACCACCTATGCGTGGGACGGTGCGGACCAGCTGACCCAAATGACCAGCCCCGACCCGGACGGGACTGGGCCGCTCAAGAAGCGGTCGATCCGGGTCACCTACCGGCCCGACGGTCAGGTCACCAAGCAGGAGCTGGGAACCGTCGACAGTAACGGCGTTTTCGTGAGTGCACAGACTGTTGACTTCACTTTCGACAGCAACTCGCGGGCCAACACGCAGCTGCTGTCCGCAGGCGGCACGACCTACACCTATGCGCATCGAAGCTACGACGCGCTCGGGCGGATTGACTGCACGGCGATTCGCATGAACCCGGCGACGTGGGGCTCGCTCCCGGGCGCATGTACAGCCGCAGCGCAAGGAAGCGACGGACCGGACCGCATCTCCAAGCAGATCTACGATGCCGCCGGCCAGCTCATCCAGGTGAAGGAGGGCGTCGGGACGTCCGCCGAGGCAGCGACACGGACCATGACCTATTCCGGCAACGGCGCCGTCGCGAGCCTCACCGACGGCGAGAACAATACCACGACCTACACCTATGACGGCTTCGACCGGCCAATCAAAACGACATATCCGGGCGGAAGCACCGAGCAGGTCACGCTCTACGACGCCAACGGCAATGCCATTACCAAAGTGAACCGCGCCGGCCAGACTTTCACCTTCACCTACGACAGCTTGAACCGCCTGACCTCGAAAAGTGGCGCGGTTCCGACCGTCAACTACGGCTACGACAATCTCGGCAGGATGGTGACGGCGACCTTCGCCAGCGGGCAGGGGATCACCAACAGTTTCGATTCGCTCTCGCGGCTGACATCGACCAGCAGCAATCTGACGGGAACCGCCCAGACCCTGTCCTACCAGTACGATCTGGCCGGACAGCGGACCCAGCTCACCTATCCTGACGGACATTATCTGAACTATGATCGCCTGGTCACAGGAGAGGTCACGGCGATCCGGCTCAACGGCGCCGCGAGCGGCCCGGCAGTGATCGCAAGCTACGCCTATGACGATCTCGGCAACCGCAGCGCCGTCACCTATGGCGACGGAAGCAGCACCGGCTACGGCTACGATCCCGTATCCCGCCTCGCGAGCCTGTCCCACAATTTTGCCGCCACGACGAACAATCTGACGAGGACGTTCGCCTACAGCCCGGCGTCGCACATCAAGAGCGTCAGCAGCAACAACGACGCCTACGCATGGAACGGCGCCGTCAACGCCAACCGGCCGTACGCAGTCAACGCGCTTAACCAGTACACCAGCGTCGGATCCGCCGCGTTCACCTACGACGCCAACGGGAATCTCACCTCGGACGGCACCAGCACGTTTGCTTACGATGCCGAGAACCGCATGACCTCGGCGACGGTCGGCGGCGTAACTTCGAGCCTCAGCTACGATCCGCTGGGAAGGCTCTGGCGCCTCGCCAACGGCTCGAGCGACGAGCGCTATGTCTATGACGGCACCGACCTGGTTGCCATCTACAGCGGGTCAACACTCGCGGCCAACTTCATGTTCGGTCCCGGAGTCGACGAACCGATTTCCGCGGTCGTCACCGGCTCAACCCCGACCGGCTGGTTCCATGCCGACGAGCGCGGCAGCATCAACGCGCGAACCGACCAAAACGGCAACGTGAATGCGATCCAGAGCTACGACGAATACGGCATTCCGGGCACCACCAACGTCACCCGCTTCCAATACACCGGCCAGATGTATTTGCCGGCAATCGGCATGCACTACTACAAGGCGCGAATGTACTCGCCGACGCTCGGCCGCTTCATGCAAACCGATCCCATCGGATATGACGACGGGCCGAACTGGTATGCATACGTCGGCAACGATCCGGTGAACTATGTTGATCCGCTGGGATTAATAAGAGTCTGCGTCACCGGGCCCGGGGTCGACTCAAGTGGCGCAATCGTTGAAGGAGCCTCGTTTACTAGCTGCGCAGATCGTCCGGACTCATCGACCACGATGGGGCCAATCTTCTGGTCGCGTCCAGGCGGCCTAAATGTAGATATTGGCGGAGGAGCAATCAGTGGGGGAGCCGGAGGGTCAAGGCCTGACATTCGAAGCAATCCACAAACGAGTTCGTGTACCTCCCCATGGGCTTCAACCATCAGTTCTGCGCGCGCAGTCCTAGAGACCATTGCCACCGGCGCTGACATTGCTACGGTCGGGTTTGTAGCCGGCGGAATAACAAGTCCATTAGCCGTTAGCACAAAGGTGCTGGGAATTTTTATGGAAGCAGGCTTGGGCGCAGTTAACGCCTATGATGCCTATGTAAACGGCAATTCGGGCCCATTGGAGGTTCAAGGGGCAAGTCTAGGCGCTCGCTTGATGCCCGGTGGCAGGCTCCTTCAGACTGGATTAAAGGCGGCGCGCGGCCCAACTGGAATTTTGCGCAACAGCCTTGGGCAGTTCCGCTCATCATACGTGAATAATCCCGGCATCAAGGAAGCTGGAGATTTGGCGACTCAAAAGTTCGCGGGCGAAGTAACTGCAGCCGCGGTATGCCGGTGATGGTTAGAGAAATTGCACTCATCTGTGCCATGGTTGCATTATCGCTCATGGTTGTTGGGAAGACGGACAAGCAGTTTGTCCATCTGCTGGAAGGAAAGCTATTTCACATGCGCCGAAACGTCGGCTGCGCTCGCCGTACGTATCGGGCGCATACATCCATTCTAGCTGTTATCCTATTTATCCTTGGGTTTGCGATGGTCGGCGTTTCGATCATAATGGTCGCAAAGAGTCATGAATTTTCTTTGATCTCGGTCATTGTGAGCTTGTGTCTTATATCATTGGGAGTCCTAGGAAGGGTGAATTCATTTCGTGCGGCTACTCGGGACTTGGATAAGGGAGCAGGTCGCAGTGCAAAATAGAAATGGCTCACTAGTTTAAGGTGATCGCCGCATCGCTCATAACTGATGATGAGCTGGGCGCCACGAGCGATGCCGCGTCTGACTCGGAATCGCTGGCGAGCTGCCTGTGGAACGTCTTGCATAACAAGCAACAATGAACACCCGCGAGCGGACTTCCACCCGGTCAGCCGTTCTATGAGATTGAGATTACGGTGACAGTACACTCAATTAGCCAGCACCTTCGCTTACGATGCCGAGAACCGCATGACCTCGGCGACCGTCGGCGGCGTAACTTCGACGCTTAGCTATGACCCGCTGGGAAGGCTCTGGCGCCTCACCAACGGCTCGAGCGACGAGCGCTACGTCTATGATGGCACCGACCTGGTTGCCATCTACAGCGGGTCGGCACTCGCCGCCAACTTCATGTTCGGGCCCGGCGTCGACGAACCGATTTCCGCGGTCGTCACCGGCTCAACCCCGACCGGCTGGTTCCATGCCGACGAGCGCGGCAGCATCAACGCGCGGACCGACCAAAACGGCAATGTGAACGCGATCCAGAGCTACGACGAATACGGCATTCCGGGCACCACCAACGTCACCCGCTTCCAATATACCGGCCAGATGTATTTGCCGGCGATCGGCATGCACTACTACAAGGCACGAATGTACTCGCCGACGCTCGGCCGTTTCATGCAGACCGACCCCATCGGGTACGACGACGGGCCCAACTGGTACGCCTACGTCGGAAATGACCCGGTGAATTTTAGAGACCCGCTGGGCCTGAGTACATGTAAGCTTGAACCTCCTCTCGGCTCAGCCAAACTGGAGGGCGGCAGCATTGTTATCACCGCATATTATCTCTGCATGGAGCTTCCACGGCTGAACGAACCGCTAACACGAGCGTCCCGTGGAAGTGAAGGCGGCGGCGGCGGAGGCGGAGGCGATGAAGCGGACAAAAAGGAAGATGAGTTCTGCAACAGCCTCGCTAAGGAAACCGAGGAAGCTGAGTCTCAATGGGCAAATTCTGACCCATTCGCTGGATTTACAACTAATTTCGCCTGGGACGACCCGCGAAGACTTGAGGCTGAGCTGCAATGGGCAACTGGAGATTTGAACCAACTCTTGGCCTTGGAAAAGGTCTCAAGTCCGCTCTTTGGCCTTCTAGGCATTGGCGGAGCGGCAGCGCAGTTGCCGAAATCTCGCCTGGGTTCCGCCGCGTGGGCGGGTGCCGCGTGGGCAATACAAATTAACTTCGCCGGACGTATAAATATGCAACGGACCAAGATCGACGCGCTAGAGGCGCGACTGCGGCAGCTCAAGGCATTACAAACGGGCGTTTGCAAGGCAAAGAGTGGATAACGCCTACTCTGAAGCTCAACACAACGGAGATGACGATGCGAATCGCACTAGCACCGACAGTGTCAGCAGTGTTCGTAATTGGCGCAGCAGCATGGGGTGGGTTTCACATCTCGACCACTTACGGGATGGTCGTTCTAGCCGTCTCCCTCATCGGATTGGCTGGTGCCTTAGCCGCTATCTCTCACTTCAACAGGAAAAGTCATCCAAGTGGCACATCACAATAGGGGCACCTTCTGCGCAGCAGCTGGACCTTTATCGCAGTGTTTCGCTCGGCTCCATTCGGCCGGTCAATGAATGAGGTGAAAAATTCCTTGGCATTCGTAACTATTTAGGCCAGCATGACCTTGCCGAATCAAAGGGGGAATCATGCGTTTGCATGGTGGGCGCGTTCGCGTCGCCTGTTCGGCTTGCTGTCGCTGTTTAGTTCATCGGTTCACGCGCAAGATTCGTATTCCGATCCAGCCGGTTCAGGCGTGCTCGTTTCTGCGGTCGGATGGTTGCAGGGCACGCTCCTCGGAACGGTCGCGACTGTTGTCGCCGTCATCGCCGTCGCAACTGTCGGTTTCATGATGCTGACCGGCCGCATCAACTGGCGCTACGGCGCGACGGTCATCCTCGGCTGCTTCATCCTGTTCGGGGCATCGACGATCGTCGCCGGCATCCATTCGACTGCGACACTTAGCCAGTGAGTTCAGTGATTGAGCGCGACACATGCTTCGTGGCGCTGACGCGCCCGCAGATGTTTGCCGGCGTCACCTACAGCTATTTCGTTGCGAACACCGTCATCGCAACCGAGCTGTTTCTGATCTTCAAGTCAGTGTGGGTCCTCGCGGTGGCTCTTCTGGTCCACGCCGCGGGTGTACTGCTGTGCCTTAAGGAGCCTCGCGTTTTTGATCTGTGGCTTGCGCGCGTATCAAAATGTCCGCGGGTCAAGAATCATGCGGTGTGGGGATGCAACTCCTACCGCCCCTGACCAAAGACTCGAAGCTCGCCTTACAGGAGCAGCCCGCCGGCAAGCATTTGCCGTATGCGCGCCACGTCGACGATCACACGATCGAAACCCGAGACGGGCTGCTGATGCAAGTCATCCAGGTACGCGGACTACTGTTCGAGACGGCGGATACCGACGAGATCAACTATCGAAAGCGCCTTCGGGATGCTGCGCTCCAGGCAGTCGGATCATCGCGCTTTGCGATCTATCATCATGTCATTCGGCGTGAGGCCGACGTGTCGCTCGGCGCAGAGTTTCCGGACACCTTCTCGCGCGAACTCGATGCCCGGTGGCGAGCGCGTCTCGAGACGCGCAAGCTCTACATCAACGATCTGTTCCTGACGCTCGTCAGACGGCCGCTGCAGGGCAAGATCGCGGTCCTCGACCGCCTGCGGGAGCGCCTGAGGAGAACCGTCGAGTCGTTCGATACGGGCCGCTACGAACTTCAGCAGCTGGAGCAGGCGCGCAACGCGCTGATCGCGACCCTTGGCAGCTACGAACCCCGCCTGCTCGGCGTCTATTCGACAAAACAGGGACATTGTTCGGAGCCGCTCGAGTTCCTGTCCTACCTGTTCAACGGTGAGATGCGCCCGGTCCTGCTGCCGACACAGGATATCGGCGATTATCTTCCGTATCGCCGCATCAGCTTCGGCGAGGATGCGATCGAGCTCGGACGCGCCGGCGCCAGTCCGCGGCAGTTCCTGGGACTTGTCTCGGTCAAGGATTATCCGGGGCAAACCGCCCCGGGCATGCTCGATGAGCTGCTTCGCATTCCTTTCGAATTGACGGTCTCGCAATCGTTCGGGTTCGTCGAGCGCCAGGCTGCGCTGTCGCGGATGAACCTCGCGCTGCGGCGCATGCGGTCGGCGGAAGACGAAGCGCTCAGCCTTCGCGCCGAATTGACGGACGCCAAGGACGATGTCGCCGCTGGCCGAGCTGCATTTGGCGAACACCACATGACAATTGCCGTCTGCGCGAGCTCACCCGACGAGGTCGACGCCGGTGTCGCCGAAGCCCAGGCCGCCCTTGCCGATCTCGGCATCCACTCGGTTCGCGAGGACATCGGGCTCGAACCCGCATTCTGGGCGCAGTTCCCGGGTAACTTCAAATATGTCGCGCGGCGCGGCCTTGTCTCGACCAGCAATTTTGCAGGCCTCGCAAGCTGTCATAATTTCGCACTCGGGAAGCCGAGCGGCAATCATTGGGGCGAAGCGGTGACGTTGCTCGAAACTACCGCTGCCGGCCCTTATTTCTTCAACTTCCACCACGGCGATCTCGGCAATTTCACCGTCATAGGGCCGTCCGGCTCCGGTAAAACCGTCGTGCTCAATTTCCTCCTCGCACAGGCGCGCAAGTTCGCAGCCCGAATCATCTTCTTCGACAAGGATCGCGGTGCCGAGCTTTTCATCCGCGCGATCGGCGGCCGCTACGACGTGCTTCGTCCCGGGACTCCATCGGGTCTCAATCCTCTGCAGCTTACTGATACACCCGCCAACCGGCAGTTCGTGATCGACTGGATTGCCGTTCTTGCCGGAGGAGCCGATGGCGAAGATCTCTTGCAGATCAAGGATGCGGCGGACGCGAACTTCGAGCAGCCGCGCGAGCATCAACGCTTGCGGTACCTCGTCGAGTTGTTCCGTGGCGGCCATCGCCCGCACGGCGCCGACCTCTGGTCACGGCTGAGGCCTTGGTGGGGCGACGGGGAGCGCGCGTGGCTATTCGACAATGAGAGCGACTTGACGGATGTGCAGGCCGACGCCGTCGGGTTCGATATGACTCAGGTGCTGGACGATCGGGTCGTTCGCACGCCGGCCATGATGTACCTGTTTCACCGGGTCGAGGAACGGCTCGACGGAAGTCCGGCGATCATCGTGGTCGATGAAGGGTGGAAGGCGCTCGATGACGACGTGTTCGTGCGGCGGATCAAGGATTGGGAAAAGACCATCCGCAAGCGCAACGGCATCGTCGGCTTTGCAACCCAGAGCGCACAAGATGCACTCGAAAGCCGGATCGCCAGCGCGATCGTCGAACAGGCGGCAACCCAGATCTTCATGTCCAATCCAAAGGCGCTTGCGCGGGAGTATGTCGATGGCTTCGGGCTGACCGAACACGAGCTCGATCTCATCCGCAATATTCCCGACACCGCACACTGCTTTCTCATCAAGCACGGCAATGACAGCGTCGTCGCGCGCCTCAATCTCGCTGGAGAGAAGGAGCTTCTGACCATCCTGTCGGGCCGCGAGCGGACCGTTCGTCTGCTCGATGGCATCCGGCTCGAGATCGGCGACGATCCGACCGATTGGCTGCCGCGACTGCTGGAGGTCGCATGATCGAGATCTGTCCAGGCCTTCCGCAGGGCGCCGGCTTCATTAGCTCAGTAACGGGTTACATCGATTGTCAGGCGCAGACCCTCGGTTCGGCTTCGTGGGCGGCTCTCGCTGCGCCCGGCTCGACGCTGATGATCGTCCTGACCGGCTTTCTGACGATCTTCATCGCGCTGATCGGATACAATCTGCTGCTTGGTATTACGCTGACTGTGCGGAGCGCCACGATCGCGTTCGTCAAGATTGGCGCGGTGTTCGCATTGGCGACCAGTTGGCCCGCCTATCGAACCCTGGTCTACGATCTGGTTATCGACGGCCCCGGGCAGCTGGTGAGCGAGATTGGACCGCGAGCGGGGGTGGTTGGATCGGACGGAACGCTGCTCCAGCGGCTCGACCTTGCTGATCATGCGCTCGCACAGCTTGCCATTCTGGGCACGGGTCCGTTGCCCGCAAATGCCTATACTCAGATCCCGCCTCCGCCGTTCGCGAGCTTCGATGCCTTTGCCTTGGGCGGCTCGAGGATCCTTTTCCTTCTGACCGCGATCGCGGGGCTGACGGCAGTGAGGCTCGTCGCGGGGCTGATGCTGGCCTTCGGACCGTTCTTCATCGCGTTCCTCCTGTTCGACAGCACGCGGAGCCTGTTCGAGGGCTGGGTGCGGGTGCTCGTGGGAGCCGCGTTGGCATCGGTCGTCGCATCGCTCGTCCTCGGCCTGGAGCTCGCCTTGATGGAGCCCTGGCTGAGCGGTGCTCTTGCACGCCGAATGGCGGGCGAGCCGCTGCCGACGGTCTCAACCGACTTGTTCGTACTGGCCTTGCTGTTTGCCATTCTCGTGCTCGCGGCGATTCTTGGATGCGTATGGGTCGCGCGCGCATTTCGCCTGCCCGCGGCGATAAGGCTCACCCCGGTGCTCGCGAGCAAAGTTTCGCCGCCAGTCGCGAACGGCGGTCAGGGACATCCGTCCGCGCGTCGCCGTGAAGCGGAGAGGAGCCGGGCTGTGGCCATTGCGGGGGTGTTGGCGAGCGTCGACCGACGTGACGTTGCCGTCGCTCTGGCGGAGCCAGGTGCCAGTCGGCCCAGCCGGACCACCACTCTGTCGGCGCCTGCACCGGAAGCGAGCCGAACCGGAGTGCCGCTCGGAAGAAGTTTCAGCCGGCGGCCGAATTCGCGCGTGTCCGAACGCGCAGCGAAAAGGGATGCGCGCGGATGAACGAGCACAGCCGCGAAACACTCGATCAATATTATGCCGGCGCGGCCAGCTGGAATCGCGACCGGGTACAGGCGATGCGCTCGTCATCGCGGGCGGCGTGGTGGATTGCCGCCGCTGCGGCGGTGATCGCGATCCTCGAAGCGGTGGCACTGGTGTTGCTGACGCCTCTCAAGACCGTCGAGCCCTATACTTTGATGGTCGATCGAACGACCGGCTATGTACAGGCATTAAAGCCGCTGGACCGGGCGACGATCGCACCCGACACCGCGCTGACCCAATCATTTCTGGTTCAATATGTGATTGCCCGCGAGGGCTTCGACATGGCCATTTTGAACGCCAATTATCGCAAGGTCGCGTCGTTCTCGGCGGATGCGGCCCGCAGCAGCTACCTTCAGATGATGCAGGTCTCCAATCCGCAGAGCCCGCTTGAAGATTGAAGCCGCGCTTCGTTCGACGGAGACTCCGGAGCTGGTCGAGAGCCAGTTCTGGCTTGAGATGCCCTGGTACCAGATGAAAACCGTCACGAG
>Ga0207678_10000961_pt1 | contig 26351 bp, 24 predicted proteins | sample KBSC63metaG_FD_184319 | JGI IMG/M metagenome (GOLD analysis project Ga0207678, IMG submission 184319) | Corn rhizosphere microbial communities from Kellogg Biological Station, Michigan, USA - KBS C6-3 metaG (SPAdes) (version 2) | ecosystem: Host-associated > Plants > Roots > Rhizosphere > Soil ... | reverse complement strand
AGCGAGGCGGTAACGGCGAACAAGGCAGCGCGCATAAACTCTCCTGTCATTGACGAAATTGTCGTTATTCGGAAGCCTTCCAGCTGCCGTCGATCATTTCGATGATGCCCGAGAAGTCGCGGTTCCCGCCGCCCTTTTCGACGAACTCTTCATAAAGTTCCTCGGCCTCTTCGCCCATCTCGACGTCCACGCCGGCGTGCTTCGCGGCCTCGAGAGCGAGCTTCAGATCCTTGAGCATCAGCGCGGCCGCGAACCCGCCCTGGTAGCCGTTGTCGGCGGGCGTCTTCGGACCGACGCCCGGTACCGGGCAGTAGGAGGTCATCGACCAGCTCTGGCCCGAGGCCTGCGACGAGATATCGAAGAATACCTGCGGATCGAGGCCGAGCTTCTGAGCCAGCACGAAGGCCTCGCAGGTGACTGCCATGGTCGCGCCGAGGATCATGTTGTTGCAGATCTTCGCCGCCTGTCCGGCACCGGCGCCGCCGGCGTGGATCACGGCCTTGGCCATTGGTTCGATGATCGGCCTGGCACGGGCGAACGCTTCGTCCGAGCCGCCGACCATGAACGCGAGCGATCCCGCCGCCGCCGCCGCAATGCCGCCCGAGACCGGCGCGTCTACCATCTCGTATCCCTTGGCGCTGGCTTCTTCTTCGATCGTTCGAGCGCTGCCGACGTCGATCGTCGAGCAGTCGATGAGCAGCGCGCTCGTCGGGGCGTTGCCGAACACATGGTTGCGATAGACGTCGAGCACGTGCTTCGCCGCCGGGAGCATGGTGATGATGACGTCGGCGTCCCGGCATGCCTCCTCGGTCGAGCCGGCGCGGCCGCAGCCGGCGCTCACAGCCGCGTCAAGCGCTTCGCTGCTGAGATCGAACGCGCGGACGTCGTGCCCTGCCTTGGCGAGATTCGGCGCCATCCCGCCGCCCATGTGGCCCAATCCGATGAATGCGATCTTCGCCAACTCACTACTCCTCGTCATTGCGAGCGGAGCGAAGCAAGCACGGCCTCGCGCCATTGGATTGCTTCGTCGCTGCGCTCCTCGCAATGACGAAGCAGGTCCACTACCGCCCCTTCCAATTGCCCGGCCGCTTCTCGACGAAGGCGGCCATGCCTTCCTTTTGGTCCTCGGTGCCGAACAGCCCATGGAACAGCCGCCGCTCGAAGCGGATGCCCTGCGACAGCGGGATTTCGAAGGCGGCGTTGACCATTTCCTTGACCGCGATCGCGGCCAGCGGTGGCATGGCGGCGATCGCTTCCGCCGTCTTCATGGCTTCCTCGAGCAGGTCGGCGGCGGGGACCACTTTGGCGACAAGCCCCGAGCGTTCGGCTTCCTCCGCGCCCATCATCCGCCCGGTCAGGCACATTTCCATCGCCTTGGCCTTGCCCACCGCCCACGTCAGTCGCTGCGACCCACCCATGCCGGGAGTCACGCCGAGCTTGATCTCGGGCTGTCCGAACTTGGCGCTGTCGGCGGCGATGATGAAGTCGGCCATCATCGCCACTTCGCAGCCGCCGCCGAGCGCGTAACCGGCGACCGCGGCGATCCACGGCTTGCGCGTCGCGGTGACCTTTTCCCAGCCGGCGAAGAAATCATTGGAATACATGTCGGCGAAGCCTTGGCTCGACATCTCCTTGATGTCGGCGCCCGCCGCGAACGCCTTTTCCGAGCCCGTGAGGACGAGGCAGCGCTGGCCCTCGTCGGCGTCGTAGCCGGCGAAGACCGCGATCAGCTCTTTCAGCACCTCGCTGTTGAGCGCGTTGAGCGCCTGCGGACGATTGAGGGTAACCAGCGTCACGGCCCCGCGGCGCTCGATCAGGACGGTGTTGTACTCACTCATTCTTGCGTCTCCGGGAACGGCGTCCATTCTTCGCTCGGCGGGAGCGGCGCGAACAGGACGTCGAGCATTTCCTCCGTGACGTCCTCTGGAATCTCCGGCTCCCACTGCGGATCGCCGGTCTTGTCGATCAGAAGGGCGCGTACCCCCTCCCGAAAGTCGTGGGTGCGGACCACCCGTCCGGCGAGCGCATATTCGGCGCGCATCTCGTCAGCGAAGCTGGCGCGACCGGCGCCCTCGGCGAGCAGGCGGAGCGAGACCTTGCACGACAGCGGGCTCTTGGTGCGCAGCGTCGAAAGCTCTTTCTCGGCCCAATCGCCCTCATCGCTCTCGAGCGCGGCGATGATCTCCTCGAGCTGGTCGGACGCGAATAGTTTGGTGATCAGCGGCAGGTTGGTTTCGACTTTCGCCTCGGGCACGCTGTTCGCCGCGGCGCCGAGCGCGCCCTTCGCGCGATCCGGTGCCTTGACGATCCGCTCGACGAGGTCGGAAAGGCCCGCCTGCTCGACATAATGGGTGGCAAGATTGAGATAATGGCATTCGGCGCCGTCGAGCCGCGCGCCGGTCAAAGCCATGAACTGCCCGACGCGGCCGGGCAGGCGGGACAAATACCAGCCGCCGCCGACGTCGGGAAACAGCCCGATGCCGGTCTCCGGCATCGCCAGGCGCGTGTTCTCGGTTGCGATGCGGAAGTTGCACGGCTGCGAGATGCCGACTCCCCCGCCCATCGTAATCCCGTCCATGATCGCGATCGTCGGCTTGGGGTAGCTGAAGAGCAGATGATTGAGCCGGTATTCGGCGAAGAAGAAATGCTTGGCGTCCGACGCATCTTCGCTGCCGCTCCGCGCGAGCATCACCACGTCGCCGCCGGCGCAAAAGCCGCGGCCCTCGGCATGGTCGATGATCACGATTTCGACCGCGGGATCGTGCATCCACTTGAGCAGCGCTGCGCTCATCACCTCGCACATCTGGGTGGTCAGCGCGTGGATCACCTTCGGGCGGTTCAGCCGGATCCGCCCGACGCCGCCCTCGACGAAGGTCAGGACGTCGTCGGTCAATTTCCCTCTCCCCAGCGGGGAGAGGGCAGGGTGAGGGGGCTCGAGTGCCGAGAAGGATCGCGAGCGTCGAGCCCCCTCTCCTGTATCCTCTCCCCGCCGGGGAGAGGAGATTGCGCTGATGCCGCGATCATGGCCATCACTGCCGGAGCATGTCGCGGCTGACGATCACGCGCATGATCTGGTTGGTGCCCTCGAGGATCGAATGGACCCGGAGATCGCGCCAAAAGCGTTCGATCGGATAGTCCTGGAGATAGCCGTAGCCACCGTGTAGCTGCAGCGCGCGGTCGACCACCGCCGAACCGGTGTCGGTCGCGAGGCGCTTTGCCATCGCGGCGAAGCGAGTCTTGTCGGGCGCGTTCGCGGTCACCTTGGCGGCCGCGACGTAGAGCAGATATCGCGCCGCCTGCAGCTCTGTTTCCATGTCGGCGAGCGTGAACTGCGTCGCCTGAAAATCCGCGATCGCTTGGCCGAACTGCTTGCGCTCCTTGGTGTACTTAACCGCCTCGTCGAGGCAGCGCTGCGCGCCGCCGAGCGAGCATGCGCCGATGTTCAAGCGGCCGCCGTCGAGCCCCATCATGGCGATGCGGAAGCCTTCGCCTTCGCCGCCGACGCGGTTCTCGACCGGCACCCGGACCTCGTCGAAATTGACCTGCGCGGTCGGCTGCGAATGCCAGCCGAGCTTCTTCTCCTGCGCGCCGAAGCTGACGCCCGGCATGTCCTTTTCGATCACCAGGCAGGAAATGCCCTTCGGGCCTTCCTCCCCGGTACGAACCATGGTCACGTAGATCTCGTTCTCGCCGCCGCCCGAGATGAACGCCTTCGACCCGGACACGACATAATGATCGCCGTTTAGGATCGCCTTGGTCTTGAGCGCCGCGGCGTCGGAGCCGGACGACGGCTCGGTCAGGCAATAGCTCCCCATCCGCTCCATGGTGATCATCGAGGGCAGGTACTTCTGCTTGACCGCGTCCGAGCCGAAGCGGTCGATCATCCAGCTCGCCATGTTGTGGATCGAGATGAAGGCGCTGGTCGACGGGCAGCCGTAGGCCATCGCTTCCATGATCAGCGCGGCTTCGAGCCGACCGAGGCCGATTCCGCCGCTCTCCTCGGAGACGTAGATGGAGCCAAAGCCGAGCTCGGCCGCCTCCCGGATCGTGTCGTGGGGGAAGATATGCTTCTCGTCCCACTCGGCCGCGAACGGGGTGATGGCGTCCGCGGTGAACTTGCGCGCCATCTCCTGAATCTGAAGCTGGTCGTCGGTGAGGTCGAACTGCGTCATTGCGCAGGCGGCCTTAGGGTGAGGCTCGATTGTCAGCAAGCCCGCTGCCGACGTCATTGCGAGCGCAGCGAAGCAATCCCGGGAGGTGTGGATTGCCGCGTCGCCTGCGGCTCCAGCAATGACGGTCAGGCGGCGGGTTCTTCCTGCAGCAGTCCCTCGAACTTCAGCACGTGGCGTACCGATGGGCGCTCGAGCATGCGGTCGCGGAAGGCGCGCAAGTTCGGCCACTTGTCGAGGCCGAAGAACTTCTCGGCCCAGCCGGTCATCACGAACAAATAGGGGTCCGGCAGCGTCAGGTTCTCGCCCATCAGGAACGGCCCGGTGCCGAGCCGCGCGTCGATGTAACCAAGCTTGTCGGCGAGCACCTGGCTGAAGAAGGCTTTGGTCTCCTCGCCGGCATTCGGCTTGAACAGCGGCGTGAAGCTCTTGTGCAGCTCGGTGGTGATGTAGTTGAGGCCTTCCAGCACCCGGTAGCGGCGGAAATTGCCGAGCGGCGGCAGGACCTCGGGCCAGCTCGCGCGGTCGCCGAGATATTGCAGGATCACCGCATTCTCGGTCAGCACCTCGCCGCTGTCGAGTTGGAGCGCCGGCACCGCGCCTTTGGGATTGACCGGCAGATAGTCGCTTCCGTCCTCGAGCGTCTTGGCGCCAAGGTCGACCCGCTCGGCTTCATGCTCGATGCCGATCTCGTGAAGCAGGATGTGCGGCGCCTGCGAGCATGCGCCGGGCGAATAGTAAAGTTTCATTGGGCCGCTCCTTTCAGTGGCTGTTGCCCAGGTCGTTGACGTCGGGATTGTCGTCGCCGGTGGAAAGCTCGCCGTTGGTCGCCTCGCTGCTTTCGTCGGGCGGCAGAGTCTCGATCTGCGCGTTGGGCGGAATTTGCCCGGAGCTGAGATTCGCATCCGGGGACATCAGCTGGTTTTGGTCAGATTGTTGCGGCGCCTTTTTGCTGCAAGCAGTGATCGCAATAGCGGCGCAGGCAAGGATCAGGATTTTAGCTGCATTTTGCATAGCTGAAACTCGCGCTTGGCTTGGTTTCTGTGCGGGTGAGGATCTGCTTGTCCGCCTTCAGCGCTTCATAGCGCGTCCAGCTCTGCCCTTCGCCGGTGAAAGCGAAATTGCCCGCGATCGAATTGCCGTCTGCCTCGACATCGCCAGTCGGAACGGCGCGCGATTCATAGAAGCGCAGCTCGTCCGGCGTGACGATCAGCAGGCCCTTGGCATCGCCGCGGGTCGACGTGCAATCTCCGGGGGTCAGGCCCCAGCGGCCGTGGAGCGCGGCGGGAATGATGGCGGCCGGGGCGGGCAGCGGCTCGGCCGGGCGGGTCTGCTTGTGCGGCTCCCCGATGGCGGTCGGCGCGGCGACCTTGATGTCAGGGGGCCCGGCCATCGCGTTCGCCTGGCTGTCGACGGGATCGCGGCTGCACGCCGCCATGGCGAGGACGAGCAGGCCGCTGATGACGGGAAAGCGAATCACGCCTCTTCAACAACCAGCCTCCACAACTTGTTGCACGGCTGTTGTCCGTGGTCCGTCTCAGTAGCTCACGGCGGCGAGGCATGGCACGCGATCGTCGGCGCCCTCGCGGAAATTTGCCTTGGTAAAGAACCAGCCGTCGCGGTTGAACCCGCGGAACGCGTCGCTGGTCAGCCGCAGCGCGAAATCCGTCTGGTCGGAAACGACGTAGGCGACGCCTCCGTCGTGGGCCTGCTGGGTCACCGCCGTGCCCCCGTATCTAACGACGATCCGCCCCGGCTCGCGCCGTGCGCCCGACCAGACGTTGACCTCGCGCCCGGCGAGCACGAGCCGCGCGCCCTGCACGCCGGCGCCTTGCGATTGCGGAAGGATCAGCGCCCGGTCGCCCCTCGCGAGATGGATGGCGTAGCCGCCGCCGCAGAAATAGCCGGGACCTCGATATTCCTCGGTGCGCGGACCGGTCCATTGCGGCGCCATCGGTTGCGCCAGGGCCGCGGCCGCGAGCGTGATCAGGATCATGAGTCACCCCCATCGCCGGAACGATGGGGTGCTTCTACGCTTCAAATGGACGTTGCGCCAACTGGCGCGAACTCAGCCGAAGGTCGGGATGTGGAACGCCTGCTTGTCGTCGGCATCGACGAAGCCGTCGGGCCAGCGCTGCGTGACGACCTTGACCTTGGTCCAGAAGCGCACGCCTTCCATGCCGTACTGGCCGATGTCGCCGAAGCCGGAGCGCTTCCAGCCGCCGAAGCTGTGGTAGGAGACCGGGACCGGGATCGGCACGTTGATGCCGACCATGCCGACATTGACCCGCGCTGTGAATTCGCGCGCGGCGTGGCCGTTGCGGGTGAAGATGGCGACGCCGTTGCCATATTCGTGGCTGGTCGGCAGGCGAACCGCCTCCTCGAAATCGCGCACTCGGACCATTTGCAGCACCGGACCGAATATCTCGTCCTGATAGCTCTTCATGTCGGGCGTGACGTGGTCGAAGAAGGTCGGGCCGATGAAAAAGCCTTCCTCGTGGCCCTGGAGCGTGAAGTTGCGGCCGTCGACGACCAGCTCGGCGCCCTCGTCGATGCACATCTGGATATAATGTTCGATCCGCTGCTTGTGCGCCTTGCTGACGACCGGGCCGTAGTGCGCTTCGGGGTCGGTCGAGACTCCGACGCGCAGCTTCTCGATCGCGGGAATGAGCTTGGCGCGCAGGCGATCGGCGGTATCCTCGCCGACGGGAACCACGACAGGCAGCGCCATGCAGCGCTCGCCCGCCGAGCCGAATGCCGCGCCGGCGAGGTCGTTGACGACCTGGTCCAAGTCGGCGTCGGGCATGACGATGCCGTGGTTCTTGGCCCCGCCGAACGCCTGCACGCGCTTCCCGTTGGCGGTGCCGCGCGCGTAAATGTACTGCGCAATATCGGATGAGCCGACGAAGCTGATCCCGCCGATGTTCGGGTGGTCGAGGATCGCGTCGACCATTTCCTTGTCGCCGTGGACGACCTGGAGAATGCCGTCGGGAAGGCCGGCTTCCTTCATCAGCTCGGCGAGACGCACCGGGACCGAGGGATCGCGCTCGGATGGCTTCAGGATGAAGGCGTTGCCGCAGGCGATCGCCATGCCGAACATCCACATCGGGATCATCGCCGGGAAGTTGAACGGGGTGATCCCCGCGCCGATGCCGAGCGGCTGGCGCAGCGAATATACGTCGATGCCGGTGCCGGCGCCGGCGGTATATTCGCCTTTGAGCGCCTGCGGGATGCCGCAGGCGAGCTCGATCACTTCGAGCCCGCGCTGAACGTCGCCGCGCGCGTCGGCCAGCACCTTCCCGTGTTCCGAGCTCAGCAGATGCGCGAGTTCGTCCATGTGTTTCTCGACCAGATCGCGATACTTGAACATGACGCGCGCCCGTCGTTGCGGGTTGGTCGCCGCCCAGCCCGGTTGCGCTGCCTTGGCCGCATCGACCGCCTTCTGGAGGTCGGCCGCGGTGCCGAAGCGGACATGCGCCTGGACCTGACCCTGGTTGGGGTCGAACACGTCTCCCTGCCGTTCGCCTGATGCAAAAGTGGAGCCGCCGATGAAATGGTCGATGCTGCGCAACATGACTGACGCGTCCTCGATTCTGGTGATGTGGGGTCGGCCCATCCCCTAGACCCGCGCGTCCGCAAATGCCAGTTGCCGAAACGATCAAGGGGAGAGTCGACGATGCGGAAGCTGGCGATCTTGACGTGCGTCATGCTGGTGGGCGCGGCGCCGCCGCCGAAGGCGGCGAGCCCGGTCGACGCGAAGCTGCGCGCAATCGTCCAGCCGGTCAGCGAGCAGCAGCTTCGGCATACGATCGAGACTCTGGTCAGCTTCGGGACTCGCCATACGCTCTCCTCGCAGACGGACCCGAAGCGGGGGATCGGCGCGGCGCTCACCTGGGCGCATGACGAGTTCGGCCGCTATTCGGCGGCGTGCGGCGGCTGCCTGACGATCGTCAAGCCGGGCCAGCAGTTCACCGGCAAGCGAATTCCGAGCCCGACCTGGGTCTATGACATGGTCGCGATCCAGCGCGGCACCGAGCGGCCGAACGACGTGGTCATCATCCAGGGCCATATCGACAGCCGCGTCAGCGATGTGATGAACTTCACCTCGGACGCTCCGGGCGCCAACGACGACGGCTCGGGCGTCGCGGCGGTGATGGAAGCCGCGCGGGTGCTCTCCAAGCACAAGTTCCCCGGCACGATCGTCTATGCCGCGCTGTCGGGGGAGGAGCAGGGGCTCTACGGCGGCAAGGTGCTGGCCGATTATGCCAAGGCGCAGGGCTGGAACGTCGTCACCGTGCTCAACAACGACATCGTCGGCGGCACCTGCGGGTCGGACGGTGTGTGCGATTCCACCCATGCGCGGGTGCTGTCGGAAGGGCCGCGCTCGCAGGGGCAGGTTGAGCTGATGGCTGCCACTCACAGCCTCGGCGGCGAGAACGACGCACCCTCGCGCAACATCTCGCGCTACCTCGACAGCCTCGCCGACCGGCTGAACAACGGCCTCGACGTGCGGCAGATCTGGCGCACCGACCGCTTCGGGCGCGGCGGCGACCATATCCCCTTCCTCGAGCTCGGCTATCCCGCCGCCCGCGTCAGCGTCGCGATCGAGAATTACAACTGGCAGCACCAGGATTTGAGGACCGAGAACGGCATCCGCTACGGCGACACGATCGACCATGTCGATTTCCCATACCTCGCCAAGATGACCAAGCTGAACATCGCCGCGCTGGCCAGCATCGCGAGCGCCCCGCCGCCGCCCGCGCCGACGGTCGAAGGCGCGGTGAGCACGGACACGACGCTGACTTGGGAAGGCGTTCCTGACGCGGCCGCTTACATCGTTCGCTGGCGCCGAACCGATGCCAACCAATGGGAGCATTCCGAAGAGCATAAGAGCATATTGTGCGGCGCGCCGGACACTGCTGCGACACCCTGCCGGCACGTTCTCCCGCACATTCGAGTCGACGATTGGGTGTTCGGCGTCTCTTCGGTGAGCAAGGACGGGTTCGAAAGCCCGGTCGCGTCGGCCGTGCCGGGCGGCGCGTTCAAGCCTTACGTCGCGCCGGTGAAGAAGCCCTGACCGTCACCCCGGGGTTGACCCGGGGCCTGCCTTCCTTTCTCGCGGGCCGGATGAAAGAAAAGGCGGGTGCCGGATCAAGTCCGGCATGACGAGAGCGGACGCGCATGACACCGACGAACCCGCCGAGCAACGGCCGCTGGCGGGCATCGCGCTGCGGTTGCTGACCGCGCTGCTGCTGGCGATCATGTTTGCGCTTGTGAAGCTTGCCGGGACTCGCGGCGTGAACGTGGCGGAAAGCCTGTTCTACCGGCAATGCGGATCGACGCTATGCGCCGCGGCGGTGGTTGCCGCCGGGCCGGGATTGAGCTCGCTCCGGACCCGTCGCGTGTGGGCCCATGTCGGGCGCATGGCGCTCGGACTGACCGCGATGGCGCTCAATTTCGCGGCGTTCATCCTGCTTCCCCTCGCCGAGGCGACGACGATCGGCTTCTCGGTGCCGATCTTCTCAGTCATGCTGGCGGCGCTGATGCTCGGCGAGCCGACCGGCAAGTGGCGCTGGGGCGCGGTCGCCGCGGGATTCGCCGGAGTCCTGCTGATCGTTCAGCCGGGGAGCGGCGACGTGCCGCTCATCGGCGCCTCTGTCGCGCTTGCGGCGGCGCTGCTGACCGCATCGGTGACGATCGTCATCCGCCGCCTCGGCGCGACCGAGCGGGCGACCACCACGGTGTTCTGGTTCGCCGTCAGCTCACTGGTGCCGCTCGGCCTGCTGATGCTGCACTTCGCGCATCCGCATGACGGCCTCACCTGGGCGATCCTCGGCGGAATGGCGCTCGCGGGCGGCCTCGCACAGCTGACGCTGACCGGCGCGCTGCGCCTCGCGCCGGTCGCGCTGGTGATGCCGATGGACTACACCAGCCTGATCTGGGCGGTGCTGCTCGGCGCCTGGCTGTTCGGCGAAGTGCCGAGCACGTGGATCTGGATCGGCGCGCCGATCATCATCGGCAGTGGCCTGGTCATCGTCTGGCGCGAGCATCGGCTTCATCGACAAGCGGCGCTCGCCGCGACGGAGGTGACATCGTGAGTCGTCACCCCGGCCTTGAGCCGGGGCCTGCCTTCCTCCACAGCTGACGCATGAAGAAAAGGCGGATCCCGGATCGAGTCCGGGACGACGAACATTAGGCCAGGATGCCACGCAAACGCCCAGCCGGCCTGCCTTCCCGCAAGCAGATCCTCGATTTCATCGCCTCGTCCGACCAGCCGGCGGGCAAGCGCGAGATCGCGCGGGCGTTCGGCCTGTCGGGGCAGGACAAGATCGAGTTGAAGCGCCTGCTGAAGGACATGGCCGACGAGGGGCTGATCGACAGCTCGCCCGGCCGCGCCTTCCACCAGGCTGGCGGCGTGCCCAAGGTGACGGTGCTTCGCGTCGCTGCGGTCGATGATGGCGGCGCCGTGTGGGCGGTCCCCGAGCAATGGCACGCCGAAACGCCGCCGCCGCGGCTGCGAGTCGTGGAGCGAGGGAAGCGGAGCGCCCTTGGTATCGGCGACCGCGTGCTCGCGCGGACGGGGCACAAGGGCGAAAGCTTCATCGCCCACCCGATGAAGAAGCTCGAGCGCGCGGCCGAGCTGGTGCTCGGCGTCGTCCGTCGCGACGGCGATCGCTTCTGGCTGTCGCCGGTCGACAAGCGCGAGCGGCGCGAGATGTTCATCGCCGACGTGAAGGACGCCGAAGCCGGCGACCTCGTGCTCTGCGAGGTCACGGGCCGGCCGCCGCGGACCAGCGCGCGGGTCGATGCGGTGCTCGGGGACCCGTTCGCGCCGAAGAGCTTCAGCCTGATCGCCATCCACAAGCACGGTCTGCGGCACGAGTTCGCGCAGGAGGCCATCGACGAAGCGCATCGGGTGGCGAAGCTGCCGCTCGGCGAGCGCGAGGACCTGACGCACCTGCCAATCGTCGCGATCGATCCCGAGGACGCGCGCGATCACGACGATGCGATCTGGGCTGAGCCGGATGGCGAGGGTGGCTGGAACGCGATCGTCGCCATTGCCGACGTCAGCTTCTACGTGCGCCCCGGCAGCGCGCTCGACCGCGAGGCGCGAGCGCGCGGCAACAGCGTCTATTTCCCCGATCGCGTGGTGCCGATGCTTCCCGAGGAGCTGTCGGCCGACATCTGCTCGCTGAAAGCGGGCGAGGATCGCGCGGCCATGGCCTGCCACCTGAAGATCGGCGGCGACGGCGCGCTCAAGAGCTGGCGCTTCAGCCGCGCCAAAGTCCGCATCGCCGCTAACATTGCCTACGAGGACGCGCAGGCCGCGATCGATGCGGCCGAGGAGGAGCGCATCGATGTCTCCTCGCCGGTCTGCTTTATGCCGCCGGTCGAAGGGCCGCTGCCGCAGGAGCTGGTGGATCACGCGCTGAAGCCGCTGTGGGGCTGCTGGCGCGCCTTGCTCGCCGCGCGCAACCGGCGGGAGCCGCTCGAGCTCGATCTTCCCGAGCGCCGGGTGATGCTCGACGAGAAGGGCCGGATCACCTCGATCGCCCCGCGCGACCGGCTCGACGCGCACCGGCTGGTCGAGGATTTCATGATCGCCGCCAACGTCGCCGCGGCGCGCGCGCTCGAGGCCAAGAAGGCGCCGGTCATGTACCGCGTCCATGAACCGCCCAGCCGTGAGAAGCTGGTGGCGCTGAAGGATTATCTCGCGACCTTCGGGATCGAATTCGCCCTCGGCCAGGTGATCAAACCCGGCACGTTCAACCGCATCATCGACCGTCTCGAGGGCGCCGACGGGCGCGAGGACATCATGGAGCAGTTGCTGCGGACGCAGATGCAGGCGCGCTACGGGCCCGAGCGGCTCGGCCATTTCGGCCTTGCGCTCGCGACCTACGCGCATTTCACCTCGCCGATCCGGCGCTACGCCGACCTCCTGGTCCATCGCTCGCTCGTCAGCGGATACAAGCTCGGGGACGGCGGGCTGCCACCGGGCGAAGAGGAAAGGTTCGAGCAGATCGGCGAACAGATCTCGATGCTCGAGCGGCGCGCGATGGAGGCCGAGCGCGAGACCGTCGACCGCTATGTCGCGGCCTATCTCGCCGACCAGGTCGGGCAGCTGGTCGAATGTCGCATCAGCGGAGTCCAACCGTTCGGCTTCTTCGCGACGGTCGAGGACCTCGGCGGCGACGGCCTGCTTCTCGCCAGGGATCTGGGTCGTGAATATTTCCGCTACGACGAAGGCGCGAAGCAGCTGGTCGGCGAGGAATCGGGTGACGTCTATCGCATCGGGCAGCGCCTGACCCTCCGCCTCGCCGAGGCGAACCCGGTTTCGGGATCGCTGCGCTTCGAACTGCCGGAAGGAAGTTATGGCGGCCGCGCTGCTCCCGCGCCCCGCCGCGACCGCGTGCGCATGGGCGGGAAGCGCGGGCGTCCGCCGAATATCCGCCACAGCAACCGTCGGCGGTGATACGCAACCTTACGCCCGGCCCACGAATTGAGCGGTCGGAGCAAGGAGCAGCATCATGGCTTACAAGATCGCGATACTCGTCGGCAGCCTGAGGAAGGAGAGCTACAACCGCAAGATCGCCCGCAGCGTCTGTGCAATACGGGGCGACGACCTTGCTTGCACCATGGTCGAGATCGGCGACTTGCCTCTCTATAACCAGGACTATGACGCGCTCCCGCAGCAGCCCGAGCAATATGTCCGGTTCCGCGACCAGATCCGCTCGGCCGACGGCATCCTGTTCTGCACGGCCGAGTATAACCGGGGCATGCCGGGCGTTCTCAAGAATGCCATCGACGTGGGGTCCAGGCCCTACGGCCAAAGCGTCTGGGACAAGAAGCCGGCGGCGATCATCAGCGCGTCGATCGGCGCCATTGGGGGTTTTGGCGCTAATCATCAGCTGCGCCAGTCGTGTGTGTTCCTGAACATGCCGGTGATGCTTCAACCCGAAGCCTACATCGGCAACGTCTCCGACAAGGATTTTGACGCCGACGGTCATCTCAAGGACGGGAGCGCCAAGCAGTTCGTGGAAACGATCGCCCATGCCTTCCATGGCTGGATCGACATGATCCACCGCTCGCGCTCGCTTCTCGCGCAGGACGCTGCCCATGCCAAGGAGGAGCGAGAACCCGCCTGATCTCCGGCGCCACTGACGGGCTGATGCGGAACGGCGCCTTATCCGGTATGCATCCGTAACAACCTGAGAGGTGGTCGCATGGAATTCACCTGGATGTCGCGCTGGCAGCCGCATCTGCTCGCAATTCTCAGGATCATCGTCGCGCTGCTGTTCATCGAGCATGCGCTGATCAAGCTGTTCGGCTTTCCGCCGGCCGGCCAGCCGGGGCTGCAGGAGGTCGGAACCTTATTGTGGATCGGTGGCGTGATCGAGCTCGTCACGGGCGTGCTGGTTTTGCTTGGCCTGCTCACGCGCACTGCCGCCTTCGTTGCCGCCGGCGAGATGGCGGTCGCTTATTTCATGGTCCATGCTCCGCGGGGTTTCTATCCGGCCGTCAACATGGGCGAGGGCGCAATCCTGTTCTGCTTCGTGTTCCTGTACATCGCCGCGGCGGGGCCCGGAGCGTGGAGCATCGATGGTGCTCGCACCCGGGGCCGCGCGGTGAGATGACGCGGGTCTGCCCTGAACGCTGAGGGAGGCAAAAAATGGAGTTCACCTGGCTTTCACGCTGGCAGCCGCAGATTCTTGCCATCCTGCGGATCGTCGCTGGCCTTCTGCTGCTCGAACATGCGACGATGAAGTTCTTCCATTTTCCGGCGCCGCTGATGCCGGGGCCGCTCCCGACCTTGCTGATCGTCGCGGGGATCATCGAGCTGGTCACCGGATTGCTGATCACGCTCGGCCTCTTCACCCGCATCGCCGCGTTCATCGCCTCGGGCGAGCTCGCCGCGGCTTATTTCATCGGCCACTTCCCGAAGAGCTTCTGGCCCGGGATCAACATGGGTGAAGCTGCGATTCTCTATTGCTTCCTGTTCCTCTACATTGCGGCGGCGGGACCGGGCGCGTGGAGCATCGACGGAGCACGGAGCCGAAACGCGCCGATCAGGTGACCTTCGCGCGGGTCATGAAGCGGGGCTGATCCCATTCGCGCGAAGTGAGAACGTCGGCGAGTCCTTCGGCCGCGCGGACTATGTCGGCGAAGCGGTTGTAAAGCGGCGCGAAGCCGAAGCGCATCAGGTCGGGCGCGCGAAAGTCGCCGATGACGCCGCGTGCGATCAGCGCCTGCATCACCGCATAGCCGTTCGGATGCGCGAAGACGACGTGACTCCCGCGCTGCATCGCATCGCGCGCTGACGCCAACTGGACTTCGCCACCGCAGCGCGCCTCGACCTCCGCAATGAACAATTGCGAGAGCGCGCGCGACTTGGCTTCGATGTCGGCCATCGCGATGCCGTCGAAGGTGGCGAGCCCCGCGTCGAGCGCGGCGAGCGCGAGGATCGGCGGCGTTCCGGTCTGGAAGCGAGCAATCCCATCGACGGGACGATAGTCGTCGACGAACGCGAACGGCTCGGCATGTCCGAGCCAGCCCTGAATCGGGTTGGTGAGTTCGTTCTGAAGCCGCTCGGCGACGTAGAGGAACGCCGGCGCGCCCGGGCCGCCGTTCAAATATTTGTAGCCGCAGCCGACGGCGAGGTCGCAGCCGCTTCCGTCGAGATCGATCGCGAGCGCGCCGGCGCTATGGCAGAGGTCCCAGAGCGTGAGCGCGCCCGCGGCATGCGCCGCGCGGTTGATCGCGCGCATGTCGTGGATTGCCGCCGAGCGGTAATCAACATGGGTCAGCATCACGACCGCGGTGTCGTGGTCGATCGCGCCGATGACCTCGTGAGGCCCGACCGCATGGACGCGCAGGCAGAGCATGCGGGCGACACCTTGGGCGACATACAGGTCCGTCGGGAAGTTGTGCTTCTGCGTCAGGATCGTGTGCCGGCCGGGCCGCGCCCGCACGGCGGCCGCGAGCAGCTTGAACAGGCAGACGCTGGTCGAATCGGCGATCAGCAGCTCGCTTGGGTTCGCGCCGACGATCGGCGCCAGCCTTGCCGCAATCCGCGTCGGCCAGTCGATCCAGTCGTGCCGGGTCCAGCTGGCGATGAGGTCGTCGCCCCACTGCCGCTCGGCCGTCTCGGTCAGCGCCCCCGGCGCGGCCGTGGGCAAGGCGCCGAGCGAATTGCCGTCGAGATAGATGATTCCGTCTGGCAACCGGAACCGCTCGCGCGCGAAGGCGAGGGCGTCGGATGCGTCCAGTTGCTGGGCTTCTCCGTCAGTCATTCTCGTCCCGTCACCGCCCCGCGAAAGCGGGGGTCCCGCTGCCTTACTTCACTGGCATGTCAAAGAAAGCGGCATTCCCGCTTCCGCGGGAATGACGAGGCGACGTCACAGCTTCGGCAGCGTCACTCCCCGCTGGCCCATATATTTGCCGGCGCGGTCGGCGTAGCTCACCTCGCATGGCTCGTTCCCTTGCAGGAACAGGAACTGGCAAGCGCCCTCGTTGGCATAGACTTTGGCCGGGAGCGGCGTGGTATTCGAGAATTCGAGCGTCACATGGCCTTCCCAGCCGGGCTCCAGCGGAGTCACGTTCACGATGATCCCGCAGCGGGCGTAGGTCGACTTGCCAAGGCAGATCACCAGCACGTCGCGGGGCACCCGGAAATATTCGACGGTGCGCGCCAGCGCGAAACTGTTGGGCGGGATAATGCAGACGTCGGTCTTGCGGTCGACGAAGCTGTTCGACGCGAAGTCCTTGGGGTCGACGGTCGCGGAATCGACGTTGGTGAAGATCTTGAACTCGTCGGCGACGCGCGCGTCATAGCCGTAGGACGAGAGCCCGTAGCTGATGCAGGCCTCGCGCCGCTGCGCCTCGACGAACGGCTCGATCATGCCGTTTTTCTGCGCCTGATCGCGAATCCAGCGGTCCGAAAGAATGGCCATGGCGAAGGCCTAACCGCGCGATTCGAAGCCTTCAATTTTGGCCCGAACATTTCTGTGGATGAGCGCCGTTTCGCGTTTCCGGCACTTCCTCCGGACGGCCGCATGAATTGTGCACCGGTTATCCACAATCGTGCTATCTTTGTTCGCGCTTGATGTGGGGCCGCACGAGCGTAGGAGGCTCGTCATGGCCGAAGTAATCCGCATCGCCGAGTCTGCGTCAGATGTCTCAATCTCCAACCTCCCGCAGAACGTCGAAGCGGAAGCCGCGCTCCTCGGAGCGCTGATGATCGACAACCGGCTGGTCGAGGACGTCCAGCTCAAGCTCAAGTCGCACCATTTCTTCGAGCCGCTGCACGGCCGTATCTACGACGGCATTTTGAAGCTGACGGATAGCAACCGGGTGGCCAATCCGGTCACGCTGAAGCCGCTGTTCGAAGCTGACGAAGGAATGAAGGAAGTCGGCGGGCCTTCCTATCTCGCGCAATTGACCGGTTCCGGGGCTGCGGTGATCGGCGCCCGCGATTTTGCTGCACAGATCTACGATCTCGCGTTGCTGCGCGCCCTCGTCGGCGTCGGCCGCGAGCTCGTGGAAGGCGCGCTCGATACGAGCGAGGACGTTGCCCCTCTCGCTCAGATCGAGCGCGCCGAAAGCGAACTGTACAAGGTCGCCGAGGAAGGCGGCGCCGAAGGCAAGGCCAAGACCTTTGCCGAGGCGACCAAGGAAGCGCTGCGCGTCGCCGAAGCGGCCCTCAACAGCGGCGGCGGCCTGTCGGGCATCACCACGGGTCTGTCCGACCTCAATGGCCGCATGGGCGGACTGCACCGGTCTGACCTGATCATCCTCGCCGGCCGCCCCGGCATGGGGAAGACCAGTCTCGCGACCAACATGGCGTTCAGCGCGGCCACGCGGTTCCTGCAGGACCAGTCCGACGGCATCGAGGCCGACCGCTCCGCCGGCGCTGGCGTCGCCTTCTTCAGCCTCGAAATGTCGGCCGATCAGCTCGCTACGAGAATCCTTGCCGAGCAGTCGGAGGTGACCGGCGAGCAGATCCGGTCGGGCAAGATCCAGGCGCATGAATTCAAGAAGCTCGCGCGCGCCGCCGCGGAGCTGACCAGCCTGCCGCTCTACATCGACGACACTCCGGCCCTGACGATTGCCGCCCTGCGGGCGCGGGCGCGACGTCTCAAGCGCCAGAAAGGCATCGGGATGATCGTCGTCGACTATCTCCAGCTGCTGCAAGGCAGCGGCAGAGGGAGTGCGGCAGATAATCGCGTGCAGGAAATCTCCGAGATCAGCCGCGGCTTGAAGCAGCTCGCCAAGGAACTGCACGTGCCAGTGCTCGCGCTATCGCAGCTCAGCCGTGCCGTCGAACAGCGCGAGGACAAGCGTCCGCAGCTGTCGGATCTGCGCGAATCCGGCTCGATCGAGCAGGACGCCGACATCGTGCTCTTCGTCTATCGCGACGATTATTATCTCGCCGCGAAGCAGCCGGCCGACGATCATCCGGACTTCGCCAGCTGGCAGGAGGAAATGGGCCGCGCCTATGGCAAGGCCGAAATTCTCGTCGCCAAGCAACGCCATGGCTCGACCGGCAAGGTGCGGGTCAAGTTCGACAGCCGGATCACCAAGTTCAGCGACCTCGTCGACGAAGGATACATGCCGGAAATGCGTGGCGGCTGACGCGGCGCGACTGACTGTGGGAGGGGGATGAGGGCGCCGACTGGGTTCGGCGCCCTCAGCCGATGTTACGGTCCGATGTCGCCGGACTCGGGCTGCTTCTGCCGAATTGGCCGGCCGGGCTCTAACTTGAGCGCCCGCGCGACATTGGTATCCCAGTCGTAGATGTCGGGCCGGAACTGGACCTGGTGCCCGTCCCAGTAGGCCGTGTGATAAAGCAGCCGGACCGGGATCGGCTTCGGCAGCTTGACGAATGTCTCCTGCTGGCTCGCGAGCGCTTTTTGGAACTCGTCGGCGATGCCTTGCTCGCTGGCAATCGCGCCTGCGAACTGGAGCGCGTTCTCGACCCGGACGCAGCCGTGGCTGCGGTGCCGCTCGGGCTTGCCGAACCACGCTTTCTCGGGTGTGTCGTGGAGGTAGATCGCCTGCTTGTCGTCCATGTCGAACTTGACCAGGCCAAGCGAATTCTTCGGCCCTGACTCCTGGACGTACAGGCCGTCCTTCATCGCGAAATTGTTCTGCTGGAGCCATTGCGGGCTTTTGTCGGCAAGCTCGTTTTCGCCAATCCCCTTCGGCACGGTCCAGGTCGGGTTGGCGACCAGCCGGAAGATCGGCGCCTGCAGCTGCGGCGTCGGCTTGTCGCCTTCGCCGACGATCACCTTGCGCTGATCGACATGCTGGCCGTCGCGCCAGAAATCGAGCACCGCCGACGCGGTGTTCACGTCGATCCGCGTCGCTGGCGGATTGCGCTGCAGCCAGCGCAGGCGCTCCATAGCGATGGCTGTCTGTCGGGCACGGTAACCGGGGCTGGCGTTGAGCGCGTCGAGCGTGTCTCCGCCAACGACCCCGTCCGTCTTGAAGCCGAAATCCGATTGCAGCTGCTTCACGGCGGCGACCAGTTGCGGCGAATAGTGGGTCGAGGCCGCCGCTCGCGGCGGTGCCGCGCCGTTCGGCGGGGCGGGGACATCGAGGTAGCCGGCGATCCTGAGCGCTGCGGCGACCGCCGGCACCCGCGCGTCATTGGCACCGGGCTTGATCGACTTGCCCTGCGGCACCGCCTGGAACTGGCCCGTGCCGGCTACCTCGAGATAGTGCAAGTGCGCCTGGCTCAGCGCCTTATATTCGTCCGTCTGCGGCGGCAGCGACGCGAGCCACTGGTCGACATCGCCGTTCTGGATCGCCTGGGCGAGCCCTTGCCGCAGGTCGCGCTTGTCGGGTCGCGGAATGGTATAGACGTCGATCAGCTTGGTCGGGTCCGCATATCCGTAGGCGAGCGCCTCGGCGTAGCGGAGTCCCGCCTGCGTCAGCGCAGTATAGCGCTGCGCATCGTCCTTCGGTAGTTCGCCATTGAGGAATAGTTCGGGCTTGAGGCCGTTGGCGGGCGCGGCTTGGATGGCCGCGACCAGTTGCTTCTCGGTCTTGCCAGTCCAGCTGAGGGAGCCGTCGGATTGCTGGGACGCCGCCTGGTTCGACTGATTGCCACTGACCGAGCAGGAGGCGAGGGCGGTGCTGCACAGGGCGAGGCCGATGGCCGCGCCGATCCAATTGTTTTTACTCATTGGGCGCTTGAACGGCTGTCACCCTGAACTTGTTTCAGGGTCCATTCCGGAGATGTGTGCCGCGTTTCATCTCAATGGATGCTGAAACAAGTTCAGCATGATGGCACGGATCAATCCTCAACCATGTTCGGATCGCGCAGGCCCTGGCCGATGGTGCCGCGGGCGCGATCGGCCTCGACGCTGGTCACCGGATAGGCGCAATAATCGGCGGCATAGAAGGCGCTCGGGCGGTGGTTGCCGCTCATGCCGAGGCCGCCGAACGGCGCGTTCGACGGGGCGCCGTTGGTCGGCTTGTTCCAGTTGATCACGCCGGCGCGCACATTGGCCCAGAACTTGTCGTACATTTCCGGGCTGCCGCCAATCAGGCTGGCGGCGAGTCCGAATCGGGTGTTGTTGGCTTCCTCGATCGCGTGGTCGAAATCCTTGACCCGCACAAGTTGGAGCACGGGCCCGAAAATCTCTTCGTCGGGCCGCTCCTTGACGTCGCTGACGTCGATCAAGGCGGGCGTCAGGAACGGCTTGTCCTTGAACGGCCGGTCGAGGCGGCAGATCGGCTTGCCGCCCTTCATCATCAGGTTGAGCCACTGCTCCTGGACATGGTCGGCGGCGGCATTGTCGATCAGCGGCCCCATGAACGGCTGCGGATCCGCGAACGGTTCGCTGACGAGCATGCGGGCATTCAGCTTCCGCATCGCCTCAATCAGCGGCTCGTGCTCGCCATCTTCGACGATCAACCGGCGCGCCGCCGTGCAGCGCTGGCCGGCGGACAAATAAGCCGATTGGACGGCGAGCGTCGCCGCCGTGTCGATGTCCTTCGTCTGCCACACGACGAGCGGATTGTTGCCGCCAAGCTCGAGCGCCAGGATCTTCTGCGGCATTTCGGCGAACTGGCGGTGCAACGCCATGCCCGCGCGCGCCGATCCGGTGAACAGCAGCCCGTCGATGCCGGCCTGTCCCGCCAGATCGCGACCCTGCTCGGGACCGCCGATCAGCAGCCGGACGACTCCTTCGGGGATTCCTGCCTCGTGGAAGCACTGGACCAGGAACGCGCCCGTCGCGGGTGTCTTTTCGGACGGTTTGAAGACCACCGCGTTGCCGGCGATCAGCGCCGGGACGATGTGTCCGTTGGGGAGGTGCGCCGGGAAATTGTACGGCCCGAGCACCGCCAGAACGCCGTGCGGCTTGTGGCGGACCGCGATTTTATTGCCGAGCGCCGCTTCCATCTTCCGTTGCGGCGTCCGTTCGGCGTAGGCCTCAATCGAGATCTCGACCTTGTTAACGACCGCGCCGACTTCGGTCTTGGTCTCCCACAGCGGCTTGCCGGTTTCGCGCGCAATCAACTCGGCGAAGATTTGCTCCTGCTTGCGGACGACATTGGCGAAACGGCGCATCGCCTCGATCCGGAAGGCGTGCGAGTGCGCGGCCCACGCCGGCCACGCGGCGCGCGCGGCGGCAACCTCGGCCGCGGCGTCGCCAACCTGTCCCGACCAGACCTCGTCGCCGGTAGCCGGTTCAAAGGAGATCAGCTTCGAGCCCACGCCCGTGCGCTCCGCCACGTCCGACCGGTCTTCAACCTTGCGGTGCATCCTGCCTGATTGCGCCCCCTACGCGTGGTTCACCATGGGCTTGGCACTGCCGGGGCCTTGCAGCGCGTCACCCATTCGCCGGACCGCCTTAACCTTGTTGTTAAACGGCTGCCAGTCATCGCTTGTCGCGATCGCCGACCAGATCGCCTCGACTTCCTCGATGTGCATCGAGCACGGCTCGGCATCGGACCAATATTCATGGCTGCGGTCACCGCTTCGACCCTCGAGCCGGTGGGCCAGATCGCGAAATTCCTCGGCCGGGTAAAGCTCCACGCCCGGATCACGGCCGGCGCGCCAGTCAAAGAAAATCCGGTCGATGGTCTGCGCCTTGCTGGCGAGCGCGCGCAGCAAGGCGCCCGCGAGCGCGCGATCGTCGCCGCCCGGCGCAATCCCCAGCCGCCGTAGCAAGGCGGCGGTCAGCGCCGCTTCGAACCGCCCGCTCCAGCTGCCGAGCATGTCCGACAGCGGCGGCGCCTCGGTGACCAGCGACAGGCAGCCGGCGAGTTGGGCGAGGTCCCAGTGGATCGCTTCCGGCTGGCGGGCGAAGGCGTAGAGGCCGTAATGATCGAAATAGGCGGCGGTGAACTCGGGCTCCCAATAAGGCGTGAAGCGCCACGGCCCATAATCGAAGCTCTCGCCGGTGATGTTGATGTTGTCGCTGTTGAGCACCCCATGGACGAACCCCGCGGCGAGGTAGGAAGCGGCGAGCGTCGCCGTGGCGTCGGCGACGAGATCGAACAGCCGCAGAGCGTTCTGCCGGTCGTCCGCTGGCGCGGGCTCATTGTACAGGTTGTCGAGGCAGTATCGGGTCAGCCGGTTGATGTTCTGGGCGTCGCCGAAGAAGGCGAGCCGCTGGAAGGTGCCGATGCGGATGTGCCCGTGGCTGAGGCGCGTCAGTACCGACGAGCGCGTTGGGGAGGGCTCGTCGCCGCGCTCGAGCGCTTCGCCGGTCTCGAACAGGGCGAAGCTCTTCGACGTAGTGACGCCCAGCGCTTGGAGCATCTCGCTCGCCAGCACTTCGCGAACACCGCCCTTGAGCGTGAGTCGCCCGTCGGCGTGGCGGCTGTAGGGCGTTTGGCCGCTCCCCTTGGTCCCGAGGTCGAGCAAGCGGTCGTAATCATCGCGCAGCTGGGCGAAGGTGAAGCCGCGGCCGTCGCCGATCTCGGGATTGTACACCCGGAACTGGTGCCCGTGATAGCGCAGCGCGAGCGGTTGCTCGAGATTGTCCGGAAGCGGCTCGAACCGGCAGAAATGCCGCGCCCACCCCTCATCATCGAGTCTGAGGCCGACCCGCTCGGCGCAACGCTCGTTGCGGAACCTCGACGTGCAGGAGGGAAAGCGCGCAGGCTCGACCGGATCGTAGAAGGCCGGCCCGAGCTCGAGGATTTTCGGGTCGGGCCGATAGCGCGTCATCGCCTTCCAAGTGGCGCGCCGCGCTCGCGGTTCCAAGGGTTCAGGCGAGGAGCTTCTTCACTTTCGCCAGCGCGTCTGAGTCTGGTTCGTCGGGCGAGATGGTGCCGGCGAACTGGCCCGAGCCGTCGAACAGCAGGACGGTCGCGGTATGGTCCATCTGCTTGCCCATCGGCGCGTGCGGCACCGGCTCGGCGAAAATCCCGTACTGCTTCTTCACCTGGTCGATCTGTGCCTGGCTGCCGGTGAGGCCGATGATCGGCGCGTTGAACAGGCCCGCATATTGGCCGACTTCCTTCGGACCGTCGTTGGCCGGATCGATGGTGACAAAAACGATCCGCATCGCCTGGTCGTTGGCGGCCTCGCGGCGCAGCTTCACCAATCGTGAGAGGGTCGTCGGGCAGACATCGCCGCACCGGGTGAAGCCGAAATAGATCGCGTAGGGCTTCCCCTCGAGCGCCTGGCTCGAGAACGGCTTGCCGTTGTCGCCGACGAGCGTGAACGAACCGCCGAAGCTTGTCTTGACCGGGCCGCTGGCCGCTTGCGGCGTTGCCGTCTGCTCGCGCGGGACCAGGAACAGCGCGGCGGCGCCGATCGCCGCGAGGGCAACGATGATCCACAACAGCAGCCGAACGCGCTTGAGCGTCGACTTGGGCGGGGCAGTCTCGGTCACGTCAGATCACCATCCGTAGGTTGGCGCCGCCTTCGGGCGCGTCGAGCGCGCATATCGACCCTCCATGCGCCAAGGCAACCTGCCGCGCGAAACTGAGGCCGACGCCGCTCCCCCCTTTGTGGGTCGTATAGAAGGGCAGAAAGATGTCCTCGCGCCGGTCTTCGGGGATGCCCGGCCCATTGTCGCGCACCTCGATGCGGAATTGTCCGCTGGGCTCGCGCGCCAGGCCAAGGACGAGAATCGAGGGCGTGAGGGCGGCCGTCGCGCGGATCGAATTGCGAAGCAGGTTGAGCAAGGCCTGGGCGAGAAGCTCGGGATCGGCGATGAGACTCATCGTCTTCGGTTCCACCTCGATCCGCGCGTCGATCTCGCGGTCGGCGGCGTTGGCGAGCGCCAGGCGCATGATTTCCTCGGCCCACGGCTTTGCCTTGAACTGGCGGCGATGGATGTCGGGCGCCTGGGCGAATTCGCGGTAGCTTTCGACGAAGCGGAGGATGCCCTCGGCGCGGCGCGCCACGGTTTCGGTCGCGGTCCTGGCATCCGCCAGCGCCGGCTCGCGCCTGGCGGCACTCGCCACCAGCTCGGCCCCCGTCCGCGCGAGCGAGGTCACCGGCGTCAACGAATTCATGATCTCGTGGGTGAGCACCCGCACCAAGTCGGCCTGCGCCGCGACTTCGAGCGCACCCAGTTCGCTCTGGACTGGCAGGATCGAGATCACCGTTACCGGCTGGTCGAGACGCGCCACCTGCGCCGAGGCGAAGATCGCTTTCTGCGGCACGCCATCGAGGATCAGCCGAGTGATCTTGCGCGTGCCCGGCGGCAGCCGCACCGCTGTCGACAATTCCGGCCCGAGCGCATCGAGATCCTCGAGCCGGTGGAGCGGGTGGCGCGCGAACAGGTGCCGTCCCGCCTTGTTGAGAATCTCGACCCGCCCGGTGCGATCAAGCGTCAGCAATGCGCTCGGCGTGTCGTCGACGATCGCGGCAAGGTAGCGCGCCTCGGCGCTTTCCTCGGTGTGCCGCGCCTGCAGCGTCTTGAGCGCCTGGTCGAGCGTCGCCCCAAGCACGTCGAAGCCGCCGCCCGACGGGTCAGAAAAGCGCTGCGAATAATCCTCGAAGCGGACGCTCTCGACGAAGCGCGACACGAGGAAGTTGGTGCGCCGGATGAAGGTCCACAGGCTGGCCAGCGCGGAGATGCACACGAGCGCGGCCACGATCAGACCAGCGCGCACGCCCGGCGTGCTTGCCGCTTTGGCGACCAGCAGGATCGTTCCGATGAGGAGGACCGTGCGCCAGGCGAGGCCGAACTCGAACTTGCGCCTAAAGTCCATGCTTCTCCATGCGGCGGTAGAGCGCGCCGCGGCTGAGGCCGAGCTCGGCGGCGGCGAGGGACACGTTAAAATGGTGCAGCCGCAGCGCGCGCTCGATCATCGTTCGTTCGAGTTGATCGAGGTTGAGGGTCTCGCCGACGCCGGAGAACGACGCGGTTTCTGAACGTCGGGGCAGCGGAAAGTCCTCGATCCGGTAGGTTCCACCGTCGGCCATGATCACCGCGCGCTCGGCCGCGTGGCGAAGCGCGCGGACATTTCCCGGCCAGTCATGCGCGGCCAAGGCCTCGAGCACCGGCGCGGGCAGCTGTCGCGCCGGCTTGTCATATTTGCGCGCGTAGAGGCCGAGAAAATGGTCGAGCAGCAGCGGGATATCCTCTCGCCGCTCGCGCAACGGCGGCAGGTGGATCTCGATCGTGTTGAGGCGGAACAGCAGATCCTGACGAAAGCGCTTTTCGTCGAACAGCTGGTCGGGCGACGCATTGGTCGCCGCGACGACGCGGACATCGATTACGATCGGCTTGTTGGCGCCGACCGGTACCACTTCGCGCTGCTCGAGCGCAGTCAGCAGCTTGGGCTGCAGGTGAAGCGGCAGATTGCCGATCTCGTCGAGAAAGAGCGTGCTCTGGTCCGCGGCCTTGAGCCGTCCGATGCGGTCGCTTTCGGCTCCCGTGAACGCGCCTTTGACATGCCCGAACAGCTCGGACTCGAACAGGGTCTCGGCGGTTGCGCCGAGGTCGACCGAAATCATCGGGTGCCCGCTTCGTCGGGACAGGCGGTGGATCTCGCGCGCGACGATCTCCTTGCCGGTGCCGTTCTCTCCCAGGATCAGAACATTGGCGTCGGTCGGCGCGGCGCGGTCGATCAGCAGTCGCACGCGCTCCATCGCCGGTGATGACCCGAGCAGCGGCGTTTCAGCCGAGCCGGCGAGTTCCGATGCCCGGCCTCGCTCGGTGCGGGCGTCGATTCGGCTGCGGCGGAGCGCCGCCGCGCTTCGCACGGTCGCCGCCAGCCGCTCGTTGCTCCACGGTTTGGCGACGAAATCGCTGGCGCCGGCCTTCAAGGCCTCGACCGCGATCGAGACGGCGCCGTGCGCGGTGATGATCACCACCGCGGCGTCCGGCTCGACCTCCATGATCTTGCCGAGAAAGCTCAGGCCCTCACGGCCGTCAGTCGCGCCGCGCTCGAAATTGAGATCGAGCAGGATTGCGTCGGGGCTCTCCGACTTAAGCAGGCGAAGCAGCTCGGCCGGCGTGTGCAGCGTCTCAACGCGTTCGAACAGGCCGCGCAGCGCCAAGCGCGCTGCAAGCGCGATATCCGGATCGTCGTCGACCACGACGGCGAGGCTGAAGCGCGAGTCCACGCTACTTCTGTAGCGCGAGTGTCCACTATTGAACAGTGTCTTATTTGAATAAAGCGCGGTAGATTGGCACGGCGCTTGCAGTGATTGGCGCATGAAGATTTCGTCTCGATCAGATCCCAGAGAGCAGACGCTCCAAATTGCATACGGATTCATGTCCGCTTCCGGACAGTCGCTGCCCAAAGGTGGACAATGAGCCTGGTCGAGCTGCGCAAGCCGAGCCCGTCGGAGGCGATCAGCGGCGGCGCGATGGACCGCGTCGTCGAGCGCAAGCGGATCGACCGCAGAATCCTGATTGGGGCCGGCGTCGCCGGCGTCCTGCTGGTCGTCATTCTTTTCTGGCTGTTCGCGCCGCGCGCGGATTCGCTTGCGGTCACGCGCGATCGGCTGACCATCTCCACGGTGCAATCGGGTACGTTCGACGATTTCCTTCCGCTGCGCGGGCGGGTGACGCCGCTGGTCACCGTTTATCTCGACGCGGTCGAGGGGGGGCGGGTCGAGAAGAAGCTGGTCGAGGATGGGGCCCAGGTCACCGCTGGCCAACTGCTCGCGATCCTTTCGAACGCCGAGCTCCAGCTCTCGACCCTCGAGAAGCAGGCCGAGGTCGAGCAGCAGCTCAACAACATGCGCAGCCAGGA
>Ga0207678_10000960_pt1 | contig 26370 bp, 26 predicted proteins | sample KBSC63metaG_FD_184319 | JGI IMG/M metagenome (GOLD analysis project Ga0207678, IMG submission 184319) | Corn rhizosphere microbial communities from Kellogg Biological Station, Michigan, USA - KBS C6-3 metaG (SPAdes) (version 2) | ecosystem: Host-associated > Plants > Roots > Rhizosphere > Soil ... | reverse complement strand
AGTCGGCGCGCGCCGTGCCGGGCCCGCCGTTCGCCATCGAGATCGCGCCCGCGACGTTCTTGAGGCCGGTCGCGGTCGTCGGCTCGTGCGCGATCGGGGGATAGAGCTTGCGCGCGTCGCTGGTGATTCCGCCCTGGATGAGGCCGCCGTCGGCGCCGACGTGCATCGCGCGGTAGAATTTCTCTCCGTCAAAGCGGTGCGCGTCGACGTAGCGGAGGAAGTTGGCCGTCGTGACCGGCGCATGCGTCTTGTCGAGCGCGAGGACGATCCGGCCCGCACTGGTCTCGATCGCAACGGGCACCAGCTCCGCTTGCGGAACGGTCGCGGGCGCGGCGGGAGTGGCCTGGCCGAAGGCGGGCACGGAAGCGGCGGCGAGCAGCGCGGCTGCGAGGAAACGCATGGTCATGGCGGACTCAATAGCAGAGGCCGCATGAACATCGCCACAGGCACGCCCCTCGGGCCTTTTCCTTCAAGGCCCATCCCCTTATAGGCCCTCACAAATGCCCGCCATCGAGCTGACGACTCCAGCCGCGCTTCCGGCCGACTGGCGCGATATCCTCGCGCTCACCAAGCCGCGCGTCATGTACCTTGTGGTGTTCACGGGTTTGTGCGGGCTTCTGGCTGCTCCGGCGATGCCGCCGTTCGTGCTCGGCTTCACCGCGATCCTGTGCATCGCGCTCGGCGCGGGCGCGTGCGGCGCGCTCAACCAATGGTACGAGGCGGACCTCGACGCGAAGATGCGGCGCACCGCGAAGCGCCCGCTGCCCGCGGGCCGGATGGACCGCCAGTCGGCGCTCCACTTCGGGGTCGGGCTGGCCTTCTTCTCGGTCCTGTTGATGGGTCTTGCGACCAACTGGCTCGCGGCTGGGCTGCTCGCCGTTTCGATCCTCTTCTACGTCCTCATCTACACCGTCTGGCTGAAGCCGCGGACGGTGCAGAACATCGTCATCGGCGGGGCGGCCGGGGCCTTTCCGCCGCTGATCGGCTGGGTCGCGGCGACGGGCCATATGTCGGCGCTTCCGCTCCTCCTGTTCGCGATCATCTTCCTTTGGACCCCGCCGCATTTCTGGGCGCTCTCGCTGTTCGTCCGCTCCGATTATGCGGCAGCGGGCATCCCGATGCTTCCGGTGGTCGCGGGCGTGGAAAACACGCGCCGGCAGATCTTCATCTACAGCCTGCCGATGGCCGCTGCCGCGGTCGCGCCCTGGCTGCTCGGACTGACGGGTCCGGTTTACGGCGCCTGCGCCGCCGTGCTCAGCTTCGTCTTCCTCGTTCTCGCCGGCCGTGTGCTCGCGAACCGAGCGACCGAGCCCGCGCAAATGGCGCCCGAGAAGAAGCTGTTCGCTTATTCGGTCTTCTACCTTTTCGCCCTGTTCGCGGTGCTCGTCGCCGACCGCTGGCTCGCATCGTGAAGCTCGAGGAAGAGGTCGTCCGCCGCCAGCGCGAGCGGGCCCGGATCGTCGGCTGGCTGCTCGGCGCCTTCGTCGTGCTCGTCTTCTTCATCACAATCGCCAAGACAAGGATGAACTGGTGAGCGGGACGGTCGCGCAGAACAAGAACGGCAAGACGCTTCTCATCCTTCTCCTGATCCTCGCCGGGATGGTCGTCCTCGTCGCCTTCACTCCGAGGCTCTACGAGGCATTCTGCGAAGCGACCGGCTTCAACGGGACGACCCTGCGCGCCAAGAGCGCACCCGGCGCGGTCGCCGGCCATGTGAGCGTCCGCTTCGATTCCAACGTCCACCCGGGCCTGCCGTGGCGGTTCGAGCCGGAGCAGAACACGGTCAGCATCGCGCCCGGCGCGAAGACGAAGATCTTCTACATGGCCCAGAATCTCAGCGCCCGGGCGATCACCGCGCAGGCGGTCTACAACGTCTCGCCCGCGGTCGTCGGCAAATATTTCAAGAAGATCCAATGCTTCTGCTTTTCCGAGCAGACGCTCCAGCCGGGGCAGAAGGTCGACATGCCGGTCATCTTCTTCGTCGATCCCGCGTTCGAGAAGGACCCGGACACGAAGGACATCCCGGAGATCACCTTGAGCTACACATTTTATCCGGTGGAAACTGTGAAGGCGGCTCGCTAGAGCCACTTGCAAACAGGACAGAGGGAAGCTGCGACACATGGCCGCGACGAAGCACCACGACTATCATCTGGTAGAGCCCGATCCATGGCCGCTGATCGGTGCGATCAGCGGGGGCGTGCTCTTCAGCGGCGCGGTGCTGTGGTTCCACGAGAACCGCTACGGCGTGCCGCTGATGCTGCTCGGCCTGCTCGGCGTGCTCGTCACCATGTTCAGCTGGTGGAAGAACACGATTCACGAGGCGCATACCGGCCATCACACGCCGGTCGTGCAGCTTCACCTGCGCTACGGGATGATCCTGTTCATCGCCTCGGAGGTGATGTTCTTCCTCGCCTGGTTCTGGGCCTTCTTCGATTCGGCGATCTTCCCGAGCGCGGTCGACGCGGTCGGCGGCGTGTGGCCGCCCAAGGGCATCGAGGTGATGAACCCGTGGGGCTTCCCGCTGCTCAACACCCTGATCCTGCTCTGCTCGGGAACGACCGTCACCTGGGCGCACCATTCGCTGATCCACGGCGATCGCCAAGGGCTGAAGCTCGGGCTGTGGCTGACGATCCTGCTGGGCCTGACCTTCACCTTCGTCCAGGGCTGGGAATATGCCCACGCGCCCTTCGCGTTCAAAGGCAGCATCTACGGCTCGACGTTCTTCATGGCGACCGGCTTCCACGGTTTCCACGTCATCGTCGGAACGATCTTCCTGATCGTCTGCCTGATCCGCTCCTATCGCGGCGATTTCACGCCCAAGCAGCATTTCGGGTTCGAGGCGGCGGCCTGGTACTGGCACTTCGTCGACGTCGTGTGGCTGTTCCTGTTCACCTCGATCTACGTGTGGGGCGGCTGGGGCGCGCCGCACGCGGGGTGACCCGGAATAGCCGCCGGATCGACGCATGACCCGGCGCTTGCCCATCGTCGCAACGATCGTCGTCGCCGCAGCGGTGGCGCTGATGATCGGGCTCGGAATTTGGCAGCTGCAGCGCGCAAAATGGAAGGAAGGCCTGCTCGCGCAGTACAACGAGGCGCAGAAGCTTCCACCGATCGCCTGGCCTACTGTCACTCCGCCAAAGGATCGGCTGCCGCTGTTCCGGAGCGCGACCGCCGTCTGCCTCCGCCCCGTGTCGACTCGCGCAATGGCCGGCGAGAACCGCGCGGGCGAGCCGGGCTATGTGCACATCGTCGACTGCGCGACCGGCGCCGAAGGGCCGGGCCTGAGCATCGAGCTCGGCTGGTCGAAGAACCCCAATGTCCAGATGAACTGGAAGGGCGGGCCGGTCAGCGGAGTGATCGCGCCTGACCGGCGGATGGGCATGCGGCTGGTCGCGGACGGCGCTGCGCCGGGCCTCGAGCCGAGCGCTCTGCCCTCGCCCAGGAGCATTCCCAACAACCACCTCTTCTATGCGGTGCAATGGTTCGCCTTCGCGGGAATCGCGCTGGTCATCTATATGCTTGCGCTCAACAAGCGGCGGAAGGAGCAGGCTCAGAAGTGAGCGCAGCGATGCACGTCCTTCCCAACGGCCTCACGGTTGCCGTCGACCCGCTTCCGAATGCGCAATCGGTCGCGCTCGGCGTTTATGCGATGGTCGGCTCGCGCTCCGAGGCCGAGCATCTGAGCGGCCTTGCGCATGTCGTCGAGCATATGGTGTTCAAGGGCGCGGGGTCGCGCGACACGCGCCAGATCGCCGAGGCGATCGAGGACGTCGGCGGAATCATCAACGCCTGGACCGCCCGCGATCAGACGGTCTTCTACGGCCGGACGCTGGCCAAGGACGCGCCGCTGCTCGCGGAGCTGATCGCCGACTTCCTCCGCGCTCCACACCTCGAGGACGAGCATCTCGAGCGCGAGAAGACGGTCATCCTCTCGGAGCTCGGCGAAGTCGTCGATTCGCCCGACGACCTCGTGCACGACCATCTGTTCGAGGCCGCGTTCGAGGGCCAGCCGCTCGGGCGTTCGGTGCTGGGCCGCGCGGAGACGCTCGCGGCGATCACCGCGGACGATTGCCGCCACTGGCTTCGCGACGAGCTGGTGCCGTCGCGGCTGATCTTGTCCGCCAGCGGAAGGATCGAACCGGATGAGGTTCTGAGGCTCGCCGAGCGGCTGTTCGGCGACATGGAGAATTGGCCGGGCGTGCCGATCGGCCACGCCGAATTCACCGGCGGAGTGCGCAACGACCGCCGCGAGTTCGAGCAGGCGCACTGGTGCCTGGGCCTGCCCGGTCTCGCCGCGTCCGACCCTCGGCTTCCGGCGCTCTCAATCTTCGTCCAGGCGCTCGGCGGCGGAATGTCCTCGCGGCTGTTCCAGGAGCTGCGCGAGGATCGCGGCCTCGCTTATTCGGTCAGCGCCTGGAGCCAGGCTTATGCCGACACCGGGATCGTCACGATGAGCTGCGCCGCGGATCGCAACCGCGCGGCGGAATCCATGCATCTCGCCCGCGAGGTGCTCACCGGAGCGGTCGAAAGCCTGACCGGCGCGGAGGTGCAGCGCGCCCGCGCCCAGCTCGAGGCGGGGCTGCTGATGAGCATGGAAAGCGCGCAGGGCCGCGCCGACCAGATGGCGCGCTCGATCGAGGTCTTCGGTCGAATCCTGCCGCTCGACGAGCTGCTCGGGCAGCTCCAGGCAGTTGATGCCGCCGCAGCGCGCGCGGCGGGCGCAGCGCTGCTCGACGGCCGCGCGGCCGTGGCGTCGGTAGGCGCGCAGCTCGCTCTGGCCGCGTGAACGACCTCACGACGCTGACTGCCGAGCCCTGGGCCGATTGGGGTCTCGTCGATTGCGGCAATGGCCAGAAGCTGGAGCGCTACGGGGACATCCGGGTGGTCCGTCCCGAGCCCCAGGCGATGTGGGCGTCCGCGCGCGACGACTGGGACCCCGACGCCACCTTCGTTCCAGGCTCCGACGAGGAAGGCGGCGGCCGCTGGGTTCAGCACCGGCCGGTCCCGCGCCAATGGGAGCTGTCGCGCGGCAACGTCCGCTTCGCCGCCTCGCTGACGCCGTTCCGCCACCTCGGCTTCTTCCCCGACATGGCGCCGCAGTGGGACTGGATGCGCGAGCGATCGGACGGCGCCGACGTGCTCAACCTCTTCGGCTACACCGGCGTCGGGACGTTGCTGCTGAGCGACGCCGGCGCCCGGCTGGTCCATGTCGATGCGTCGAAGAAGTCGGTCGAGCAAGGCAAGGAGAATGGGCGCCTATCCGGCTTCGACGGCCGTCCGATCCGCTGGATCGTCGACGACGCGAGCAAGTTCAGCGCGCGCGAGGTGCGGCGGGGACGGCGCTATGACGGGATCCTGCTCGACCCGCCCAAGTTCGGCCGCGGTCCCACCGGCGAGGTGTGGCGCCTCGAAGAGAATCTCGCGCCTCTGCTCGCCGACTGCCGCAAGCTGCTCGATGCCGACAGCCGCTACCTCGTGCTGACCGTCTATGCGGTGCGCATGTCCGCGCTGGCGATCGGCGAGCTGGTGAAGCAGACGCTGGCCGACCTCGGCGGCAAGGTCGAGATGGGCGAAATGGCGGTTCGCGAGGAGGCGAGGGGGCTGCTGCTTCCGACTGCGATTTTTGCGAGATGGTCTAGGTCCTAGACGCCCTGATCGCGGCGCCCGCGACGAACGGCGCGCCGGCGGTGAGCAGCAGCGACACCGCGCCTTCAAGCAGCAGCGCATCGGCCGCGCCGAAGATCAGCAGCGGAACCGCCAGCGGAAGGAGCAGCAACCCGGCCATGGAGCCCGCTCGCGGCAGGCCGGCCGTCAGCGCCGCGACCGCCACGGCCAGCGCGGCGAGCGCCGGAGTGCCGATCAGGATAGCAAGGAGCAGCCGCGCCAGCGCGGCGCCGCCGATGTCGAGCAGCGCGGCGGCCGGAAAGGCGGCGACGATCAGCAGCGGTCCAAAGGTCAGCCAGTGCGCGGCGATCTTGGCGAGCGTGACCGTCTCGTCCGCGACTCCGTGTAGCAACAGCTGATCGAGGACTCCGTCTGCGCGGTCGGGCTCGATCAGCCGTTCGATGGGGAGCAGCGCCGCGGTGAGCGCCGCGATCCACACCGCGCCGGGGCCGATCCGGGCGAGCAGCTGCGCATCCGGTCCGATCGCGAAGGGCACCAAGGCTGCGACGAGAAGAAAGAAGGCGATCGGCAGCCAAGCCGCACCGGTGAGGCCGCGGCGTGCGTCGCGCAGGATCAGCGCGCCGATCATAAACCGAGCTCCAGCTTGCGCCATTCGCCGCCCAGCTTCTGGTGCGACGCCGCGAGCACAGCGCCGCCCGCTTCGAGGTGCCGTTCGACGACGCCGCCAAGCTTCATCGCCCCGTCGGCGTCGAGCGCGTTCAGCGGCTCGTCGAGCAGCCACAATGACGCGCCCGAGGCGGCGACCCGAGCGAGCGTGGCGCGTTTGAGCTGGCCCGACGAAAGCAGGCGGACGGGCACAAGCCCCAAGTGTGCGAGCCCGAGCGCCTCCATCGCCTTTTCGGGCGCGCTCCAGAACTGAAGCGCGCGGCCAAGCTCCAGCTCGCTGTCGAGCGCGACGGCGTCGTCGGAGAGCGCGAGGCTCGAGCGCTCGACCCGGCCGCGCTCGGCGCGCAGCAGCCCCGCGGCCAGCCGAAGCAGGCTCGACTTGCCGCTGCCGTTGGGGCCCGTCACCTGCAGCCGCTCTCCCTCGCGCAGCTCGAAGCTCAATCCCTCGAACAGGAGCCGCCCGCCGCGGCGCAAGGCGACGTCCTCGAAACGCAGCAGCACCTTCACTCGGCCTGGTCCTCGAGCGCGTGCATGTCGTCGTCGGAAAAGCCGAAATGGTGACCGACCTCGTGGATGACGATGTGCGCGACCAATTGCTCGATGCTGACGCGAGTCGAGCGCCACTCGGCGAGAATCGGCCGGCTGTAGAGCGTGATCTGCTCCGGCAAGGTCCCCGAATGCTCGACGCTTCGGTGATTGAGCGGAATTCCCTGGTAGAGGCCGCTGAGGTGCATCGGATGGTCGAGTCCCACGCTCCGCGCCGTATCGGGATCGGCAACCGGCTCGACCAGAAGCACGATGTCGCCGAGGCTTTCCGCGAAAGGCGAGGGCAGCCGGTCAAGCGTTCGCCGGGCGATCGCCTCGATGTCGGCTTCGCTCGGCCTTCGGCCCTGGAGGCGCTCGGCGGGTGTCATGTCGCGGACCTAGGGGCGCGCGTTACGTGCGGCAACCTTGCCCCTATGGAAGCACTTGCCTAGATGGGCCGCCTTCCAGGCTCGGTTTGGTTGTGCACCCCCAGGGTGCGGCGGAGCGGTGGCCGAGTGGTCGAAGGCGCTCGCCTGGAAAGTGAGTATACGGCAAAACCGTATCGAGGGTTCGAATCCCTCCCGCTCCGCCAACGCCTCTCTGTAATTGCTGAAATTTCAAAAGGTTAGATTCGCTGCTCGCGTCGATGGCGCAGAATGTGGCGCTGTTCCAGCGCGCTTCGACCACCTACACAAGGAGGTCGCACGCTATCGACCTTGGCCTGAACGCCTGTCCTTCTCGACCGGAGGCGCAAGCCTCAAGAAAGTCTTTTCACAGCTCCAACCGCATTGCTATCGGACCAACATGCTTCAAATTCTGGTAAAGCTTCCCAACATCGTCGCATTCGCCTCCGTGGCCCGAACTCTTCGGCTGCCGCGATGAAGATCAATATTCTCGATGCCGGCATCAGATACCTGGCAGGGCATCATTACGATTATGGCCTGAAGCTGGTTCGCGAGCTGGTATCGGCCGGGCACGACGTTCATGTTTATGGCGCGAGCATCATGGATGACGAGGTGGCCGCCCACTTCGGCGCGATTGCGCCGGTGTCGAAGCATTTCACCATCTGGCCCCATACCGTCCCTGAAAAATACGACTTCTACGCCGGGTCGTTCGTCCAGCATCGCGTGGAGCCGCCGGTCATCGCGCGCGACCTGATGAAGGTGCGAAGCGCCGAGCTATGGATTTTCCCGACGATTTGGGCGCAGGAAATCGCCGCCTGCGCACTTGCAAGAGTCGATGTGCCAGTCGTCGGGTGCGTCTATTGGGATCCGGGAATTGAATGGAAATCCGACGATGCCCGGTTCTTGCGCAGTGCGCTCCTGCTCGCGCATTCGGCCAAGGTCGACATAACCTTGACGTCGGTCGAGCCGGAGATGCGGAATCGCTTCCTTCCGATCATACCCAACGGGAAATTCGTAACCGTTCCCCAGCCCGCTGACGGACCTCCTCTTGCCGAGGCCAAGAAGGTGCTGAAACGTATCGGATTTTTCGGCCATCAGCGGCTCGAGAAAGGTGCGAGCATGCTGCGATCGCTGCTGCCGCGGCTGGTCAAGGATGGCTATTCGATCACGTATCAGGACAGCTTCAAGCAAATTCAGCTGCCGGATTTGCCCGGCGTCCAACGCCTCGGCTTCGTCCCTGACATCGCCGAAGCGATAGCCGAATGCGACTTCGTCGTCTTGCCCTACGACGTCGATCCGTATCGCGCCCGAGGATCGGGAATTGTGGTGGAATGCCTTGCGCTGGGCGTACCGGTGACCGCGCCGGTCGGCACCGTTCCCGGACGGACAATCGAGAGGCATGGGGTCGGGCCGCTGTTTTCGATTGCGCGGGCGCCGCCGGTTTATAACGCCATCAAGGCCGCGGATCGAAACTTCGCGACGTTCGCGAAGAGGGCGCACGAGGTGGCGGTCCATTTTGCTGCCCGCAACGGTTCGGCCCGCTTCGCCAATGCGCTGCTGGCAGCTGCAAAATAGGCCAGGCACCCGCTCGGCCAGGTTGAGGTGGCGGGAAAAGGCTGGAAAAGGTCGAGGATGAAGAGAGCGCTCATAACCGGCGTGACGGGGCAGGACGGGTCGTACCTCGCGGAGCTGTTGCTCGGCAAAGGGTACGAAGTTCACGGGATCAAGCGCCCCGCGTCGCTGTTCAACACCGACAGAATTGATCACATTTACGAGGACCCGCACGAGCAGCACCCGAAGCTGCTTCTCCATTACGGGGACCTCACGGACAGCTCGAACCTCATGCGGATCATGCATGAGGTGCGACCGGACGAAGTCTACAATCTCGGCGCGCAGAGCCACGTCGCGGTGAGCTTCGAAGCGCCCGAGTACACCGCCAATGTGGATGGCCTCGGAACGCTTCGGCTGCTCGAGGCCATCCGCTTCCTGGGTCTCGATTGCCGCTTCTACCAGGCTTCGACGTCGGAGCTCTTCGGCCTGGTCCAGGAGACGCCGCAGCGCGAGACCACGCCCTTTTACCCCAGGTCACCCTATGCGGTGGCCAAGCTTTACGCCCATTGGATCACGGTAAACTATCGCGAATCCTACGGGATTTATGCGTGCAGCGGGTTGCTGTTCAATCATGAGAGCCCGCGCCGCGGCGAGACCTTCGTGACCCGGAAGATCACGCGTGGCCTCTCCAATATCAGCCAGGGCCTCGAAGACTGCCTTTATCTTGGGAACCTCGGTGCGCTTCGGGATTGGGGTCACGCCCGGGATTATGTGCAGATGCAGTGGCTCATGCTCCAGCAGGAACGACCGCGCGACTTCGTGATTGCGACGGGCCAGCAGCACTCCGTCAAGCAATTCGTCACCTGGGCGGCCGAGGACCTGGGCGTGACGCTTCGCTTCGAGGGCAGCGGCGTCGAGGAGGTAGGCATTGTCGATGCGGTCAGCGGTTCGGTTGAAACTTCGCTCCGAAGCGGGGACGTCATTGTCCGCGTCGACCCCCGATACTTCCGGCCTGCAGAGGTCGAATCGTTGCTCGGGGACGCGAGCGCCGCTCGCGAGGCGCTCGGTTGGGTGCCGCAAGTCACGGCTCGGGAGCTGTGCACTGAAATGGTGACCGCGGACCTCGACACCGCTCGCCGCCATGCGCTCCTCAAGGCGCACGGCTACGCTCCTAGCATCACCAGGGAGAAGTAGGCCGATGCGAATCCACGTCGCCGGGCATCGGGGAATGGTCGGCTCCGCCATCCTCGAGAAGCTGCAGGCGCGCGGCGCCGAGACGATCACCCGGACGCGGTCCGAGCTGGACTTGCTCGACGCGCCGGCGGTGCGGCGGTTCATGCAGGCGGAAAAGCCGGACGCGGTGATCCTGGCCGCGGCGAAGGTCGGCGGGATCCACGCCAACAATGCCTACCCGGCGCAGTTCATCTTCGAAAATTTGATGATCGAGTGCAACGTCGTCCAAAGCGCATTCGAAGCGGGCGTGGGCAAGCTGCTGTTCCTCGGTTCCTCGTGCATTTATCCCAGGGACGCGGCCCAACCGATGGCTGAAGGCGCGCTGCTGACGGGGCCGCTCGAGCTGACCAACGAGCCCTACGCGATCGCCAAGATCGCCGGCATCAAGCTCTGCGAGAGCTATAATCGCCAGTACGGCGTGGACTATCGCAGCGTGATGCCGACCAACCTCTACGGGCCGCGCGACAATTTCGGTTCCGAAAACTCGCACGTTCTGCCCGCGCTGATCGCGCGATTCGATCAGGCTGCGCGCGACGGCTCCGAAGAGGTGGTGATCTGGGGCTCGGGGAAGCCGCGGCGCGAGTTCCTTCACGTCGACGACATGGCCGACGCTTCGCTGTTCGTGCTCGATCTCCCGGAGGCGACCTACCGGGAAGCCACACGCCCGATGCTTAGTCACATCAACGTCGGGACCGGCGAAGACATCTCCATCGCCGGGCTTGCCGAGCTGATCGCGAAGGTGACGGGCTATTCGGGACGGATCTCCTACGACCGGTCGCGCCCCGACGGGACACCTAGGAAGCTCCTCGACGTGTCGCTGCTGAGCGGCCTCGGCTGGCAGTCGAGCATCGGGCTGGAAGAGGGCGTGAGGCAAACCTACGCATGGTTCCTCGATCACGTCGCTGGCGCGAAGCCGATGCGCGCGTGAAGGTCCGCCCGGTGATCCTTTGCGGCGGCTCGGGCACACGGCTGTGGCCTTTGTCGAGCGACGAGGTTCCGAAGCAGCTGTTGTCGATCGCCGGCAGCGACAGCCTCCTGCAGGCGACCGTCAAGCGCGCCTCCGGGCCCCTGTTCGATGCGCCCGTGATCGTCACGCGCGAGACCTATGCCGAAGCAATCGCGCGCCAGCTTGCGGAAATCGGCGCCGGGCCAGAAGCGATGGTGCTCGAGCCCGGCCCCCGCAACACCGCGCCGGCGATCGGCGCCGCCGCCTTTCACGAGCTCGCGACCCATGGCGACGGGACCCTGCTCGTCATGCCATCGGACCATTTGATCGTGGACGAGGGTGCGTTCTCGAACGCCGTCAAAGCGTCGCTATCCGCGGCCGCGTCGGGGGAGATCGTCACGTTCGGCATTCCGCCGCGCCATCCGGAGACGGGCTTCGGCTACATCGAAGCGGGGGACGCGCGCCAGGGCGATCAGCTGCGCAAGGTGGTCCGCTTCACCGAGAAGCCCGATCGCGCGACCGCTGAAAGCTATGTGCGGGACGGCCGCCATTTATGGAACGGTGGCATCTTCCTGTTTCGCGCCTCGACCATGGTCCGCGAGCTGCGCGACCATGCGCCCCTGGTCGCAGCTGCATGCGAAGCCGCGGTCGCGGGCGCGGCGCACGAAGGAAGGCTCGTGCGGCTGGAGCGCGCGCGCTTTCTCGCCTCGCCGTCGATTTCGATCGACTATGCGGTTCTCGAAAAGAGCAACCGGGTATCGGTAGTGGAAGCGCGCATGGACTGGTCCGACGTCGGCACCTGGGAAGCGTTGTGGGAGGTGGGGCCAAAGGATCCGGACGGGAATGTCGTCTCCGGCAAGGCCGCCATCCGCGGCTGCCGCGATTGCCTGATCAGGAATGAAACCGACGCGCCCGTCGCGGTCGTGGATTCCGCCGGGCTGATTGTGGTCGTGACGCATTCGGGCACGCTCGTGGTCCCGCGCCGCTCCGCGCAGAACGCGAAGGTGGTCCAGGAGGCGCTCAGCCGCCGGGCCTCGCCCGAAAACTGATCCCCCCGTTGCTTTTGTTCTCCGGCGCTCGGCCGGCGGAGCTTCTAGCGCGGCTCGAACCCGGCAAGCCTTAGGCGCACCAGCTGGTCGGCCGAGACATGGGCCATGCCGCTCTGCTGCAAGCGGCGGACATAGTCGGCGCCGACCCCGTGGATGCTGAGGTTGACGAGGTCGTCGGCGCTGAAGTCGCGGTATCCCATCGCCGACAGCTGATCGAGAAAGCCCGCGCCGACCCCGTGAATGGCCATGTTGACCACGTCATCGGGCCGAAGCGCTCCACGCGTGTAGGTGGCGTAGGCGCGGACGAGGTCGGGCCGGGCTCCATGGATCGCGAAGTTGACGAGATCGTCTGCGCTGATGTCGCGGAACTGCGGGCCCATCGCGGCGACCTGCCGGACGTAATCGGGGGTCACGCCGTGAATCCGCATGTTCACGAGTTCGTCGCCGCCAAGATGCTGCAGCTTCGGGCCGATCGCGGCCATGTCGCGGATATAGTCGAGGGTGACTCCGTGGATCGCGAAGTTCACCAGATCGTCGGCCGAGCCGAGACGATAGCCCGAGCGCGCGAGCCCGCGCACGAAGTCCGCCGAAACGCCGTGGATGCCCATCGACGCGAGCTGGTCGACGGTCGGGCGAGCGTAGCCGATCTCCTGCATCGAATCGACGAGCTCGCGGCCGACGCCGCTCATCGTCAGGGTGAAGGCCTGGTGCTGGGTCGGTGCACTCATTCCGCGCGATTGCAGATAAGAGACGAAGCGCGGATCGACCGAGAAGGTGCAGCTGCCTTCGCCGGTGTAGCCTCCGGCGGTCCCGCTGCAGTCGAGCCGCCCGGCGTCCTTGACGAGCGCGAAGCGGGCCGGTCCGCGAGGTCCGGCGAGCTGCGCAGCGCTCAGGCCCTTGAGGTCGGCGATCGGGCGATCGTTGGACCAGGTGCTGTGGCTGTTCGGCTCCCACCGGCTGTCGATGGTCAGCTGGACCTTGCCCGCTCGCATGGTCGAGCTGTCGGGGTCGATCGACCAGCGGATCGTGCCAGGTGCCGCCTGGGCGCCCACGAAGGATGCGGTCACCGCGGACGCGCAAGCAGCAATGACGCCCGCGGTGACCAGCTTACGCCAGGCGAAGGGGACTCGACCCGGCGCAATGCGAGTGTTGGTGCTCATCTTACTCATACCTCAGTGCGTGGATGGGGTTGGCGCGCGCGACCTTGATCGCGTGGCCGACGACCGTGGCGACCGCGATGCCGAGCGCGATCAGAGCCGCGATCAGGAATGGGATCGGAGTAAGCGGAATTCGCTCGTCGAAGCCGTTGAGCCAGCTGCGCATCATCCACCAGGCAACCGGCCATGCAATCACGTTGGCGATGATCACCGGACGGCTGAACTGCCAGACCAGCAGCTGGACGATGTCGCGGGTGCGCGCGCCCAGCACCTTGCGGATCCCGATCTCCTTGGTCCGCCGCTGGGCGGTGAAGGCGGCCAGCCCGAACAGGCCGAGGCAGCCGATGATCACCGCGAGCAGCGAGAAGGCGGCGAAGATTTTCGCGCGCGCATCCTCGGCCTTGTACAGCTCGCGCATGATGTCCTCGCTGAACTTGGCCTGGAAGGGCACCTCGTTGGTGATCTGCTTCCACTGGCTCTCGATCGCGGCCTGAACCGTCGCCGGGTCGCCGCGGTAGCGGATCACCATCCACGCCGGCCCCTTCTTCACGTTCATGAACATGATCGGGTCGATCGGCGTGCGCACGGTGCGGAAGCGGGAGTCGCCGACGACTCCGATGATGGCGATGTTGACCATTCCGATGCCGGGCTCGAACAGTTCGCTGCGGATTACCTTGCCGACGGCGTCCTGCGGGGATTTGAAGCCGAGCTTGCGGATCGCGTACTCGTTCATCACGACGTTCACGCCGCGCTGGGCATAGGCCATCTCCTGATCCTTCTGGATCGGGAAATCGAGCGTCGTGTCGTCGGCCGGGCGGTTCTGGTCGAACCAGCGCCCGGCAAGCAGCTTCAGGCCCATCGCGTCCTTGAAGCCGGGGCTGACCCCATATTGGCCGATCGACACCATCTTGCTGCTTCCCGGCGGGATGAGTCCCGTGTTGCTGTTGTTCTCCGTCGCGACGCCGATGTCGGTGAGGCCGGCGGCGACGACTCCCGGGATCCGCTTCATCTGCTCGACGATCGTCTCCGCCTGCGGAATCAGCTGATAGCGGTTCATGTCGTCGACCTGGAGGATGTGGTCGCGTTGATAGCCCGGGTCGACCGAGCGTGCGTAGACGGTCTGGCCGTAGATCACCGCGGTGCAGATGATGAGGCCGATCGACACCGCGAACTGGAGGACCACGAGAGCCGCGCGGACCCTTCCGGAACCGGGCGTCTCGGCGGCCGAGCGATTGGCCTTGAGCACCTGCGCGGGCTGGAAGCGCGAGAGGAAGAAGGCGGGGTAGATGCCGCTGACGACGCCGACAACGAAGGTCAGCGCAATCGCAGGCAGAAGGACTCCGCTGACTCCGAAATAGCGAAGCGACAAATCGGCATCGAGGAACGCCGCGAAGGGCCGGACGAGAAGCTCCACCAGCGCAAGCGCGAGAAGCATCGCGACCGCCGAGATCAGGATGGATTCGGCGACGAACTGCACGATCAGCTGCCTGCGCGTCGCCCCCAGCACCTTGCGGAGCGCGACTTCGCGCGCGCGCTGGCTTGCCCGGGCGGTGGCGAGGTTGGTGAAGTTCACGACGGCCATACCGAGGATCAGAAGGGCGATGATCGCGAAGGTCGCGATCGACCTCCGGTCATTGCCGGGGGTCATCGCCCCACCCTGCGCCTGGCCGAGGTGGATGTCGCGAAGGTTGACGAAATGCCAATCCTCCTCGTCGCCGTGGTTGTAGCGAATGGCGCCGTTGGGTTCGTCGGGGATGTTGCGCTTCTCCCACGCCGGCTCCTGCGCCTGAAGTTGCCTGATGTCGGTTTCCGGACGGACCTTCAGATAGACCCAGCCCGACTGGCAGCCCCAGCAGGTGAGAAAGTTGGGCTCCGTCGCGAAGAAGCTGTTGAAGTCCATGCGAAGGACCGCGTTGACCTTCATGCTCGAGTTCTTGGGCACGTCCTTGATGACGCCGGTGATCCTGAAGTCGCGCTTCACGCCCTTGGAAATGACGGTCAGCGTCTTGCCCACGACGTCGTCCGTTCCGTATCGGTTGCGCGCTTCCGTCTGGGTCAGAACCGCGGTTTGCGCGGCCGGCAGGCTGGTGCCGGACACCAAAGGCAAGTTCACGACCTTGAGGAAATCGTCGTCCGCGATGAGGTAGTCCTTGGTCGTCGAAGCCTGGCCGTCCATGAAGAAGACGGGCGCGCTGCTCAGGGCGTAGACCGCGCCGACGACCTGGGGGAAATCCTTCCTGATCCGGTCCTTCGTGATGTACGGGGTCATTTGCGAGAAGAAGGGCTCGCCGTCGGACGGGTGCGGCGACCAGGTCTGGACCTGGTAAGTGTTCTCGACATCGGGAAGCCAGCCGTCGTAGCTCCGCTCATAGTCGATGTAGAGCAGGATCAGGATGCACGCGGCCATGCCGATCGCGAGACCCGCGATGTTGATGATCGAGTAGCTCTTGCTCTTGGCGAGCGCCCGAACCGCGACCGTCCAGTAATTGCGCCACATCGTTTCGTCCCCTGAATCTGCGTTCGGGCCTTGCGCCTTATTCGTACCGGAGCGCGTGGATCGGGTTGGCTCGCGCCACCTTCAGCGCATGGCCGACGACCGTCGCTACCGCGATGCCGAGCGCGATCGCAGCCGCGACGATGAACGGAACCGGAGTGAGCGGAATTCGCTGGTCAAACCCGTTCAGCCAGTCGCGCATCATCCACCAGGCGACGGGCCATGCGATCACGTTGGCGATGATGACCGGGCGGCTGAACTGCCAGACGAGAAGCCGGACGATGTCGCGCGTGCGGGCTCCCAGCACCTTGCGGATCCCGATCTCCTTGGTCCGCCGCTGGGCCGTGAAGGCGGCGAGCCCGAACAGGCCGAGGCAGCCGATGACGACGGCGAGCAGCGAGAAGGCCGCGAAGATCTGCGCACGGGCGTCCTCCTTTTTGTACAGCTCGCCCATGATGTCTTCGCTGAACTTGGCGTTGAACGGAACGTCGTTGGTGAACTGCTTCCAGGTCCGCTCGATGGCCGCCTTGATGCTCGCCGGATCGCCCTGGTAGCGGACCATCATCCAGCCCGCGCCGGTCCGGATCTTGCGGAACATGATCGGGTCGATCGGCGTGCGCACGGAGCGAAAACGGGAATCGCCGACCACGCCGATGATGGTGATGTTCACCAGGCCGTAATCGTCGCCGATCAGCTCGCTCTTCACGACCTTGCCGACCGCGTCCTGGGGCGATGCGAAGCCGAGCTTCCTGGCGGCATATTCGTTGATGACGACGTTGACTCCGCGCTCGGCGATTGCCTTTTCGATCGCTTTGTCCTCGGGGTATGGAAGGGTCATGTCGTCCGCCGGCCGGTTGGCGTCGAACCAGCGCCCGGCGACGAGCTTCAGACCCATCGCGTCGAGAAAGCCGACGCCGACATTGTACTGGCCGATCAGCACCTGCCGGTTGCCGCCCGGCGGGATGATGTTCGAGTTGTTTTGATTGTCCGTCGCCACGCCGATGTCCGTCAGCGCCGCAGCCTGCACTCCCGGGATCCGTTCGATCTGGTTGGTGATCGCCTCGGCCTTGGGCCAGAGCTGGGCGCGCCCGAGTTCCTCGAGCTGGAGGATATGATCGCGCTTGTAGCCGGGGTCGACCTGGCGCGCGTAGACGGTCTGTCCGTAGATGACGGCGGTGCAGATGATGAGCCCGATCGAAACCGCGAACTGGAGCACCACGAGCGCCGCGCGGAGGCGTCCCGATCCCGGCGTTTCCGCCGCTGACCGATTGGCCTTCAGCACCTGGGCCGGCTGGAAGCGCGAAAGGAAGAAGGCCGGATAGAGCCCGCTCACGATCCCCACCACCAGGGTCAGGCCGATCGCCGGAAGCAGGACTCCGTCCTTGCCGAAATAGCTGAGCGTCAGGTCGGCATCGAGGAAGGCCGCGAATGGCCTCACGAGCAGCTCGACGAGCGCCAGCGCGATCAGCATCGCCACCGCCGAGATGAGGATCGATTCCGCGACGAACTGGACGATCAGCTGCCTGCGCGTGGCGCCGAGCACCTTGCGCAGCGCAACCTCACGCGCGCGCTGGCTGGCGCGCGCTGTGGCGAGATTGGTGAAGTTCACCACCGCCATTCCGAGGATCAGCAAAGCGATGATCGCGAACGTCGCGATCGTCCGGCTGTCGTTGCCGGGCGTCATCGGCGCGTCCTGCGCCTTGCCGAGGTGGATGCCCCTCAAATTGGCGAAGTGCCAGTCTTCCTCGTCGCCGGCATTGTAGCGGATGTTGCCGTTGGGCTCGTCGGGGATGTTGCGCTTTTCCCACGCCGGCAGCTGGGCTTCCATCGCCTTCACGTCGGCGCCGGGCTTCAGCTTCAGGAACACGTAACCCGACTGGCAGCCCCAGCAGGTGAGGAAGTTGGGCGAGTCCGAGAAGAAGGAGTTGAAGTCGATCCGGAGGATCGCGTTGATCTTGAGGCTGGAGTTCTTCGGGATGTCCTTGAGGACTCCGACGATTTTGAAATCCATGTTGAGGCCGTGGGAGATGATGCTGAGCGTCTTGCCCACGACCTGGTCGGTGCCGAAGCGCTTGATCGCCTCCTCCCGGGTGATCGCGGCGGTGAGCGGCGCGGTCAGCGTCCCGCCGGCGATCAGCGGCAGATTGACGACCTTCAGGAAATCGTCGTCGGCGAAGTACCATTGCTTGGTCGAGTTCGCCTGGCCGTCCTTGATGAAGACCGGCCCGTTGTCGAAGACGTAGACCCCCGCGACGACCTGCGGGAAGTCCTTCTTGACCCGATCCTTGGTCACGAAACCGGACATCTGCAGGAGCGCCGGATTGCCCTCGTCGGGGTGCGGGTACCAGGCCTGGAACTCGTAGGTGTTCTCGACGTCGGGAAGCCACGCGTCGTAGCTCCGCTCGTAATGGATGTAGAGCAGGATCATCACGCACGCCGCCATGCCGATGGCGAGGCCGGCGATGTTGATGATCGAATAGGTGCGGTTCTTCGCCAGGGCCCTAAGGGCGACAGTCCAGTAATTCCGCCACATCGCTCTCGTCCTCGAAAAAGTTGCTCCTGAAGTCATTCGCCTCGGCAGCGTTTCAGCACGCATGCTCCTCCATGGCCGCTCAGGCGGCCCGCCGTCGCTCCTGGAGGATCTTCCCGTCGAGCATGTTGACGACCCGGCTCGCGAAATCGGCGTGGGCCGGCGAGTGGGTCACCATGACGATGGTCGAGCCTTCCTGGTTGAGCTGGCGGAGCATGCGCATGACTTCTTCGCCGTGCGCCGTGTCGAGGTTTCCGGTCGGCTCGTCGGCGAGGATCAGCTTGGGCTCCCCGACAAGCGCGCGGGCGACGGCGACGCGCTGCTGCTGGCCGCCCGACAGCTGGGTCGGACGATGCTTGGCTCGGTGCGCGATCCCGACCTTGTCGAGCACCCGGTCGACCCGCTCGCGGCGGTAGGACGAGGCGTGGTTGTGATAGAGCAAGGCAAGCTCGACATTCTCGCGAACCGTCAGCTCGTCGACCAGGTTGAAGCTCTGGAAGATGAAGCCGATGTTGCTCTTGCGGGTCTCGGCGAGCTGCGATTCCGACAGGCCCGCGACCTCCTGGCCGTTGAACACGTAGGAGCCGCCGGTCGGGCTATCGAGCATCCCCATGACGTTGAGCAAGGTGGACTTGCCGCAGCCCGAAGGGCCCATGATCGCGACGAACTCGCCGTCGGCAATGTCGAGATCGACGTCGTCGAGCGCGGTCGTCTCGACCGTGTCGGTGCGGTAGGTCTTCGTAAGGCCGGTCATCGTAAGCACAGTCGCGTTCCTTTCTCAGTCCCCGGAGCTGAAGGTCAGATGGTCCTTGTCGGTGAGGCCGCTGTAGGATGAGGTGATCACCCGCTCGCCGGGCTTGAGCCCGCCGAGCACCTCGATGAAGTCGCTGTTTCGGCGGCCGACCTGGATGGCGCGCTTGGTGGCGCTGTTGCCGCCGCTGTCGACGACGAAGATCCAGTTGCCGCCGGTGTCGTTGAAGAAGGCGCCGTTGGGGATCAGGAGCGCCTTGGACGAGTCGCCCAGGGTCAGCTTGGCCTGGATGGTCTGGCCGCGCTGCATCGACTGCGGCTCGGGCCCCATGAACAGAAGGTCGATCTGGAACTGGCCGTTGCGGACCTGCGGATAGACCTTGGCGACCTTGAGCCGATAGGTCTTGCCGTCGATGTCGGCGGTGGCGGTCTGCCCGACCGAGACCCGGCCGAGATAGAATTCGTCGACGTCGGCCTGGAGCTTGTCGCCGCCGGCGCTGTCGATCTGGCCGATCCGCTCGCCCTGCTGGAGCGACTGGCCGAGCTGGATGTCGAAGCCGCTGAGCTGGCCGGCCACCGGGGCCCGGATGTTGAGCTGGCCGAGGCTGCTCTGGGCGACGCCCATGCTGCTGTTGAGCGACGAGGCCGCGACCCGAAGCTGGGCGAGCTGGCTCTCCTGCATGCTTTCCGTCTGGGCGATGGTGCGCTTCAGGATCTCGAGCCGGCTCGTCTGATAGGCGAGGTCGTCCTTGGTGTCGTTGTACAGCTTCATCGACACGAAGCCCTTCTCGGCGAGCGGCTTGTACAGCTCATATTGCCGGCGCGCCTTGGCGAGATCGGTCTGCGCCTGGTTGAGGTCGCGCAGGTTGGCGCTGCGCGTGTTGGCGAGCGCCAGCTCCTGGCTGCGCATGTTGTTGAGCTGCTGCTCGACCTCGGCCTGCTTTTCCAGCGTCGACAGCTGCAGCTCGGCGTTCGAGAGAACCGCGAGCATCTGGCCCTGGCTGACCTGTGCGCCGTCCTCGACCAGCTTCTTCTGCACCTGCCCGCCCTCGACCGCGTCGAGATAGACGGTGACCAATGGAGTCACGCGCGCGCGCACGGGGAGGAAGTCCTCGAACGTGCCCGACTGGGCCGCGGAGATCGAAAGCCGGTCCTGCGCGACCGACATCGAATCCGCGCGCGGGGCGAACATCCAGAAGATGACGACGACCAGGAGCACCGCGGCGACGGCACCGGCAATGAGAATCCGCGGGTCGATCCGCTTGCGGACGACGACCTTGTCCATCGCCCCGCCGCTGACCGCTTCGGACTTCTGGCGCAATTCGACCAGGCTCACTGTCCGCCTCCGAACAGTGTCTGTCCGGAATCGGACGGCGAGGGCCCCGGCCTTGCCCTCCCGCGATCTGATCTGCCCACTCTCGCAACACGCTTCATGGTGCCTGAACCTGCAAAGCGCGTGCCAATCGGAGGCGGCTTATTTTCGAGAGGAAGACTGTTCATTTCCGGACAGCGGCGCTACAGACGTAGCGTGGCCGATCAATTCAACCTCGCCGTCGTCGTCGACGACGATCCGGACATCGCGCTCGCGGCGCGGCTCGCGCTGCGCGACATGTTCGAGCGGGTCGAGGCGTTGAGCTCGCCCGCCGACCTGCTGCCGCTGATTAGCCGCGAGACTCCGGACGCGATCCTGCTCGACCTTAACTTTGAGCGGGCTCGGACCGACGGCCGCGAGGGGCTCGATTATCTCGGCAAGATCATGGAGGTCGACCCCGACGCCGCGGTCGTGATCATCACCGCGCACGGCGGAGTCTCGCTCGCGGTCGAGGCGATCAAGGCGGGGGCGAGCGACTTCGTCGCCAAGCCGTGGAGCAACGAGCGTCTCGAAGCGACGGTACGGAGCGCCGCGGCGCTTCGCCGGAGCCGGATCGACGCGCGGATCGAGCGCGGCCGCGCGAGCGAGCTTGCCCAGCAGGCGCCGGAGACCCCTTTGCTCGGCAAGTCCGCGGCGATCGAGCGGGTCCGCAAGCTGATCGAGCGCGCGGCTCCGACCGACGCCAACGTCCTGATCCTGGGCGAGAACGGGACCGGCAAGGAGATCGTCGCGCGCGAGATCCACCGTCTGTCGCGCCGGTCCGACAAGCCGATGGTCTCGATCGACCTCGGGGCGACGAGCGAGACCTTATTCGAATCCGAGCTGTTCGGTCACGCCAAGGGCGCGTTCACCGGCGCCGCCGGCGAGCGCATCGGCCGCCTCAAGGCCGCCGACAAGAGCACGCTGTTCCTCGACGAGATCGGCAATCTTCCGCTCCACCTCCAGCCCAAGCTCCTGACCGCGCTCGAGCAGCGGCAGGTGCTTCCGGTCGGCGCCAACAAGGCGGTCCCGATCGACGTGCGGGTGATCGCCGCGACCAACGTCTCGGCCGGGCAGCTCGCCGACGAGAGCCGGTTCCGGCAGGACCTGTTGTTCCGCCTCAACACCATCGAGATCGAGCTTCCGCCGCTGCGCCAGCGGCGCGAGGACATCCCGTTGCTGCTCGACCATTACCTGCGTCTCTACGAGCGCAAATATGACAAGCCCGAGCGTCAGCTCCCGCCCGCCGTGCTGGAGGTCCTGATCGAGAACGACTGGCCGGGCAATGTCCGGGCGCTGCGCCATGCCGCCGAGCGCGCGGTGATCATGGCCGAGGGCGATCGCTACCGCACCGACGACTTCCCGCTGTCGAGGCGGGCGCATGGCGGGACCGTCGGCGCGGCCGCGGACGAGACCCTGAATCTCGACCAGCTCGAGAAGCAGATGATCGAGCGGGCGTTGAGGATGCACCATTTCAACATCTCGCTCGCCGCCGCCGAGCTCGGGCTCAGCCGCGGAGCGCTCTATCGCCGCATGGAGAAGCATGGACTTTAGGCGCAAGTTCGAGTTCGGACTCGCCTGGCGCACGATCGCGATCGTCGCGTCGATCCTGCTCTTCGCGAAGGCGCTGTCGATGCCGGGGTTGCGCGCCGGACTCGTCGTCGCCGGGCTGATCGCCGTCGTCGCTCTGGCGAGTCTTTGGAACTTCATCCGCCGGACCAACTTCCTGGTCTCGCGCTTCGTCGAATCGGTGCGTTTCGAGGATTATTCGCAGCGTTTCACCGACCCGAGCGGCGGCGGCTTCGACGTGCTCGGCCAGACGCTCGACCATGCCCTGAAGACGCTTCAGGGGCGGCACGCGCAGGAGAGCGCCGAGACGCGCTACCTCTCGGCGATCATCGACGATGCCCCGAGCGCCCTCCTCGCGGTCGATCCGGAGGGGCGGGTGGAGGTGCTCAACAAGGCGGCGCGGCAGCTGTTCGCCCGGCTCCCGCTCAACCGGGTTTCGGACCTCGAGGCGCTCGGCCCCGAGCTCGTGGCGGCGGCACGGCTTCCCGCGGGAACGCGCAAGATCACTCGGCTAGTGCTCGACGGGGTTCCGCAGAAGGCGATCTTCGCCTCGGCCCAGGTGGCGCGCCTCGACAAGCCGGTCACCATCGTCTCGATTCTCCCGGTCCAGAGCGAGCTGGGCGCGCTCGAGGTGGCGGCGCAGGCCGACCTCGTGCGCGTGCTGACGCACGAGATCATGAACTCGCTCACCCCGGTTACCTCGCTCGCCCGGACGGGGGCCGACCTGGTGGCGGCCGCGGCGAAGCAGGACGAGAAGTTCGCCGACGCGAAGAGCGCGACGGAAACGGTCGCGCGGCGCGCGGAGGGAATCCTGCGCTTCGTCGAAAGCTATCGCGAATTCGCCCAGGCGCCGGAGGTGCACCGCCGCCAGTTCAAGGCGCGGCCCTGGGCGGAGGAGATCATGCGGCTCGCGCTCGCCAATGCCGGAGAGCGCGAGATCGACGCTCGGGTCGAGGTGATGCCCAAGACGCTCAGCGTCGACGGCGACGCCGAGCTTCTCTCGCAGGCGGTTCTCAACCTGCTGCGCAACGCCGTGCGGGCGATCGCCGACGTTCAGTCGCCCGTGCTGGCGCTGGCGATCCTTCGCGAGCCCACCGGCAATTGCCGGATCGAGGTCCGGGACAATGGCAGCGGGATCCCCGAGGACCGCCGCGACGACATCTTCCTGCCCTTCTACACCACGCATAAAGGCGGGAGCGGGGTGGGCCTCAGTTTCTCCAAGCAGGTGGCGCTCGCACACGGCGGCTCGATCTGCGCGCTCACCGCTCCGGAAGGGGGCGCGAACATCCGAATGGTGATCTGAGCCTCGCGCCCTGCATCCGCTCGCCGAGAGGCTCCGTATCTCCTGACGGCAGCGCATCCACGCTGCGCGAAGGAGGAAAAAGATCATGCTGAATTATCGAGCCGCTTTGATGGCGGCCGGCGCACTGACCCTGGCGATCGCAAGCGCGGCCCCGGCCAATCCGATGGTCGGCGGAGCGGCGATGTATTCGACGAAGAATATCGTCCAGAACGCCGTCAACTCAAAGGACCACACGACGCTGGTCGCCGCAGTGAAGGCGGGCGGGCTGGTGGATACTTTGTCGGGCAAGGGGCCGTTTACGGTCTTCGCGCCGACCAATGAGGCCTTCGCCAAGCTGCCCGCCGGGACGGTCGAGAATCTGGTCAAGCCGGAGAACAAGGCGACGCTCGACAAAATCCTGACCTACCATGTCGTCCCGGGCCGAATCAGTGCGCAGCAGATCGCGGCGATGGCGGCGAAGCACGGCGGGACCGCGACCCTCAAGACGGTCGAAGGCGAACCGCTGATGTTCAAGAAGGCGGGCGGCGGCTGGTGGGTGATCGACTCCAAGGGCGGCAAGGCGCGGATCACGATCCCCAACGTCATGCAGTCGAACGGCGTCATCCACGTCATCGACGCCGTGCTGATGCCCTGATCCGCCAAGGCGTCCGGACGCTCCCTGTTGGCCGGACGTCCGCCGGCGGAAGGAGTGGAGGGCAATGACCAGCGTAGCTTGTCACCTTTCTTCCGCCGGCATCCTCTTCCCTCTCTCGGGACGAGCGGGCATGAAGAGCAGCATGGATCGCCGGGCCGAATTCGATGCGAGCAGCGGAGGCAGCGAGCTTGCCGCCTTGCTCGAAGCGGTTGCCAGGGGCGATCGCGGCGCCTTCTCCGACCTCTACCGCCGTACCTCCGCCAAGCTCTACGGGATCTGCCTCCGGCTTCTCCCCAGCGAAGCTGAGGCGCAGGAGGTGCTGCAGGAAGCCTATGTCCTGGTCTGGCGCAAAGCGGACAGGTTCGACGCGGGCAAGGCGAGCGCCATCACCTGGCTCGCGACGATCGCTCGGAACAAGGCGATCGACCGGCTGCGCCGGCGAACGCTGTCGGGAGAGCGACTCGAGGCCGCTGCGGACGTCGAGGACGAGAGCCCCTCGGCCTTCGAGGTGCTGGGTGATTCCGAGGACTCGGCGCGCCTCGGCCATTGTCTCGAGGCGCTGGACGAGCGCGCGCGTGCGATGATTCGCTCGGCATTCCTCGACGGCGCAACCTATTCCGAGCTTGCGACACGCGAGAACGTGCCGCTCGGAACCATGAAGAGCTGGATCCGCCGCGGCCTGCAGCGGCTCCGCGAGTGCCTGGAACGATGAGCGAAGAGACCGACATCCCCGAAGAGCCCGGCGGCCTGGCGTCCGAATATGCGCTCGGCGTGCTCGGCGGCGACGAGCTTCGGCGCGCGCGCGAGCTCGAGCGGACGGATTCGGCGTTCCGTCACGAGGTTGCCCGCTGGAGAGGCCGCCTCGCGCCGATGCTCGACGAGGTCGACGCCGCCGATCCGCCGCCTTCGGCCTGGAACGCGATCGAACGGCGGCTCGGCGGGGCGGCTGACGGCGGCAATGTCGTCGAGCTGCGGCGGCGCGTGACGCGCTGGCAAGGGATATCCGCGGCCGTAAGCGCGCTCGCGGCATGCCTCGCCATCTTCATCGTCGTGCGCCCGCTCGCGCCTTCACCGGCTCCCGTTGCGGTCGAGCGGCCCGCGCCCGCGCCGCCGCTGCTTGCGATGCTGGGCGACGAAGGGAAGGGCACGAAGGTGGTCGCGAGCTGGGACCCGGATGCGCAGCGGCTGGTGCTCGCGGTGACCGGCGACATGCCCTCGGACTCCCGCCATTCGCACGAGCTTTGGGTGATCCCCGCGGACGGCAAGCCGCGCTCGCTGGGGACGATGGGCGATTCGAAGATGACCCACATGCAGCTCGCCGATGCGATAGCGCAGTTGCTTCAGCAGGGCGCGACGATCGCGATCTCGGTCGAACCGCCGGGCGGGTCTCCCACCGGCGCCCCCACCGGCCCCGTCGTCGCCGCGGGAGCCCTCACCAAAGCCTGAGATGCATCCGGAAGGCCGGCTTGCTCGTATATGATGGCGAGCGGAAGGAGCCGATGATGAACAGCGAAGCCATGTCCCGAAGAACCTTTGTCGGGCTTGCCGGCATGGCGAGCCTCGGGGCCCTGCTGTTCGGCCGCTCCGCCAGCTCGGCGGCGCCGATGCATTTCGCGGTCGCTCATTCGTCCGCCGAATGGAAGCGCGAGCTCGGCGGACAGCGCTACGCCGTCCTGCGCGAGGCGGCGACCGAGCCGCCCTTCTCGAGCCCCCTCCTCAAGGAGCATCGCAAGGGCACGTTCGTCTGCGCGGGATGCGCAAACAGCTTGTACAGCTCGGCGACGAAGTTCGAGAGCGGCACCGGCTGGCCGAGCTTCTGGAAGCCGCTTCCGCGAGCCGTCGTCACCCGCACCGACCGAAGCCTCGTGTTCGAACGGACCGAGGTGCTGTGCGCGCGCTGCGGCGGACACCTCGGGCACGTCTTCAACGACGGCCCGAAGCCGACCGGCCTGCGCTATTGCATGAACGGCCTGGCGCTGAAGTTCCGCCCGGCCTGACCTCGTCTCAGGCGACGATGCGGAGCTTGTTGCGCTTGCCGGGCGCCGCGTAGCAGACGACTCCGAGCTCCGCCTGGAGCCGCTCGAGCTCGCGCTCCTTGGCCTCGCGCGTTTGCTCGGCGTAGCGCGCCTCGATTTCCGCTTCCTCGTCGGTCTGCTCGCGCATGTAGGCGACGGTGATGCGATGGCCGAAGACCTCGTCCCCGCGAAGCCTCAGCTCGGCTTCCGAATCTCCAGGAAGGCTGGCGCGCACCTCAGCCAGTTTCTCGATGAGGTCGTCGAGGGACACATGGTCCGCAATATCGACGAACTCCTTGACGCGTCGTTTCATCAGTGACCCTCCCCGGCCCCCGGGGCGTTCAATACATGCGGCGCGAATCCGCGTGCAATCGGGATTTGCTGTTTATCCCCAGGGAAGTTGCGCTCCTGTGAATCATGGTGAAATCGAAGGGCAAGGAACGATGAGCGAAGTCACACTCTCCGCAGGCCCCCTCAGGCTCCAGCTAAGTCCTTCGATAGGCGGCGCTATTTCGGCGTTCGAGTGGATTGGCGAGAGCGGCGGAAACCGTCCGATATTGCGCAAATG